>MDTB01050841.1_pt1 | contig 107392 bp, 90 predicted proteins | sample 811161 | NCBI WGS metagenome assembly MDTB01 (sample SAMN05326650, study PRJNA326480) | marine metagenome | isolation source: seawater | place: Mediterranean Sea | collected 2009
ACAACATCTGGTATATCTCGGTATTGAGCAAAAGCAGAACCAAAATAAATAACCAATGCAATGTAACGAAACCTCATCGAATCACCGCAAACTTGCCAACAATTGTATTTGTTTCAGGAGCAGTTTGATCGCTCTGTTTTACATAGTATAGGTAAAGACCTGGGGAAACCTCCTGGTTATTAACTGTTCTCAAGTCCCACCATGCATTTCCAGAGTTCGGGTTATCATGCTCAATTTTTGCAACAAACTCTCCAGAAATGGTGTAGATCTCGATATCACATTTCTCTGGCAAATTAGTGAAACGAATTCTGCGTATGTATTCCGATTCTTTAAATCCAGATCTAACAATGTAAGGATTTGGGACAACACCAACATTATTCAAGTTAACTTTTGGAGTTGAGCCAGGATAAACTTGAACAAAATTATCATCTAATACTGTTGTACCTTTTGAATTTTCTATGGAAGCATAACCTTCTGGACTGGCCCATTTATCAGGGTTAGAATAGTTTGTATCCAGGCTCTCTGTAAACTGGCCATTTCCCATGGCGATATAGTTTGTCTTCACATGAGGTTCAACTCCCATATCATAAGCGACCACGGAGTAGGTATACTCAATCCCATCTGTGACATTCCGATCTATGAAAACATAGTCGATGGTGTCTCCATTTATAATTTTTAAATTTTTTAGCCTAATAGAATCAAGTCCGGTATCACTCCCGAGGCTAAACCAAGGATAGTATGGATCCTCTCCGCTGATGCTGTGTCCTCTCATTTCTTTTGGGCTGCAATTGCTTGAATTAGTGTAGACGCAGTGCAATGAATCTTCTTCCCTTGATAGATCATACTGTTTGTAGGGCCTCCATCCAACAAAAACTCCATCCGTATTAAAAATCATATCACTTGCATCACCCCAAGTCTCCCCACCATCCAGGCTTTTATATATTTTATAGCCCTCAAAGTCTGCATATCCAGTTAATACATCTCGAGAACTCTCCGAACGGTTATTCCAGTACAAACGAACCTCCCCCTGGCCGGTCTCTGAATAGACTCTTGGTCTGGACGGGGGAGTAAACCCTTGGTATCTAGAATTATACATCACTTGAGCAAAGCGCGCGTTATTAATCAGATCCGCTTCCGTTTGCCCGTAGATGATGCAAAAAGAAAACGGAACTTCTTTGCCCACAGGAAAATCAAATGGGCCACAACTCAGAATTAATACACAGTCAAGACCATTTGGTGATCTTGAATAAACGGGTTCTTCTTTCAAACCCTCTATGGAATCAAAATGAGGATTTAATTCAGAAGAAAGATCAGTCCCTGGGTTAGTTGTATGAAAGTGCCACGCTTTCTCACCTTCGCTTAGGTTTGAAGTATCGCCAACCATGAGCTTGTACAGAATCTCTTCTTTGTTTCTTGCTACTGGGCACCCTGGATCTCCTGCCAAACAGCTGGCCTGATTTCCTTCGGGCTGGATTACCCCAGGCCTAGCATACCAGTCAACCCAGTGCCAGTCAGTCATTTTTAAAGGTTCTCCTGGAAAAATATCGGTAACCATATCACCATCTAAATCAATTTCTACGGTGGCTCTCGGAGAATCAAGTAACTGTGTCGCCACAACACCAAAGTTAGATCCAGGTACCGGTATTTGCTCTGTATCTAGTGGATATCCAGACACACCTGACAAACCATCGTGATCGCCAATCATTGCCATACTAATTAGCATGGGTTCGTCATTTGCCTCAAAGCGTTCCCAATAGTATTTCATAAAATCATCATCATTTGTGTGCAAGGCCGAGTTGTAACCATTTACATCCCCAACCAACACATCTGCATCCATGTAAAATCCTAGACTTACTCCTCTATAATCAAATCCCTTGCCTCTATTTAATTTCGTACCATCAGGCATTATCATTGCCTCGCCACATTTCTGTAAACCGTTTTCATCGAGAATGGGGTCTCCATTCTCATCTTCGGCACACCAATCACCGCTTTCATTTCTAACTTTTACAGTAACAAACATGATATCTTCCGCGTAGGAAACGCCGTAAGAATGCGCTGTAGCCATCACCCGAATTCCCATTGGATAGCCTGTTTGTTCATATTCATTATTTGTGTTGACATTATTTGCCCTGTGAGACCACCGATCATCAAACTCCATGTACACATCCATATCCGAGACAAATCTTCCAGGTACCGGCTCCCAGCAGTCTGGATCTTTTCTTGAATTTTCGCAGCCTGGTAAATTGACATTGAAATCTTGGGACCAGCTACCTGGCCAATAACTTTCTAGCTTTCCTGTTGACTCATTAAGTTTCAGCGGCCATGTATCAGAGTAACCAGAATGAGCTAATGCAGGATAGCTGTCTTCTTGATCTGTAAAGGGCGTATTTGCGAATAAATCACCTACACTTGTTTCGGTATTGTGCGTATTTACTCTCGAACCGGTTGAGGGCTGCCAGTCTGTATCAATACTATTAGATCTTCTAGTAAACCATGACTCTGCTACATTAGCTCCATAGTATTCATACTGATCATCAGCTGTCCACTCCTCTAGATCTTCACCATAGTCATAGTAATCAAATTGGTCTTCTCTGGACTTTAGTTTGGGCCTGAGGGCCCATGGATAAATAAATCCAGTCTTTGCCGATGCAAAATTCGGATCTAATCTACCAAATAAGCTGATTATCACTTTTTTTGAATCGTGGTCAAAAATAAATTGATTTTTGGCGTTAATTTGCCCGGTTTGCAACCTCTCGTTTTCTGGTTGGTACAAACCATCATCATTTTCAGCTTCAAAGATTACACCTCCAAAAAGTGTATCGCCTGATAAGCTAAACCAGGCTTCATAAGCAGACTCAGATTCCCAGATACCATATAATTCAGCCCCATCTTCATCTACCACCGTTTCTAGATTTTCCCAATCAGAGAAATCACTTGAATGTTTATAGCCCGGAACACCAGCTAAAAAAGAAACTGCAGGGAGGTAAGCATAATTTCCCCACAAACCCGCTGGATGGTGATCCCAACTGATAAAATTTCCGTAGTTAGTAACAGCATTTTTTATTTTACCTTGTAAAAGATAGCCTTTTGCCCTATCGTTCAAAGGATTTGTGGGGAATGGATTATCTCCTATTTTCGCTGCAGGAACAGCCTTAAAAGCAGGCTGGTTTTGATAGGATGAATACTTATCTCTTCGCTCTGCAGCATTCAAACTAATTACAAAAATTAACAGTACAGTAATATGTGAGTATTTCATTATTCAAAGTCCATTCGAATGAAAAAATTTATTTCTCTTGGCTGGGAAAGTCTCCAAGGTCTGTCAAAATAAGCGCTCGATTTATCTGCCGAAACACCTGCTCCAGCAGGATCCGAACCTGGGAGACCGACATAGTTCGTATAATATGCTCCGGGATCTAAGGGATCTCCAGTCAACGCATAAACATCTATTGGGTCTCTTGAATCAAAAATATTATATATATTCAACCCAAACGCAAGTTTATGGCCCATAGTTTGAACATACTTTGAAAGAGACACATTGAAATTCTTCATGCCGGGTGCCCTTTTTGAGTTTGGGTTTTTATCATCTGATCTTGGGTCTCTTCCAGCAAAAATCATTGGAGTGTAGGGATAACCACTCTGATATGTCGCAGATAAACTTGTATTTACTTCAAATGGTAGCACAGTGTAAAGCCAGTAGGTAAGAGTATGCGGTCTATCAAAATAGGTAATAGTCTCCTGACTAGGGGCGTCAATATACTGGCCGCTAATACTAGCCCAAGGATATTCATTATTTGCTTTTGTCACCATGTAACCATATTGCAATTGGGATCCAAACATTCTTCCCCTCCATTCGATATCGACGTCAATCCCTTTGGCGCTGCCATAGTCACCATTTGCTCCAATCTGATATTTGTATACACCGGATCTTTGATGGGTAAATCTAGACATCTGATCCATATCTTTAACCCAAGCCATGACTGAATATTTCCAACTCCTGCCAACCTGTACATTCAATCCGGCAGAATATTCCTGTGTTTTTTCCGCACCAACTGTAGCATTCCCAACCACGCTTTGTTCGCTCTCCTCAAATAATTCTTCAGGATCGTCAAGTCTATTTGTGTTTAAATAAACATCCTGATATACTGGGTTTTGAAAATATAATCCGTAGCTAAAAACAAAAGTTGACTTATCTGTGATTACATGGCTAAAACCAACCCTTGGACTAATTTTATATTTCCACCCTGAATCTTTTAAGAAAACTTTTTGCCTTGGGAGGCCAGCAAGACTTGATGCTTCTTCTCCCAAATCCCATCTGTTATTACTATTTAAATCTGAATAAAACCAAGGTCTTCCAGGACTATAATTCCCTGAAGAATCTGCCCAAATTTGGGTGTTATAATTAACAAAATCCGCCCGGACCCCATAATTAATAACCATCCAAGGAACTTCGTATGTATTCTGTAGGTATACGTTAAACTCTATAGGCTGCCGAAAATTATCCCATTTCCCATTGCCATTAGCGTCCGTAAAAACCTCTCCGCGATCCCATAAATTATTACCCTCTCCAAGGTCTGCTTCTATGTAACCATCATCTCCCAAGATCAACCCGTCTGGTCCTGAGTCATTCCAATATTCAGCAAAAGTCTGGACAAAAGCACCAGAGCCAAGCCAAGGGTATTTCACCTCATAAAAATTTAGTTTGTGGTACTTATAATCCCATCCTGATCTTATCTTCCAGTTGTCTGTTATTTGGGAAGTTATATCAAATCGTATCTCATCTGTTATTGCACGAGATTCTGCAAAAAAATTATCATGCCCCCCAAAAGCACTTCCTTCATCCCAAAAGTCTCCAAATATATTTGGCATATAATAAAATGGATCATCTGACCGCCCTGTGTATGTGGGAGACCTATTATATCCAGGTACATTTTCATATTGCAAGGTTATATGATCTGAGTCAATGAAATTCTCATAATTTTCGTACATCTCAGGATATAGCCAATAACTACCATCTCTGAATATTGCCTCTTCAATTAACTTTGGCCCATCCCATATACCGTTCCCGTTCTCATCATGCTCTTTTGGCCTAAACTCAGAAAAAGAATTGCCAGGATCATCACAATAATCGCATATTCCATTTCCGTTTCTATCATCCCAGTTTTCAGCAAAATCCCAATTATATTTTCCAGGATCTGCTCCATGGTACCAACCGCTTCTAGCATCTATCTTTGTATACCTAAGGGTATCACCATCCTCCCCAATGCTAAAAGGGACTACATCTGGGTTACTCGGATCTGAAATTTGATTATAGCCCGCTGGATGCCTCCACTCAAACCAATTAGGGAAACCATCTCTGTCGTTATCTCTCCAACGTACGCCTTGGAATTGATCTTGGATAAAATTTGAAAACCTAATTGTATAGAATGTTCTGGGAGTGAGCGAATGATTTAGCTCAAAATTGTACCTGTATGTGTCTCTAAACAACTCCTGTTGACCTTCGTTCCAGTATAAGTATCTCGGGTTAAAAGACTGTCTATGATTACCGACCTGCCAATAGTTTCCCTGAACTCGAAGTTTATTTGAAAATTTGTACGTAAGCTTGACGAAAATATCCCATGTTTTCTCAAAGCCAAACCCGCGAAATCCAGCAACGTCATCCCAAGGGTTCACAAGATTGTCCTTGTTCATCTGCAATGTGTCCAAATTTACAGTTGACCTATCCAAGAAAAATTTTCTTCCTTGATATATTTTATCATCAAACTGATAGACACTATAATAATCCTCATTAGTGTATTGACCAGAGATCCAAAAAAACATCTTCGGAAGACCTAATATTGGTCCGCCAATACCGAACATATAGTCATCATAGCCTCTTATTTTATCGAAATTTCTTGTATCATCTTTATTCCTGGAATCTCTTAGAACATTTATTATCGATCCTAGCTGACTGGTTTCGTAGCGAAAGTGGTATTCAATTTCATTACCACCTGAGTTAGTATGGTAGTTAGAAACAGCAGCCTGAGCATCGCCATATTCTGCGTTAAAACCTCCTTGCAAAAAATCCCATTCTTTAACTGCCAACATGTTTAATCGAGTGCCTGATCCTATGCCACCATATATTGGATTTCTCAGATAGGTTCCGTCCATCATATGGGCAGTCTGTCCTGACCTCCCTCCTCTTACATGAATTTCCTCAAGACCTCTTTCTTCATTATCGGGCACCCCTCTTGTGCGACTTTCAACCTTAACCACTCCTGATTGTAATGTATAGAGTTCATTAAGATCTCTGATCGGCAGGGCCTGAATAGCTTCTTTCCCAACTGTCACTTTTTTTGATGTTGTTCCTTTTTCAACAAGTGGCCTCTCTCCAATCACAATAACTTCATCCCCCTCCAACTGCTCAAGAGGAAGCTTAAAGTTGAGCCATACCGTCTGATCCATCATTACCCTAACTTCTTTCATCGTTTGTTTTTGATAACCCATCATCTGAACAACAACATCATAATCATCAACGGGCACGTTTAGTATAATGTAATTTCCTTTAATATCGGCGGCCGCTCCGATATTTATCGATGGTATGAAAACATTCGCTCCCGGTAGAGCTTCCCCCTCTATGTCAGTGACTTTTCCTCTGATTGTACCATCTGTACCACCTAATATTGTTGAATGAGTTATAAGGAAAAATAAAGGTATTAATTTTATTCTCATTACCTAAACTCTTTTAAGTCTATAGTGTTTAAACCAGATTGCGTGCTGACCCTGATGGAATCAAAATTAAAGTCAGAAATATTATCTATTTCTTTTAGATCAATCTTTTTCTTCGGATTGAAAATCCTTCCTAATATTCCGCTTTTACCGGAAATTTCTATTGAATTTAATTCCAACCTACTTAAGCCAACCCAGGCTTCATTTAAACTGTCCGGAACTCCATCTTTTGTCCAATCGCTATTAAAAGGATGCTCGGTCCAACGAATGTGAACCTCACTCTTTACTACTCCATGGTTTCTAGCTAACCAGGTTTTTGTTCTCTGCCCAAACTCCACACCGCTACCAATCATAGTCATTGTCAGGTGACGCGTAATCTCGAAACAATCGTTAAATGTAGTGTCAACGGCAGGACATTCAGAAGGATCGCTTACTATTTTATTATTATACAGGCAGTTGTATGAATTTGTGCCATTTAAATCATATCTTTTCTTTGCCGCCGGCACTGTGACACTAGAACCTCTAACCACATATGACTTTTCAATAAAATATACTGCAACCTCTGTGGTGTCATAATAGGCGGTGTCAACCTGCTCTCCGTCTCTTAGAACTCCGTCAGATGTAAAATAAACAACCTCATTCTCAAGCCTACTTTCATGCCAAAAACCGTCATCTATTTTGTCAGGCCTGTAATAAAACCCTTCCGGTAAAAAATAAGATGGGTAAACCAGTTGGTTAACATGGCTATTAATAAAAAAAATATGATAATTATATCTCCTCTGGTCATTAATCGAGTTTTGGTTCCACTCCGATTTAGTAATAAAATATTCTTGCGGCGATTGACTACTTTCCACTACATGACCAACAGGTTCTCTTGTGTAAAGGGTTACAATGGAGTCGACATCATTTATATATTTTTCTTGATAATCCACAAAATCTACTTCATCAATAATATTTCTATAGATATTACCACGAAAATCAACAAGACTATCATGCTGGGTAACCTCCAGTAGGGCTACTGGGTTTGATCGATCTGACCAATCAAACAGTAGTTTCGATGGCTTGTTTTGCAAAGTGTATAGTAATTTCTCTTGACTCCCGTCCCCATTTAAATCTCTTAGAATAAATTCCTCAGTATCATCATAGATCCCATTTCCTTCATCCTCAAACCTCTCACCAAGATCATAGAAATCATTTCCGGTACTATCATAAAATATTTCAGCATCATCCCATTTATCGTTACAGTTTCTATCTTCATATGGTTCGTTCAGATCGTATTCTCCATCTTGGTTGATATCATGCCATGCTTCTGCGGGGTCCCAAAACCCATTGGCCCTATCTTCATATTCAAATAAAACACCGTAATTGCCATCACCGTTGTAATCCTCAACTGGAGTGTCTATGTCAACATCGTACGAGCCATTATTATTTTCATCCGAGAATTCAAACAAAATTTCGTATTTACCATTGTTGTTATAATCGCTTATGATAATTTCTTTCTGGTCCCAAATGCCATTATCATTACAATCAGTATTTTCACGAAAAACAAGTGAGTCAGCACTTAGTTGTTTCCTCTTAAACTGAAAAGTTGAGGTGAATTTCATTTTATCTTCTGATAAAAAGGTATAGTTTGTATCTCTCCATTCAGAGGAATCGACAAATAAAACTCCGGTCTGAATAAATGGTGTGTCTACAACAGCTCGATAAGCTTTCACATCAAAAATATCATCATAATAAATGATTGTATCACCCTGAATCCAATTTGAATTTTTTAATTTATACCTTTGCTGAGATGGTTCAGCATCAAGATCCCATTCTAAAGATTCTAAATTTTTAAATTGGGCAGAGGTGACAGTTATTGAGTCGACTGTCGTACTATCTTTTACAGATAGAGAATCCAAATAATGCCTTTTTGTAAATTCTGCTTTATCATCTGGTTTCATTGAGAGCAAGAACTCAGGGAATGTCTTATAAGTCATTAATGGCGGATTCATCTGAAATTGATTATAATATTTACCGTAATCATAGCCAACTATAGACTGAGGATATCTAAAAAAACTAACATCAATGTCTTCATCAAAATTATAAAAATAGTCCTCAATCTTTCCACTACTACCATTTCCAATATATTCATCACCAAGGGTATTTTTGAAACTAGAATAGTTGCTGATTTCGCCTTCTGGTTTATCGCAACAAAAATGCACGATTCCTAAAAAAATAACTAAAGCAGATTTGATAAACTTTTTCTTTTTCATATAATTAATAGCCAATTTTTTAACTTGCTAGTGAATTTAATTTAAATAAACTATCCAAATCTATACCATCCAGTTCTGTAGCCTTAAACAACAAGGAGACAGGTAATATCAGCATATGGAAACTCTAATAAAATCTTTAAAAAAGTTTTTGAGTAATCCTGAACATTTAGACAAATTTATTGTGGATAACCTAATTCATCAACATTATGCAAAAGAACAAATATTTACTTTGGTTAATTACCCGGGAAAAATTGGAGACTAGTTTTATGCTGATTTTTTATTTTTTTTGGAATTGAAAATTGGTTTTCCAATACCCTCAATGCATTTCTCTGTAATTAATACATGCTCCACCCCATCCATTTGGGGTATATCATACATTGTATCTAATAATTGTTCCTCCATAACAGAGCGAAGTGCTCTTGCTCCTGTATCACGATCTAACGCAAGATCTACAATTTTTGACAATGCAGATTTTTGAAACTCAAGTTGAATCCCTTCAAGGATAAATAGTTTTTTATATTGCTCTATGAGGGCATTTTTAGGTTCGGTTAATATTCTAAGCATATCATTTTTTGATAAATTTTGAAGAGAACTTATAATGGGGAGACGACCAACAAGCTCGGGGATTATCCCATACTCTATTAAATCCTCATGCCTAGTTTTGTTAAGCATATCAAGTGTATCAGTTTCGATTGTTCCTTTTTTTAAGCCAAAACCCAAGGTTCCTTTTCCTAATCTATTTGATATTATCTGCTCCAAACCTGTGAACGATCCCCCACAAATGAATAATATGTTTGATGTATTAATTGAAATCAAATTTTGCTCGGGATGCTTACGTCCTCCTTTAGGAGGGATGCTCGCAATTGTACCTTCAATAATTTTTAATAAGGCTTGTTGAACACCTTCACCACTTACATCTCTTGTAATCGATGTGCTCGATGCCTTTCGGCCAATCTTATCAATTTCATCTATAAATACTATACCTTTTTCGGCTGCAGGTATATTATAATTTGCTACCTGTAACAGCCTTACTAAAATATTTTCAACGTCTTCACCTACATAGCCAGCCTCAGTCAAGGTAGTAGCATCTGCTATAGTAAATGGAACTGATAAAAATTTAGCTAAGGTTTGAGCAATTAATGTTTTTCCTGTTCCGGTTCCCCCAATCATTAATATGTTACTTTTATCCAATTCCACATCGGAAAAATAAGACTGGTGAATAATACGTTTGTAATGATTGTATACTGAGACTGATATGGACTTTTTAGCGCTATCTTGCCCGATAACATGATGATCTAAAAAAGATTTTATCTTCGCCGGTTTTTGTAGAATTACCTTATAACCAGAATCTGGTTTTTTAGTTTCTGAATCCAAATTTATTTTAAGCTTTTTCCCTTTGCCTACGTATTTCGTCATTTTCTTTTTGTTAAAACTGTGTCAATTATACCATATGATTTTGCTTGAGAGGAAGTCATAAAATTATCTCTATCGGTATCCGCTTCAATTTTTTTGAGAGGCTGGCCTGTATTTTTAGATAATAATGTGTTAAGTTGTTTTTTCATCCTTAAAATCTCATCTGACTGAATTTTAATATCTATTGCCTGACCTTCTGCACCCCCAAGTGGCTGATGGAGCATAATTCGTGAATTAGGTAGTGCCGATCTTTTACCTTTAGCACCTCCAGCTAGAAGAAATGCACCCATGCTAGCGGCCTGTCCTAAGCATATAGTAGCTACATCTGGCTTGATATATTGCATTGTATCGTAAATTCCCAACCCTGAAGTTATAATTCCTCCTGGAGAATTAATGTATAAGTTAATATCTTTTTTATTATCTTCTGCTTCTAGGAACAGGAGCTGGGCAATCACAAGAGATGCAATTGAATCATCAATAGGAGTACCTAAAAAGATAATACGCTCTTTTAGGAGGCGCGAATAAATATCAAAAGCTCTTTCAGATCTTCCTGTTTGTTCTACAACGATTGGTACAAGCTGACCGAGAATTTTATTATTATTATCCATGTTCTTTTCCACGTAAATTTCTTGTTTCGAGCTCTATATCTTTAATTTTAGCAAACTGATTTATAATATTAAAAAGTTTTTTATCTAAAATTTCTTGCTCAAGCTGAGCTCTATTGCTTGGTTTCTTATAATAGTTTTTTATTTCTTTTTCAGCATCAGGGGAATTTGAAATTAATTCCTTTAATTTTGATTCAGTTTCTTCTTTATCAACGGAAAGTTTTTCTTGGTCTAATATTAATTTACGTAACGAGTGCCATTTTATATTCCTTTCAGCGATAGATTTATATTGTTCTTTTACTTTCTCTTTATCGAGTTTTTCATTCGGATTCTTCTTTTTTAAATCTTCTAAAATACTTTCAAGGTAATTTTCAACCATGCTGGGTGGAATGACAGGATCAGCAATTTTTACAAACTCATTTTTAAGATTTTCTTCATATTCATTTTGGGAGCGTTCCTTAAAATTTGCATTTATTTTTTGGCTTACATCATGCCTCAGTGCATCTACGGATTTAAGTTCTGGATTAATTAACTTTAAAAAATTCTCATTTAGGTCCGGGAGTTGCTCTCTCTCAACATTTTTTACATCGAGCTCATATTCTGCGCCATCCTCATTTTTACTCAAGGGAAGAGTTAATCTTGCTGAATCTCCACTTTTTAGCCCAATAAGTTTTTCTTTTTGGTCATCAGTAAAAGAGCCATTGCCAACTTTTAGATATTGATTTTCAAATTTTTTTCCTATGATTGGGAAACCACTTTCATCTAATTTTTGAAGATTGCAAATGATAAAATCACCCTCAATTGCACCATCCTCTACTGTTGAAATTGTTGCATGGGATTTCCTCAACTGTGTAATGGCATCATCGATATCATTTTCGTCATGTATATAGTTCGTCTTTTGGACATTCATCATATTTTTTTTGAATTTAGGTAATTTGTTATGTGGCTGTACCTCAAACTTTGCTTTGAAATTAAATGGTTCATTCATTTGGAATTTGACATCACTAATTTCTGCCTTATTTACAGGAATTAGATTTTCTTGCTCTAAAGCCGCAATATAATATTTTTGAAAATTTTTCTCCATAAAATCAGCCTCAATATTTGGTTGAAACTGATTGAGCAACCTCTCGCTTGGTATTTTTCCTGATCTGAAACCTGGCATCTTTATTTTTTTCCCAAATTTTTTGAGAGTATCAGAAAAATCGACCCTGGCCTCTTCCCAAGAAATTTCTACAGAGATTTCAATAGTATAATCATTAATCTTACTTGTTTTAACTTTCAACATCACTCCTTAAATAAAGGGAAGAATTTAAAGTCTTAAAGACATAATGAATAAATAATTCATTCTTTAAAATATTCATGGATTCAAAATTTTTTCTATTATCTCAAAAAAATCTATCATGTTAACTGCTCCATCTCCATTCAGATCAGAAACAAAGTTTACACAACTACCAAAATTTATTTGGTAGACTGTTTGATCTAAATGTAATAATAAATCAATGACTCCTAAATTTCCAGAATTATCTAGATCTCCAATAATCCATTCATTGCAAACAAAATAAGGAACACCTATGAATTCATGGTAGCCAGCTAATGGATTTTTCTCGTTTTTACCAGATGAATCAGTAACACTAATAAAGTAATTCACTAAACCGGTATCAATTATACCTGGAATCCATCCTTTTTGAAAATGAACACCCTCATTAATACTTATCATCTGCATATCGATGATGTTCCAATTTGTTGCACTTTCGATTTTCCAGAAAATCTTACTTGAATCTTCTACTAGTCCAATGCCGTTCAAATTATCAATTGTGACATTCACCTCAAAACCAAAGATCGATTCTTGGGTAAAGTTATCTATTGGTTCATGAAAGATTTGTAACAAATTCAAATCCGGTATCCCCTTAATTCGGCAATGTAAAGCATCCGTTGACTCCCATGATCCATTAAAACCAATAACCTCATAGCCTCTCATTATAGATTGGTAGGTATCTATTGCATCATCATCCCAATCATTACCTATTATAGGTACAAATACTTTTTCATTCAAAATTAATGAATTAGTATATGGTTCATCGTTAGGTGTCCAAATCCTATGAATCCTCCATGACTTTCCCCAGTTATTTGTAATGTTTTCAAAATATTGTACAACTTCTTCAATCTCATCATACTGATCATGATAGGCAGGTACTGATCTGATTAAAATATCATTAGGGCTAAGAAATTTCGCCCAACAGTCTATATGGTTAATATAGTTATTATTTGGGTCATCTAATAAATGGTAAGCCTCAATGCCAAAATAATTAGACATTATTTGAAATAATGAATCAAAAGATAGCATGTTTTCTTCCATCACCAAATTTGAAGATACTGATATTCCATAGCCATCTGTCATATAATTACCTCCAGCATGTATAACATCAGTTGCAAAATATGGGACATCAAGATGCTCTGAAATTTTTAAAGGAACTCGATTATCATTTATTCTTGGCCGGTTATATGTAAAGTCGACAATGCTAACCGTATTTTCGCCATTTACAATCCACCATGGACCATAATCTCGTGTCCAGTAACTATCTGTGTCCGCATAAACAAATTCAATATTTCGCATATCTAATCCTTCGTTTTCCATAATGCTATATGCTATGCTTTGTTCAGAACTATCAATTAAACAATAAATTATAATATCCTCGGACATCTCTGCAATTATTTCAATAGAAAGACCAAATGGATATCTGACCAAAACACCTTGCATCCTTTCAAATTCGGCTATATTTCTTATTGGATGTGGCGGAGCAGGTGTATTTCTTCCCATAAAATATATTTCATGGATCCTATCTATCTCATTCCTTTTAAAACCTTTGGGTAGAGATTCATTAATTAAGTTATTACCAGATGAGATGGAAAAAATAAATAACAATGTGATTTTTTCCTTTTGAAAAAAAAAAATCAATCAAAAAAGGAAATTGAGGATTTAATCGTAAAAAAAGTTTTTTTGTAAAATAGTATATTTTTTGAATAATTGTTTTTGGTGTACTAATTATATCTCAATTATTGTTTTAAACGATAAGTTGCACCTTCCATCGCTTTCAGAAACTTATCCACTTGACTTTGGGTATGGAATAATTCCTCCATTGGAACAAAAACATCACTTGGATATCCATCCATATCATAATCACGTAAGAAGTTTGATTCTAATTTTAATACTATATCTTGAATAACCATGGGTGGAATTTCTCTATTCCTCATAAAGTTTATCTGTATATTTAATTGTCCTTTGGATGTCATATGAAAAAGAGGCAAAGGACCAATATCTGAGTCACATCGATATGTCAGGGTTCCATGGTCAGATCCACGCCCCCAAGAAAGATCTGTACCATGCGTAACTGAAAATTCAATGATTGAAAGACCTATTTTAGCTATTTCTCTATTACAATTATCTCTCATGTGATTAACGAAAAGATCTCTATCCCAGTTTGACATATACCTCCTATGCAGATTTTGATTTGAAAGTTGTGGGTAGGTGTTAACTTACTAATTTTAAGGCCTAATATAAAAGTTAAGTCTTTATAATAAAAATCAGTCAGAAGAAATTAACTTTTCACTAGTTTTGATAAATTAAAAGGATCATCGGAAATTTTAATCGGATCTTTTTGTTATTCTTTTATATTCTTCAGGAACTGTAAAAAATGAAGTGTCTACTGTTTCTGCATATAATTGTGAAATCTCATAATTCATGTTAAACTTGCGTTTCGAATTTTCAGTAAAAACAGTAAAATTTATTTTAATTGGGTAACCTGGTATTGGATCTATAGGTCTTAGGTTACCAATTTCTTGAATAACTAGGTCAGATTTAAATTCTGATAAGTTTTCATCAACATAAGAATTATCAGGATGAAAGGATTCTATAACTGATACTTTAAGAGAATCATGTAACCTCAAAAGAGGCAATTTGTCTACAAACCATTCTTGGATGACTATTTTGCCATCACTATTTGAAATTGATGTTATCCATTTTTTTGACTCATAGCCATGCACATGCGCAATGTTTTTTTCACTAAAACGATCTATTGAAGGAGTATTTTCTCCATCATCTGAATCTAATAAAGTTGAATTACTGTTTTCTTTGTTTATATCTTTTGCTAGTTTTTTAAAATATTCTTTACTCTCCTCAATCCAGTATTCTTGGTCATCTATATTATATTTCAAAATTTTTTCAGTTCCTTCGATCATAATCTCACCATTGAAATCACTCATAGTCCACCGAAAGGGAACCCTTTTTGCTTTAGTTTTTTCTTCAAACTTATAAAATCCAGCAGCTACAGTTTCATTCTGAATTATATTAACTATTCCAACAATAGGAATATCAATCTCTAGGTTTATGGTTTTGGATATCTGGAGATTCTTTGCATCAACAACAGAAAGGAAAGAAAGTACTATTTTGGAGCAAATCTTTTTTATGTTGATTGGCCTTTCGCTAACAATTTGAGGGCCTTTAAATAACCCAGTTTACCAAAACCATAAAAATAACCAATGCAAACATCACTAATAACAGAGGTTTTTCTAAAATCTTCTCTTTTTTTAATATCACTTAGGTGTACTTCAACAACGGGAATATTAATTGATGAGATCGCATCACGTATCGCATAAGAATAGTGCGTCAATGCACCGGGGTTAATAATAATGCCATCAGTCTTGTCAATTGTATCGTGCAGTCTTTCTATTATATATCCTTCGTGATTTGATTGGAACCAAACTATTTTGTGTCTGGAAGATTCTGGCTGATTGTTGAGCCAAAGTTCTATATCTAGCAATGTTTGATTACCGTAAATATTTGGCTCCCTAAATCCAAGTAGGTTTAAGTTGGGCCCATTAACAATTAAAATATTCAATTAATTTCCTTTAGGGAACTTTGAATTAATTCTTTACTTACATTAGTTGTTACTTTAGCAGCGCCAAGTTTAGATAAAACTACAAATTTTAAAATTCCTCTGTCTGATTTTTTGTCACGCTTAATATAAGGCATTAGTTTTTCAGCTTGAATTTGTCCAATATCCGCAAGCGGTAATTTATTTATTATATTATCCAATATTTCTTTCTCATTTTCGCTCAACATTCCAATTTTATTTGAAATCCAGGCAGAGCATTTCATTCCAAGAGCTACAGCTTCACCGTGCCTAATTTTTCCGTATCCTAAATGAGCCTCGATTGCATGACCAATTGTATGACCAAAATTCAATATTCTGCGCAGGCCTGCTTCTTGCTCATCTCTTGATACAATATCTGCTTTAATCTCTACTGAGCGTGTGATAGCATCTAAAAAAGGAAACCTTTCTAATTCATTTAACCATTTTGAAATTCTCCTAAGAAAACATACATCAAAAATAGCACCATACTTAATTATTTCACCAATACCTGAGATCACCTCTTTTTTGGGTAATGATCTTAGAAATATAGGGTCAACAAGAACCAATTTTGGCTGGTAAATAGCCCCCACAAGATTTTTCCCCTTTGATATATTTATTCCGGTTTTACCTCCAATTGATGAATCAACCATAGCAAGTAGCGTTGTGGGAATTTGAATATAATTGATACCTCTAAGGAAGGTAGCCGCAACAAAGCCTGAAACATCGCCTACCACCCCGCCGCCTAATGATATAATTGTTGTGGATCGATCACATCCAAAATCGATCATTTTATAAATAATGCTATTATACTCATCAAAGCTTTTTGCTGATTCTCCAATGGGTAACGAAATATAATCAACATCATATCCTTCTTCTTTCATCTTCATTAATAGTTCATAACCATTAAGTTTCATTATTGAATCTTGTGAAATAATAATCCATTTTTGCCCTTTATTCAGCTCTGAAATAACTGATGGTAAATCATTCAGCATACCTAAATCAATAATTATTTTGTAGGACCTTTGCCCTAAATCAACCTTTACACTTTTCATAATCTTAAGTGAGTATTAATTTCTTCAGAAATTTGTATGGGAGTTTTATTTCCAGTTTCAACTGAGAAGTCAGCAGTCTCTTTGTATAAACTTTTCCTTACTCTCCAGAGTTTGGGCAATATATCTTCTGAAGATCCTTGGTTCAAAATTGGCCTACTATTTGAGTTTGATAGTCTCTTAATCAATTCATCAATTGTTGCCATTAGTAAAACTGTTTTACCATTTTCTCTGATAAAAGATCTATTTTCTTCTGAAAGAACAATACCTCCCCCACAAGCAATCACGGAGTTGAAATGATTTTTTAATGCGATTGACTCAATGTTTCGAAAAAATTCTTCTCCATGCGAATGAAAAATCTCTGGAATTTGACTTCCAATACTCTTCTCAATTTCATGATCAAGATCGACAAATGGCATTTCTAATTTTTTTGATAAAATATTTCCTATTGTTGATTTTCCTACACCCATCATACCGATCAGGTAAATATTCATTAATATTTTGCTGAGGAATTTATGTGAGACCTAAGTTGATTTACTGTATCACCTCCAAATTTTTCTAGAAGAGAATCAGCCAAAACGATACAAAGCATGCTCTCAGCAATAATTGATGCTGCGGGAACCGCACAACTATCAGTACGCTCTTTATGCGCTAACTTTGATTCTTTAGTGTTAATATCAACTGACCTTAGTGGTTTTATTAGGGTAGCTATTGGTTTCATTGCCATTGATATAATAATCGGTTGAGCATTACTCATTCCTCCCTCGATACCTCCTGCATTATTTGTATATCTAATAAATTTTTTCCCATCCCAGCCTATTTCATCATGAACCTCGCTACCAAATTTCTCTGATTTACCAAAGCCACCACCTATTTCGACACCCTTAAATGCGTTTACACTCATCATCATAGCAGAAATCTTTGCTTGAAGCTTACGGTCCCATTGCATCGGGGAGCCCAGTCCGTAAGGAAGTCCGGTAGCAATTACTTCAAATACACCTCCAACAGAATCTCCAGAAGTTTTAGCCTGGTCTATAACTTCTATCATTTGATTTTCTTTTTGTTTATCAAGACATCTTACAGGTGATTGATCTGCTATGGAACTAAGTTCATTTGGCATTAATTTTTCAGTTATAGGACTTGAGTCGATAACATTATGTATCTGAGTTACCCGACTACCCACTTCAATACCAAAATCCTGAATTAATTTTCTACATATTGTGCCCAAGGCCACTCTCATAGTTGTCTCTCTTGCACTTGATCGTTCTAATATATTCCTTATATCCATAGAATCATACTTTTGGACACCTGCTAAATCTGCATGACCAGGCCTTGGAAGAGTTATTTTTTTAATTTTATCATTTATGGGAAGAACCGACATTTTTTTTGTCCAATTTTCCCAATCTTTATTTTTCACTAACAAACCTACAGGAGATCCTAGAGTTTTTCCATGACGAACACCGCACCAAATTTCAGCCCAATCTTTTTCAATTTTCATTCTACCGCCTCTACCATGCCCCATTTGTCTTCTTCCTAACTGCACTCCAATGAATTTTTCTGATATCTCTAATCCTGCAGGAATACCATCTAATATACCAAGCAATCCTTTCCCATGGGATTCACCTGCGGTGAGAAACTTTAATTTTTCTAGCATAATTTTGACTTTAATTCCTTTTTTATTGGTTCTAAATCAATTTTTTTTGATATGTTATCTCCATACCAAATATCAGCAGATGCCAACCCCTGAGCGATAAACATATCAAGCCCTCCAACAACTTTATTTACTTTTCTTTTGTTTAATTTAATCCATTCTGTTTCCAATGGATTATAAATAGTATCAATCAAAGTTTGTTCCTCAAGGGTCTCTAACCGAGGGCTTTCACTTATTTTGGGCCACATTCCTATCGGAGTACAGTTGATGATAAGGTGTGGGATTTTATTAGAAATTAATCTTGGGGAAATTGATCGCACCCATTCTATAAACTGATTAGAATGTAATTTTGTACGATTCTTCACAGCAATAGAATTAGCACCGCCACTAATTAATCCATATGCAACTGCTTTAGCTGCACCCCCAGAACCTATAATTAAACAATCTTTGTCTCTTACTGTAACTTTATTTTCTTTCATAGAATACAAAAATCCAATCCAGTCTGTGTTGTAGCCTACATTATTATGAATACAATTTACCGCTCCAATTTTTCTAGCAGCATCATCAATCCCATCTAAAAATGGAATAACAGTTTGCTTGTGGGGAATTGTTACATTAAAACTTGCTATTTTTTTATTATGAATAAATGATGATAAAGTGTCTGATTTGACCAGAATTTTTTCATAGTATGCATTAAATCCCATTTGATTATTAATTGCATTATGCAAAAGAGGACTAAGACTATGATCAATCGGATCACCAATCACAGCAAAATTTTTCATTTACAAACCCTATTTAGTTGTTCGAAAAACTCAGGATAAGATATTTTTACAGATTCGGGGTAATCAAGGAGTATGTTCCCATCTGCAACAAGCCCAGCAATAGAAAAGGCCATTGCTATTCGATGATCTTTAAATGTTTCAATTTTAGCACCCTTTAATACTGTGGGCCCTTCAATAATGAATCCATCATCAAGTTCCTTTATTTTAGCCCCCATATCATTGAGGTTTTTAGATATCGCATTAATTCGATCACATTCTTTCATTCTTAATTCTTTTGCTCCAGTGACCTTAGTAATGCCCTTTGCTTGAGTTGCAATTATTGCTATGATGGGCAATTCATCGATGATAGCCGGAATTTCCTTGGCAGAAATTCTTACACCATTCAATCTTTCTTGTTTAATATTAATATTGCCAATCAACTCTCCAACTTCTTCTTTCTCTTTTAAATATTTTATTCTAGCACCCATCTTATCAAGAATTGTAAAAAATCCTATCCTTGTTGGGTTGATTAAGACCCTATTAATTGTAATGTTTGATCCCGGTATTATTGAGGCAGCTCCTGCAAAAAATGCAGCTGTTGAAGGATCGCCTGGAATATTAAAATTAAATGGAGACAAAGGATTTGATAAGGGCTCTAAAAAAGTTTTATTATTTTTAAAAGAAATATCCGCTCCTATATATTTCAGCATACGCTCAGTGTGATCTCGAGATAGAACAGGTTCCGTAAAACAGGTTGTCTTATTTGAACCTAAAGTAGCTAATAAAACTGATGATTTAACTTGAGCACTGGCAATTGGCGATTCATAATCTAATCCAGTCAATTCACTTTTTGTAATGGTTATTGGCAATCTTTTATTTTTACTCTTTAATTTAAGTCCCATTTCAGCAAGAGGTGACAATATTCGATTCATTGGTCTAGATGATAGAGAATCATCACCAATAAAGGTAGCACTAACCTTTTGTCCAGCTAGTAGACCAACCAGAAGACGCATAGTAGTCCCTGAATTTCCGCAATCTAGTTTTTGATTCGGATCATTAAAAGTACCCCCATTTACAATAGTTTTGTTTTTTTCTGAAATTATATTTATTCCACATGCCATTAAGCATTCTTTGGTCGAGAATACATCCATACCTGTTGATAAATTTGAAAAAGAACTTTCCCCTTTACACAAACTAGCTAGTATAAGAGCTCGATGAGATATAGACTTATCACCTGGAAAACTAATTGATCCTTTAATTACCATTTTCTTGTATTTCATCTGCAATTAAAAAGGCTAATTCAATTGCCTGATTTGCGTTTAATCTAGGGTCACAATGAGTTCTATACCTATCAGCTAAATTATTTTCAGATATCTCATCCATTCCTCCGGTACATTCGGTGACATTTTGACCTGTCATTTCAAGGTGTATACCACCAGCGCGAGAACCTTCAGCCTTATGAATTTGAATATTTCTCTTCACCTCATTTAAGATAGATTCGAAGGGACGTGTTTTTATACCATTTCCACTTTTGATTGTGTTTCCATGCATTGGATCACAAGACCAAACTACCGTTCTACCCTCTGAGTTTATTCGTTTTATCAACTTCGGTAGAAAACGATCTATTTTCTTTTCACCAAACCTGGTTATTAAAGTGATTCTACCTGCTGCATCATCTGGATTTAAGATATCTAACAATTCAATTAATTCAATTGGATCAAGGCTTGGTCCACACTTTATACCAATAGGGTTATTTATTCCACGACAAAATTCTACATGAGCACTGTCTTTGAATCGAGTGCGATCGCCAATCCATAAAAAATGTGCTGATGTATTGTAAATATCTCCGGATATTGAATCCATCCTAGTAAGAGCTTCTTCATAAGGCAATAATAAGGATTCGTGACTTGTGTAAAAATCTACCTTTCGAAGCTGAGGCGTATTCAAAGAGCTAACTCCAAGTGCTTCCATAAAATTTAAACTTTCTTGAATTTTATTTGCAAGATATCGATATCTTTCGCCCTGAGGTCCGCTTTTCACAAAACCCATATTCCATGAATTAACATGTTTTAAATCAGCATAACCACCATCGGCAAAAGCTCGAATTAAATTTAAGGTAGATGCCGCTTGTGAATAGGCCTTGAGCATTCTTTGCGGGTCAGGCAGACGCTGTGTCTCACCAAACTCTATGTCGTTTATAATATCACCACAATAACTATTGTATTCATCATTACCTATTTTCTCTGTCGGATTACTTCTGGGTTTGGCAAACTGTCCGGCCATTCGACCTAGTTTAATAACTGGTAAATTAGCACCGGATGTAAGAATTACAGCCATTTGCAAAATTACTCTAAAGGAATCTCTAATATTATCCGCATGAAATTCAGAAAAACTCTCTGCGCAATCACCACCTTGTAGCAAGAATCCCTTTCCTTCTGCAACCTCCCCAAGTGCAGTTTTTAGTGACCTTACTTCCCCGGCGAAAACAAGGGGCGGAAAGCCCTTAAGCGTTTTTATAATTCTAGATAAGTTATCCGGGTCGGGATAATCTGGTATATGCTTTGCAGTATAATTCTTCCAACTATCAATTTTCCACATTTTTTTTGTCCTCAAGTCTTTTATCTAGCTTATTGGTAGCAGCTTTAAGTTTATTTATCATTTGTTTTGTATATGGATTATAAGATTGTAGATCATTGTAGAGATCCCAAGTATCATTACATGTTTGATCAACAAGATCTAAAAGGTCGCGAAAACCCTTTGTGTCAATCTTTGTTTTTTGAATTCCATACTCTTTGAGCATTCTACCAAGATAATGAGTAACACCCTGCGTCTCCGCAGCAAGCTCATCGTGTTCTTCTGGTGACATCTGTACTATTTCAATACCTTGGTCAGAGAAATATTGTACCCAAAAATTGAATTGGTCATTAATGTCCCGTGTGTTATTCATCATCATTTTTAAATGATTATTTGAAAAAAACGAATCAGGCCCAAACATTGGATGAGTACCAATAATACCAATATTTTCAGGTAGATTGTTTTTCATTATTTCAATTGGATATTGTTTAACAGAGCAGACATCTATAATTGTGCTTCCTCTAAGTAATTCTGGTGCGATCTGCTCAATTAAATGATTAAACTTTCTTATTGGCACAGCAATAAAAATCACGTTTTCTCTTAGGACCTCATTCATGCTTAACATTCTAACTCCAGAAAAGCTTTCATTACCACCTGGATCATATGCTTTTATATTAAAACCTTTTCGTAAAATATTAGCTAATACTTTTCCAAAACGTCCAAAACCAATTATCCCTACGCTTTTCATTGGCTCTTTATTTTTTCTACTGCAAGAAATAGCGTTAGATTATTTTTTAAGTCATGAATACTTTTTGCCAAAATTTCAAGTTCATATATATCTGCGCATGATTTATTTGCAATGACACCCACAGATGGATGTAGCTTACCTTGGGATAGTCGCCTTGCAGCCTCTGCTGTGTCGTCTTCTTCGATTAGAGGCCTTGTCCAAAAATTTTCAATCAAATAATCTTTACATTGGCGAAGTGCCTGCTGATGAGAATGGATTTCTTTAATATCACTAATTTTAGTACCAGGTAATGCCAATAAATTTTGATCTACGGAAATGTGGAACATCTCAATAATTAAGCAACGATATCTTGCTAACGCTTCTACGCTTTCAATCACTACGCCTCCTTGAGCATTTTCCATAGCAAAAATACCATATTCCACAGCTTCGCTCTCAACGCTCTCAAGAACCGAGGAAGATGAAATAAGGTATTTAATTGTAGCGTCTTTGAGTTGATGATTTTTTTTAAATAAATTTGCTGCTTGCTCAGAAAAGCTTCCTTGTCCTCCTTGAATCCCTATCTTAATCATTTTTTTCCCCGTAAATATTTGATGAACTGCTTTGTTTCATGGACTGGGTTTTTAGATTTCTCTAGCATCTTGATAATGGCTGACCCAACTACTGCACCATCAGAATACTTATTAACCCAGCTAACATCATCGTTAGAGGAAATACCAAAGCCTACAACAAATGGGGTATAGCTGGAAACGCGTACACGATCAAGATACTTTTGAAGGTTTCTTTTAGTTTCTAGTTTATTGCCCGTAATACCTAATATGCTCACCGCATAAATTAAAGTTCCAGAGAGTTTAGATATTTTTTTTATTCTATCATTTGAAGTATTTGGTGCGACCAGAAGGATTGGTGCTATTTTCATAGATTTAGCAAGGATACAAAATTCTTCTGCTTCATCAAGTGGGAGATCAGGGAGAATGAGTCCATCAACTCCTGAGGTGCTACATCTTTTTAAGAATTTCTTATGCCCCCATTTTAGAATTGGATTATAACAACCCATCATTACTAAAGGTATCTCTGTTTTGGACCGTATGGATTTAACTTGATCAAATATTATATCCAATGTAATTCCATTGTTTAATGCTTTCTGACTTGAGGCTTGAATTATTGGGCCATCTGCAAGAGGATCAGAATATGGGATACCAATCTCTATCATATCTGCGCCTGCTTCAACAGCCGCTAATACTAATTTTTCAGTGCTATTTTTTTCCGGATATCCAGCCGTAAAAAAGGGAATAAGTTTATTATCTGATTTTTGGAAAAGTAAATGTATTCGGTTCATCTGGCTACCAATGAAGATTCAGAAACAGTATTAACATCTTTATCTCCTCGTCCAGAAAGATTAACAATGACATGTTGGTCCTTTTTAATATCATTTTTTTTATTTCTAAGGTATGCAAGCGCATGAGCTGTTTCCAGCGCAGGGATTATTCCCTCTTTTTCTGATAACCAATGGAAAGCTTCTAACGCTTCTTTATCCGTTGCTGTAACGTATTGAATTCGGTTGATAGTTTTCAAATAGCTATGTTCAGGTCCTACTCCGGGATAATCTAAACCTGCAGAAATTGAGTAGGGTAGTTCTACTTGGCCATCATGATTTTGAAGTATTAATGATGCAGCACCATGAAGAACACCAAACTCTCCTTTACTAAGCGTTGCAGCGTGGTGTTCAGTATCTAAACCCTTTCCGCCTGCTTCAACGCCAACCATCTTAACATCATCATTTAGGTACGGGAAAAACAATCCCAGTGCGTTAGATCCACCTCCTACACAGGCTAGTAGAATATCTGGGTTTTCTTTCCCGGTGGAGTTTTTAAACTGGTATTTTGTTTCTTTTCCAATCACAGATTGAAAATCCCTTACTAGCATTGGATAAGGGTGTGGTCCCACAGAAGAACCAATAATATAAAATGTTTCATTGACATTTGAGACCCAATCTCTGATAGCTTCATTTGTAGCATCTTTCAATGTCATGCTACCAGATGACACTGGCCTAACCTCAGCTCCTAGTAAGTTCATTCTAAAAACATTTAACTTCTGACGCTCTATATCTTCCTCACCCATATAAACTATACACTTAAGACCAAATCTTGCTGCTACAGTAGCTGTTGCTACTCCATGTTGACCTGCTCCAGTTTCAGCAATAATTCTATTTTTACCCATAAGTTTCGCCAGCAAAACCTGACCTAGTGCATTATTTATTTTATGAGCTCCGGTGTGACTTAGATCCTCTCTTTTCAACCAAATGTTATATCCAAGTTCTCTAGAAATGCGTTCTGCAAAATAAAGTGGAGTTTGTCTTCCAACAAAATCTTTTAGGAGATTTTTAAGTTGTTTTTGAAAATTAGAATTAGACTTTGCTTTTTCATAATTCTTTTCTAAATCAAATAAGGCAGGAACAAGTGTTTCTGGTACATATTTACCTCCGAATTGTTCAAAATGCCCTTTGGAATCTGGAAGATCATATTTCTTTGGGAGCTTATGTGAAATTAAAACCATTCTGCACCTCAATGTTTTTTAAAATAGAAATCATACTTTTAATCTTTTTATGGTCCTTAACGCCCGGAGATATCTCTATGCCACTATTTATATCTAAAGCTGCCGGATGGACCATCGAAACTGCTTTAATTATATTTCCAAGATTTAATCCCCCTGATAAAATAAAGGGGGATTTAAAATCCCTATTTAAAATAGACCAGTCAAATGTTTCTCCTGTACCTCCAAACGAATGCTGGGAGAACTTGTCAAAAAGGTAACCATACACTTTATAATCCTCTAAGGAAGATAAGCTATTTTCATCTTTAATTCGAAAGGCTTTAATTACTGGAATAGAAAATTTCATGCAAAAACTGGGAGACTCACTACCATGTAATTGCAACATGGATAGTGGTATTTTTTTTATAAGATATTTGATGTTTTCTTCATCATCATTAACGAAAACACCCACCCGAGCTATGTTTACAGGAATTTTTGAAGAAATCTCAATAGCTTTGTCTATTGTTATATAACGTGGGCTCTTTTTATAAAAAATCATCCCTATAGCAGAAGCTCCAGATTTTGCAGAAAACACAGCATCCTCGATATTTGTAATACCACAGATTTTTATTGGAATCATGGGAAATAACCCCCCAAAAGCTCTTCTAAAGCCTTTCCTGGGTTTTTAGTTTTCATTAGTGATGTGCCAATCAAGGCTGCATTGTATCCTTGATCAGCAACATAAGAAAGATCATCCCTTGTATGAATTCCACTTTCTGCAACTTTTATCAATTGATCTGGCAACAGCCTAGCCATCTCAGAAAAATACTTTATATCAGTCTGCATTGTTTTAAGGTTACGGCAGTTAACCCCAACCAAACTCGGTTTGGAATCAACTATTATTTCTAAATTTTCTTTAGAGTGAAATTCAACAAGTGTTTCTAAGTTAATTTTTTTTCCATATTCAATAAATGATTTGAGGTCATGATTTTTGATAGCCTCAGCTATCAGAAGAAAAGCATCAGCAGATGCTAGAAAAGTTTCATTTATCTGAAGCTTATGAATAATAAAGTCTTTTCTTAGTACGGGTATAGAAACTGCTTTTTTTACTGATTTTAAAATTTCTAAGCTTCCACCAAAATACAATTTATCAGTTAAAACTGAAATAGCCGCAGCTCCTGCAGATTCGTAATCTTTTGCAATCTGAATTGGATCCGCATTAGAAAAAATGACACCTTCACTGGGAGATTTCATTTTTATTTCTGCGATAACCGATATTCCTGATGAAGAAAGACATTTTTTCAAACTAATTGTTTTATTGAGTGTTGTAGGCAAAATATCACATTCTAAGCTGGAAATTTCATCTCGCTTGTGCGATATTATTTTTTCTAAAATATTCATCCTTTTAAACAATTTAAAATTTCAAAAGCAGCTCCGCTATCAATTGATTCTTTTGCTACATCTAAAGACTCTTCAAAAGTTTTTGCTTTACCACCCACTAATATTCCAGCAGCAGAATTCAAAAGCACAACATCACGCTTTGGACCAGTTTTTCCCTTTAAAATATCTATAATTATATTAGCATTTTGCTTCGGAGTACCGCCCGCGATTTCATTTAAACTGGCTTTTTCTATACCTATATTTTCTGGATCAAATTCATACGTAGTAACTTCTCCTTCATTGAGATATTGACTAATTTTTGTTTGAGATGTATTTGATATTTCATCCAGGCCGTCATTACTATGAAATACCATTACATCGGTAGATCCTAGAGCTTTTAATACATTACACTGAACTTCAGTTAGATCAGGGCTGAATATACCCATCGCTTGAGCCTTTACATTTGCAGGATTAGATAATGGTCCAAGAATATTAAAGACAGTTCTACAAGCAATAGATTTCCTGACTTGCATTGCATATTTCATTGCTGGATGAAAAGATGGTGCGAATAAAAAACCAAGACCTATTTTATCTATATTAGCAGCAGATTTGTGCAAAGGTAGTTTAATATCGACCCCTAAAGACTCCAATACATCAGCTGATCCTGATTTAGAGGTCATAGAGCGATTTCCATGTTTAGCGACATGAACGCCCGCACCCGCCACAACAAATGATGCGGCCGTTGAAATATTAAAAGTCCCAGATTTATCACCCCCTGTACCGCACATATCAATAGCAAAAGAACTAATTGGTACAGTTATCATTTTTTCTCTCATACCTTTTGCAAAACCAATAATTTCATCTACGGATTCTCCCTTGGCTCGCAACGCGATCAAAAGGCCAGAAATTTGTGCATCATCATAAGCACCAGACATCATCGAAACCATCAAATCATATGATTCATCAACAGAAAGATCATTATTATTTAAAAGCTTTTCTAAAATATTTTTCATAATCGGGTCCCTAAAAAATTTTTTATGATTTGTAAACCAGCTTTTGTGGCAATGGATTCCGGATGAAATTGGACACCAAATATCTGGAATTTTTCATGCTCAATGCCCATAATTGTACCATCTTCCAGTTTCGCAGTTATTTTTAATCTCTCAGGTAAATCCTCTTCATTTGCAATAAGAGAATGATATCTTGTTGCAGTGAAAGGTGTTAATATTCCATCAAATAAATTTGATCCGTTATGGTGTATACTAGAGGTCTTTCCATGAACAATTTTGGTCGCATTTATTATAGATCCTCCGTGAGCTAAAACGATAGCTTGATGGCCAAGACAGACCCCTAAAATGGGAATTTCTCCGCCAAATCTTTTTACAACATCTACAGTTATACCTGCCTCCTCAGGTCTACCGGGTCCTGGAGAAATGACTATATGAGTTGGACACCAATCCAATATCTCATTTAATTTGACCTCTAAATTTCTTACGACTTTTATATCTTTTTTCATCGACCCAATACACTGAACAAGGTTAAAGGTGAAAGAATCATAATTGTCTATAACTAATATCATGTCATTAATCCATCTTCAGCAAAATTAATTGCGTCTACAATCGCTTGGGATTTATTTATCGTCTCATAATATTCTTTTGAAGGATCTGAATCATGTACTATCCCTGCACCTGATTGGAAAAAGGCACATCCGTTCTTAACAACCATGGTTCTAATGCAAATACATGTATTCATATTCCCCCTAAAATCAAAAAAACCAACAGCTCCTGAATATATATCTCTACGATCTGGTTCGAGAGAGTTGATTATTTCCATGGCCCTAATTTTTGGGGCTCCAGTAACAGTTCCTGCAGGGAAACCACTCATCAGTGCATCAAATGAATCCTTATTGTCAAGTAATTCGCCTTTTACATCAGAAACAATATGCATTACATGTGAGTACTTTTCAACTACCATATATTCAGGGATTTTAACGGAACCATATTTTGAAACGCGACCTACATCATTCCTACCAAGGGCTAATAGCATTAAATGTTCAGCCTTTTCTTTCTCATCGTTTATCAACTCTAAAGCTAGTTGCTCATCTTCTTTGCTGTTCTTTCCGCGCTTTCTAGTCCCCGCAATTGGTCTTATTTCTACAGTTCTATCTTCAACTTTTACTAATAATTCTGGAGAAGCACCAATTATATCAAAATCTTTTACTTTTAAGTGAAACATATAAGGTGACGGATTTATTGTTCTTAAAGCACGATATAAAACGGTTGGATCCACATCAGTTTTGCGCTCAAAGCGTTGGCTTAACACAAGTTGAAAAACATCTCCTTTGATAATGTGTTTTTTTATTTTTTTTACAGCTGATATAAATGACCTTTTATCAAAATTTGAAATAGTAGGGCTTCTATTCATTTTTATAGGCGTTTGATATTCAATATCAGAATGTAACAACTCTCCCATTGTATCCACACGGAGATGTGCTTGGTTAAATTGTTTTTCAATATCAATATCATTTTTTATGTTTATGTTTGATATCACTAACGCTGTACCCTTCAAATGATCAAATGCGATCAAGTCTTCAAATAGCATAAATATTGAATCAGGAATATCAATTTTAGACTCATTATGTGTTGGTACATTTTCAGTCCATTTCACAGTTTCATAACCAAAATAACCAACTAGTCCTCCTGTGAAAGGTGGCATTTCTTCAAGCTTTACAGTATTGTATTTGGACTGAATATCTCGTAAAAGATCAAGGAAGTTTATTCCAATTTTAAAAGTCTTTCCACCTTCATCAATATAGGTTTTATTGTTTTTATTGGTAATAATCTTCTGAGGATTAATACCAACATAAGAAAAACGTGAGTATTGTGAACCTTTTTCAACAGATTCTAAGAAAAAGGCATATTTAACGTTTTGAGATAGGTGCATCCAAGCAGAAACAGGAGTGAGCATATCTGAAAGCACCTTTTTGTAAACAGGAATGGTTTTGCATCCTTGAGAAGCAAGAGCTTTAAATTGTTTAAATGTAAGTTTTGATTTATCCATTTTTTAGCAAAAAAAAACCCCGATAATAAATCGGGGTTCAGTGCAGTCTAAATGCAGTGGTCTTTTTAAGACTACATGAACCCTATTTGGCTAAAATACCAATACCAGACATAAATACTGCTTGTTTTATCACTTTTCATAAGTATTAATATTAAGATAAGTATATTTTGGTTACCAACATTATTTTTCTTTCGACTGTAATTTCTTTGAAACTTCATAAATTGGTCTAAAGATTGACGCAATATCGTCTCGTTTTATTTTTCCTGTTGACCTCAATGAAAGTCTATTAATTATCTCTTCTTCTCGGCTAGAATCAGCTATTTTGATTTCTAATTCTCTTTTTATGGCTCCAATCTTTTTAACTAGATCAAACCTATGTAATAATAATTTTAATAATTCGTCATCAATTGAATTAATATGCGCACGCAAATCTTTAATTTTTTTGTTTTCATTCATTTTTTACTCAAAAATCTAAATTATTTCAAACTCAATACGTGTAATACCAGTGATTTCTGCATGAACCTTGTCGCCTCTTTTGATTTTACCAACCCCTGCTGGTGTGCCTGTGAAAATCAGATCTCCTGGTTTTAAATCAACTTCTTTAGATAATTCTTTGACTATCTCAGGTGGATTCCAAATCATTTTTGAGCAGTAAGCTTCTTGTCTAATCAGGTCATTTACTTTTAAAGTTAAATATAATTTTGAAAAATCATAATTATTTTCAATACAAAAAATTGATGATATTGGCGAGGATCCAGAAAACACCTTGGATGAAAACCAAGGCGCTCCAGCTTGTTTGGACTTTTTTTGCACATCCCGCTTTGTGAGGTCAACCCCTACAGCAATTCCATAAATAGTTCTATTATTACCTACTGCAATTACTAATTCTACTTCATGTTGCAAATCAATCGTAGAGGAAGGATAGGTTATTTTACTCCCCGATAGGGTAACTGTCCATGCTGGTTTTGAAAAAAAAATGGGGGGCTGATTTGTATCATTCCCTAATTCTTTTACATGTGCAACATAATTTCTACCAACACAATAAACCATATTTACGGGAAACTTTTCATCTCTATCAATTACAGGAACTTTAATTGGATTTTGTACTTTTACTGCAGATTCAGACATTTAAACAATAGTTTCCATTTCAGAGCAATTAGATTTTATCAAGATTATTATAGTTTTAAGAATTGTAATTACTAAAATGGATATAAAAGTACATATAAATACCTTATAATTTAACTTGTAAAATAAATACTTATTAAATCGTTGACTGTAATGTAATCAAAAAAAAGAATCAACATTATGAAAAGATTATTCATAGTAATTTTTCAAAACCTAGTAATGATTTCTGGGCAATCATTTGAAGAAGATTGGGATCAGGGTGTTTTTAAAACTAATTATTTATCATTTGAGGTAACTACTTTTTGCTCCGGATTTGATATTCCATGGGGGATGGCATTTATGCCTAGCGGTGAATTACTTGTCACGGATATTTCAGGCACCTTGTGGCAGGTTTCAAAAAATGGAAAAACAAAAATAAAAATTAAAAATACCCCCAAAGTTCGATATGCTGGACAAGGCGGTTTACTTGATGTCCAAATACATCCAAACTTTAATACTAATCGATTCGTATATCTATCATATAGTGATATTTCCAAAAAAAATCGTAGTCATACCACAATTTCAAGGGCAGTGCTTGATGAAAATTCTTTAAAAAATTTTAAAGTATTATTTCGAGCTGACGACCAGTTATTTACAAATATAACTAGACATTATGGATCTCGCATTGTTTTCGATAAAGATGGTTTTTTATATTTTAGTATTGGAGATAGAGGCGTACGCAATGAAGCACAGGATATTTCACTACCTAATGGTAAAATTCATCGCATACGCGATGATGGAATCATTCCATCCGATAATCCATTTTTTGGACAAAAGGAAGCATTCCAAACTATTTGGTCCTTTGGGAATCGAAACCCCCAAGGGCTTGCGATACATCCCTTAACGGGAGAGTTGTGGGAATCAGAGCATGGACCCCGTGGTGGTGATGAATTAAATATTATTTTGAAGGGGAATAACTACGGATGGCCAAAAATTACATATGGGAAAAATTATAGCGGCACCAGAATAACAAATTTTACCCATATGAATGGCATGGAACAACCTGAATTATATTGGACCCCCTCAATCGCAGTCTGTGGTATACAATTTTATCAAGGAAAAAAATTTAAGCCTTGGGAAAATAATCTTTTGGTAACATCTTTAAAATTTGAGCGTCTGCATCGTGTAAAATTTCTGGAAGATGGTGAAATTGAGGATGAGATAATATATAATGCAGGCAGTAGAGTGAGGGATGTAGAAGTAGATAGCTACGGTTTTATTTATGTCGCATTAGAGGACCCGGGCAGAATTGTTAAACTTTCACCAATAATGGATTAAGGGAATAAACTAAATTAATTTTCCTAACAAGCCAATTAGATCTACAACCCTATTTGAATATCCCCATTCGTTATCATACCAATTTAAAGTTTTGACAAAATTACCTTCTATAACCCTAGTAAACGGGGCATCGAAAATTGAAGAATGACTGTTGCCTATAATATCAGTTGAAACAACTGGTAATGTTGAGTACTGGAGAACTTTTGATACAGATCCTTTATCAGAGGCGGCCCGCACAGCATCATTTATATCAGAAACTGTTACATCTTTTTCTAACCTAATATTAAAATCAACGACTGAACCATCAGGAACGGGTACCCTCATTGATATACCATCAAGCTTACCATCTAATTCTGGAAGTACTTTTCCCACTGCTCGGGCTGCTCCAGTGGTGGTTGGTATGACATTTTCAGCAGCAGCTCGACTTCTTCTCCAATCTGAGTGGGGAACATCTGCTAAACGCTGATCGTTTGTGTATGCGTGAATTGTGTTTATAACACCTAATTCTATTCCAAATTCTTCATGTAATACTTTTGCCATAGGAGCTAAACAATTAGTTGTACAACTTGCATTAGAAACAATACTATGATCAGAGGATAATCCATCATCATTTACACCTAAAACAACAGTGTAATCAATATCATCCTTTGCGGGAACAGTTAAAACAACTTTTTTTGCTCCAGCCTTGATATGATTTTCTATTTGTGATTTTTTCCTAAAAATACCGGTTGATTCTACAACAATATCAATGCCTAAATCCTTCCATGGTAATTCTTCAGGAACACGCTCAGCAAGTAATTTGACATTTTGATTTCCTGCAGTCAATTTGTCTCCTTCTAAATTGACCTTTCCTGGGAATCTTCCCATTACTGTATCATATTTCAGTAAGTAAACAAGAGCCTCCTTATCAAAGATATCATTGATCGCAACTAACTCAATATCTTGGGTATTATTTAACACACGAAACACGGACCTTCCGATTCTTCCAAATCCATTTATAGCAACTCTAGTCAAGGCTGATCCTTTCTGTTATAAAGTTCTATTGTATCTAATATTCTTTTAGAAAACCCCCAGCCATTATCGTACCAGCAAATAGTTTTCAGTAAACTACCTGCAGTGATCATTGTTGCTTTCGCATCAAAAACCAAAGTCTCTTGTCTTCCACTCACATCACTGCTTACAATTGGATCTTCAGTATAGCCTACTATTCCATGGAGCCCATTTTTAGATTTTTCTAACATTAATTCATTGACCTGATCAATACTAGGTAACGTTTTTAGATCAGTGGTAAGATCAACGCATGATCCATTCGGGACAGGAACGTTAAATGCCATTCCATCTAATTTGCCGCTAAACTTTGGCATCAATTGTTCTACAGCAGCAGGTGCATGAGTTGTATTTGGAATTATATTTTCTACTGCGGACCTACTCCTTCGTAAATCCAATCTAACTGCATCAGAAAGCGGCTGGTCGGCAGTGAAAGCATGGACAGTAGTCATCATAGCCCGATTAAGAGAGTATTCTTCATCCAATATTTTTACCATCAACGCTAAGACCTGTGTAGTGGAGGAAGAGGCTGAGATTATTTTATCTGAAGTTTGTATCTGATCATCATTTATACCGTTGATAACAACTCGATCAATCTTATCTTTTGGCATGGATGAAACAATAACTCTCTTTGCTCCAGATAAAATATGTTTCTCCAAATCAGCACGTTTAAGGTAGTTTCCAGTTGCATCAATAACAAAATCAATATCGAGATTTTCCCAATTCAACGCTCCAGGTTTCTCGCCGGGAAAAACTTTCACTTTTTCTCCATTGATTAAAAACGAATCTTTATCTAAGCTGATCTCATCTTCCAAAACACCATATACTGAATCTCTAGCAAGCAGATAATGAAGTGCTTCTATATTACCATATTCACTAATAGCAACAACATTAAAAAGAGGGTTTTTGTACGCTTGGCGAAATATGTTTCTACCTATACGACCAAAACCGAATAAAGCTATGTTTATTGTGTCTTTAATTGTGGATTTTATTTTTAAGTTTTTTATAATTGAACAATCGTTTGTTCATATATAAATTAAATAAAAAAAATGTTACAATACAATTGATTACTGATAAATTATTGTTTTATTGATTATTTAAAAATGTTCCTCAAAAATCACTTTTTAAAAAGAACTAAGCTTTAACTCTTATACTAAGTTAAAAAAAGATTGGGCAGCTAATTAAAACTGCCCAATCTTCGGTTCAAAAAGAACCTTTTTGTGAGGTGGACTTTTGAGAGAGAATTAAATCTTTAGATACTCTCAGAATACAAAATTATATTGTTATTTATAATTTTGTATCAACCGATCGCTTCTGCACCTGTCTCGCCAGTACGTATTCTTATACATTCTTCCAAAGGAAAAATGAATATTTTACCACGTCCCTTTACTCCGTCTTTTTTTGCTACAGTTGTGATCGCTTCAACAACAGAATCAACAAATTCATCATTTACTGCAATTTCAAGTCTTACTTTTGACAGAAGAGACAATTCATGGGATATACCCCTGTATACTTCTGTCACAGGTATCTCTTTACCCTGACCTTTTGCTGCTGAGACAGTGAACTTGTAGATTTTTCTTTTTATTAACTCATCCTTAATATCTGGAAGTTCCTCTGGTTGAATAATTGCTAAAATTAGTTTCATTTTTACCTCCTCTTATTCAACGGTAAATATTTGAAATCCAGCGTAAGATTCCATATCGTGTTCACCAATATCTAGTCCAATAATTTCTTCTTCTTCTGAAACCCTCAGACCCATGATTGATTTTATTACTGTAAAAAGTATAACTGAAGCAATTAAACAAAAGACACCATAAGAGACAACACCAAGTGCTTGAACCCCAACACTATGATCAGGACTAAAAATTCCAACCGCTAGGGTTCCCCATATTCCACATACTAAATGAACAGAAATAGCACCAACTGGATCATCAATTTGAATCTTGTCTATTTGAATTACTGAAAGCACCACAATTACTCCTGCTATGATTCCAACAATTACTGAGTTCATGGGGCTTATGACGTCAGCACCTGCTGTTATTCCTACTAAGCCAGCAAGAGATCCATTAAGGACCATTGACAAATCAGGTTTTTTACTTATCGACCAAGATGTTATCATGGCTCCAATTATTCCTCCTGCTGCAGCCAAGCTAGTCGTTACAAATACTAGAGAAACAAGACCCGGGTCTGCTGAAAGTACAGAGCCTCCATTGAAACCATACCAACCAAACCAAAGTAGAAAAACTCCAATTGCAGCTAAAGGTAAATTATGTCCTTTAATTGGCTTTATATCACCACTCTTTGAATACTTTCCTATCCGAGGTCCAAGTAAATAGGCACCAACTAGTGCAGCCCAACCTCCTACGCTGTGCACGAGGGTAGATCCAGCAAAGTCATAAAAACCTCTTTGGTCAAGCCATCCACCTCCCCACTTCCATGATCCTGCAATAGGGTAGATAATTGCTACATAAATTGCTGTAAATACAAGGAAGGAAGGCAATTTGATTCTTTCAGCCACAGCACCAGAAACTATCGTGGCAGCAGTCGCTGCGAACATTGCCTGGAATATGAAGTCGGTGTAATAGGTATATGCTCCTCCAGCGTAGCCAATGAGCCCTGCCGCTCCATCAGGATTTTTTATTCCTGCGCCAGCAAAGCCTACAAAACCATTAAAGTCACCAGGATACATCAGATTAAAGCCACATAGAGCGTATGTTAGGATACCTATTGCTATAATTCCAGTATTCTTGAACAAAATATTAACAGTATTCTTCGATTGTGTTAAACCTGTTTCTAGGCTTGCAAAACCCAAGTGCATTATGAATACGAGGAATGTTGAAACCAGCATCCAAGTATTGTTTGCGGTAAACATAGCCTCTGCAGCCGAAGGCCCATCACTTGCAAATACAAATGATAGGCTTGACAAGGTGAGACTTGTTATTAGTAATCTATTTTTTTTCATTTCTAATCCTCCTACTAAAGACTCATACCAACAACTAAAAATGCTAGACCAGTATCAGGGTTTAAAATCCAAGAACAACTATACTTATCATTACTTGCACTTACTCCAATTTCAATCGGAGCAAACTCACCATCAGAAGTGTAGCCACCATCACCGAGACCAAGCATAAATGGCCCGTAAGATAGTCCTATATATTTTGATAGAGGTGCTTCATCAGCTTTGTATGCACCGTAGAAGCCTGGCTCTACCACAAACATTCCAGCTGTTAAACCGACCCCACCAAAAGATCCTCCGAATGAGACCTCTATATTGTGGGCCCCTGTATCAGAAGCAAATTCCATAAAATCACCTCCTGGGGGCGCTCCTGGAAAATAATAGTCTGTGACGGTCAGAGAATAGTCACCCATAGTGTAGGTTGCATACAAATCATTTTCAGCTCCAGCACCGCTATATTGCCATGCGCTCCATGCACCTAAAGTTAGAGGTCCTGCTGTGTAAGATATTCCAGGTTGAATGGATGGACTATTACCAAAATCAGTTCCCCTCCATACGTAACGACTGTATATGTCGCAAGAGACAGAAAACCCATCTTGCGCGCTCAACATATTTCCACCAAGAATTGTAATCACAATAATCGACGCGGATATGATTTTTTTAAATATCAACATTGTATTTCCTTATTATTTTTAGTTTTATTGTTGTTTTTGTTTATTTTATTAACCACTTAGGCCAATCACGCTGGAATATTATAAACTAATTGCAAGGAATGCAATAAAAAATTTTATATTATAAAGATAAATAGCCTGTTTAGAATATAAAATAAGGAAAATGAGTTATAAAGATATATATTATCAATAATGAGAAATTTATAAAGCCAATTTACTCATTCAGTATCACGTTCATACGATCTGAAACATGGAGACTGTAAATATCCTCAAGGTCGATTATATCTAGTGCTTTAGGGGTCAATTTTTTAAAGTGCTTGATCTCTTGCTCCCAACTATTTATTATTTTTTTACCAATTGAAGAATCTGTATGAAAAACGTGATTCCTGATAAGTCGTATTACTAGATTTTGATCTTTTAAATCCAGATCTGATTCTTTAACGAAATCCTTATTAATGTAGTTATTTAATTTTTTCATTTTAGAATAAACAAATGCAATACCACCTGTCATCCCCGCTCCAAAATTCTTACCTATTTCACCTAAGACTACGATAGTTCCTTGGGTCATATATTCGCACCCATGATTACCTATTCCCTCAATGACACCTGATGCTCCACTATTTCTTACTGCAAAGCGTTCGCCGCCTTTCCCTGCTATAAATATTTCACCACCTGTAGCTCCATAAAGCGCGACATTTCCAATTACTGTATGATCTTTATCCTGTCTGCGAATTTTATTTGGCATTCTAATAGTGATCAAACCAGAAGCCATCCCTTTTCCTACGTAGTCGTTTGCGATACCTTTGAGCCTCAACTCAACACCTTTACTGAGAAAAGCTCCAAAGCTTTGACCTGCTGTTCCGAAAAGCCTGCATTGCACACTTCCTTTAAAATTATTTTTGCCAAATAAGAAGGATATTTCTCCTGAAATACGCGCGCCAATAGATCTATCAGTGTTGGCAATGTTCTTATAAATCACAGCATGCCCATGAGTCAATATTTCAGATCTTATTTCTTCAAGCACTTGCTCATCAATGCTTTTCTTTTTTCTAGCATCTGTGTAATTAATTTTAACATCATATTCCAACGGAAGACCCATTTTGTTATTTTTATTCAATATTAGGTCGAGATCAATATTCCGGTTTTTATAAAATTCTCTTTGTAAATCATTAATTCTAAGTAAATCGGTTCGACCAATAACATGATGGATTTGGGTGTAGCCAATTTTGGAAAGTTCTGACCTTACTTCATCAGCTATTTCTTTTAAATAATTAGTGACATTTTCTGCTTTGCCCCTAAACTTTTTCATATATTTATCATCATTAGTCGCAATTCCAGCAGGACATGTATTAAGATGGCACTGCCTCGCCATTACACACCCCAGCGCTACTAATGCAGAGGTCCCAAAATCAAATTCCTCTGCACCAAAAATTGCAGCGATGATTATGTCTTTTGCCCATTTTATGCCCCCATCTACTCGAAGAATTACGCGATCACGCAACCCATTTGCATTTAAAACCTGATGGGTCTCCGCCAAGCCATACTCCCAAGGAAAACCGGTATGTTTTAAGGAGCCTAGAGGACTTGCCCCAGTCCCTCCATCTGATCCTGATACTAAAACAATATCTGCACCAGCTTTCACAACTCCAGATGCAATCACTCCTATGCCAGGCTGAGAAACTAATTTAACACTTACTTTGGCCCTGGGGTTTACAACCTTTAAATCATGAATCAATTGTTTTATATCCTCAATACTGTAAATGTCATGGTGTGGAGGAGGGCTTATTAGAGGCATCCCTGGTGTTGCAGATCGAGCCGAAGCTATTAAATGAGTTACTTTAAACCCAGGTAACTGGCCACCTTCCCCAGGTTTCGCTCCTTGAGCCATTTTTATTTGAATTTCACTTGCAGCTGCAAGATATTCTACATTAACACCAAACCTTCCGCTAGCAATTTGCTTGGTATAGGAGTTTACATATTTATCAGGGTTTGAAATACTATAGCGGTCTTCTAATTCACCGCCCTCCCCAGTATTACTCTTTGATCCGGCCATAGCGAAACCTCGCGCAAGCTCACGATGGGATACTGCAGAAATAGCGCCAAATGAAATACCTCCTGACCCAAACCGCTTCAAGATAGAATCTGTTGATTCAACTAGATTTATATCAATAGAAGATCTCTTAGCCTTTACCTTGAGAAAATCTCTAATATAAACTACATCTTGATTAATATTTTTAATTAGCTTTTTTGAACTTGCTGTATTTTGAATATTCCGGAAAGTTTTTGGATCATAACCATGTAACTCACCATTTTTTCGATATCTAAACATCCCTTTTTCGGATAGCAATCCCTTTTCACCTTGATTGTAAGCTAAATCATGCCTTTTTGATAAGATATCCTTGACAAAACCGATCTCAATACCACCAAGGTTGCTAGGAATAGAGGGGAAAAAAAATTTTGAAATTTTTGGCCCTAATCCAATGGAATGCAGCAACATACTCCCACAATAACTACTTATTGTGGATATTCCCATTTTAGACATTATTTTTAGTAAGCCCTTTTCCAAAGCATACCTGTAATTATTCATTTTAACGGACCAATCATCTCCATCAAAGTGTTCTCTTATGAGTTCGTATGCCATGTATGGATAAACTGCACTGGCGCCAAGAGCAATCAAAACTGCTAAATGATGATCTTCACAAGCATCTGCGGTTATACAAATAATCGATACCTTACTTCTCATTTTTTTTTCTACTAAATAGTGGTGCAATGAAGAGACAATGAGCGGCATTGGGATTGGCAAAAAACCCTCTCTTAAGCCTTCGTCAGTTAAAAAAATTATTTTCGCTCCGTTCAACAAAGCATTTTCGGCTTCTTTTTTTATTCTTTTAACCTTGGATTCTAAATTCCCTGTTTTTCGGTAATTGCAAATAATTTTTTTATGCTTGAACCAATCGTCATATCCGTACAGTTCTAAAACCTCTCTGGGCGATAATACGGGACTCGTAATTCTTATCGCGCCATGAAAAGTGGGCGCAACGCTTAACAGATTATCCTCACTTCCTAAATACTTATATAAACTCATAACGGATCTTTCTCTGATCGAATCAATCGGCGGGTTGGTCACTTGGGCAAACCACTGCTTAAAGTAATCATAAAATTTTCTGTCTATTTTAGAAAGTGAAGCTAAAGGCGTATCATCTCCCATTGATCCTAACGGCTCTCTACTGTTTGTCGCCATAGGAATTAAAAATTTCGTTAGATCTTCTTTCGACCAACCAAAAGCAATACGAAGTTTAAAGTCAAACCCTTCTTTGGGAAGTCCAAAAATTCCAAATTCATCTTTTGCTTCCTTACGTACAAGAACACGTAAGTTATTTTTTAATAACTTTCCATAAGGCTTTTTTGAGGCTTCTCTAATTTTTAATTCTTTATTTTTAATTATAGTACCATCTTTTAACGAGACACCAAAGATCTCCTCAGATTTCATATGATGATGTAGTACTAAGTTTTTATCTTCTACTTCTATTATTCCCGCCTCTGAGGCCATAATAACTAAATTGTCTTTTGTGATTGTGTATCGTAATGGCCTCAATCCATTCCTATCCATCTTTGCTCCAACAAAATCTCCATCCGTGAAAACAAGTGCCGCTGGACCATCCCAAGGCTCCATGAAATTTTCGTGATAAACAAAATAATCACGCATTTTCTTGTTCATAACTCTATTTTTATAATATTTTGTTTTTTCAATGTATGAATCCGGTATCATCATCATCATACCATCAAAAACACCTCTTCCGCTCCTTACTAAAAACTCTAGAACATTATCAAAGCTTTGAGAATCACTTCCTGAACAATTAATAATTGGTCTTAGTTTGTCTAAATTTGAACCCCAAAATTTTGATGAGATTTCTCCCTCTCTGGACTCCATCCAGAGCCTATTACCTTTTATTGTGTTTATTTCACCATTATGAGCAACCATTTGAAATGGTTGAGCCATATCCCAGGTGGAACCTGTATTAGTTGAAAACCTTTCGTGAAATAAGGCCATTTTCACAACAAAATTATCGTGAGCGAGATCTAAATAAAACTGGTCAAGCTGCGCTGAAGCCATGAGGCCTTTGTAGACAATAGTCTTTGATGAAAAAGAACAAATATAAGTTTTTTTCTTGTTATCAAGTATATCCTTCTCAATTGTTTTTCGAAACAGATAAAGCTTTGTGTCGATTTCTTTTGATTTTTCTCTTTTTATTGAAAAAATAAACTGAAGAACCGTAGGTTTAATTTTAAGAGCTACTTCACCTAATGCTTTTTTTTCTGTGGGGACATCTCTAATACCGAGTAATCTTAATTTGGATTTTTTTCCCAAGGTAATAAATTTTTCTTGTATCCACTTTCTCTCTCTTGCCGTTGTAAAAACCATGGCAACTGCCATCACCTCACCACTTGGAACTTTCTGACCAAAATCCTTTTTTAAAACAGAGTTAAAAAATCTTTTTGGCAAATCAACTAATATCCCCGCGCCATCCCCTGACTTACCATCATAAGATTTTGCACCTCTATGGGCAAGCTGCTTTAGCGCCTTTAGAGCTAAGGGTAAAATTCTTTTTTCCGGTCTACCTGAACGGGTAACTACAAAACCAATTCCGCAAGCATCATGGAATACGTTTTTATCGAAAAGTGGATATTTTTTGAAATTTTTCTGCCCCATAACCTTAAAATGTTAAATTATTGATTTTAGCAAGTGTTTCTAATACAAAATTAAGATTTTTCTTGGACACAATTAAAATATTAAATGAAAAGATATTCAATTTACTAACCCGTGGTCTGCATTGCCGCAGCAATTGCATTAATCGACATAAAAATTGATCTTTCAAGATCTTTGCTTATTGGTCCCTTATTGCTCCTCACTTGCCTAAGTAAGCATATCTGAATAATGTTTAGTAAATCAGTAAAAGGATTTCTAAATGAGATAGAATTGGAAATAACAGTGTTTCTATCAAGCAGATTTTTATAACCAGTTATCAACTTGTATGATTCAAAACAACGGTTGTATTCTTGTCTTAAAATATTGTGAAATTCGAATTCATTTTTTGTTTTAGAATATAATTTTGAAATTTGCAATCTCGACCTTGCCATTTCAAAAGACATGTTGTCTAAAAGTTGCTTAAAAAATTTGGAATTTTTATATAAATCTTTTAAATCATTTAAGGTAGATGATTTGTAAACGAGATCAGATAGAGCTGTTCCTAAGCCATACCATCCAGTTAGGTTATACCTTAATTGTGTCCAAGAAAAAACCCATGGGATAGCTCTTAAATCATCAAAACCTACCTCTCCAGATGAAATATTTTTTCTCGAAGCTGGTCTTGAACCAATCGGGATACTGCTAATGTGGTTTATTGGAGTAGCTCTTGAAAAAAAATTCCAACACTTTTGATTTAAGATGTTTTTTTGGTATTCAAGGTATGATTTTGAAGCAATTTTTTTATTTAATTCATGACCATTATCTAAAGCATTTTTTGACACTCCTGCCAAAGTAATAATTTGAGCATTAATTAATTGCTCCAGATGCCGCTTTGCAATCTTAGATGAACCGTACCGATATGAAATTACTTCACCCTGCTCAGTCATCCTTATTTTACCGTTATGACATATTGGCGGCAAACTAATTATAGCCTTATTTGACTTACCTCCCCCTCTACTAATGGAGCCGCCTCGGCCATGAAACAATCTTAGATCAATTTGATTTTCTTTGCAAATAGTGGCCAAATGACCCTGACATTCATTTAATGAAAATTGCGCCATCCCCATGCCACCATCTTTATTGCTATCAGAATAGCCTAACATTATTTCTTGAAAGTCTCCTTGACTTTTTAAATATGCCCTATATGTTTCGTCCTGTAAAAGTTCAATTAACTTTGCAGGTGCCGAATTGAGGTCTTCTATTGTCTCATAAAGCGGAACAACATGCAGGCCACAAGTTATTTCACCTGATTGGTATTTTAAAATCCCTGATAGTTTCGCAAGAAAAAGAACCTCAAGAAGGTCACTCTTTGAGTGCGTCATGCTGATAATATAAGATGATATTGCATCATTATCTTTTCTTATTTCCTCTTTAATGACCTCAAAAGTAAGGAGTGTTTCTCTGCACATAGGAGATAAAGACTTGATAAAGGCTTGATCAACCTTTGAATAAGATTTTATGCCTTCTACTAAAGACTGATTTTTTTCAGCTTCACTCATACCGCTATAATTTGAGTTGATTTCTTTTTTCATTAAAATTTCATTAACCACCATTCCATGAATTCCGGAATGTTGTCGGATATCAATGCTCATCATAATAAAACCAAATATCTCAGCTCTAATTACTAGATCGTTGATTGGACCCTTATCAATATTTTTATCGCTTGAGACTAACTTTAGAGAAAATTTAATTAGTTTTAAATCGGAGATAAACTGAGCTGAAGAGTAACTAAGTACTTTTGCATTTTTTTTAATATCTTCTTTGCATAATCGTAATTTTAAAATTATACAATAAATTTTTAACCTAAATGGTTCATATTTAAGTTTTTTATTAAATTTCGATTTTAAAGGTAATGCCCGTCGATCATTTGAAATAGAATTTTTGAGTTTTAAAACTTTATCATTATCGTCAATGCTGATACTGAGCTCATCATACAAAACCTCAAGCGCTAAAATAAATTTCTCAACAATTCTTAATTTTTGTGTGGTTATAGCAAGCCTTGTAATTGTATGATTAACAGATGGATTTCCATCCCTATCACCACCAACCCAGTTGTGAAATTTTATAAAATTTGAACTATTAACCTCTTTATTGTAATAAATTTCAAAAGCTGATGAAATATCATGTGCAAGTCTTGGAACAGCATCCCAAAGTGTATCTAATGTATTGTTTATATTGTTGTTTATCTCATCCTTAATTGAAATCTTGTGGGACCGAATATCATCTGTCAAAACTAATAGTGAGCACAGACGCATTGCCTCATTTTTTAAAATACCTTTTTCTTTCTCCCCGATTTTAGAAAATAATATTTGATCAATCTTTTTTATAATTTTTTTCTGTTTACTAATTGAAGAGGGTCGTCTTGATTCAGTTGGGTGGGCAGTAAAAGTAGGATGGATACTAATTTTATTCATAATTGATTTTGCTTTTTCAAAATTAATCTTTTTTTGTTTCAAATAATTTATGCCTGCAAAAATTGAATCTGCTTTTGGAGTTGAATAAGTAGCTAAATTAGAACGGTTACTGTTTATTGATATTATTTCACTTTGTTCTGCTTGGTTTAATAGGTGAAAATAGGTGCCAATGAATTTCATTATTTTAAAAGAGTCAACATTTGACCAACCTGCAACAGATTTTGCAACTGATTGATTGTTCTGCTTTTCGCCATTAGCAGGCAAAACAGATTTTAAAATATTTTTAAAATCCCGTTGCTTATTTTCTTTTATATCAGGAAAAACTGATTCCAACAATTCATATATTAAGACTGATCGCAATTGCATCCGATCTGACAACCCGCAAGTTTCTGCAAAATCTTTAAGCCTATTTTTAACCACGGCTTTACAAATATTGATAATTCATTAGAATTCAGCTGCTAATTTCGAAAGTTTTCCAAAATTAAATTTATTTTTAGAAAACACGTATTTAGTTTCATTAAAATTCGCTGTGAGTAAAAACCTAATAAGTCGAATGATACTTGTTCAGTCAAGAGTCAATTTCATTTATCACTAAACTAGTTTTTTCACTCAAATCGGATGATTTAACTAATTTATAGTTTAGGCTATCGCTTAGGGCTTGCCAACTTGCTTCAATAATATTTGACGAAACGCCAACTGTTGTCCATGATGTATTCCCATCGGAGCTTTCAATAAGCACTCGAACTTTAGCACTTGTTCCATCCTGCTCATTTAAAACACGAACTTTGTAATCAGCTAGTTTAACTTTTTCAAGCTCCGGGAAAAACCTTACAAGGGCTTTCTTCATTGCATTACTTAACGCATCTACAGGACCAACGCCATCAGCGGCAGTTTGTTCAGCCTCTCCATCAACAATAATCTTGAGCATTGCATCGGCTCTATTATGCCCTGATTTGTCATAGCTCACATTCACCCTAGAATCAGCCACTTCAAAGAATGGATTAAAAGTACCTTGCCTTTCCCGAAGCATCAGCTCGAAAGAAGCCTCAGCACCCTCAAATTGATAACCTTTATGCTCTAATGACTTAATATGCTGAACCAAATCTTTTGTTATTTTCTTGTCTCCATTTAAAGCTACATTTAATTCGTTTGCCTTAAATCGGATATTACTTTGTCCTGATAAATCAGATACCAAAACACGTTGCTGATTTCCAACTTTCTCTGGATCTATATGCTCATACATCTGACTATCTTTCATGACTGCGCTTACATGGATGCCTCCTTTATGGGCGAAAGCTGATTTACCAACGAAAGGCGCTTGGGCATTCGGGTGTAAATTCATCAGGTCATAGACAAAATGCGTTAATTTTGTCAGCTTTTCTAAATCGATTATATTTACAGTTTTCTGATTCATTTTGTAAACAAGATTTGGTATGATTGTACCAAGATTAGCATTGCCGCATCTTTCTCCTACACCATTAATAGTACCCTGAACATGAGAAACTCCAGATTCAACTGCAGCTAAAGTATTTGCGGCCGCAAGTCCGCTATCATTGTGAGCATGTATTCCAATTTTCTTATTAAACATTTTATATACTTTGCTAGTTGCTATTTTTACCAGCTCAGGCAAGGATCCTCCATTCGTATCACACAATACTAAAGTATCCGCACCTCCATTATGTGCAGCTTCTAACATTTTTAGAGCAAACTCTGGAGACTCTTTAAATCCATCAAAAAAATGTTCCGCATCAAAGATTACTCTCTTACCGGCTTTGACTAAAAAGTTAACTGATTCATAAATTAATCTTATATTCTCGTCTTGACTTAACCCTAACCCTTTTTCAGAATGCAGTTTCCATGCCTTTCCAAAAATAGTTATCACAGGTGTATCGGCATTTAGAAGAGCGAGCAAGTTTGGATCAGAATTAATTTTATCGGGCCACCTTGCAGTTGAACCAAAAGCACATATTTCAGCTTGCTTAAAGCTGATATCTTTACAACGCTGAAAAAACTCTTGATCTCTCGGATTACTGCCTGGCCAACCACCTTCAATTATATTGATACCAAAATCATCTAACCTTTTTGCTATTCTAAGTTTATCTTCTACCGATAAATTTACACCCTCCCCCTGAGTCCCATCTCTTAAGGTAGTATCAAAAATTTCTATCATTATTTATCCTTTTATAATTTTGTAAAAAGCCAAGGCTGAAAATCTTTATGCCTGACTTCAAATTCTTTTATTTTTTCATTTAGTGTCAATGTCATACCAATTTCGTCAAGACCGCTAATGAGAGCTTCTTTCCTAGATTCTTCTAAAGAAAAATCATAATTGTGGCCTAAATCATTATCAATAAGAATTTGATTTTTTAAATCTACGCTCAAAGAAAAACCCATTTTTGAAAAAGTATTCTCAAATAATGTTTCAATATTATCTTTTCTTAACATAATCGGAAGAATACCATTTTTGAAACAATTGTTGTAAAAAATTTCTGCGTAGCTTTCTGCTATAATTGTTTTAATACCGAAGTCTGATAGTGCCCACGGAGCATGTTCCCTACTTGATCCGCATCCAAAATTATCTCTTGCCAATAAAATCGATGCATTTTTATATCTTTTTTTATTTATAACAAAATCCTCATTTAGAGGCCTTAAACTACAATCTTGCCCAGGCTCACCGTGATCCAAGTACCGCCATTCATCAAACAAATTTTGTCCAAACCCGGTTCTATGAATCGATTTTAAAAATTGTTTAGGAATTATCGCATCTGTGTCAATATTGGATCTGTCAATTGGTAATACTATTCCTTTAAATGATTGAAATTTCTTCATTTTATTTGTCCCAATCCGAAATAATATTTACAAAATGTCCTTTAATCGCAGCTGCAGCAGCCATAGCAGGGCTTACTAAATGGGTTCTACCACCTTGCCCCTGCCTTCCTTCAAAGTTTCGATTAGATGTAGAGGCACATCTTTCACCCGGCTCTAGTCGGTCAGAGTTCATTGCAAGACACATTGAACAGCCCGGCTCTCTCCATTCAAAACCCGCATCTATGAAGATTTTATGAAGCCCTTCGGATTCTGCTTGATTTTTGACAGGCCCCGAACCGGGGACAACCATTGCTTGCTTTATTGTATTTGCAACTCTTCTCCCCTCAACAATATTTGCAGCCTCTCTCAAATCTTCGATCCTTGAATTTGTGCAAGAACCTATAAATATTTTGTCTAGAAAGATGTCTTTTATAGCCATACCCTCAATCAGACCCATGTAGTCTAAAGCCTGTTTAGACTTTGGTGTTTTCGAAGGTATGCAACCATCTACTTCCGTAACCATTTCAGGGGAAGTCCCCCAAGTTACCATTGGATTAATTTTTGACGCATTAATTTCAATAATTTTATCGAATTTCGCATCTGAGTCACTTTTTAAGGTCGACCAATATCGACTTGCCTTTGTCCACATATTGTTCTTGGGAGCAAACGCTTTCCCTTTTATATAATCTAACGTAGTTTTGTCAACTCCAATCATACCTGCACGAGCCCCTGCTTCTATTGTCATATTACAGACTGTCATACGGGCCTCCATTGAAAGTGATTTAATTACGGGTCCTGAGAATTCAATCACATAACCTGTACCCCCTGCAGTTCCAATTTTCCCAATTATATCCAAAATCAAATCTTTTGACGTTACTCCTTTTTTGAGCTTACCATTTATTTTTATCAACATATTTTTTGATTTTCTTTGTATCAAACATTGGGTAGTTAGAACATGCTCGACCTCAGAAGTTCCTATTCCAAAAGCCAGAGATCCTAGAGCCCCATGAGTAGAGGTATGTGAGTCACCACAAACAATTGTCATCCCAGGAAGAGTTAAACCTTGCTCAGGACCAACAACATGAACTATTCCTTGATTGGAATTATCCATTTTAAATTCGCGTATATTGTATGATTCACAATTATTGTCTAAAGTGTCAACCTGGAGTTTCGAGACCGGGTCTGTTATACCATCTTCTCGATTTTGAGTGGGAATATTATGATCGGGAACTGCAATGTTTGATTCTACTCTCCATGGCTTACGCCCAGCAATTCGCATTCCCTCAAAAGCCTGAGGGGAAGTAACTTCATGAATTAAGTGTCGATCAATGTAAAGAAGGCTTGTCCCATCTTTGTTTTCCTCAACTAAATGAGCATCCCAAATTTTTTGGTATAAGGTTTTACCACTCATCACTATACTTTCTCAGTAATTGTTTCAAAGACATCGCTTACATTTTTCATAGATTCATAAAGATTTAAGGCCTGCAAATAAGACTTCGCACTAGCTTTGATAGTATCAGTTGATGTACCTTTCCCATTATAAGCAATCCCATCAACCTTTATTCTAACAGATACTTCTCCAATTGCTCCTTTACCAGCAGTAACAGATCGTACTTGGTAATGTTCTAACTTAGTTTCTTTTTTAAAATCAATTGCGCGATTAATTGCACGAAAGCAAGCATCTACTGGTCCATCACCTGTTGCGGATTCTTCAAAAGTTTTTTCCTCTGATTTGATCCTAACGGTAGCAGTTGCAATTGTTGTCGTTCCTAGGTTTACATGGAGATAATCAAGCACATATAGTTCTTTTCCTCCGTGGGCTTCATCTCCCATTAAAATTCTTAGGTCTTCATCAAAGATTTCTTTCTTTTTGTCTGCAAGTTGCAAAAATTTTCCATACATTTGCTCTAATTGATCCTCAGTTAGTTCATAGCCGAGAACCTCCAACCGGGAAGCAAGACCATGCCTTCCTGAATGACGGCCTAAAATAATTTTGTTATCAACTATTCCAACTGATTCAGGTGTCATAATTTCATATGTATCTCGATTTTTGAGCATGCCATCCTGATGAATACCAGATTCATGAGCAAAAGCATTATCCCCTACTATTGCCTTATTGGGCTGGACCAACATTCCTGTAAATCCAGAAACCATTCTGCTTGTGTTATATATTTCCTCGGTATTTATTCCAGTTTTAAATCTCCAATAATCTGACCGCACATTGATTGCCATTACAATTTCCTCCATACTGGCATTTCCTGCTCTTTCTCCAATGCCATTTATGGTACATTCTATTTGCCTCGCTCCATTATAAATTGCGTCCAATGAATTTGCAACGGCTAAACCTAAATCATTGTGGCAGTGCACACTGATAGTAGCCTTATCTATGTTTTTAACGCCCTTTTTTAGAGCCCTTATTTTTTTACCAAATTCATTTGGCATAGTGTACCCCGTTGTATCAGGTATATTAATTGTTTTTGCCCCAGCTTCTATCACTGCTTCAACAACTTCTTTTAGATAACTAATATCTGTTCGGCCCGCATCCTCTGGAGAGAATTCAACATCATGGGTAAATGTTTTAGCATACTGAACCGCATCGCAAGCCATCTTCAAAATGGTTGATCTTTTCTCCTTAAGGTTTTTTCCATATTTCATGGAACTAAATTTTCCTTTGAGGTGAATATCAGAGGTTCCGATGAATGTATGAATCCTTGGATTATCCGCACCTCTCAAGGATTTTTGACATGATAATATATCTTTATCTACTGTTCGAGCAAGTGCAGCAACAATCATACTTACAGAATTTGCAATACTCTCAACAGCCTCAAACTGAGATTGAGAAGACACCGGGAACCCAGCTTCAACAACATCGACATTTAATCTTTCCATTTGTTTTGCTATTTCAATTTTTTCATAAACATTTAAAGATGCGCCAGGAGCTTGTTCACCATCACGAAGAGTTGTGTCAAAGATAATTATTTTTTCTCTCATAATTATTTCCTAATGCTTCCAGACTATTGGTTATTTCGATTGGATTTTGAGTTTTCTATAAAACTCTGCGTAATGTAATTGGTCATCTCAGAAGTTGTAACCGGAGATACCCCATACATGGAGATATCTGAAGTCCTAACCCCAGATCGCAAAACTGTCTCAACAGCATTATTAATTTCTTTAGCAACATTAGGCAAACCCATTGTTATCTCTAACATCATTGCTAAAGAACTAATCATTGCGATTGGATTGGCTTTATTTGAACCGGCAATTTCAGGAGCACTACCATGTACAGGTTCATATAGGGCATGCTTCTCACCGATACTTGCAGAAGGCAACATTCCTAAACTACCTGTTATCATAGCTGTAATATCACTAAGGATATCACCAAACAAATTCTGAGTTAATATTACATCAAATTGTTTGGGATTCAAGACTATTTGCATTGCAGCATTATCCACGTACATATCGTTCAAAGTTAAGTCACTGTATTGATCATGTACTTCATGAACAACATTCCTCCAAAATTGCGAACTATCTAAAACATTTGCTTTATCAACGGAGGTGACTTCTCCATTTCTTTTTGATGCTAATCGAAATGCTATTTTTGCAATCCTCTGAACTTCTTTTTTTGTGTACTTTAATGTATTATAACCCTCATTTTCATCGTATCCTCTGGGTTCACCAAAGTATATGCCCCCAGTTAATTCTCTCACAACCATTATATCAGACCCTGAAATAACATCTTTTTTTAGTGTGGATGCATCAACCAAAGATTCATAGACTTTAGCAGGTCTTAGATTTGAAAAAAGCGATAAAGAATCGCGAAGCTTCAATAATCCTTTTTCTGGTTTTTTCTCCTGCGGGAGATTATCCCATTTTGGTCCGCCCACCGCTCCAAGTAAGACAGCATCTGAGTTTTTACATTTTTCTAACACCTCTTCAGAAATTGGCATTCCACAATGATCTAATGATGCTCCACCAACCAAATGCTCGGTGACTTCAAAGTTAAAATCATAGATTTCTGATACGGCATGCAATATTTGCAAAGCAGAGTTCATGACCTCTGGGCCAATTCCATCACCTGGCAATGATATTAGTTTATAAGATTTCATTTTAGTTATAAAATTAAATATTCTCTGGCCTTAACTTTCTAAGAACTTTACCAGCCAGCCACATTTCTTGGCGATCAATTTCGGATAATTCAGCTTCAAGCTTTTGCCTATAGTCTGGCTTTGAATTTGCTTGGATTGCTCTTTTTGCCTCATCTCCATCGATCACTTTTTGGTAGCAATCTTGGATTACTGGTTTTAAAACACTCTTAAACCTAGGCGCCCAATCGAGCGCACCGCGCTGAGCAGTTGTCGAGCAATTAGCATACATCCAATCCATACCTTTTTCCGATACTAGAGGATAAAGACTTTGTAATGCTTCCTCAATAGTTTCATTATAAGCCTCGGAAGGCGAATGCCCATTTTCTCTTAAAACCTCATATTGCGCTAAAAAGGCTCCTTGCAATAATCCCATTAAAACACAACGCTCCCCAGTTAAATCACTGTGTACTTCATTTGTGAAGTTTGTTTCAAATAGGTGGCCCGAACCAATAGCAAAAGCGGTTGCAATACATCTATCCTTTGCTCTTCCAGTATAATCCTGGTGTATAGCAAAGGAAGAGTTAATTCCACGTCCTTCTTTAAAATGTGTACGTACTGTAAGACCGCTTCCCTTAGGTGCTACTAAAATAACATCAATATTCTTTGGAGGTATAATACCTGTGTGCTCGTTGAAAACAACCCCAAAACCATGGGAAAAATAAAGAGCATCCCCTTCATTTAAATTATCTTTTACAACTGGCCAAGCTTGAATCTGCCCAGCATCAGATAGGAGGAATTGAATAATCGTACCTCTATGAGTTGCTTCCTCTATCTCAAATAGGTTTATGCCATCTTCCCAACCATCCTTTTCAGCTTTATCCCAGCTCTTTCCTCTTCGCAAACCAAGAATCACATTGTAACCTTCGTCCCTCATATTTAGGCCCTGCCCATAACCTTGAGGCCCATAACCCAAAATTGCAGTTACCTCATTATTTAAAATCTTTTTGCATTTTTTTTTAGGATAATCTGATCTCTCGATAATTATTTCTTTATAACCATTTATATTTAGTTCTTTCATATTTCCCTCTTTGCTCTACTAATTTAGATCTGTTGAAATTTGAGAATAGATATCAGGGTCTGTTTGGATTAATTCTGGTTGATGTTCTTCATTGAAGCCTGAAACCATGGCCATTTTTCCAGAACACATTAATTCCAGTATGTTAATTGTTTTCATCTCATTAATAATTTTTCGTATTGTTTCCGCATTACCAGAAAACTCAGTAATCAACACATCATCTTTCTTTTCTAAAACCTTACAATTGTCGCTATCAATGAGAACTTTGATTTTCTCTGTTACTTCGCTGCTCCTGATTTTAACAAGAAGATATTCCCTGATATGGCAATCAATTTCTGTTGCATCAACAACATCGTAGACATCGATTAATTTTTTAAGGTTATTAACAACTATTTTTTGTTTTGTCTTATCTGGTTCATTTAATACAATAGTCAACCTAGTAATGCCATTTTTATCTGTTCTTCCTGCAATTAAACTCTCGATATTAAAATTCCGTTTCCGAATCAAACTCGAAACTCGGTTTAAAACACCCGGTTCATCTCTAACAAAAACAATTAAAGTTTGCTTCATTAAGAGCTCCTCACATTTCTGATTCTTGGAATTGGTCATGGACAGGTCTGTTTATCATCTCGTGAAGATCTGCTCCTGCAGGAACCATTGGGTAAACCATATCATGCTGCTCAACAACGAACTCTACTAATACCGGTCCTTTAATTTTTTGAACTTTATAAACCGTTTCAGATATTTCATTCCTTTTTTTGACCCGAAACCCCTCAAGACCATAAGCTTCTGCTATCTTAAGATAATCAGGGCTACTAATTGGTGTCTCCTTATATCTTGCATCATAAAACAATTGCTGCCACTGCCTTACCATTCCAAGGTAACCATTGTTTATAATAGCAATTTTAATATTAGCCTGCTCCTGAACTGCTGTTGCGAGTTCAGTAATAGTCATTTGAATGGATCCATCACCAACTATCACCCAAATTTCTTTTTCTGTTTTTGAAAAACTGGCACCAATCGCTGCAGGCAAACTGAATCCCATTGTCCCAAGGCCACCAGAAGTCAATAGTGTGTTTGGCTCCTCGTGCTGAAAATATTGAGCTTCCAACATCTGGTGCTGACCAACATCTGAGACAACAATAGCATTCCCCTTCGTTTCTTTCCAAAGATCATAAATGACCTGAGCACCATAAAGAGTGTCAGTTTGAAGGTTAATGATATCTCTTTCCAGCGACTCACTCCTCCACACTGTAATATCTTTTAACCAATTTTGATTTGACTTTTGCCTTAATAAAGGGTTCAGTTGCTTTAGAACTGTTTTTAAATCACCAAAGATACCGACATCTACACGAACATTTTTATTAATTTCCGCAGGGTCTATTTCAATGTGAATCTTTTTTGAATCTGGAGAATAAGTTTTTACGTTTCCAGTTACCCTATCATCAAACCTCATGCCGCATGCAACCAACAGGTCAGCTTTTTGAATAGCATTGTTTACTGCGAACTCTCCATGCATACCCATCATTCCCATATTTAAGGGATGGCTTGATGGGATTGCACCTGAACCTAAAAGAGTCCAAGCTATTGGAATATTTGCAGTTTCAGCAAGATTTATCACCTCTTCAGATGCACCTGATAACAAAATCCCGTGACCCGCTAGGATGACAGGTCTCTCAGCATTGTATATCAGGTCTCTTGCTTCCTCAAGATCATTTATATTTGCTTTTTTAATAATATTATTCCCAGGAATAACAATTGGAGCTTCTGGATAGATAAAGTTGATTGATTGCGTCTGAATATCTTTAGGAATATCAACAAGAACCGGACCTGGACGCCCAGACCTTGCTACCGCAAAAGCCTCCTTTATTGTGTTCGCAAGATCATTAATATCCATAACTAAATAACTATGTTTTGATACAGGTATTACGGCACCTGCAATATCAGTCTCTTGAAAAGCATCACTTCCAATAGCTGCTCTTGGCACTTGACCAGTAATACAGACAATAGGTATGGAATCCATCATAGCAGTTGCTATACCTGTTACCATATTCGCTGCCCCAGGACCAGATGTCGCCATTGCTACACCTACTTTACCGCTTGCTCTTGCATAACCATCAGCCATATGGGTTGCGCCCTGCTCGTGCCTGACAAGGACATGATGTATTTTATCGGTATATTTATTAAGGGCATCATATGCAGGCAAAATTGCTCCACCAGGATAACCAAATACTACATCCACACCCTCCCTCGCAAGGCACTCCCATATAATTTCTGCACCTGTTAATTCGTTTTTTTTCCGGTCCATTTCATGTCCTTTCTATTTTAATATAGCCCCTTCATCTGCAGATTTTACCATTCTGCTATATCTTCCTAAGTAACCGTTTTTTATTTTCGGCTGGAAAGGGGGCAATGAATCTAATCGTTTTTTAATTTCATACTCAGTAAGTCGAACATTTAATGTTCTCTCTGGAATATTTATCTCAATAATATCTCCAGCTTCTAGAGAAGCAATTGGCCCTCTATCTGCTGCTTCAGGAGATATATGCCCTATACACGCTCCTCTGGTTCCTCCTGAAAACCGTCCATCTGTGATTAAAGCTACTTTGCTTCCCAACCCCATTCCCATTATAGCACTGGTTGGCGATAACATTTCAGGCATCCCAGGACCGCCTTTTGGTCCCTCAGTGCGAATAACAACGACATCACCTGGTTTTACTTCATGCCCCAAAATACCACTTAACGCTTCTTCTTGTGATTCATATATGCGTGCAGGACCGGAATGTATCAACATTGATTTTTCCACCGCACCAGTTTTTACTACAGAGCCATTTGGCGCAAGGTTTCCAAATAGTATGGCTAGTCCTCCCTCATGAGAGAAAGGTTTTTCGATTGTTCTAATAATTTTATTATCTTTGATAACAGAGTTTCGAATATTCTCTCCTAGTGTTTTACCAGTTACCGTTATATTTTCAAGTTTTAGTATATCTTTTTTTGCCAATTCATTTAGTATCGCAGAAATTCCTCCAGCTCGGTTAACATCCTCCATATGCACATCAGTTGTTGCCGGACTGACTTTGCAAATGTAGGGAGTTGTTTTTGAGATTTTATTTAATTCTGCAAGATCAAAATCAAGCTTTGCCTCTTTAGCAATTGCCAAAGTGTGTAAAACGGTATTTGTACTACCACCCATTGCCATATCTAGGGCGAATGCATTTCTTATTGCATCTTCATTTATAATATCAAGAGGTTTAATATCCTTTTCGATTAAATCAACTATTCTAGCTCCCGCTTTTCTCACGAGTTCCATTCTAGCCTCATCAACTGCCAAAATAGAACCGTTTCCTGGAAGTGCAATACCAATAGCTTCCATTAAACAGTTCATCGAATTTGCGGTAAACATGCCTGAACACGAACCACATGTTGGACAACCTTCTTTTTCTAAAACAGTAAGTTCATCCTCAGATATTTGACCCGCTTTGACTTTCCCAACACCCTCAAAAACGGTAATTAAATCTACTTTTTCTCCATCAACCTCTCCCGCTTTCATAGGACCCCCAGAGACAAAAATTGTTGGCACATTTAAACGTACCGCAGCCATCAACATTCCAGGAACAATTTTGTCACAATTGGTTATACACATCATGCCATCTAGCCTGTGAGCTTCTATGACCGTCTCAACGCTATCAGCTATCAGCTCTCTACTCGCTAATGAATAACGCATCCCAATGTGTCCCATTGCGATACCATCGTCAACACCTATGGTATTAAACTCAAAAGGAACGCCACCGGCTTCTCTTATTACTTCTTTAGCAACTTTTCCAAATCCTTGCAAGTGTACGTGTCCAGGGATTAAATCAATGTACGAGTTTGCAATTCCTATGAAAGGTTTTTCAAAATCTGATTCGGATTGGATAACGCCAGTTGCCCTTAGAAGGCTCCTGTGAGGCGCATGCTCAAATCCTTTTTTGACTTGGTCGGATCTCATTCGAATTCCTTTTTTAATTTGTCATAAGTCGCGTTGGAAATATACCGGCCGGATTTGTGGTGAGGAGAGCTTGGCTCTCGCCGTTTGATCCGCCTATTTTTGTGTTTTGCCTAGGCGACCAGAACGGCGACAGTAATAATAATACCTAGAATGATAAAACTAATGTCTAAAACAATCTTTTGAATATTAATTGCATAAGAAGAACCGCTAGATACTATGTATCTATCTCTGCAAGATTTTATTGCTTCAAACATGTGATTATTTATCTACTTTCTCGTATATTTACTATTGTCAGACTTCAATAATAACCAATTAATTTTTTCCTTCAAAGAATAAACTTGAAAAAACTTTAATATCTAAGAGATCTCATTCTTTATACCCATCAAGCTCTCTAGCTGATGGGTCTATTGCCTTGGTCCATTTTGGCATCCAAAAATGGGGAATCAAATTTTCACTGTTACTAAAAAATTGGTTGAAAACCTTTCTGTAAAAGTAACTCTCTTTTAATTGAGGCGCACAATGTTTATAATTATTTTTTTCCCTCAAATATTCTTCATCAGAAATAATACTATCTACAAATGATTGAATAATCGTGTGCCATGACCTTTTCTGCGAGCTTACCCCATCAGAAAATGCACATTTTCGCCGCCACAATACCTCATCTGGAAGTAAATTTTGTCCATCAAATGCTTTTCTTAATATGTGCTTTTCTATCCTATCTCCTCCATCGAATACTTTCATTTTTGGCGGTATTGATAAATAATAACTTACAAAAGCCTTATCTAAAAATGGAGTTCTGGGCTCTAATCCATTTGAACTAATACTGCGATCTGATCGAAGTACATCGAAAAAATGAATCTCTTCGACTAAACGTTCTGACTCCTTTTGTAATTCAATTTCTGATGGGGCATTTTTTAAATAAACATATCCTCCACAAACTTCATCGCTCCCATCACCGTTAAAAATAACCTTGCAATTACTGTTTTCGCTGATATATTTTGAAACAAGATAATTTCCGACACTTGCTCTTACAGTTGTTGTATCATATGATTCAATGTTGTAGATGACAGTTTCAATTGCGTCTAAAAACTCTTTTTCTTCTATTTCAATTTGGTGATGTTTCGTCTTTAGATAATTAGCTACAAGATTTGCATACTCTAAGTCAACGCTATCACTCAGTCCAATAGAAAATGTATTCAATATCGGTCCATCATTATACTTTACAACTAAGCTAGTGATTAAGCTTGAGTCTAGACCACCAGATAATAAACAACCTATCTCACGCTCTGACATAAGTCGTTTTTTCACTGCATCAGTCAACAAAGTATTTACATTTTCGCAAATGTCATTCTCCTTGACTTCTTTGATATTGTACCCCTTGTAGTAAAAATACCTATTGAAAGAATCAGGTTTTTTTGATGTCCACCAAGTCCCTGGCCAAAATGGAATTAAATTGTTGCAGAGTGGAATTAATGGCTTTGCTTCTGATGCGATGAAAATCTCACCATCCTCAATTCCAATAAAACCAGGTCTAACTCCCATAGGGTCTCTTCCGGCAAATAATGTATCGGAATTCTGGTCATAAATTACAAACATGAAAACACCATCTAATTCTTTAATCAATTTCTCAACCCCAAATTTTTTGTAGAGATGTAAAATAATTTCGCAATCTGATCCTGTTGTTAAATCAAAACTATATTTTTTTCCCAAATATTCATAATTATATATTTCGCCATTACATATCAAATTAATGTTATTGTCTTCTGGGTGCTTCATTGGTTGATTTCCCATTTCAGTCTTACCCATTATTGCAAGACGATGAAATCCTAATAAAACATCATCAGAAACGGATGCGTACCGAGAATTATCAGGTCCCCTGTATTGAATTAGATCTACTTTATCTTTGAGCTCTGGCCAGCCGTGTTTTTTACCTTTGTATGAGAAAATGCCGCACATTTAAAATAATTATTCTTTGGAATTATAATTTTATTAAAAAAAAAAAATTTGAAAAAAAAACTTAATATTTTATATTAATCATTTCCAAGACAAATAATTGTCAAAATACGCGATTAGATTTTAGTTAAGCACTTACAAGACTATATTTAATTGATTTTTAGCTTGACATTTTAATTAATACTTTAATAATATACCGGGCTAAACACAGTTATTTGAAAATTCAGCAAGGATTTTATCCAGAAAGGTGGAGGGAAAAGGCCCGATGATACCTTAGCAACCAGGAACTTTTTCCCAGGTGCTAATTCCTGCCCAAGTAATCACTTGGGAAAAGATAAGAAAACAGATTGCTGAATCTTATCTGCCAATTTCTCCTTTTTGTTTGCCCATAACCCCGAATCTATCGCTGTATTATTCAAAATATTAAATAGTTGTAATAAATAAATGGAATAAGGAGCCTCAAATGCTAGGACTTTATATCAAACCTCTTGTCGAAAGGGAATTGCCCAACAATATTGATACACTTCAGATACATGCAGGTCAAGAACCTGCACCCGGTACCAACGCCCGAGCAGTGCCTATTTTTTCATCAACATCATTTACTTTTAATGATACAGATCATGCAGCTAATCTCTTTGCACTAACTGAGTTTGGGAATATTTACACTAGAATAATGAATCCTACAACAGATGTTTTTGAACAACGCATTGCCGCGCTTGAAGGGGGAGTTGGCGCTTTGGCCACATCAAGTGGACAAGCAGCTCAATTCTTGGCCTTACAAACAATTGCCAAAGCTGGTGATAATATTGTGTCTTCAAGTTTTTTATATGGGGGTACCTATAATCAATTTAAAGTAGCATTCCCAAGACTTGGTATAAATGTAAAATTCGCGGAAGGCGATAATCCAGAATCTATTGAAAGTCTTATCGATGATAAAACAAAAGCGATATACTTAGAAAGTATTGGAAATCCAAAATATAGCGTCCCGGACTATGACAAAATTTCAAACATTGCAAGAAAGCATGGGGTTCCAATGGTAGTTGATAATACTTTTGGCATGGCGGGATATATTTGTAAACCAGTTGATTACGGAGCCGATATAGTAGTACACTCAGCTACAAAATGGATAGGTGGCCATGGAAACACTATTGGAGGAGTAATCGTAGATGCTGGTACGTTCCCATGGGACAATGGTCGTTTTCCAGATTTTACTTCTCCCTCAGCTGGCTATCATGGTTTAAATTTTTGGGAAGTTTTTGGCCCAGATGGAGTAGTAGCAACAAATATCGCTTTTATAATTAGAGCTAGAGTTGAGGGCTTACGTGATTTTGGTGCTTCTCAAAATCCATTTGGCTCATTTCTATTGCTGCAGGGATTAGAGACGCTTTCACTCAGAGCTCAACGACATGTCGACAACACATTAGAATTAGCTAAATGGCTTGTGGATAAAGAAAATGTAAGCTGGGTTAGCTATCCTGGGCTTGATGACCATCCATCTCGAAATAACGCATTAAAATACTTAAAAAACGGATATGGTGGAGTATTATCTTTTGGGATAAGAGGAGGCATGGAAGCTGGAAAAACCTTCATAAATAGTGTTAAACTAGCAAGCCATCTAGCAAATGTTGGAGATGCAAAAACCCTTGTAATACACCCAAGTTCCACGACTCATCAGCAATTAACAGAAAAAGAAAAAATAGCCTCAGGTGTTACTGATGACTTAATTAGAGTTTCTGTTGGTTTAGAAAACATAGATGATATAAAATCAGATATCAGTCAAGCTCTCAAAAAAGCTTAATTAAATTATAATTCAAATTTTTTGTGATAATGGTGCCATAAAATAAATTTTTATGGCACCATTCATTTTGGAGAAATACGTGAAAATTGCAGTATTAAACTTGATGCCAAATAAAATCGAGACTGAAAAACAGCTATCTAAAGCATTGGGTTATAATAATTACAAAATTGATTTTACCTTTTTAAGGACTAGATCTTATACCCCCAAGAACACAGACCTCCAATATTTAAAGAATAAATATAAATCAATTGATGAAATTATATCTAATAATTATGATGGCTTTATTTGTACGGGAGCGCCCGTAGAAAGGCTCCCATTCGACTCGGTTGATTACTTGGATGAAATTAAAGAAATAATGAATTGGGCAAGAGCAAATATTTTATCATCTTATTATATATGCTGGGGTGCAAATGTTGCATTAAACCATTTTTATGATATTAAAAAAGTAGTATATAATCAAAAATTATCTGGTGTTTATGAACATGACATCATCAAACATAGAACCAATTTAATGAATGGATTAAGTGGAAAAGTAAAATTGCCCGTATCCAGATTCTCTGGCATAAAAAAAAGTGATATCGAATTAATTAATGAACTAGAATTATTACTTTACTCAAAAGTTACTGGATCTGGTTTGATCGCAAACCTCAAATATAGCGAATACTACAATTTTAATCATTTTGAATACGATGCTAAAACTTTAGCAGATGAATACAAACGCGATCTTTCAAACGGCATTAAGATTGAAATGCCCACAAACTACTTTCCAAGTAATAATCCTAATTTTTCACCAATTAATTCTTGGAAGAAAGATGGAACCATATTTTTTAATAATTGGCTGAAATCTATAAGGCGAGCAAAGGACAAACTCAAGATTGAGAAAGCCTAATTCTTTTTCCTTAAAATTATGAAATTAAAAATAATCAAATTTGGCGGTTCATCGATAGCAGACGCTAAGAAAATAAGACATGTTTCTGATCTTGTAAAAATTCATTCAAAAAAAAGCAATTTAGCTATTGTAGTTTCAGCAATTGGTGGCATAACGAATATTTTAAATAACATTGCTGAAAAAGCCATTAAAAAAATCAGCTGTGAGCAGGAATTTCATGATTTAGTATCGAAGCATCTAGAAATAATAAATAACCTCTTTCCAAAAAATAAAGAAAAAGTTCAAAAAGAGTTTGATAGTTCTTTAACTTTATTAAAATCACAAGTTGAAAATGCAAAAAAGGAAGTATTTGAGAGGTCAGAATATTTTGATACAATTCTATGCTTCGGAGAAATTTTTTCTTCTTCAATCATATCAAATTTCTTTTCAAATTATGGCATCCCATCTGAACAACTAGATTCAAGAAAGGTTATTTTGACTGATGATAATTTTGGACAAGCATTTGTGCATTATCAAAAAACTTTTAACCTAATCAGAAATTATTTTAAAACTAAAAAGAAAACGCAGATAATAACTGGCTTCATTGGCGCAAATTCAGATGGTGAAACCACCACTCTTGGGCGCAATGGCTCTGATTATAGTGCTTCAATATTTGGTGCGGCTTTAAATGCAAGTGCAATTGAAATATGTACCGATGTTGATGGTATTTTATCAGCGAACCCTAAAATTGTTGAAACTGCAAAGCCAATACCCTACATGACATATGAGGAGGCAATGGAGCTTGCTCATGCTGGAGCAAAAGTAATTTTTCCTCCTTCCATGGTACCAGCTTTATATAAAAATATACCTATATATATTAAAAACACCTTTAATCCTAATTATCCAGGATCAAAAATAGGTAAGCAGAGAAATTTAGATAATAATTCGGTGATTGGGATATCTTCTTTGTCAGATATATCACTTGTTCTGCTTCAAGGAGCAGGTTTAGTGAGCGTCAAAGGAACAATTGGGCGAATTTTTTCCTCTTTAGCGCAAAAGAATATAAATATTATCTTAATTTCGATGGCATTTAGCGAACACTCTGTTTGCTTTGCAATAAAACCTAAATATGATGACGTGTCGATACGCGCACTTAGAACCGAATTCAAAAATGAAATAGCAAGAAAGCAAATTGATAAAATCAAATTAGAAAAAAATCTATCCCTTGTTGCTGTTGTTGGAGAAGGGATGAGGCAAAACCCAGGTATTTCAGGCCGGGTTTTTTCTACCTTAGGTTTACATAAAATAAGTATCATAGCAATTGCTCAAGGTTCTTCAGAGAGAAATATATCTTTTATTGTTAAAAAAACAGACGCTAAAAATACTTTAAACACTTTGCACAGAGAATTTTTTCAAAAAAAAGATGAAGAGACGCATATTTACTTAGTTGGTGTAGGAGAAATTGGTTTAGAGTTATTAAGAATTATCAGAGAACTAAAAACGGAAAAATTTATAGTGGCAGGGATAGCTAATAGTAAAAAAATGTTCTTAGGAAAAATAGATCTAAAAAGAGTAAGTATCGATATTTTATCTTCCTCTGAAAACTTTGATTTAAAAAAATTTGTTAGTAAAAAAAGTCTTATCTCAAAGAATAATATTTTTGTTGATTGCACGGCAAGTAAATTTATAGCAAAGAGTTACTCAGACATTATTAATAAAGGTTTTTCAATTGTAACTGCGAACAAAATTGCGAACACCTTGGATTATAATTATTACAGAGAACTTAGAGTACAGGTCAATGAAAATAAATCAAAATTCTTATATGAAACTAACGTTGGCGCAGGATTACCAATAATCAGCGCCTTGCAAGGACTAATTATGAGCGGAGATAAAATAGTTGAAATTGAAGGGGTATTATCTGGCACCTTAAGTTATCTATTTAATAATTTTTCCGCCAAAACACCCTTTAGCAGACTTGTAAAAGATGCTAACGAAAAAGGTTTTACTGAGCCTGATCCTCGCGATGATCTGAGTGGAACTGATGTTGGAAGAAAGTTACTTATTTTATGCAGAGAAATTGGTGAGCAAATGGAAATGAATGATATAAAAATACAAACATTGTTGCCAGAAAAAAGTGATTCAATGCCTACTTTGAATAAGTTCTTTTCCCATCTGTCCAAAATTGATGATAAAATGAAAAAACTAATTTCGAATGCTCAGGAAAAGAGCGAGAAATTGAGATATATTGCAAAATATAAAGATGGTAAGGGAACAGTTAGTTTGCAAGCCATAAATAAAAATCATCCCTTCTTTAATCTAAAAGGTACTGATAATATAATCTCAATTAAGACCTTACGTTATTCTATTCAGCCTTTAGTTATAAAAGGTCCAGGTGCTGGAGCTTCTGTCACAGCTTCCGGTGTTTTAAACGATATTCAAAATTGTATAAAAAGTTAATATGGAGAGTAAAGTCAAAGTAAGTGTTCTAGGAGCAACTGGAATGGTGGGACAACAATTCATACAGTTACTAGATAACCACCCATGGTTTGATGTTGCTGATGTTGCAGCATCTGAAAGGTCAGAAGGAATGAAATATTCTGATGCTATTAAAAATTCCTGGGTAATGGAAAAAGAGGTACCTCAAGGTGTAAGGGAATTAATTGTTCGAAATGTTAAAGATTTTGATAAAATACCAAAAGATGTTAAATGTATATTTTCTGCTATGGATTTACCTAACAAGCAAGATACTCGACTTCTTGAATTTGAGTATGCAAATTCGGGGTTTTACCTAATTAGTAATAGTTCTGCAAATCGTTGGACAAAAGATGTTCCCATGATCATACCCGAAATCAATCACGATCACACAGATATAATACCAATACAACAAAAATTAAGAGGTTTCACAAATAAAGGTTTTGTGGCTGTTAAACCAAATTGTTCTATCCAGTCATATATCACTGCACTTTACGCTTTAGAGCAAGCAGGGTTTGCCCTAAATAAAGTCCAAGTAACCACACTTCAATCTCTATCCGGTGGTGGTCAAGCTTTGATCCAATCAAAAAAAATGAAAAATAATGTAATTCCTTTTATTAATGGCGAGGAATCCAAGACTGAAATGGAACCATTGAAAATTTTTGGCACCATAAATGGCTCAGGTATTGAAAATACCAACAGATTAGTTCTTTCTGCTACTTGCACCAGAGTTCCAGTGAAATTTGGTCATCTGGCTGTGGTAAATGTGAACTTCAAAAATAAAAAGCCCACTTTAGATAAAATTAAATCTATATGGGAAAATTTTAAAAGTTTTCCCCAATTAGAAAACTTACCAATGAGCCCGCAGAGACCTATTGTATACATTGATCAGGATGATAGACCACAGCCAATGCTGGATAACGATTCTCAGAAAAGTATGGCCCTTACTATTGGTCGTCTTAAAAAAGATAACATCTTTGATATAAGATTCGTATCTCTTTCACACAACACAGTACGAGGAGCTGCAGGAGGGTCAATTTTGGTTGGAGAACTATTATTAAAAAAAGGTTTAATAAATGCTTGAAAAATCAATTAAAGTAAAAGCAAATGCAACAGTAGCAAATGTTTCATGCGGTTTTGATTGTATTGGCTATGCCATGTCTGAACCATCTGATGAATTAATCATTAAAACAAAAAAACGATCTGGTATAAACATATCAATTTCAGGTCCTAAATCAGATACGATACCAATAATACCAGAAAAAAATACCGCTGGAAAAGCCATTCTTTCTTTTCTTAACACGATAAATATTGATCAAGGATTAGAAATTATAATTAAGAAAGGAATCCCTCCGGGAAGCGGTATCGGATCAAGTGCGGCAAGTGCTGCAGCTGCAGTTTTTGGCGTTAATGAGCTGTTAAATAGACCATTGAAACTTGATGGATTAATTGTACATGGTATGGCTGGAGAGGCTGTAGCATCTGGTAGCTTCCACGCAGATAATATTGCCCCAGCTATTTTTGGAGGAATTATTTTGGTTCGCAGCTATGATCCATTAGATATATTAAGATTACCTGTTCCAAAAAATTTATTTAGCACAGTTGTACTACCCGACCATACCATAAATACAAGGGAAGCACGTAGAATGTTACCTAGGAGAGTTCCTTTGAAATCTGCTGTTTCTCAAGCTGGAAATATTTCAGGTTTTACTCTTGCCCTTCATAATGGTGATTTTGATCTTTTGAGGCGATCTATGGTTGATCATTTTGCAGAACCGGTGAGAGCAGAGCTTATTCCAGGCTTCCATTACATACAAAAAATTGCCATCGAAGAGGGTGCAATAGGTTGCGGAATTTCAGGATCTGGTCCTTCCCTTTTTGCGCTCTGTGATTCACTTGAGGTATCATCAAAAGTTGGATCTGCTATGGTAGCAGCATTCAAAAAAAGTGGTCTTAAAAGTAAAGCATACTCTTCTGCTATTAATACCAATACTCCTCAAATAATTTAATAAAACTTTGAAGTATCTAAGCACCAATCAGCAAAGTGAGGCAATTGGTTTCCGGGAAGCTCTTTTTAAAGGCCTTGCTCCAGATAAAGGTCTTTATTTACCTCAAAAATTCCCACAGTTTGACCCTGAATTCTTTAAAAATAAAATGACCTATGTTGAACTTGCCTCACAAATGATATTCCCCTATGTATCTGAATACATTAGTTTTGAAAAATTAAGAGAAATCTGTAGTACATCTTTTTCTTTTGATATTCCATTAATTAAAATTAAAAATAACCTGCATGTGTTGGAATTATTTCACGGACCAACTCTTGCTTTTAAGGATTTTGCGGCAAGGTTCATGGCTCGCTGCATGCAATATTTACTTGAAAAAGATATTACCATTTTAGTCGCTACATCTGGGGATACGGGAGGTGCAGTAGCAAATGGCTTCTTTGGCGTGGATGGGATTCGAGTGATCATCTTGTATCCTTCCCAAAGAGTAAGCCAAATCCAAGAAAAACAGTTGACTACATATGGAGGAAATATTTTTGCACTCGAAGTAGAAGGTAATTTTGATGATTGCCAAAAAATGGTCAAAGAAGCATTCCTTGACAAATCTCTAAGAGAAAAAATATCGTTAGGATCCGCAAATTCAATAAATATAGCTAGACTTTTACCACAATCAACCTATTACGCCTGGGCTTACAACCAGATCAAAACCGATATTGAAGTTATTTTTAGCATTCCTAGTGGAAACTATGGAAATCTAACAGGTGGAATAATCGCTAAAAGGATGGGAATGATCAATACAAAATTTATTGCATCAACCAATACAAATAATGTTTTTAGCAAATATTTAAGCACCGGTAATTTTATCCCTATCAAATCTAAGAAAACTATTTCCAATGCAATGGATGTAGGCAGTCCTAGTAATTTTGAACGTTTACTAAAAATATACGATGGAGACTTTAATAAAATAAAGGCTGATCTTTTTAGCTGGAGTTTTAGCGATAATAAGACAGAAGAAATGATCAGAGAAATCAAAAATCATTGCAATTATTTATTAGATCCACATACCGCCGTTGGAATGCTAGGAATGAATAAATTTTTTGAAGAGATAAATGAAAATAATATGGGAATTGTACTGGCCACAGCTCATCCAGCAAAATTTCAAGATGTTGTAGAACCTATAATTAAAAAAAAGGTAATACTACCAAAGCAACTACAAAAAGCAATGGAAAAGAAAAAAAATAGTACTATTATTGCTGCTAATTATTCTTTTCTTCGGGATTATTTAATTCAATAATGAGGTGAAAAATGAAACTTGACACCAAAGTGCTTCATGCAGCTATAAAACCTGATCCAATTACCGGGTCTATTCTACCACCTTTGCATCAAACCGCAACATACGTTTTAGACGAGGTAGGTAAAGATAAGGGTTTTGACTATACACGGTCTGCAAACCCTACAAGACAAATGATGGAGGAGCACCTTGCAAAACTTGATAGTGGAAAATATGGAATAGCATTTTCTAGCGGTATGGCTGCTGTAGATAGCTGTTTAAAGTTGTTAAAATCAGGTGATCACGTTATCTGCTCTGATGATGTTTATGGCGGAGTTTCAAGATTGTTTAATCAACTTTTGGTTAATTATGATTTACATTTTACATATGTAGATACTTCTTTCCCTGAAAATATTAAGGCGGCAATAAAACCAGAAACAAAAATGATATGGGCTGAAACACCTACAAACCCCTTACTTAAAGTAACGGACATTGAAGCCGTATCAAAAATTGCAAAAGAACACAATCTACTTTTTGGAATAGATACTACATTTGCAACGCCTATATTTCTTAGGCCGCTGGAGTATGGAGCTGATTTAGTAATGCACAGCGTGACAAAATATTTGAGCGGACATAATCAATTAATAGGTGGAATTGTAATTACAAATAGAGAAGACCTTTATAATCAACTACATTTTATTCAAAAAACTATTGGTGCAGTACCCAGTCCATTTGACTGCTGGCTAACTTTATTAGGTATAAAAACATTAGATGTTCGTATGAAAAAGCATGCATTAAATGCTCAAGGGGTTGCTGAATTCTTAGAGAACCATCCAAAAGTTTCAAAAGTAAACTACCCTGGTCTATTATCTCACCCAATGCACCACATCGCAAAAGAACAAATGAGTGGATTTAGTGGGATGATTTCATTCGAGTTATATGGAGGAATTCCCTCTGGAAAAAATTTAATGAACTCTGTAAAACTAGCTCAGCTTGCTGAAAGTCTTGGATCAGTGGAAACCATGATAACTCACCCAGCTACCATGACCCATGCCGAGGTCCCAAAGAAGGAAAGACTCGCAAGGGGATTAACTGATGGATTAGTTCGTTTATCTGTAGGAATTGAAAATTTAGATGATATAGTAAATGATATAGATAACGCATTAAAAATGTCATAGGTATTAATTCAATCACTTAGTTTATTTTATAATTAAAAAATATTACCTAGCTTATCAGAGGCTCGAACTATTGCTCTTATAATGGCCGAACTAAATCCCCGATGTTCCATCTCATTTAGTCCGGCTATAGTTATACCCTTTGGAGTTGTAACCTTATCTATTTCTGACTCTGGGTGCACTTTTGATTTGATAGTCAGAGAAGCTGCACCACGTGCTGTCTGTGCTGCTAACAGTATAGCATCCTCTGCATGAAAACCAATTTCTATACCTCCATGACTCGCTGCTCTGATTGCACGAAGGAAAAAAGCTAGTCCAGATCCACATAAAGCTGTTGCTGGACCAATCAATTCTTCTTTTAAAATATGTGTGCGACCTAGTGAATCAAATATACTTTTTGTCGTATTTAATGATTCTAAATGGTCCTCTCTACCTGCAATACAAGTCATTGATTCACATATTTCAATAGCAGTATTTGGTATTGATCTAATGATAGGAACATCCATCCCTAAAATATTTTGGAATGACTCAATTGTTACTCCAGCTACGGTTGAAACTATAATATGCTTGTTATGATGAATTTTGGTCTTAATCTCATTTAGCAAACTAATTATATCTTGTGGGCCCACTGAAACAATTATTAATTCAGAGGCAATGATCGCGGCTAGATTGTCACTAGTCACATTGAGCCCATCCCTTTGCAGGTGGTTTAGCAATGATAAATTTTTTCTAGTCAATGTAATCTGAGATGGTGAAAATTTGCCTGACAATATCATTCCCTTAGCTATTGCTTGTCCAATTTTTCCAGCACCTAAAATTGCAATATTATTTATTTGATCAGTTTTCATTTTTTTTCTCCAATAAATTAAAAATGATTATTCTAAACCCTAATTTGCCCACTCCCAATAACTACAAATTTTGTTGAAGTTAGCTCTCTCAATCCCATAGGGCCAAAAGAGTGTAACTTAGTTGTACTGATTCCAATTTCAGCACCTAAGCCTAATTGTCCACCATCATTAAATCGTGTGGAAGCGTTTACTATAATTGCAGAACTATCTAGAGTTTTTATAAATAAATCAATTGATTCTTGGTTTTGACTAATTATTGCTTCTGTGTGATCACTTCCAAACATCTGTATGTGGTCAATTGATTCATTTATTGAATTAACTATTTTTACTGCTAAAATGCGGTCTAAAAACTCTTCTCTATAATCATTATCAGAAACCTTTTTCACTTTTCCCGAAAATGATTGTGTTTTTTCACAACCCCGCACTTCCACGTTTTCCAAAACAAGTTTCTCAATCAATGAGGGCATTAGTTTATCTGCTATATCTTTATGCACAAGTAGAGTTTCAACAGCATTACAAACACCAGGTCGTTGGATTTTTCCGTTCAGGACAATTTTGATAGCACTTTTTATTTTTGCAGAAGCATCAACATAGACATGACAATTTCCTTTGTAATGCGCAATTATTGGTACACTGGATACTTTATAAATATGTTTAATTAAACTTTCGCCACCACGCGGAATAATCACTTCTAATAATTTATTTAATTTAGCCATCTTTTCAATATTTGAACGATCAGTTGATGGTATAATATCGACTACATTTTCTAAACCATAGTTAATTAAAATAGATTTAAAAATTTTTACTAATTCAATATTAGATTGAAATGCCTCAGAACCTCCACGCAATAGTAAACCATTTCCTGAATAAAAGCATAATGACGCGGCTTCAATTGTAACATTAGGCCTTGATTCATAAACTACACCGATGACACCTAACGGAATTCGACGTCGCTGAACGCGAATACCATTAGGTCGCTCATAATCTTCAGTAATCTCGCCAACAGGATCTGGAAGAGTACATAGTTCATTAATGCTATCTGCCATACTTTTGATTCTTTTATTATTTAAAGCTAATCTGTCAATCATAGCCTCAGATAACCCTTTATCTCGTGCCCCCTCGACATCTTTTTTATTGGCAAGTTTAATATTTTCCTGATTTTTAATAATCTCTGATGAAATCTCCTTGAGTATAGTTTGTTTTTCTTTTGTACTTATTGTAAGTAACGACTTGCTTGCTTGTTTTATTCTTTTTGCTATTACTTTTATATCCATTTTTTATTTATCCTTTAAAATAACCATATTATCTCTATGAATAATGCCCCTATGGTGCTTATAGCCCAAAATAGATTCTATAGCTTCGGACTGCCTACCTGCGATTTTATCAATTTCATTTTTATCATATTCGACAATGCCCCGAGCAATAACTGTACCAATTTCTAAGCTACAAATAACTCCATCACCTCTTAGAAATTCGCCTTCAGTTCTTATAATTCCAGATGGTAGTAGACTAGCCTTTTTTATTTTAATTGCCTCCGCTGCACCTTGATCAATTACTAGTCTAGCCTTTGGCCGTAGCGCATGAGCGATATATGCTTTTCTGGAATTTAATTTTGTTTTCGTTGGCATAATGAAAGTACCTAGCTTTTCATTCTCAACTATTCTTCTCAAAATAAAGTCAGTACGACTATTTGCAATAATAGTTGGGACACCATATTGCGCGGCCATAATCGGAGCTTCTAATTTGGTATAGATTCCACCTCTCCCGATGCCACCTAATTTGTTTTGTGGTATTTGTCCTTTAATTTTTTCCAACTTTTTTAAGGTAAGTGTTTCATAAATTTTAGTTTTAGGATTGATTTTAGGATCATTTTTTCCAATTCCATCAATATTAGATAGAATAATAAATAGGTCAGCATTTACAAGACTAGTGCAAAGCGCTGCCAAAAAATCATTATCACTAAAGCGAATTTCTTCAGTGCTTACTGTATCATTCTCATTGATAATTGGAACAACACCATTAAACAAAAGACTTTCCAAAGTATTTCGGGCACTTAAATATCTTTGTCGATCATTTAGATCATCATGGGTTAGGAGTATTTGAGCTACGGTTAAATCATGAACTTTGAAAAAATTTTGAAAGGATCCAAGTAAGAGAATTTGACCTATAGAAGCTGCAGCTTGTTTATTTTCAATTGAATTACCATTTGTATTAAGTAAATTGTTCCCAGCAGCAACTGCGCCGCTGGAGACAAGGACAACCTGTATATTTTTTTTTAATATTGATGCAATTTCGTTAACAACAGTTTCGATTCTTTTTGGATCAATTTCTCCATTACTGTGACATAAACTTGAACTACCAATTTTAACGACAACACGCTTTAATTTTGGTAGAGCTCTCTTCATTTTGTGTTTTTTATAGATTCAGCTACCTTTGCGTAAGCATCTCTAAATGGGATACCTTGCTGAACCAACTTATAAACTTTTGAGGTAGCATAAAGATCTTCTGTGAGACCTTCTTCACATTTTTTTTTATTTACTATTATGCCTTGAAAAAGTAAAGTCATAACCTCTAAGCTTTTTGACAAGATAGAGAACCCATTCATCACAGACTCTTTTGTTAGCTGAACATCTCTATTATAACCTGAAATATTATTGGAAGAAATCATGGACACCTGTAATTCATATGATGATATGAGATGGTACTTCCCTCTTATTAATTCTAATACATCAGGATTTTTCTTTTGTGGCATAATTGAACTTCCAGTACAGAATTCGTCTGGTAAATCAATATAACCGAATTCATCCATACTAAATAAAATAAGATCGGTAGAAATTTTATTTAGGTCTAACATTATTTGAGAAAGAGAGTGTAATAATGAAATTTCAAATTTACCTCTTGAATATTGTGCGTAAATCGGGTTTTTTTGAACACGAGAAAATCCTAACTCACTTGATGTTAATTCACGATCAATTTCTATTGGCAATCCAAAACCTGCAGCACTTCCAAGAGGGGACTGATCAATTAGTTCTTTAACTGTATCCACAAAAAGCAGATTATCGTTCATAGAGTCAATAAAAGCTTCACTCCACATTTTTATTGAGGTTGGCATTGCTTTTCGCATATGAGTATAACCTGGCAATTCAATTTCTCCATATTTGCTACTGAACTTTTTTAAAGAAATTATTAAACTTTTTGCTAGATCTTTGACCTTAAATAGACAATCCTTATAATATAGACGTAAAGCAACCAAAACTTGGTCATTTCTTGAACGAGCGGTATGTATTTTTTTCCCTACATCACCCAAACATTCAGTTAAAAATATTTCTATTGCAGTATGACAGTCTTCATGTTCTTTTTTTATTTCAAATTTCCCAAGTTTATCTAACTTAATTATTTGATTTAATCCACTTTGCAAATCTAGCATTTCTTTCTTTGTAATTAATTTAATGGCATACAGCATTTTTGCATGTGCTAAGGATGCAATGCAATCATAATAAATTAATTTTTTATCTAATTCGTTATCGTTGTTTACCGTAAATGAATCTACAAGCTTGTTCAATTCATATCCTTTATCCCACAGTTTCTTCATACTCCTTTCTTCCTCCAACCATAGGGTTTATTTTTCTTAAGAACAATATTATGTGCTTTTAATCTGATTGCATTTATATTTATAAATCCTTCGGAATCAGTTGCCCTAAAACCACCTTCAATATCCATACTTGATAAATCTTGATCATATAAAGAAGTTTGTGATTCTCGACCAACAGGAATAATATTACCTTTATATAGAACTAAACGTACGAGGCCATTAATCGCCTCTTGGCTTTTTTCAAATGCTGCCATAATAAAATCCATTTCAGGAGAAAACCAAAAACCGTTATATATAAGCTCGGAAAATTTTGGAATAAGCATATCTCTCAAATGCATCACTTCCTTGTCCATTGCAATACCTTCGAGATCTCGGTGTGCCCGCCATAAAATGGTGGCTCCAGGAGTTTCGTAGACTCCTCTAGACTTTATACCGATAAACCGATTTTCTACCATATCCAATTGACCAATAGCATTCTCTCCACCTAGATGATTTAAATAAATTAAAATTTCAAGCGGATCTATTTTTTCAGTTCCATCATTAATATTGGTCAGCCTTAAAGGTAATCCATTTTGAAATTCTATTTCAATAAGCGTCTCTTCATCTGGTGCATTTTTCACGGTTTTTGAAAAGCTGAAAACATCATCGTTAGGTCTTAGAGAGGGATCCTCCAAAGTGCCTGCCTCATGACTAATATGCATTATATTTCCGTCCTCACTATATGGCCTCTTCTTTGTCGCGGTAATTTCTATTTTATATTCTTTCGCATATTTGATCATATCATTCCTGCCTTTAAATTCATCAAGAAATTCTGGATCTTTCCAAGGAGCTATGACTTTTACTTTTGGATTTAAGGCATAATATCCCAACTCAAATCTTACTTGATCATTACCCTTGCCTGTTGATCCATGAGAAACATATTCTGCATTCTCCTTATTTGCAATTTCGATTTGTTTTTTTGCTAAAATAGGTCTAGCTAATGAGGTACCAAGTAAATATCTACCTTCATAAAGTGCATTACCTTGTAGTGCAGGAAAAATATAGTCAGTAACAAATTTTTTTCTCAAATCTTCTATATAGACTTTTGTTGCACCTGTACTCATCGCCTTTTTCTCAATTTTATCAAAGTCATCATTCTGGCCTACATTCCCTACAAAACAAATAACATTGTATCCCTTATTAGCAAGCCACTTCAGAATAATTGAGGTGTCCAAACCTCCACTGTAAGCCAAAATCACTTTCTTTTTATTCATATATAAATTCCAATTCATTTGATTTTATTTTTCTGTAATAACAAGTTTTTCTATTGGTGTGGCACGCGTTTTTATTTTTAGGAATAACTTTATATAATAGTGAATTTTGATCGCAATTAATCCTTATTTCTACTATTTCTAATTCATCCCCTGATGTTGCACCTTTTACCCATAATTCATTTCTAGATGTGCTCCAAAATGTAGCTTTCTTGCTTAAAAGAGAATATTGCAATGCCTCCTGATTCACATAAGCAATAATTAATAATTCCCCTGTTACTGAATTTTGAACTGCAACTGGTATTACGTCCTTTTTGCTTTTGGATATCTGTTTTAATTTGCCAAAATCAATCTTCAAGTCTTTGGTTTCTTCAACCCCTTTCATTTTACTCCCCCAATCGGATTTGGATCCCATTTTTTTTTAAAAAATTTTTTATCTCAATGATTGAAAAAATATCTCTATGAAAAACAGAGGCCGCTAAAACTGCATCTGCCAAACCAACTTCAAAAGCTTTTTTAAAATGATCTAACGCCCCTATACCACCAGATGCTATTACTGGTATCGAAACCATTTCACTAACTTTTTTTATTAAATCTAAATCAGTTCCTCCTTGAGTGCCATCCGTGTCCATACTTGTTAACAAAATTTCGCCCACACCGCGATTTTCTGCTTCCTTAATCCATTGAATAGCATCCATATTTAATTTTTTGCTTCCTCCATGTGAATATACACCCCAATTGCTATTATTTTTTTTAACATCAACGGCTAAGACAATGCATTGAGAACCAAAAATTTTTGACGCCTCATCTAATAAACCAGGGTTCTTGAGCGCAGCCGAATTAATTGATACCTTATCTGCACCTGCATTCAATAATTGATTTATATCATTTATTTTTCGAACTCCACCACCAACAGTGAATGGAATAAATACCTTTTTTGCAACTTCCTCAACCAGATCAACAACATTATTTCTTGATTCAAGCGTTGCAGTTATATCAAGAAATACTAATTCATCTGCACCTTGCTCTGAATATTTTGAGGCCATCTCAACTGGGTCTCCCTCTACTTGCAAATTAATAAAGTTTACCCCTTTTACAACTTTGTTACCTTTAACATCTAGACAAGGAATTATTCTTTTTGCTAACATCTACTTAACTCATAAATGCTAATTATTCCTTCATAAATTGCTTTACCAACGATAGCCCCATTTACATTAAGATGGCTCAAAGATTTGATTTTTTTTATATCAGCTAAAGAGCTAATCCCTCCAGATGCTATGATTGGGATAGTGGCACACTTTGCAAATGATTCCAATTCTTTAATGTTGGGACCATTTAACATTCCATCCTTTTTTATATCAGTATATATGACGCGCTTAAAACCCAATTTACATATTCTCTTTACTAACTCTTTTGCGTCAACGGATGAAGTTTTCTCCCATCCATCAGTAGCTACCATCCCTTTTTTTGCATCAATTCCTGCAATAAAACAATTTGGGAATAATTTCACCCACTCTAACATCTTACTCTCCAACCCTAAAAGTTTTGTACCCAAAATCAAACTTTCGGCACCTGCATTAAGGGCCGAGTAAAAATGTTCTTTCCCCCTAAGACCTCCGCCTAATTCTACTTTAATTCCTAGTGAAGCTATATCCTCAACAACTTTTAAATTTATAGGTTCTCCAACTTTTGCACCATCTAAATCAATAACATGGACTAATTTAAAACCATGATCAACAAAATTTTCGGCAACTGATTTTGGGTTTTCATCATAAATCGTTTTTTTTGAATAGTCTCCTTGAGACAGTCTAACACATTTACCGTCTATTATATCAATAGCAGGAATTATTCTAAAACTCATTAGTATAAAACCTTTTTAGTATTTTTAAACCGAATTCTTGTGATTTTTCTGGGTGAAACTGCAGACCAATAACATTTTGTTTACGCAAACCTGATACAAAACGGTCCCCGTATTCTGTTAATGATATTATATGCTCTTCATCAACAGGGTGACATGCATAGGAGTGAACAAAATAGGCATAACCTTGCTTCGAAAATACCAAATTCCCTTTCATCGGTTTAACCTCATTCCATCCAATGTGAATTTTTCTTAGACTATTTTTTATTAATTTGACTCTACCGGGAATTAAGTTTAATCCTTTGTTTATGCCATTTTCTTCACTTTCCGATAACAATAATTGCATGCCTAGACAAATTCCAAGCAACGATTTTCTATCTTCCACCCAATCATTAAGAAAATTATCCAGATGCAGTTTTTTTAGTCTATCCATTGCTGGACCAAAAGCACCGACGCCGGGTAAAACTAACTTTTTTGCATTTTGCAACTCTTCGATATTACCCGAGACAAAATTTGGGATACCTAGATAAGAGAATGCATTTCTAAGGCTACCTAAATTTCCAGCTCCATAATTTATTATTCCAATCATAAAGCACCCTTTGTTGACATTAAAAAGCCATCCCTTGGCAAGACAGCTTTACGCAATGAAAGCCCCACCCCTTTAAATATAGTTTCTATAATGTGATGTGCATTATCACCGTACCAATTGTGGATATGAAGATTTATCCTGCTCTCTTGAGCAAAAGATCTAAAAAAATGTCCAGTCATAGAAGTATCAAAAGCCCCTACCTTTTCAACATTAAAACTTGCACTAAATGTAGAGAAAGGTCTATTGCATATATCAACGACAACTCTTGTCAATGCTTCATCTAGGGGGCAGAAAGCATGTGCTATTCTTTCAATAGATTTTATTCCTCTCCATTCTTTATAAAATGCTTTCCCAAGAGCTAAACCAGTATCCTCAATGGTATGATGAGAATCGACTTCCAAGTCCCCTATACAATTTAATTTTAAATTCCAACCAGCCCAAAATGCAAGAGAAGTAAGCATGTGATCAAAAAAACCAATCCCTGTAGAAACTTGAACTTCGCTTGAACCGTTGATTTCTAAGATTATATTAATACTTGTTTCTTTCGTTTCTCGTTTTAATTCTATCATTTATTCTATGCCTCTCAAAAATTTCATTAAAGAATCTGTTTTATAATCGTAACCATCTAATTCTAAACTAGAGCCAACTAAACAAAAGTCTATATTTTTTCCTGTTTTAATTCGATATTCTTTTACTAACTCTAGATCGTCCATTGTGTCTCCAAAATAAATTGGATAATCTGAATTAAGATTATTTATTACCTTTGTCAGTTTATATGGATTTGGTTTGTCTAATTCTGGATAATCTGAAAGGGCGACATACGATAGGTCAATTGACCATCCTAAAATTGAGAATGCTAATTCGGTTTCGGCATGGTTTCGTCCTGTGCAAATACCAATAATCTGTTTATACTTTTCCATAAAATCCAAATCAATCATCGAGACTTCTGATTTCCAAAATCCAGGCACGCTTAATATTGAAGGTTTAAACCCATATAATTTCTCACATGCTGTTTTCCCACCATAGGCCTCTTGAACAATCTGTGTAATCCTTTGCTCAAACGATTCTTTTATTTTAGGAAACTGTTTTCTTACTCCGTCAATACCTTTCTTAGATCTCTTACATAATTGTAAATATTCAGAAAAAGTTAGATGGCCTGCGAAAGTAACCCATGCAGCACCTGCAATAGCAGCATACCAGTCATTATTAAACCCACCAATAGATCTAAGGCTTCTTAATTCCTTAGTGCTAAAAATATTTGTACCAGTAAATATTGATATAGCTTTTATGACGGCACTATTAAAAGATTTAGAAGTATCAATAAGCACTCCATCAATATCAAAGATTAATGCGTCATATTTCATCTTAGCTCCTCAAAAGCTACTAACAGTTCATGGTTTTCCGATACACTCCCAACGCTAACTCGGATAAAATCTTTGCATCCGTGATAATTTGATACATCTCTTATTAATATTCCTCTATCTCCTAAATGATTGAAAAGATTTTTTGGATCTATTTTAGATTTTACCAGAAAAAAATTAGTATATGAGGGCAAGGCTTGAAATCCATCAATTTTATTTATATCAGAAATTAGCTTATCTCTTAGTTTTATTATTTCTTTAGTGTATTTATTGATAATACTAGGATTATCTAGCAATGTACTCATTGCGATAGAAGTTGGTAAATCCATATTAAATGGTAGCATACATTTTTGAATTTGCTCAGCTAGAGAGCTGGACATCATAGCATACCCTCCCCTAAAGGCAGCCAAGCCAAATATTTTAGAGAATGTTCTTGTTATTATCAAATTTTTATTTCCATGCAGTAGATCAATACAAGACTCATCACAAAATTCAAAATAAGCTTCATCAACTACCACGAGCCCATTTGTTGATTTTATGACGTCTAAAATATTATTTTTATTTAATTTTGTTCCTGTCGGTGAATTAGGATTACATAATATTACAAGATTTGCTTTTTTAGCTTTTCTTATTAAGTCCATATTATTTAGCTTGAAATTTTCATCTAATAAACAAAGAATTAAATCAGCTCCATGTTGCTCCGCTAGCATTTGATAAATCGAGAAAGTTGGAGCAAGGGTTAATAATGATTTACCCCTCTCAAGGCATGCTACGGATATTGCCTGTAAAACTTCGTTAGATCCCTTTCCAACAATAATATTCCCAGATTCAAGGCCATTTATTCTAGCAATCTTTTTCCTTAGATTTTGAGCAGTTAAATCTGGATATCTATTCCATGATGATAACTTAAGCTTATTAGTAATTTGGACTTTCAAATCTTCATTGATATCAAATGGATTCTCGTTTTGATTGAGTTTTATTTTGTATTTCAGTGTTTTTACTTTGTAGGCACTCTGAGATATAATTTCAGGCTTAATCCAATTCTCGATTTTCATTCATCCTCCAATCGAATTTTAACAGAATTTGCATGACCAGAGAGTCCTTCTAAGTTAGCAAATCGTTGAACCTTGCCACCGCTATTTTTAATTGCATTACCTGCGTCAATAATAGAAAAAGGAACTAAGAAATCGATAACATTTAAAGGACCTCTAAATTTTGCTTGTCCGTTTGTAGGAAGTGTATGATTGGGTCCAGCCCAATAATCTCCCCATGCTACTGGAGTTTTTGAACCCATAAATATGGAGCCAGCTATAACTTTATCTTGCAAATTTTTTGCATTTTCAACCTGCAAGGATAAATGCTCAGGGGCTATTTCATTTAATACATCAATACAGTTGTCTAAATCTTTTGCGATAAAAGCAAGACCGTTATTTTTAAGTGAAGCCGCAACAACCTTCGAGGTGTCCAGTAATTTAATTTGGATTCTTAAATCTTTTTTAACATCATTTACTAAATTTAATGAGTCTGTAATCAATACCGCCTTTGCATCAGCATCGTGTTCTGCTTGTGAAATTAAATCAGATGCAATATATGAAGGGTTTGCATTACTATCAGCAAGGACTACTATTTCTGTTGGACCAGCATTCATATCAATACCAACTTCATTAGATAAGGCATGCTTTGCAGCACTTACATAACTATTTCCTGGACCTACAATTTTATTAACTTTTTTTATACTATCAGTACCAATTGCAAGCGCTGCTATAGCTTGAGCTCCACCTATTGTATAAATCTCTTTAATTTGCAATAAATTACATGCAGCCAAAATAGTTTTATTGGGTAATCCATTTTTACTTGGTGGAGTACATACAACAATTTCCTTTACACCAGCTATTTGTGCTGGTATAATATTCATAAATAATGTAGAGATTAAAGGATAGTTTCCGCCAGGAACATATGCACCAATTCTATTAATTGGCCTCCAATTCCATTCAACGACTGTTCCATCTTTTTGCGTAATTAAAAAATTATTTGGAGTTTGATTTTTATGAAATCTTTGAATGTTATCAATTGCATCATGAAAAATATCAAATATTTTGTTATTAGATTCATATGAGGATTTAATAATTTTATCAGATACCCTGAATTTTGATATTTTTACCTTATCATATTTTTCTGTTAATCTACTTAAAGCCTTATCCCCATCTTTTTTGATTGATTCAATAATTTTAAAAACATTGGTAGTTTTAATATTATTTGATTGATTTAAATGATCAAAAAATTCAGGTTTTGTTGTATAGGTTCTTAGCATTAAACAATAACCTTATTTAAGGGATATTCAATAATATCGGAAGCGCCATTTTCAATTAACAAGGGTATAAAATCCCTAACAGTTTTTTCTTCTACAATAATTTCAATAGCCATCCCCGACCCATCAGTTAAAGAACTAACTGTTGGTTTTTTCATAGCTGGAAGGATCGATAAGAGATCATTTAATTTATCTTTTGCTACATTCATTTTTAATCCAACTCTTGACATTGATAAAATACTGCTTTGAAGTAGTCTAGCTATATTTTCGATTTTTTTTCTTTTCCAAGGATTTTTAAAAGACTCTTTATTTGCTATGAACCTAGTGCTTGATTGCATTACGTTATCGACAATCCTAAGATTATTCGCTCGCAGAGAGGAACCCGTTTCAGTAACCTCAACAATTGCGTCAACAAGAATACCTGGTTTTACCTCTGTCGCTCCCCATGAAAATTCTACTTTTGCATTAACTTTGTTTTTTCTTAAATATTTTTTAGTGAGGTTTAAAACCTCCGTACTTATACGTTTTCCCTCAAGATCTTTGACTGATTTTATTTCTGATTCGTTTGGTACTGCTAAAACCCATTTTACAGGTTTCATATATGATTTTGCATAAATCAATTCGCAAACTTCCACCACTTCAGATTCATTTTCTTCAATCCAATCTCTACCAGTTATGCCAGCATCAAAAATACCTTGTTCAACGTAGATCGACATTTCTTGAGCTCTTATAAGCAAAGATTCAATTTCTTGGTCATCACAATAAGGTTTATAAGCTCTTTTTGAAAGATTAAAGTTCCACCCAGCTTTTCTCAGCAAGGAAAAAGTTGTTTCCTGCAGACTACCCTTAGGTAGGCCTAATTTTAATATGTCTTTCATATTTTTACTCCATATAAAAAAAAACCTCCAGGCTTCTTCCGGAGGTTTTAAATTTTTTATTTTAAAAGCGATTTAACTATAAACCAACCACACCTCTTATTGATGAAGGGTTACTATGAAAAGGGTGTGTATGTCGTCGTCTGCGAAAAATCATTGATAAATATATTACATATATTTGTTTAATTCAATAATGTTTAATACAATCAGTTTCTGAGATGTGCTTTAAAAAACCTAATCCTGGGCTGCCTGATATTATTTAATAGGTAGCCCAGGATAGGAACATTATTATATCTTATTCGCAGGTTGTCTCTATTAAGGCAGCGCATACCAAGTAAGGATCCATATTAGCGGCGGGACGTCTATCTTCTAAGTAACCTTTCTTGTCATTAGCAGTTGCCATCGGGATTCTAATGGATGCACCTCTGTCACTGACTCCATATTTAAACTCAGTTATTGCAGCAGTTTCATGGAGTCCAGTTAATCTTTGGTCATTGCTATCACCGTAAACACTGATATGTTTGTCTACATTTTCTCCAAGGGCTTCGCAGGCAGCAATAATTACATCATATCCACCGTCTTCTCTCATGCTTTTTGTACTGTAATTTGTGTGTGCACCGGCGCCATTCCAATCGCCCTTTACAGGTTTGGGATCTAAACTAACCGTCACATTATATTCCTCAGCTACACGGTGTAATAACCAGCGAGCTATATGCAATTGATCTGCAACAGTGGGAGAGCCCAGTGGCCCTATTTGGAACTCCCATTGTCCAGGCATCACCTCTGCATTAATGCCCGAAATTTCTAAACCTGCCTTTAAACATAATTCTAGGTGCTCTTCAACGATGTCTCTTCCAAAAATATTAGTGGCACCAACACCGCAATAATACTCACCTTGCGGAGCGGGATATCCATCAGAGGGAAAACCTAATGGCTCTTGTCCATCGTAAAAGGTATATTCTTGTTCAATTCCAAACCAGGCTTCATGATCCTTGTGCTTTTCGGATAAAATTAAACATGACGCACGGTTATTACTTGAGTGCACTGTCCCATCAGCATTTAAAACCTCGCACATTACTAATATGTCATCTCCTCCCCTAATAGGATCCGGAACAAAATAAATAGGTTTAAGAGCACAGTCACTATCATCCCCATCGGCTTGGAGGGGGCTCGAACCGTCAAAGCCCCAGTCTGGTAATTCTGAAACATCGGATACAGGACCGCTAAGAATTTTTGTTTTTGATCTAAGATTAGCAGTAGGCTGGTACCCATCAATCCAAATGTATTCTGCTTTTACTTTACTCATTTATTTATACCTCCAAATTTTTTTTTATTTAGTTTTTATTAAGGGTGATTAGAATTATAAACAACTTAATAATTCTAAAGATTTGTAGATAATATTAAGAATATTATAAGATTGAAGCAATAATTTTTATTATATTATAAGTATTTTTAAATATCTTAGTAATAAAAAATACTCTCAATGAGTGTAAGAATTTTGGAAGAGATCAGTTATTTAGTGGGATTTTTTGATGGAGTTTGTAAGAAGACAAAATTATTTGAGTTTCTGTTCGAGCTACACCCGGCCAACTTTGTATTGTTCTAAGCAACTCCTCTAGGGTCTTTGAGTTCTTGGTAACAACAAGTAAGGTGTGAGATCCCTTTCCTGTTGTACTAAAACATTGTACTACCTCAGGTGCTTTTTCAGCCTGATCAGTAAACTCTTTGTAGTGTAATGAAGACTCAGAAATAACTGTAATGACAGCAGATACATCAAGCTCGAGTTTCTTGGGGTCTAGAACTGCATGAATTCCACTAATGATTTCAGCGTCTTGCATCTTTTTTATTCTTTCGGTAACTGTAGGGATAGAAATTTCTAGCTCTTCAGCGATATGACTGGCAGCAATCCTTCCATCTTCCTGGATTAAATTAAGAATGTATCTATCCGTATTATCAATTTTCATTACACTTTTTTTTTATATATGTTAAATTATATTATAAATAAAAAATAACAAGAAATAGTAAAATATTTTAAAATTTTACAAATTATTTAATGAATCTTCTCAATTTATTTTGTTATTATCCTCAAAGACTCTAGAATGCTTTTTCCTACATCTTTTTCATTATTCATCTATTAGCTGTAGTTTTATCCTATCATACTATTTTATTAGATTATTAGATTGATTATCATGAAGAAATTTTTAAAAGAAAAATTGCATAATGTTTTACGTAAGCAGGGTATTAAAGCAGGAGTTATCCCAGTTCGTAATTTAAAGAATGAAAATCAACGAATTGCCGAAGTCGAAAGACTTGGAATTTTAGATCGAGACCTCACTAAAGAAAGAAAATATAATACACTCACACAAGTAGCTTCTTATTTGACAGGTTGCAATCACAGTATGATTAACATTCTAGACTCTAAAGTCCAGCAATGCAAAGTTAGTTATGGATTTAATACCGCTGACAAGATTTTATCAAGTGAAATGCCACGAGAAATAACGGTTTGTCAATTTAGTCTAGAAAATCCTACTAAACCCCTAGTTATCGAAAATCTGTTGGAGGATAAGCGGACAAAAAATATGTCTAAAATGCCCGGGGGTTTTGACTTTCAGTTCTATGCAGGAAGTCCATTAATTACATCAAAAGGTTTTTCCTTGGGCACACTCTGCGTAATGGATAATGTACCAAAATCCTTAAACCATCAACAAATTGAAGGTCTGCGTTTACTATCAGATCAAGTAATTGGAATGATCGAGGATGAATCTTTTGACAGCACTATAAAAAATGAAAGAAATCAAGCCAAAGAAAAACCCATTAGACTTGATGGACAATATTACTCTGCAGTGAGTATTCTTTTTGCAGATTTCGTTGGCTTTACGAAAATGGTAGAGAATACAGAGCCTGGAGATTTGTTAGAAACATTGAATACTTTTTTTACTGGCTTTGATAAAATAATTTCAAAGAAAAATGTGCTAAAAGTAAAAACAATTGGGGATTGCTACATGTGCGTTTCTGGTATTCCATTGCAAGAAAAAACCCATGCAATAGACATGTGTTCTTCTGCAATTGATATGCTTCAATTTGTTGAGGGAATGAACATACAACATGAGGTGATGGGAAAACCTCGTTGGGACTTACGTATTGGTATTCACTCTGGACCCGTTATAGCAGGGACCTCTGGCAATACCTTTGATATATGGGGCGATGCAGTTAATATTGCTTCCAGAGTAGAAAACAGTGGAGAAAAAGGTAAAGTGCATATATCAGAAAAAACAGCTGATTACCTTGAAGGGAAAGGAAACCTAGTCCCACGAGGAAAAGTTGAACTCAAAAATAAAGGAAGCTGGGATACCTATTTTTTTGAGAGTTTTTAAATATTTATGTTGAAAAATTTTATGATGTGTTAATTAATATCTTCTATTAAAGATGTCAACATTTCATCAGATAGCATTTCGGTATACTTGTAATCTTTATAGCTGATTCCGAGTTTAATTTTTCCGTTTTCGTTAAAACTTTTTTTATCATCATCGCTGAACAGAAAACGTAGATAATGGACTGAGCTTATCTTATCTTCTTCTTCTCTTCCTTCTTCAAATTTTGCGTATGTTTTTTTTCCATTGATATCGAAGAAAATGGTCTTATTGTCTGTAAGGCCTATAAACTGATTAAGTACGGTTTTAATACGCTTTTCATCGGTTATCTCAATAAATAATGTTGCACTTACACCATTTTTTGGGGGCATGAGACCATTGTAAATTTCAATTTCTTCTTTAATTTTCTCATCTTTCACTATTCTTTCAGCACGCATAATTTCTTGAATTTGGAATAAAAGTGTTCTTTCATTTTCAAATGTGACTGTAATATTTGGTCCTAGAGAAAGTCTTCGACTTTTTTTGTATAATATTATTTCTTTTCGAAAATCGTCTCTGACTTTTTCGTATTCAAAAATATTTATAAGCGATTTAGGTGATAGTAGTTTCATCATTTTCCTTTTAACTTTTATTTAAACCATATGCTTTATATAGTTCTACAATTGGATGTGTTGGATTTACTGTACCCTCACTTACCTGATTTAATTGATGGCTAGCGAGGGAGCAGTCTGAACAAATACTATTTGACTCTTTTTTACTAATATCGTTTACACATTTATCTCCAACAGTAATAGATTCGTCAAAAAACTCTTCTTTCATTCCCCAACCTCCATCCATCCCACTGCATCTATTAATCAAGCTGACTTTCGTATCAGGAACTAGCCTCAATAGGTCCCTTCCTTTAAATCCAATTTTTTGTGCTTTAAGATGGCAGCTTACATGATAACTAACACTACCAATAGAATTTGAAAAATCAGTCTTTAATTTTCCATTCTTATGTAAAAAAATTAGATATTCAGAAATATCAAAGGTGTTACTTGATATTTTTTTTATTCTGTCATCAGGGCCTATATAATCGGGATATTCTTTTTTTAAGGTCAAACTACATGTTGGAGGGCCCGTTACAACAATTTTATATCCATCATCAACCCATTTACTGAGCTCTACTATGTTGGGTTGAGCTTGATTTTTAAAGTTTTCAAAATCACCAGGACTGAGATGTGGTGCACCACAACATTGTTGTTTGGGATACCTACACTCAATATTATTATGGTTAAGTACCGCTACAACAGCTTTACCAAGTTCAATATCATGGGAATCTGTAAAGCAAGTACCAAATAGTACAACTTTATCTTGGGGGTCTGATATAGTTTGTTTATTTTTTTTAAACCATGCAGAGAATTTTTCCTTATGAAATTTTGGTAATTTTCTGTGCCTATGAATTCCAATGAATTTTTCCATTAAAAACCGTATGACCGAAACATCATTAAACAGGTTTAATATTGGACCGAGCAAAGAGCCCATTTTACCAGTGAAATCAGTATTTGCTAAAAATTTATCACTTATTTTTACACCTCTTTCTCTAGTCCTTATAGCCTGAGAGCGAGTCATTAATTTTGGGAAATCGAGCTGAAATTCATGTTCTTTATCGGGCGTATAAGGACAAATAGGATCACATAATTTGCATTGGTAGCAAAGGTCAACAACCTCCCAGCGTTCTTTTTCAGTCAAATCAGAAACTTCACCTCTAAATTGTACCTCAATACTAGCATCAGACGCATGTTCACCCTCTGGAAGATCTAGATAATCTTTTTTTTCAACTTCTTTTTCTACAATTCCTTGACTTTCAGCAATATCACGTTTCTTTTTTCCAGCATTATCAATGGAATCAAAAAGGGATGGAAAAGATGGGCAAAGATTAAAACACAAACGACATCCAATACATATATCATAGACTCGATCCATCTCGGAATAAAGGGATGTTCGGTCCCAGTATTTAGGGTCATTTATATCGTAAGTAGTATTATCTGTGTTAGAATGATTTAACATTATTATAATTTAAAAAGTTGTATTATCAATTAAGTCAACTCTTGGGCCCAAAATTTGGACCCAAGAGTTACCTACTGGTTTTAAAGGTTATCTAAGGTTTCCTGAAATTTTCCAGCATGTGATTTCTCAGCTCTGGCTAAAGTTTCAAACCATTCGGCGACTTCATCAAAACCTTCTTCGCGAGCTGTGGCGGCAAACCCTGGATACATTTCCGTGTATTCATAAGTTTCACCTGCAACAGCAGCCTTTAGGTTCTCATCAGTCTCACCGATTGGTAAGCCTGTACCAGGATCTCCAGCACCACCTTTTTCCATAAATTCCAGATGACCAAAAGCATGACCTGTCTCTCCATCAGCAGTATTTTTAAATACTCCTGCTGCTTCAGGATAGCCTTCAATATCTGCTTGGCGGGCAAAATATAAATATCTTCGATTTGCCTGCGATTCACCTGCAAAAGCAGCTTTTAGGTTCTCATGTGTTTTACTTCCATCCAAGGACATATTACACTCCTTCTATTTAGTGTGTTTTTTACATTCACCAATGATTTTAAGTTCCAAATCATTGACTCGAAAATTATATTTCTCTTTGACAATTTTTCTTATGTCTGGCCCAAATGGTTCAACATCAATAAGGTCTCCACAAACGTGACATTTTAAATGAAAATGAGGCTCTTGATTCCAATCATATCGTGCGACGCCATGGTCATTAATTATGGTAACTATTCCTGCTTGAGTAAGCTGACTTAAATTTCTATACACTGTCCCTAGGCTTATTCTCGGTATTGATTTTTTAGCTCTGTTGTAAATCCAACTCGCAGTGGGATGAGTGTTCGTAGAAAAGATTATATTCTTTATTATTTCCCTTTGACTGCTATATCTCATATCATAATTTAAGTAGTAATAGTTATTATTACTAATTGAAAAAGTTCTGAAAGTATTAATTATTACTAATTAACTTTAAATTAGTTATTAACTAAATATCAAAAGGAATTGACCATGCTAAGCGTAAATGATCAAGCACCCAAATTCACCCTCAAAAACACAAATAAAGAAGATATCACTCTCTCTGACTATAATGACCAAACTGTTGTATTGGCATTTTACCCAGGAGCATTTACAGGTGTCTGTGATACAGAAATGTGTACACTTCAAGATAATTTAAAGAACTTCAGCGATATGAACACCACAGTAATTGGGATAAGCGTCGACTCTCCATTTGCTAATGCAGCATTTTCTAAACAGTATAGTTTGGGATTTGACCTACTATCTGACTTTGAAAGATTAGTCATAAACAAGTATGATGTTCTTTTTACGGGCTTAGGTGGTATCGAGGGGTATACGTGCGCTAATAGAGCAGTTTTTATTATAAAGAATGGCATCATCACTTACAAGTGGATAGCACCTAGTCCTGGGGTTGAGCCAGATTACGAAGATATTAAAAACAACCTTTAAAACCATTCCAAACCATTTTATTTAAAAGAGTCTAAATATTTAATTAAACTTTTTTTGTAGGCCAGTTTTAAAAGCCTTTTATTGTTGAGGCTTTCTTATAAAGTTGCCAGACAATATGCCAACCTAGCGCCACAATCGCCATAGGTAAAATCCAAGTGAATTCTGCAGGGATGCCAATGGTATTTGGCGCTGTTACATGATGCTGATTATGCATTGTCCATATCAAAGGGACAGACATGTAAGTGTTGTGTTTTGATCTTAAACCAGCTAACGCTAACAAATTACCATCTGGAGCATCTCCGTTTTTGATTGCAGTTATTATTTTTTGTTGGGCCGGCCAAATACGAAACCAAACATTAAAAGCCATGTTAGTTCCAAACAATGCTCCTAAATGCATATTGAAAGATCTGTAACTAAAACCTGCCCATTCTTTCATAATAATAATAATTGCAGTTAGAAGTATAAAACTAATCGCAGTAACAACAGGAACATTAGATGCAACTGGAGATTTGTATAAAGCATCATACGCAAATACCCCTAAAAACGTAATCGCAATCATCACAAAAAAAGGCAAACCATAATTGCCTTCACTTGGGTTTTCAAATACTAAACCTCCATGATAGTAAACTACACCCATAAGAATTATGCCCGTAACCCATGTCCAGGCTGCACCCCATCTAAACCAATATAATGCCCTAGGCATGAGTTCAGGCACAACTTTCTTCTTGGTATCTCCATCCATTGTGGGTGCAAAACCAGTGTTGATAAAATTGAAAAAATATAATAACCCAATCCACATGATTCCAGCTATTACATGTAGCCACTTAAAAATAGGGTGCACTAGTTCCATAATTACTCCATAATAAAAATTAGTATCGAATGTTTCTTTAGCTATAATTTAGATCTTTTATAGCTTACTATCAAAGTAACTCGGCACGAAAAGATGAAATCTAGCATATTAATTTTGCAAAATTCATGAAAAAAGATGCATGTTAATTATTTTTATTTCACAATCAAAACTGGAGTCTTAGATAATTTCATAATATTTAATGGTTTACTACCCAAAAACAATTTCTTTAATGGTGATCGATTAGATTCACCCATAATTATTATATGATCTTGCCCAGCGTTTTTAATTATGGTCTTTACAGGATCTCCAGTCTCCAGTATTATTTTTGCAGATATTCCACTTCTCCTCATCATTGTTTCAGCATCCTTAGAGGCTTTTTTTTGAGCCTCACCAAATTTTCTATTTTTACTGATTGTTAATAACGTGGCATCTATACCAAAAGCTTTGGCAATTCTAACTCCATATCTTAACGCTTTTTTGGTTCCTGGAGAATCATCAACTGCAAGTAAAATTTTATATATTTTTTTTGGTGTAAAATTATTTATCAAAAATATTGAGCTATCAATATACCTAACAATTTCTAAAACCATCTTTTTCCTCCCACTTCCGCCGATGATTGTAACATCATATTTGTAGGTCTGGACCTCATCTCTTAATTCATCAACAATATCTCCATTTCTTAATATCAACCTTAAATTTTTTAATACTGAGCCCTTAAGTAATAACTCTGCTCTTCTCTCTCCGTGGTGGACCAATAAATTTTTTGGGAAACCTACGGCTTCGTCCTGTTCATCAATAAATTTATTCTCAACCAAATAATTATATGCCCACTCTAAAACGTCAATCCCAGGACGATCTAAATCCCATGAATCCATAATTTCATTAGCGAGGTTTATATCTTTAGAACTAATCTCTCTAATCTTTTCTCCGACATCAACAATTGTTGTAGATGCCTTTAAATATCGAGAAATATTCATCCCAACATCTAATGTGGGACTGGAGTACTCTTTACTTCGAACTGCTATTAGTATTTTCATAATAGAACTGGCCAATATAAAAAGGAAATTAAAAATAGCAGAAAAATTGAAGTAATAAATAATTTCCATCCTGCTTTTAAATAATCACTGGATTTAATTATACCTGTAGAATGTATAATCATACACGTTGGTGAAGCTACAATCGTAAGGTATGAAAATGAGGATGCAATTGATGTCATCATTCCAGCGATAATTGGATTCCCGCCCATATCTAGAACTATTGGCCCCAAAACAGCAACAGTCGCAGCACTGCTTAATATATTTGTTGTTAGGCTAGTAAGCACAACTGAAATAAACCATCGAACAATATCTAAATCGAAAAATACTTTTCCCAATTGATTTAAGATTGATTCCGCAACCCAAAATGCTGCTCCAGTCTCCTTCATTTGAATTCCTAAAGAAATTGCAGATCCAAATAATAATACAATCCCCCAATTAGTATTTTTGTTTATCTCTTCCCAATCAATTAATCTAAATGTTAAATAAAAAAAAACTCCACTCAAAGCTACAATACCCAAACCTACAAATGGGCTAAGAAATATCCATCCAATAAAAATTAGAAAGAAAATTCCGATTGCCAGTATCTGATTAGCTGTCATTTTCCCAGTCCTGGCTACTTGGACTTTTAACTTTCTCACAGCTGTATCCATTATTTTCTGAGAAGGCGTAAATGTATACCACAAGACCAAGGATACAATTGGAATTTCTAAAATCAGCATAGGATAGGCAAATTTAATCCAATCAAGGTAGGATATCTTGGCAATCCCAAAATCTGATAAATAACCAATCATTATTACATTCCTTCCTCCTCCTGAAGGAGTTCCAATAGAGCCTATTGAACAGCCATAGGCAATGGAAAATAGAAGTATATTTGATAATTTTGTTGATTTATCAGTATCAACCCCAGCATTTCGTAAAAGTGTCAAAGCAACTGGGAGCATCATTGCAGAAACAGTGTGTTCACCAATGAAAGAGGATAAAATAGCTGAAAAAGATACAAGTCCAACCACAATACGCCAAGTTTTATTTCCGGTTAAGGTTATTAACCCAAGGGCAAGACGCTTATCTAAGCCTTGATTCACAATAGCAACAGCAAGCATAAGAGAACCCATTATGAAAAATACAGCATCACTCATAAACGATGCAGCCACTCCATCAGCATCATCAACTCCTAAAACAACCTGCATAATTAAAATTAATATTGCCACAGCGGGCAACGGTATGGATTCACTAATTATTAGAGTCAATGCTACAAATACAATTATCAGAGTGCGGTGAGCCTCAGATCCTAACCCTTCAGGAGAAGGCATATAAAACATCACGACACTTAAAACAAAAGATAGAATTAACCATTTTTTTCTAGAAACCCAGAAAAGGAAATCGGTCAAGGAAGTTTGTGAAAAAATACTTATCACCTAAGCTAATTCCAAAAATGAATAAATTAGTTTTTTCTTAGGAAAACAATATTTCTTTTTCATTTTCATAGACTCAGATTGATCAATAATATACTTACAAGAGCAACGCTCGTAGTTGCTACAAAACCTACAAATAAAGGTTTCAGGCCAATTCCACTTAAGTTTTTGAAATTAGTTTTCAATCCTATTGCGGCCATAGAAACGGTTAATGCCATTTTCCCAGAACTTTCAATAATTTTTATAAAACTTTCCCAATAGGACTCACTTAAATAGCCAAAAGCAAGACCATTTAATCGAAATGTATAATCGCCAATTGTCCTTAAAAAACCCATCCCAAGAAAACCTAGAATAAACATTGGAATTAGATCAAAAAAAGAAATATTACTTTCAGTTTTTGAGGTACTTTTCATTCTAAAGACCAAGGTAATTAAAGGCAAAATTAAAACCATAGACAAATTCCTAATTAATTTAGTTGCTGTTGCTGTCTTGAGTACTATTGAGGAGCTAAACTGTTGAAGATAAATTAGACCAGCACCAGCTACTTGAGCAGTCTCATGTATGGAGGTTCCCAGAAATAGACCAATAGCAATTTCATTTGCTGAAAATAAATAGTTTGCAAAAAATGGGTATAAGAACATTGCTATTAATCCAAAAATTGTAATGCTAGCAATTGCATAAGAAGTTTCTACTCTATCGGCATTTATCGATTTTGATATGGCAACAATAGCAGTGGCCCCGCAAATACTTGTTCCTGCTGCAATCAATATGGCAAGGTTAATTGGAACATTTAATTTCTCGCTAAAAAATATCACAGCTAACATTGATGTCATGATGCATAATGCAATTATAGGAATTCCTATTACACCAACATCGAAAATTTCACTTAGCCCAAGTTTTATACCTAAAAAAACTATACCCAACTTTAGAATTATATTTAAAATAAAATCAAACCCCTTTGTAAAACTTTCAGAAATACTTATAAGGTTATTGATCGTAAACCCAAGCAGGATTGATAGAATGATCGGAGAAAAAGGGCTTTTTGAAAAATCAAGCAAATTTTGACCAATGAAATTGCTTAACTGATAGCCAGAAAAGGCTACTATTGAACAAAGAAAGAAGCCGGGAAAAATTTTTATCATTACTTTTATTTCATCTAAAAACTATTATTTTAATGGTTTAGATACAGCACATTGATTTTTCCCTAGATCTATATCTCCTATTCTTTTGTAGTCAATATCAATAAAACAAGAATTTATATTACGAATCTCCTCATATATTTTAGGAGGATTAATCCAATTATCCATTATGTATTGGGTAAATTTCTCAGGATTAGTTATATTAAATACTTCCTTATTTAATTCAATGACATCTGCTAAAGTTTTTTTAAATATAAAATTATCATTTGACTCATCCCAGCTCATATAGTGTCCCGGAAGTAATTTTAATGACCCATCTAAAGCGACGATTTTCTCGGTCAAAGTGTTATGTAATAACTTGGACCATTCATTTATTTTTCCTCCAAGGTCAGGTCTTCCTACAGATTTTATAAAAATTGTGTCCCCTGATAAAATATACTTGTTGTCCAAGATAAAACAAACGCTCCCAATTGTGTGCCCAGGTGTAAATAACACTTTGATTTCAGGACCATTCAAACCAACTTCAAAAATCTCTCCATTTCCCATCCCCTTATAGTTTAAAAATGAATTTTTGAAATCACCATCAGTCGCCACAATAGTAGATCCGTACTTTTCAGCAATTGTTTTTGACCCACTTATGTAATCTGCCTGAAGGTGTGTCTCAAATATTTTTTCAATTCTAACTGAATTACTCTTTGCAAATGATACATAAAACTCAAAATTTAAGCTTGGATCAATTAAAAACAACTGATCATCATTTAATACTCCATAACTGCATGATCCTTTTCCTGGTCTTATAAATTGATATAATTTGTATCCGTCTGATTTTGGATTTATTTGCTTCGGAACGAGCATGCTACCCCATGAATTCATACCTCCTGATAAATAAGCGACATTGTCAAAACCACGCTCGGTTAATAACTCAGAGACAAATTTTGCAGAACCTTCTTTTGAACAAATAATTTTTATTGGAAATCCTCTTGGTATGGTCTCAAATACACGATCTTGATCCTCAATAAATTCAAAATAAGGAATATTCAATTTTTTAAATGGAGTCGGACATTCAATTTTAAAGGTGTTTGAGTCAAAAGTATTTCTTACATCTAAAACTAATAGATCTTTAGCATTTACTAAATCATTGAAAAGTTTATTTGACGAGCAAGATTTTGCTTTTTTCATTTTTTTATAATCTTATTAAAATATGCGTATAAACAATTAGCTAATAAAACTAAAAATGTTTCAAAAATTGAACAAAATAATCAAGCAGACTTACTTTTTTACTATTTTCCCTTTTGGATGAAAAAAGTAAGCTCTCCTTCGTTATGATGTTTGGACAAAAGGGTATTACCTGCTTTATCAGCCCAAGCAACTATATCATTTTTTGAACCAGGATCAGTTGAAATTATCTTTAATACTTTACCCAACTCTAACTTATCCATAGTTAATTTGGTTTTTAAAATTGGTAACGGACAATTTAATCCGCGACAATCCAGTTCTAAATCAAAGGGTCTTTTTTCCATATTATATTTACTTTTTTAGCTTTTTTGTTCAACGAGTTATCCTACATAAGGTTTTGATATCAACGCAAGATAAGTTATTTTTTTTTTAATAGATACATTTTATTTTAAATCTAGATCAGATTACGTAACTATTGATTTATGTAAAAGTTATTAATTAAGAAATAATTGCTGCTTATAAAATGAAAATTTTTGCACAGATTATAACATTTGATTCAAACTAAAAAAAACATTTCTATCTTTGAAAAATAATCAAAAATATTTTCAATTTTTTATAGGTTAAAAACAATTTTTAGAAAAAAAATAATTAAATTCGATTATTGCTATAGCATAAAATTTATAAAAAATTGGAGCGGAAAAATTAATTACAAAAAATCAATGATTAAGACCTCCAGCTCTACTATTTCAAAAATAAGAACTGATTTTATTGGTTTAGATACAGTTTATACATTAGCTGATGGTAGAAAAACTACCCGTACATATCTTGACTCCACAGCGTCAACTTTGATGATGGGTATAGTGCATGATCTTACGGAAGAATTTCTAGATCATTATGCAAATTCTCATAGCGTTCTACATTTTTCTGCTAAAATCACAACCAAAGAATACAAATGGGCACATGAAAGAATATTGTCATTTTTAAATGCTAACCCTGAGCAATATACGTGTTTTTTTACTGGTAGTGGAACCACGGCAGGAATAAACAGGCTAGCTCGAGTTTTCAGCGAATATAGAAAACAAAGAGATGTTGTAATTGTTTCAATAATGGAACATCATTCCAATGATCTACCCCACAGGAAACACTCAAACAGAGTTATTCATGTATCATTAGAAAACCAAGCAATTGGAAATCCCGGTTCATTAGATCTAAAAGTTTTGGAAGAAACACTCAGTTTGTATGAGGGTCGTGTTAATTACGTTTCAATTACTGGGATAAGTAATGTCACTGGGATTATAAACCCGATCTATGATATTGCGGAAATAGCTCACAGCCATGGAGTTTTTGTTATTATTGATGGAGCCCAAATGGCAGCCCATATGCCAGTCAAAATATCAGGGCACAGTAATCCCAAACGTAATATTGACGCATTTGTTTTCTCTGGGCACAAAACCTATGCCCCAGGATCCCCGGGCGTTGTTATTTGCCGTAAGGACATATTAACTAATATTGAACCAGAGGAAGTCGGAGGGGGAATGGTTGAAGATGTATTCATTGATAATTATGTCATTAAAAATAATTTCCCAGATAGAGAGGAAGCTGGAACTCCAAACATACCTGGTGCAGTAGCATTAGCGACTTCTATTGAGGTGCTTGATACCATAGGACTCGAAAAAATCTATGAAGAGGAAGAAGAATTAGTACTCTCAACTATAAAAAAAATGAGTCAAATAGAAGAACTTATCATTTACGGAGAAAAAGATACTAATAAATGCACAAGAGCAGGTTCTATTTCATTTAACATACGGGGGTTGGATCATGGCTTAGTTGCTGCTGTTTTGAACGATTATTTTAATATTGCAGTAAGAAATGAATGTTTCTGCGCACACCCATATGTTAAAGAATTAATTCTTGAAGATTTATTAGTAGCTGTTACAGATATCCCAGAAAACGAACTTGAATTGAAGTATAAATTAATTGCTGGGATGGTTCGAGCCTCGTTTGGTATTTATAATCAGCCTCAAGATGTAGATATGCTAGTTAATTCATTAAAAGAAATAATCCGCGATAGAGAAAAATTTAAAAATTTATACCATGTTGACAAGAATGGTAACTATGTTCACAATGAGTTCGAAATGGAACTAGACAACAGGTTCTCCATGTCGAAAAGAATCAAAACTTTATTGAGCTAATTTTTAGTACCAAAGTATATTTCTTTAGTAGTTACAATCCGGTATTCTTAATTGACATCAAAATTATCTAATTTTTTTAACCGGTTTTGATGACGTCCTCCTGAATAGGGTTCCTTAAGCCAAGTTTCAAGTAGAGAGAAAATTTTCTCTTTACTTAAGAACCTTGCTCCTATTGATAATATATTTGAATCGTTATGTCTTCTTGAAAGTTTAACAATCTCAATCTCTCCGCCATAATAAACAGCAGCTCGAATACCCTTAATTCGATTTGCCGCCATTGCTTCACCTTGACCAGAACCACCTAAAATAATTCCCTTACTTTGAGGATCTAAAGAAACCGAGTTTGCACAAGGAAAAATAAAATCTGGGTAGTCATCTAAGGGGTCATATTCATATGCTCCATGATCGATCACTTTATGCCCACCATTAGATAAATACTTTTTAATATCATTTTTAATATCTAGACCTGCATGGTCTGTTGCCAGATGTATATTCATAATAATTTCGTTATATGATCCCTAACTTTAGCTTCGATTGCTTCAGCGGTAAAACCAAACTCAATAGCTAATTCTTTTGCTGGTGCAGAGGCTCCATAATGATCAAGCCCTATTGCTAACCCGCTAGAACCTGTGTATTTAGTCCAACCATGGGTAACACCAGCTTCAATACTAACTTTTAAGCACCCCCTCTTTGGTATTAATCCAATTTTATAATCATCTGACTGTTCATCAAATAGTTCTAAACATGGCATACTAATTACACGCACCTTTTTATCTGTTATTTTTTTTGCGGTAGCCAAAGCAAGAGAAACTTCTGAGCCAGTAGCCATAAAAATTATTTCAGGGGATCCTTCACAATTTTTTACAATGTAAGCACCCTTTCTAACACCTTTTTCCATAGAACTATAATCAATATCAATTACAGGAACACCTTGTCTAGTTAATAAAAGTGCGCTGGGGCTCCTTTTATTTTCAATTGCAAGCCTGAAACAAATAGCTGTCTCTCTTGCATCAGCAGGCCTGTAAACATTGAAGTTGGGTATTGTCCTAAGAGACATAGCATGCTCAACAGGCTGATGCGTAGGTCCATCCTCACCAACAAAAAAAGAATCATGGGTGAACTCGTGAATTACTCTTGCCTCTTGTATAGCAGCCATTCGCAAAGCTGGACGTTCATAATCAGAAAAGACTAAGAATGTTCCACCAAATGGTATTATTCCTCCATGCAATGCCATACCATTCATCATTGCTGCCATTGGAAATTCTCTAACGCCAAAGGGAATATTTCTCCCTTTTTGATATTTTTTTGTAAAATCACCATAAGTTTCAGCAAAATTCCCAGTATAATTTGAAGGTTCTAAATCAGCAGAGCCTCCAATCAGATTAGGATGCAGCTTTGAAAAATGATCTAGACTGGCACCAAAGGCTTTACGAGTGGCAATTGACTCTCCACTGTTAAAATCAGGATAATTAGGTTTTGGTAGTTTATCATCGATGCAAGTTTCAATTAATTGAGATATTGATGTATTCGAATTAGCAATATTCTTTTTTTGACTTTCCCAATCACAGGCATTTTTTTTAAGCTCTGGAAAACGCTTTCTAAAATGTCCAAAAACTTCTGTTGGGCAAAAGAATGGTTCATTAGCTAAACCTAATTTTACTTTAGTAGCATCAATTTCATCCTGAGGAAGTGGTGCACCATGTGTGTTGTGATCTTTTTCAAGTGTAGCTGTTCCTTTAGCCATGATGGTATTGCCAATTATAATGCTTGGCTTATTTTTTTCATTTTTAGCATTTCCCAATGCATTACGTATCTGTTCGTGATCATGGCCATCGATCTCTTGAACATCCCAGCCAAACCCCTCAAATAATTTATTGTAATTGGTTGAATCTGATCTATTTGTGTGCCCTGAAATTTGTGCTTCATTACGATCATAAAAAACTATGAGCTTAGATAAACCAAGGTGACCTGCTATGGATGCGGAGCCGAGGGATATTGGTTCCTGCAAATCTCCATCGCTTGCAAGTACATAAGTAAAATGATCAATGATATCTTTTGAATTGTTATCATAAGAAGAAAAAAGGCTATTTAAATAGGCTTCTGCCTGTGCCATACCCACTCCCATCCCAAAACCTTGTCCTAATGGTCCTGTGGTGCACTCAACACCAAGATTTTCTACTTCTGGGTGCCCTGGAGTTCTGCTATTAAGTTGTCTGAAATTTTCTAAATCTTCTTTTTCCAACCATCCAATAAGAAATAATAAGGAATACTGTAACATCGACATATGTCCCCCGGATAAGATAAAACGGTCTCTATTGAACCAGTCAGAATTATCAGGGTCAAAGTTTAAATATTCATGAAACAGGATGTAGGCAAAATCTGCGCAAGACATTGGGCCACCAGGATGACCACTGTTTGCTCTCCTAGTTGCATCCATGACTAAGCCTTTCATCACAGATATTGTATATTGATTCTTTTCATCATTATTGCAATCAGAAAAATTTTTCATTTCATTTACAACCTTTATTTTTAGTAATTATAATTGCTTAAAAAAAATTCTTTAAAACGACTGAATAATTTTAAAAAATCAACGCTTAATATTACTATTTTTGGTTATTAAATATTCTATAAAACTTTTTTATTATTCCTACTGGGTCCGAAGATTTAAAAATTTCTGAACCCGAAACTATAATATTTGCTCCCGCCTCAATTACCTCTTGAACATTACCGAGCTTAATCCCACCGTCCACTTCAATTAGTACCCGTTCAAGACAATTTTCATTTAAATAAGACTTTAGTGTTTTTATTCGACTGGTGGATTCTGAAATATATTGCTGACCTCCAAAACCTGGTTCTACACTCATCAATAAAACAATATCAACTTTTCCAAGTAATGGCAATATAGCGTCAAGTCTAGTATTTGGTTTTAAGGAAACCCCTGCTGAACACCCTGCCGATTTTATTAAATCAAGTATTTGATCTGGGTTTTTAACAGCCTCTATATGAAAAGTAATATTATCTGCTCCAGCCCTTGCAAATTGCTCTATTAGCCTCTCTGGTTCTATTGTCATTAGGTGAACATCAATAAATTTTTCTGTAATTGCTCTTAGCGATTTTACAATTGGAGGGCCCATAGTTAAGTTAGGCACAAACTGATTATCCATCACATCTATATGCAACCAATCGGCTCCTCCTTCGCTACATTTCGCTAGCGCTCTTTCTAAATTTGAGAAATCGGCTGATAATATTGAAGGTGCTAGTTTTAATTCTGAAAACATTTTCAAAAATATTTAATCTTTATGGGTATGATTTCTATCGATTAATTTTTTTTTAAGACTATCAAACAAGTTATTTTCAAAATCTTCATTTGTTTCATAACACTTCCCCATTACTGACTCCCAGAGGTTTTTCTCCTCCATGCAAAAATAAAAGAAAACTTTGTCATGCCACAAACCAAAGTTTGAATAAACATGATCAAAAATTTTCTCTTTAATCACGAATGGATATGAATATTTTCCTGATGCATCAGATAAGGGTATCTGCAGAACTTTACTTTTCATACCAAGTTTGCGAAGATTTTTTATCGCAGGCTTTATGAAGGTTAGTGTTCCCAGAGATATCATTCCTACTTCATTGGGAGAAAATCTGTCCATTACTTTATTTATCACATCTAAATAATCTTTTCTCCATCCATCATAATAAACAATTGGGTGAAAGTGAAATGCCACAATAATTCCCTTGTTTGCAACTGTTCGCGCTGATTCTAGCCTCATATCAAGCGAGGCGGTAAAATGTTCCTCTTGGTCAATAATTTTTTGTGGATTTAGTGACCAAGAAATAAAAATATTGGATGGGATATCCCTGTTGAGAAAATATTCTATTTCTTTAGATTTTGTTTTGAATTCAAGTATTATATTAGGATTTTTTTTAGCAAAAGAGATCTGAGCATCTAACACCCCTGAGCGGTTACCAAGAGCAAGAGAATCAGATGATTGACCAGACCCTATGTGATAATTTTTTTCAGGATCTAGTTTCAATTCATTCAACTTTTTTTCTAGATTAGTCTCAACAGCGACTTTCCCATCAGAGTAAAATGTTTGTATACTACAATAACTGCAACCTAGGCTGCAACCTTGTATGGCATCTATCGTCATTAAGTTGCAACAAACAGTTTTCTCTGATGCAACTGGACACATACCGAAGACATCATTGTTTTTAATATTATTTTTTACTTTCCGACCTATACTTTTTACCTTTTGTACAGGTTGATTATAATCAGTTGGTTCAGACTTAATTATTTCCCAATATTCATTTAACTTACTTAAAAGTTTTATTTTACCTGAGGCATCTTTTTGTCCTTTATCATTAGTAAACCTAGTCCATACCTCCTCGATTGGACTTATACCCCACATGGAAAAATCTACTGCAATTTCAGTGACCTTCCTCAGCTCTTGAAATGTCAACGAATATTTTTCTCCACAATTAATGATAAACTCTTGAGATGAATAATTTAAGTTTTTAAATAGGGTTTCCTCACGGAATTTCTCTAGCTTGTTCAGGTATAATTTCTGGTGATCCATTGCTTTTAATTTATTAATTAATTAGGTCCTTACAGACTGTTTAAAAATTTACATACAAGATGTTTTTATTTTCTTTTTTGAATATTGCTAGAAACAATTATCATTACATTCCAACCTAAAACGTTATAAACATGCTCAACTCCTATTATATTTTTGATATAGCCCATGTGATCTGGTAAAACGTTTTAATTAAACTTCAAAACTATTTACCAATCCAACCGCCATCTACACAAAAATCAAATCCATTGATATAATCAGATGCCTCAGATGATAGAAATGCAATTACATTTCCAATTTCGTTGGGTTGTCCTATTCGCCGTAATGATGTATTCACCGCCCATTTTTCAAGAACTTCATTTTTGGTGATGTTTAGAGTTTTTGCTTTATTCATCGCAAGCTCTTGTAACCTTTCAGTCATTGTGTATCCTGGAAGAACATTATTCACTGTTATTCCAAATTCACCAAGTTCTAAAGCAAGAGTCCTAGCCCATTGGGCAACACTACCCCTCACAGTATTCGAAACGCCAAGTCCCCGTACAACTTGTCGAATCGACATTGAAATGATATTTATTATTTTCCCTTTGTTCACTGATTTCATAATCGGTACAATTTTCTTTATGATAATTTGGTTGCAAATAAGAAGTCTTTCAAATGCAAAGCGAAATTCATTTTCTTGTGCTTCAATTATCTCTCCGCTCGGTGGACCGCCTGAATTATTTATCAAAATATCTATTTTTTTATCAAATGATCTAAAATAATCCTCAATTATTATATCCAGTTTATCAGGATAATTGAAATCTGCACATATAATTTCATGCTCCTGACCATAACTAGTAGATAATTGTGATCTTACTTTATCTAATTTATTTTTATTTCTTGCAACTAAAATAATTGTTGCACCACGCTGTGCTAGAATAAAAGAAGTAGCCTTTCCTATTCCTGCGCTACTACCACATACCACAGCAGTTTTACCTTTTAATGCGAGATTCATAATAAAAAGCTTATATTTATCAATTTCATATTAATATTTCAATGTTTTTTTTGAAAGAATAAATTTATCTAATCCCATTCAAAACCAGATACACTATCTGAATGGGTACTGATTTCAATCGTATTATAATCTTGCATTTCTGAAATAAAATAATACAAAAATTTTGTGCTTTTACTATCATCAAGCCAGACTGAATCGGGTAACCCAAAGGTTTCTAAAATATCATTTTGAGCAGGTTTTTGTCGTAAATATTCCCAGATATCATATCCGCTCAAATAACCTCTCGAGAAGATAGTTTCTTCAATTAAATCAGGTCTCAATGTTTTTGTCGGTGGTAAATCAGTAAATTTATGTATGTGGGTATTTAGGTCATTTTCACGTGCACTATTCATATCTGCAGAGGTATTTGGCAAGGACGAGCAAGAAAATAATATAAAATACATTATTATATTTTGTGCTAAGATAATAAAGTAATTATTAACATATTCTTTTACCAGAATGGTTAAGTTAATTATATTAAGTTTAGGATATTTTTTAATGCTTCGTGATCGGTAAATAGACATTAATTTCTTAAATAACATACTTTAAGGAATCAATTTTATGGAAGAAAAAAATAAAAAAAAGCCTTTTTATTTTAATTCTAAATTGATAGATCGTTAAGATTAGAGTAGATTGAAAATAATGTCAGAGCTTTAAAATCTTCTCTGCAGGTTACATTCTACCTTGAGCAATTGTATTCTACAATACCGTAAGAAATGGGTATTTATCAAATACTAGCAGCAGATTGTTAAGAAATATAAAATTAAAAATTATTCTGGAGATGTGGAAGACTAGTATCCAAATAACGAATCTAATGAACGAATATAATCAATTTATTGTATGCTTATGAGTTGATCTTATTATAATGAAAGCTTTTAGTGAAGGGTGGAAATGAAGCTGGCACAATTTATGAAAAAGACTTAGAATTATTCCATATATCCAATGATAAAAATGATACATTTAAATGTGTAACTTCATTTATTGAGGAATACCAATTAAAGGAGTAGAATTTTTGAAGCACAATCTTCTGATACTTTTTTTTCTTAATATCTTAACATCACAAATTGAACCAACAAGGGGTATCAGAGATAATTCCCCAAGAGTCTGGGTCCTAACCAATGCAACAGTACACACAGAACCAGGCGATTTTATTAAAAATGGGAATATTGTTATTCGCGATGGAAAAATAGATAAAGTTGGTAGATATATAAAAATTCCTCCCGATGCATATGAAATTGATCTAAAAGGATCACATGTGTATGCTGGTTTTATTGATGGTTGGGTTGATGTTAAAAGAAATAAAGAAAATAGTACTGAATTTCGTGGACACTGGAACCAAAATATAAAGGCTAACTACCGTGCCATTGATGATCTAAATTTTACTGAAAATGAATTAAATAATTTGCGTTCAATTGGAATTACAACTATTCATGCAGTGCCAACAGATGGAATTATAAAAGGCCAATCTGATGTTGTAGTAATCTCTAAAAATCCTAAAGTAATTTCTGATCCAATCTCTCAAGTAATAGAATTAAAACCAATAGCTCCAAAAAATCGAAAATACCCAAACTCAATGCTTGGTGCTGTTGCTTTAGTTCGACAAACATTTATTGATGCAGATTGGTATAACAAAGCGATATCCATAAGTAAAAAATTTCCTGAAGAAAATGAGCCTATCAGGCAAGATCTTTCCCTTTCTGAAATATACAACTTCAAGGTAAATAAGCTACCTTGGCTTTTTAAAACTAATGATGAACATGCTGCAATTCGAGCACTAAATATTTGTAATGAATTCAATCTAAAACCATGGCTTTTAGGTAGTGGATATGAATACAGAAGGTTGGAGGAGATAACAAAATATAATCCATTTATTATTTTACCATTAAAATTTCCATCAAAACCTCAAGTTGCAGAAACATATACTAGGCTACAATATAACAATTCAGAACTAAAACACTGGGATTTGGCGCCCGATAATATTGCACTGATCCAAGAAAAAGGGATCTTTTTTAGTTTCTCTTCACATGGACTAATAAGTAAATCCAAATTTAGGTTAAATATTCAGAGAATCATTGATCGAGGATTCTCAAAAGATGTTGCGCTTGCTGCCCTTACTACCTATCCAGCAGAGGCTATGGGCGTTAATAAATTTTTGGGCAAAATTCAGAAAGGATATATGGCAAACCTTGTAATCGTGGATGGAGATTATTTTGAGGCAAAATCTAGAGTTCTATCAGTTTGGATCAATGGTGATGAATATTTTATTTCAGATAAAAATCCTTTTAGCTTTAGAGGAAAATGGGAATTAAGTATGGAAAATAAGAAGTATGAACTAAATCTGATAATTCCCGCAGCAGTTAATAATCCCCTAGAATATAATTTCAACCAAGAAAAAATTAATTCTAACCTAATTGGATTTATTAAATATGATGATAAAAAATATGATTTCAAGGATGTAAAAGTTTTTAAAAATAATATTTCTTTTATCATGGCCGGATTGCCTTTTGGCTACAAGGGTCATATATCCTTTAATGCTTCTATTAATGAAAATAAGCTTTCTGGATTAGCTAACAATGGTTTAGATCTCGAGATACCATTTACTGCAATGAAATTATCCCCAGCACTAGTTACCGAACGATTCATTGATAAAAAAAGTGATTTAACTATACATTATCCGGAGGGCGCATATGGTTTAAAAAATCTCCGTGATTTCCCCAATTCGGTTTTACTCAATGATGCAACGCTATGGACTTCAGGGCCCAAAGGAGTGCTTGAAGAATGGGATATATTGTTCATTGATGGGAAAATTGATAAAATTGCACCTGAAATTTCTGTCCCTAGGGGAAGTGCTATGGTTATTAACCTGCAGGGTAAACATATTACGCCTGGACTTATTGATTGTCACAGCCACTCTGCTACATCCAGTATAAATGAGGGAACACAATCTAATACAGCTGAGGTAAGAATTAAGGATGTTTTAAACGCCGACGATATTAACATTTATAGGCAATTAGCAGGAGGTCTGACATGTGCAAATATCCTGCATGGTTCCGCAAATCCAATAGGCGGGCAAAACGCAATAATTAAATTACGATGGGGATCGGGTCCTAATGCTTTATTGTTTAATAAAGCCCCTCAAGGTATCAAATTTGCTCTGGGCGAAAATGTTAAACAAGCTAACTGGTCAGGAAATAATCGTTATCCACAAACAAGAATGGGAGTTGAGCAAATTATTAGAGATGCATTCACAGCAGCGGTTGCATACTCTAGAAAATGGGAAACCTATAACAGTAATGCAAAACTCCAAAGAGTAAAGGTTCCACCTCGCAAAGATCTTGAATTAGAAGCTCTAGTGGAAATTTTAAATGGTACCCGTTTAGTTCATTGTCATGCTTACAGACAAGATGAAATAATTATGCTTACTCGTATTGCAGAAGAATTCGGGTTTACTATTTCGAGTTTTCAACATGTGTTAGAGGGGTATAAGGTCGCAGATCGCATTGCTGAACATGGTGCGGGTGCATCAACATTTTCCGATTGGTGGAATTATAAATTCGAGGTAATTGATGCGATACCCAATAATGGTGCGTTAATGAGTAGAAATGGGGTCAACGTCTCATTTAATTCTGATGATTCAGAGCTTGCACGAAGACTTAATACAGAGGCGCTCAAGGCTATAAAATATGGGAACCTAAGTAAAGAGGAGGCATTAAAACTGATTACAATAAACCCAGCCAAGCAACTGAAAATAGATAAATGGGTTGGTTCTTTGGAAGAAGGAAAAGATGCAGATATTGTTGTTTGGGATGCGCCTCCCCTATCAATTTACTCCCACGTTGAAGAGACCTGGATTGATGGTATTAAATATTGGTCAATACTTGAAAATCAAGAACTAGAGAAAAGAGACTCGGAGTTACGGAAAAAATTAATTCAAAAAATTATTTCTTATGAAGCTCCTTATTAAAAAAAAGATATTACAAAATTTAAAAAACCGTAAGAACTAGGGTGTCATAATTAAAATGAAAAAAATAATCTTTTGCTTCATAATATCTTTTTGCTTTTGCAATGATCAAATTCCTGGTTTAGATCAAAAAAGACCCATTTTATTAAAAGGTGGAATATTGCACATAGTTTCTGGAGATATTCTCGATGGATATGACCTCCTTTTTGCTAATGGAAAAATAGTTTCAATAGAACAAAATATTCAACCTAGTCCTGATACTGATGTTTTTGACATACATCAAAAACATGTTATTCCAGGTTACATTGCTCCTTTAACGCAAATAGGTCTAGTTGAAATAGGAGCCGTAAAACAAACACGGGACCACTCTGAGACGGGGGATATAAACCCCAATGTACGGGCTAATGTGAGTTATAATACCGACTCTGAATTAATACCAGTTACTCGCTCTAATGGTATCTTGATAGCAAACTCTGTTCCTTTATCTGGTCTGATTTCAGGCCAATCATCATGCATGCTAATGGATGGATGGACATGGGAAGATGCAACTCTAAAACAATCTACCGCTCTTCATATGAATTGGCCTAAAATGAATATTGATTTCAGAATAAACGCAACAAAAAAAATAAAACAACAAAAAGAGGAATATTATGATAAGCTTAGAGAACTCGATCGGCTAGTACAAATTACCAGAGCTTATCATCAAAGAACCTCGCAGAAGGAACGTAAGCTTTCTCAGATACAAAATACAGATATTAAATTGGCATCATTAGTACCATTTTTTGCAGAAAAACATCAAATCATTATTAATGCAAATGATGTCCGTCAAATTAGGGCGGCCATAATTTGGTCCGTGAAAAATGATCTGAAGATAGCAATCTCAGGCGGAAAAGACTCTTGGATGATACCTGAACTACTAGTAAAACATAATATTCCTGTTATCCTTCAACATGTCCAGAGCTTGCCATCAAGGAGGTTTGAACCTATCCATTTGCCTTATAAAATTCCAGCAATTTTACAAAAAAATGGCGTCAAATTCTGTTTAGCAACAAACCAGGGTTATCCTTTTAATGGACATGTTCGAACCCTTCCAAATGAAGCAATGCGAGCATCCTCATGGGGACTGAGTAAAGAAGCAGCACTTAGATCAATTACACTTTCAACAGCTGAAATACTTGGAGTAGATAAAAGGGTGGGTTCTCTAGACCCAGGAAAAGATGCGACTTTCTTTATTGCAAATAATCATCCACTAGAAATCACAACAAATCCAATAAAAGCTTATATAATGGGTAGAGAGGTAGATCTTAAGGATAAGCAGAAGGTTTTATATGAGAAATATTTAGAGAAATACCGACGGCTTGGACGTTTAGAATAACTTCTAAATGGATTCTATTTTTCTTCATTTTTGTCTACGATAAAACCTCGTAGTCGATTTAATACTAACGCTAAATCGATTTCACGAAACAATCCAAAGTCACCTGAGATTTGATTACTTATAATATCTAAACCTTTTTCTTTAATATCTTCATTCACAACTTTATAAACTAGATTTTTAATAGTTGTTTTTCTATCCATATACTTTTTTGAATATGATAAAGCATATCCTAGAGCCTTTATCTGAGATAATTCAATAAGCTGTTCAATATCTGTTAAGTCAATTTTTTGATCCCCAAAATTCAATTGATGAATTTCTTTGGCATTAATTTTAAATTTCTTTTGTTTATTAAATGGTATTACGCTTGAAGAAATAGGATATCGATCTAAAATATTAAAATTTTGTCCATCATCACTACTTATTTTTTTTGTTGGTATCTTACCTGAAATTTTGTGCGCCTGTTTTGTGACATCGTTGGGCTTAAAATTCTTCATCCTTATTATCTTATCTGAAACACCAAAGTATTTCCCTAAACTTCCCAATACTATTATAGTTGAGATATTCTTTCCATGATAAAGGTCCCTTACTAGTTCAATAAAGGGTGTAATTGGTTCCTCATTCCTTTTAATGAGTTTTTTCATTTTTTTGTCCCTGACCATAAAATTAGTTGCGCACGTATCCTCGTCCATCAATAAAACATCCGCACCAACTTCAATTGCTTCCATTATTGTAGCTGCTTGCGATGTGCTACCGCTTGCATTTTCTGATGAAAAGGAAGTAGTCTTTTTACCAAAAGGTAAATTATTAATAAATGGTGAAATATCCGTTCCTGTAATGTAGCGTCCACTGTATGCCCTGACCTTGACTGCACTCATATTTGTTACGCATTGCTCCCTACCATCTCCATTTATATGATTATAAATCCCCATTTCAATTGCTTCCATAAGGGTTGACTTCCCATGATACCCTCCGCCTGTAATTAAGGTTATTCCTTTTGGAATTCCCATACCTTTTACTTTCCCTGCGTGTGGAAGAGTAATTTCAACTTCCATACTTTTAGGTGAAGAAAATAATACCGATTCGATTTTGGGCATAGGTTTGTCACTAAGACTATTTTTTCTCGGGAGGATTGCACCATTGGCAATAAAAGAAATAAGACCTATTTCTACAAGTTTTTTTCGAAGAAAAATTGAATCTTCAAATACATTGATATGATTCTTTAAACCTTCGTAGTTAATATTTTCATGATACAATGATAACTCCACAATCTCAGGTAATTCTTTAAATAACATTTCTTGGGCAATCTGCGAATTTATTTTTCTTCCATTCGCAGGTAATCCAATAAAAAATCTAATTTCGATACTATTATCATGAATTATAATACTACTCCGCTGAATAATGGCTTGTCCGGGGCAATGAATAGATATAATTCCACTGAATCCAGTTCCCCGTCCTCTTCGAGATATTTTCCTACTTGCAATAGAAAAATTTCTTGCTAAAAAATCTGAGATTGCAATTTTTTGATTTTTAGAATGTAAATTGTAATTAATAATGTGTTTTTTTTTAGTATCTATAAAAATTCTGTAAATTCCAGTATGCGGAGGAGCGTAGGGATCTTTTGGAACCCTGTGAATATTTAAAGTGAATTTACCATTGTAATTATAGTACCCAATCAA
>MDTB01179654.1_pt1 | contig 107350 bp, 96 predicted proteins | sample 811161 | NCBI WGS metagenome assembly MDTB01 (sample SAMN05326650, study PRJNA326480) | marine metagenome | isolation source: seawater | place: Mediterranean Sea | collected 2009
CATAGTAGAAGTCATACTGCGCTCATTACGAGTCAATGAATTTGCGGCTATGTTGGCCGCCATGTTTGTGTTGATAGTAGCCATAATTGTATCCTCGGTCTGGGTCTGTTACCAGAGGTGATGAACCTCCTACGCGGCAACAGATGTGGCATTAGTTTGTCGGTTCGGCGGCATAACCTTGCCGCAATTAAGTAATCGGCAATTGCCGCTTTTTCTTTAACTCTCCAGGAAAATAAAATGTCTTTGTAAGATGATTATTGTGCAGATGAGGTTATTGCATATTGCTAGCGGAACATAATGAGCTAAAAACTAGTGCGTAAAAAAACCGGCTCTTCCAAGCCGGTTTTTTTGTTTATCAGCTAGACCTGATCAGGACATCTTCAACAATGACAATACTGACTGCTGCGACTGGTTGGCCTGCGCCAACATAGCTGTCGCTGCTTGCTGTATGATCTGTGTCCTAGCAAGCTCGGTAGTCTCACCAGCATAATCTGCATCCAACACCCGGCTCCTAGCGGCAGACGAGTTCTGTGCCACATTTTGTAGGTTGTCAGAAGCATACTCAAGCCGGCTCATAGATGCGCCTAACCCAGCTCGGGTCGAGTTTATAGCACTAACAGCTGTGTCGAGAATGTCAAGGGCAGAGTTTGCTCTCGTGCTGGTGGTTATATCAGTAACAGCAACCGGTGCATGCGTACCTCTGGAGATCTGGACGTCGCTAATCGAAAAAGCCGTGTCATCAGTCGTCCCAGTAAAAGTCAGTGCACCCGCAGACGCTCCAGACTCTATGCTAAGGGTTACGGTTCCAGCGTTCGCAGATGAAAACGTATCGATGGCTGCGAGTGCAGTCCCAGCATTGAGTTTTGTAGCTATGTCACTGGTTATCGTCAAGGTCTCATACGCCCCAGCGTCTGAATACCAAGAAAGAACGTCATCCTCGGCAACATCACCTGTCACAGTGACAGTGCGAACATCATCGTCACCGGAAGTGTCGAGCGCGCTCACGGTTACTGCATTACCAGCAGAGAGATCGCCAAAGTTCACATCAATGGTCTGGTTAGCGTTAGCTCCTACTTGAAACGTAGTAGATGTCTGCCCACCATCGAGGATATTAGTGCCATTCCACTGAGTATTTTCTCCGATTCTCTGAATCTCTTGGGAGAGCTGCTTGTATTCATTGTTTAAAGCGGTCCGATCCGTAGAAGTATTTGAGTCTGAAATTGCTTGTATCGCAAGCTCCCGCATGCGTTGAAACATGTTAGTGACCTCCTTCATGGCGCCTTCAGCGACCTGAATCATGGAGATTGCATCGTTAGCATTGCGCACCGCCTGATTAAGCCCGCGGATCTGTGAGGTCATTTTAGAGGAAATTGCCAGCCCGGCTGCATCGTCTTTGGCTGAGTTAATCCTGAGACCAGTTGAGAGACGCTCCATGGTCGCGCTCATCGATCTCTCGTTTCGCGTCATCGAGTTCGTTGCTATATTTGCAGACATATTCGTATTTATCGTGGCCATGATAGTACTCCTGTAACATTGTAAGCGTCGCCTTACTCGACGCGATTCATCAAGTTTCTGTATTAGAAGACACCCAACTTTGAGAGTCGACATCTCCTTAGAGAACCAAAGTGGAGAATGTTCCGCCCTTTTGTTCATAAACGGCATTTTTTTGCCGCTTAAGAGAAAAATCGGCAAAATTAAGAACTTCTTTAGTAGAATTATTTTTTTTAAGCAAAAAAAATCCCCAGCCTAAAGCCAGGGATCTTTATCTAGATGAACTATTGAGTTTTACTACTTCAAAAGGGCCAATACCGACTGCTGAGCCTGGTTTGCCTGGCTAAGCATTGCCGTACCCGCCTGCTGAATGATCTGAGTTCGCGCAAGCTCTGTAGTCTCAGATGCGTAGTCCGCATCAAGCACCCGGCTTCTTGCGGCAGATGAGTTTTGCGAAACATTTTGAAGGTTATCCGATGCGTACTCTAGGCGGCTCATCGACGCTCCCAGACGGGCCCGTGTATCATTAACGCCCTGAACTGCAGTATCCAATATACCCAAGGCGCTTGCTGCAAGCTCACTGGTAGTTATGTCCGACGCTGTCACTGGACCATGTAGGCCGCGAGAGACTGCCACATCAGAAACATTAAATGTGGTTCCCGTCGCGACATTTCCGCCCATGGTGATAGTGATTTCATTAGCAGCGGTCACTGCTACTGTTACCGCCAAGTTGGATGCCTGATTTGTAGTCGACCCAATAACCTGGGTCGCCCCAGATGCTTGGTCCACCTGTAGCGCTCCGCTGGTAGCTGTTGTGTCGCCTGTTGTACCGTCGTTTAAAAAGGTAGCATCTGCCGCGCTTAACGTTATTCCACCATAGCTGGCATCGTCTAGCTTATAAGAAATAACGTCTCCTTCAGCAAAGGTCCCGGTAAAAGTCACAACGGCAGTACCCGCAGCATCAGCGGTATCAGTAACGACAATAGGAGTGGTTTCAGCTAGGGCTACCGAGTTCGAGGCCAAGTTACCAAAGTCTACATCTATCGTCTGGTTAGCATTGGCACCCACCTGGAATGTTGAAACACCACTGGCCCCAATCGTATCGTCGAGTATGTTGGTGCCATTCCACTGGGTATTTTCAGCAATTCTCTGAATCTCAGCAGATAGCTGTTTATACTCGTTATTCAAGGCAGACCGATCATTGGCAGTGTTGGAATCTGAGATTGCTTGAACTGCGAGCTCACGCATCCTCTGAAACATATTTGTCACTTCTTTCATCGCGCCTTCAGCAACCTGAATCATGGAAATTGCATCATTTGCGTTGCGAACCGCCTGATCCAATCCTCGGATCTGTGAGGTCATTTTGGAGGAAATTGCAAGACCTGCTGCATCGTCCTTCGCCGAGTTGATACGCAGACCTGTGGACAGACGCTCCATGGTTGCAGTCATACTCCGATCGTTTCGGGTTAATGAATTAGCTGCTATACTCGCAGGCATGTTGGTATTAATCGTAGCCATCGTCCATCTCTCCATTGTGTATCTGTTATCTTAGACCCAGAGCCGTCAAACCGGTAGCGCTCTTCAGTCGGTTAATTAAACTATCGGCAGAAGCGTTGACAGCTTTAGGAGTTTTTTTTTAAAAAACGTTATAAATCAATGATGTGGCAAGGTATTGCCGGTTCTGGCAACTTGTTGCCAAGGATCCGATGGCTAGTAAACTACAAAAAAAACCCCAGCTTGAGGCTGGGGACTTTTTCATGAGTGACCTAATAGCTCGTGTTACTTCAACAACGATAGTACCGACTGTTGGGCCTGGTTTGCCTGACTTAACATCGCCGTACCTGCCTGCTGAATGATCTGAGTGCGCGCTAGCTCCGTGGTCTCAGATGCATAATCCGCATCTAGCACTCGACTACGGGCAGCCGAGGAATTTTGAGAAACATTTTGCAGGTTGTCAGAAGCATATTCCAACCGGCTCATAGAAGCACCTAATGTAGCGCGCGTGTCATTTACCTGCTGAATTGCGTCATCAAGCACCCCTAGCGCGGTGGCCGCCAGCTTGCTGGATGTGATATCAGTTGCCGCAACTGGAGCGTGAGTACCCCTTGAGATAGCGACATCTGAAATTGTGTACGTCGGGGTATTCGTGGCGTCACCAACCACGGTAATGGTCGTTACTCCGGCGGAAATGGCAAAGGTAGCAGTTGCTGACAGTACATCGGGGGTCGCACCTGCCGCTGTCGCTGTAACTCCATCCGCATCTTTCTCGACAAGCGTCTGCGTCGCGACCAATTCGGCACCGTCAACAATAGCAGTGCTTCCAACGGTAATTTGTGCATAATTTGTTCGTGTGCCGTCTGTAATCTTATAACTGATCACATCACCCTCTACCGGCGTTCCACCGGTCAACGTCATCACGAGCCCGCTGGTAGAAACTTCGGTGTTATTAGTGGCTAAATTACCAAAATCTACATCAATGGTCTGGTTTGCGTTTGCACCGACTTGGAAGGTCGAAACTCCATTAGCACCAATGGTATCATCAAGGATATTGGTGCCATTCCACTGCGTGTTCTCAGCAATTCGCTGAATCTCAGCTGACAATTGCTTGTACTCATTGTTGAGGGCATTTCTATCGTTAGCCGTGTTAGAGTCGGATATCGACTGAACCGCTAGCTCCCTCATGCGCTGGAACATGTTTGTAACTTCTTTCATGGCACCCTCTGCGACCTGAATCATGGAGATCGCATCGTTTGCATTACGCACTGCTTGATCGAGTCCTCGGATCTGTGATGTCATCTTGGAAGAAATCGCTAATCCCGCAGCGTCATCTTTCGCGGAATTTATTCGTAACCCTGTGGAAAGCCGCTCCATCGTCGCAGTCATGCTACGGTCGTTTCGCGTGAGTGAATTCGCTGCAATGCTCGCAGGCATATTAGTATTGATCGTTGCCATAATCATTCCCCATAAAATCTTTTGGTTTAAGCGATCTGTATGCGATTTCTCACTTAGAAACACATATTGAATTTGTCGCTCAGCAAAATGTATATCGACAAACAACCTAATTGCTTTAGTACTTATTCACAATAAACATAATAAATTCAACAATTTAGGCAATTTCTTGCCGTTTCCGGCAATATCGTGCCGCATCTGGCAATACATTGCCGGAAAAGGGCTATGAAAGATCTTGAATGAGTCTAAAAAAGCGCTTTGGATGATTCAAAAATGAAGAAAGAAGCCCGCGTCATCCGACGCGGACTTGTGTAGGTTCAGCTGATTTCACTTATTGGAGTAACTTCAATACCGACTGAGCTGACTGGTTAGCCTGGGCCAACATCGCTGTTCCTGCCTGCTGGATTATCTGCGTCCTAGCGAGCTCTGTAGTCTCGGCAGCATAGTCTGCGTCCTCAACGCGGCTTCGAGACTGCGCTGCATTCATTGAGATGTTTGACATGTTGTCTGAGGCGTACTCGAGCCTATTTGCTACCGCACCAAGCTCAGCCCGTTTCATGTTGACCGAGGCCACTGATCCATCGAGTACAGAGAGCGCAGCCGTCGCAGTTGCAAAGCTTGAAATGTCAGTCTTACCAATATCGGCAGCAATACCCCGAGTAACTTGAATATTATCCACTGTAAAAGCATTTCCATTGGTTCCGGTTAAGGTCAACGTTGAGGAATCGACAAAGGCAAGCTCAACGGCACCTGAAGCTTCACCTATTACACCTCGTGCAGTAGCCGGTGTAACTCCAGTCATAGACCAAGTACCGTCTGGAGCTTGTGTAGACTGAATAGTTGCTGATGCTGCCTTGCCGTCGATCGTATAAGTCAGCGTATCACCGTCCCGAAGGGTGTAGTAAGTGTCAGAGAGACTTAGCGTCGTGATCTGAGAACTCTGTGCTGTAGCCCCAGCTGTGGTCTCAGTTAGTTCCAAGGGGGTTTCCTCACCATCTGCGACTGCAGTAGCCCCAGCTGTGGTCTCAGTTAGTGCCAAGGGGGTTTCCTCACCATCTGCGACTGCAATTGTTTTCATCGTTGGCGCTGTATTAATAACTCCAGGATCATCAAATGTTAGAACAAGAGCGTCATTGTCACCACTCCCGTCAACCGTGACCGTTGCTGTCATTCCAAAAGTCCCAGCGGTATTTATAGCGGCCGCTAAATCATCAACAGTTGCCAAACCCTCTAACACTGTTGACGACAAGGTAATGGTATTAGTACCGTCTGAAGCTGAAAAGGATCCCTCTAGAGCGGCTACCTGAGCATCTGTTATTGCATGAGTATACTTACCGGCTACCTCAGCGGTGCCTGTGGTCGACCCAACTCGGCTCCTCGGGTGGGCAACGTTTGCATTAAAATCCCCTTCCGTGGAGCCAATCGCAGGGAACGTAGCCGTGATGACTTGATCTGCATTCGCACCGATATGGAAGGTAGACGTACCATTTACACCGTTCAAACCGTCAAGTATGTTACCACCGTTCCACTGAGTATTACCTCCGATTCTCGAAACCTCGGCCGCGAGGGCCTGAAACTCAAGGTTTAAAGCTGATCGGTCCGAGACAGTATTCGTGTCGGATATAGACTGAATTGCGAGCTCACGCATTCTCTGAACCATGTTTGTGATCTCGATCATAGCACCGTCTGCACTCTGCACCATGGAAATTGCGTCTCCAGCATTACGAACTGCCTGATTAAGGCTGTTGATCTGCGATGTCATCTTAGAGGCAATCGCCAAACCTGCTGCATCGTCCTGAGCTGTATTGATACGCTTACCCGTGGACAACCGCTCCATCGCAACATTCATGTCGCGCTCTGTGTTTGCCAGCGCATTTGCCGCTCGGGTTGCGCCAATATTAGTGTTAATAGTAGCCATCAGTTACATCCTCATCTATATCAGTTGCTGTGGTACCTTCTTCCTATGTTAGGGTACCGGGTTAAACTTCCATTTCTTCTTTACTGCCTTTACTTCCTGTTACCTAATCCAAGCCAGTCTAAAATTTCATCGATTACTGTAATAACTTCAATACGTTTTGTGCTGACTGGTTAGCCTGTGCCAACATCGCTGTTCCTGCCTGTTGTATGATCTGCGTCCTGGCAAGCTCTGTAGTTTCTTTCGCGTAATCTGCGTCCTCGACACGGCTTCGAGATGCTCGTGCGTTCATCGCCACCTGCGACATATTATCTGCCGCATACTCAAGCCGATTTGCAGTTGCGCCGAGCTCTGCCCGCTTCATGTTGACCGAAGCCACTGAGCCATCTAGGACAGAAAGTGCCGCAGTCGCTGTTGCAAAGCTTGAAATATCGGTCTTGCCAATATCGGCAGCGATACCCCGAGTAACCTGAATATTACCAACTTCAAAGCCAAATCCGGTTGTCCCTGTCAACTTCAGAGTCCTGCTATCGACAAAGGCCAGCTCGACCGCACCTGAAGCCTCTCCCTGAACACCGCGAGCGGTAGCCTGAGTTACACCGGTCATGGACCATGTGCCGTCGGGAGCTTGTGTCGACTGAATGGTTGCAGAAGCCGCCTTCCCGTCAATTGTGTAAGTAATAGTGTCTCCATCCTGCAAAACATTGTAAGTGTCTGATAGGCTGAGGATGGTAATTTGCGAATTCTGAGCTGTGGCTCCAACCCCGGCATTAGTTGCAGTTGCATCTGCCGCTAGCGCAAGATCAGTACCGGCCGCAGTTACCCCCATAGTTGGAGCTGTGTTTATGACGCCTGCATCATCAAATGTTAGAACCAGAGCCTCAGCATCACCACTTCCGTCATTCCTGACGGCAGCGGTCATTCCAAATGTACCTGCAGTGTTAATTGCTGCCGCCAGCTCGGCTACTGTGGTAAGACCTTCTGTAACCGTCTGAGACAAAGAAATCGTGTTAGTACCGTCGGAAGCTGTAAAAGCCCCACTGAGTGCTACTACGCCAGCGTCAGTAATTGCGTGATCATAGACGCCTGAAACCTCTGCCGTCCCAGTAGTCGCAGCGGTTTGGCTACTAGGGTGAGAAGAATTAGCTACAAAATCGCCTTCGACAGAACCGATTGTCGGAAATGTTGCTGTAATGACTTGGTTAGCATTCGCGCCAATGTGAAAAGTGGAAGTTCCTTGAGTTCCTATAGAGCCATCAAGTATGTTGCCGCCATTCCACTGAGTATTGCCACCAATCCTTGAAACCTCAGCCGCGAGCGCCTGAAACTCAAGGTTCAAAGCTGCCCTATCCGATGCAGTATTGGTATCGGATATTGACTGAATCGCCAGTTCCCGCATTCTTTGAACCATGTTTGTAATCTCGATCATAGCTCCGTCTGCACTCTGTACGAGAGATATAGCATCTCCAGCGTTTCGCACAGCTTGATCAAGGCTATTGATCTGTGAAGTCATCTTCGAAGCAATAGCAAGTCCAGCCGCATCATCCTGAGCCGAGTTTATTCTCTTACCGGTGGATAATCTCTCCATGGCGGTAGTCATATCCCGCTCATTCTTCGCTAACGCGTTGGTTGCTCTTACAGCGCCTATGTTCGTATTGATCGAACCAGCCATGTACCTACTCCTTTCCTTGCCTCTTTAACTACGGGTTGTAAAAGTGAATCCGCACCTCTTACAGCTATGAGCAAACATTTAATTAACTGCCTGCCCTAAAGTATTTTCCCTTGCAGTCGATTTTTCTTCTGCAAGAGCTGTTAAATCTATGCTCGACACTCCTTGCGCTTTAGTGCCTTGGAAGCGAGGTCATTGTGACGCCTTGACCCATTACAGCTCTTCTCATATATATGAATGCAATAGCAATGCCAACTTTGGCGGCAAGCCTATTGCCAATCAATTTAATCAATAAAAACAATGGCTTAGAGCCTTCAGTGAAGCTTCAATTTGCTTGGTGTTGAAAAAGCGGCATGCTGTGCCCGCCACATTTTGCCGGATTGTCAAGTTTCCGGCATCGCGTTTTGTTATAGAAAGACAAAGAAACATGAGAAGTTTTTAAACCGGGAATCTCACAAAAAATATTGACATGAAATAAAAAATAAGCATCGGTAATTGAGAAACCAGCACGCACGCTAAATTCCAAAAGTAGTGGAATCCAAGGTAACCTCGTCCGGTTAGTAGCAGAGGGATTTAATTGGAAGCCGAATGTCTAGGGGGCCTTATCAAAACAAACGCAAAAAGCGGAGGCAAGGTGTTCACACCCGCTCATCTTAATGAAAGACAACTGAATGTAAGGCACTTACAAAATTCGACTTAGCTCTTTAAGAGGGCAAGCACTGACTGTGCCGAAGCATTTGCCTGAGTCAACATCGCTGTACTGGCCTGCTGAACGATTTGAGTCCTTGCTAACTCAGTAGACTCTTTGGCATAGTCCGCATCCTGAATCCTACCACGCGTAGCAGCTGCATTTGATGACATCTGCATGAGGTTATCCATGGTGTGTTCAAGCCGATTAATCGCTGCACCATAGGTCGCCCGCTGCATGTTTATACCATCAAGCGCTTGAAGGAGATTATCGAGAGCCGACTTGGCATTGCCTGAGGTGAGTATGTCAATTGACGGAGTGAACGGTGTGGACGCAACTTCAGGTCTACCATTCACACCCTGTACGGTCAGGGTTGGTGTGGGAGCGCCATCACTTCCGGCAGAGGTACCTACGCTTACAGTTCTTGGATAGTTCTGGTTGATCTCTGTAGTCCCTGCTCTCACATCTTCCCTAGTGGGGTCAGTACTTACAGATTGGGTGAACGTTACAATAGCATTCGGTGCGCCTGCATTAATGTCGCTAGCATTGCCAGGAACTCCGGCATACTTCGCGGTGAAAACAAGATCCGAACCACTTGCAGAAACTGTGTATCCAAGGTTCGCATAGCCAGTGCCACCTTGGATGGCCGTCGCCATCTCTGCAACGCTGGTAGTTGCGGTTGAGGCGACAGTAACAGTTGTTACCCCATCCCCCACAACAAGATTCTCAGCAGCTCCAGTAACAGGAGTGAACTTAAACTGTGCAGTTTGTGGGGCTACCCGACCAAACTCAACAGTAGGAAGCATAGAAGTCTGAACAAAACCGGGCGTCTTGTAGGTAAATGCCATCTTGTCAACATTAGTACCGGACATATCCACCGTAAAAGTCAAGTTGTCATAATCTGGAAGAGCCTGTATTGCCTTCGCTAGCTTCGCAACATTACCGGCGGTGTCGCCGTCAGCTCCTGGGTAAACCAGATTACTTACATCATCTATACGAAGAGTTGTTACACCGTCAGACACCGTGAATGCCTTACTTCCAGGGAGCTCACCGGCATGCTCTATTTCAAGTTCTGTAATGTCCACTACAAAATCACCAACCACTGCCCCTGAACCGTTCATCTGATTCAACGTCACAGTAGGAGGGGACGCAACCGCTCCAGCTTCTTTATACTTTAATGATAGACCTTCCGGGGCCGCATTAGCGAAAGGGGTGGTAACGATCACATTACGGTCTACCTCATTATGTGCCACAAGTGGGTCCTGGCCGGGAGCACCGACATTTTTCATAGTCAGCCTGAGGCCCGTTGAACCACCATTTGCAGTGTCATCTGACTTACTTACAAGTAGGTCCATGTTAGCGAATCCAGTTGCTGCTTGAATCGCAGTCACAAGGCCATCTACTGTAGTGATGCCGGCCATGTCTGCAGAAGAAACCGTAATAGTGCTTCCGGATCCGTCCGTAATCTTTAATTCTTCACCGAAACCCGCTACCTCTGGGTCGGTCATTGACGTTGTGTATACAGCGGGGCTACCAAAGACGTTAGAGCCTCCGTTGTCAGACACTGTAAACAACATATCCGAATAACCGGGGGTAGCTTGTATTTTTGCTACAAGAGATGCACGATCTGTGACGCTTCTCGCATCCACAGTCATAGTATTTGTTCCATCACTCAAAACCATGTTTCCCAATGAAGATAGCGCATCATCATTAGTCATGGCTGAGGTATATACAGCAGAAACCGGCTTGATCTCTCGCTGCGTAGGCGTTTCTAGAAGGTCAGTCGGCCCAATGTTATTGGGAGTCGAAGCCCCATTACGGTATACACCACGTCCCGCGGAAGTCCAATCGCCAAATGTTATTTCCATTGACTGCTCTGCGTTTGCCCCGATGTGGAAAGTGGATGTGCCATTTTTTCCTATGTCGCCGGTCATTAAAGGCGAACCGTTCCACTCGGTCTGTGTAGCGATGATCTCGAGTTGTTCTTGAAGGCCTGCGAATTCCGCGTTCAGAGCCTTCCTGTCCGTCTCAGTATACGTGTCACTGATGGCCTGAACCGCCAATACCCGCATCCGCTGGATGATGTTGCCCAACTCTATGGACGCTCCATCCGCAGTCTGAATCATTGAAACCGCGTCGTTGGCATTTCGTACTGCCTGATCCAGCCCTTGCATCTGTGCAGTCATGCGCGTTGCAATTGCGAGCCCGGCAGCATCGTCACCCGCCGAATTGATCCTCAATCCGGTCGACAGTCGCGTCATGGCCTGACTCATATCGCGGTCATTCCTGGCGAGCGTCTGGTGTGCTATCAGCGCGCTAATGTTCGTATTAATTACGGTCATCTTCACTTTCCTCTAATTGGGCTGTCTTAACCACTAAATTTCAAACTCCTGACAGCCACTAATTTTCGCATTAAATTCTAAAGTTTCTAACTCAACTACCGATCCTATGTAATGTCAGTGGTAGCATCAACTGTCTCCCCAGACTTAATGCTATCGCTTACCTGTCTCAAGCCGGCTTGGGGCTTTCTTAAATCCATAACTTTCAGACCTGCAGGGTGCTGAAAGCGAAGCCGTTTAACAAATAAAACGTTCTCTTCCGATAAGATGCAATTGGAGTGCCAACTTTTGTTCATTGCCGGTGGCAAGAAAAATTTACTCTAAAAATCAGTTGCTTACTGGTACTGTTGCAGTTTAACAATAAGTAGTGCCGGAAAAGTGGCAGACGCTTTCCGCTACATCTTGCCGGATTGTCAGGTTTTCGGCAGAAATCTTTAAAGTTTTGGTAACCACTTATAAACTCTAAAAGATCACTTTTAAAAAACGGGTTAAGTAACGGATTCCTGACAATTTTTTATTCTATATCAAAAAAATAAGTCTGCTGTGAAGGTGAAGTGTCTAACAAACGTCATCAAACAAAACTCCCTTCAGTGCCTCAAGGCTCGCCGAAGTGCTAAGCACCGCATCGCCAAGGATCACCTCTCCTGTTCTCGAAACTTTGGCTTCTAAAACAAAGCGGGTTGAGGCCTCGTCGGCAGAAAAACGGAGATTTATTGCCTTATTCTTGGCTAGGTCGTGAAATTTCAACGCTAAAGCTTTGAGATCTGAGACACTTTCCTCTACCTGTTCTGAAGATTTAAGCGCAGGCGCGATGACATTAAGGGCAATGACACTCAAAATAGTTCACTTCTCAAACTGGCCATCGAGGCCTATCTCCGAAGGTTTAGGAGAACCCGCTTGCTCGGAAGGTTTTGCGGCTTGTCTCTCAAAGTTAGTCAAAACCGATACCCTAGGGTTAAGCGCTAATAACCGTTTACCACTGACATAGCGTTTCCACCTCTATAGACCGCTTGCGTCAGATTAATGTTAATTGATGTCTTTTGAGGATACCATAAACTTGTCTATAATCTTGCAATCGGCAACACGGAATCATTCTTTTACCAAGCCCCACCTACTCGTTATTGGAAGAGTAAACCTAACCACTATGACAATAATAATTAATTAACGTTATACTTCAGAACAGAAAAATATCTGCATCGCAACGCGCACCAAAAAGTGATAACTAGTCATGATCGTCACAAGAACCGTTCTGAAAAACGTAGATCATCTGATAGAGCGTCTAGGTACATCAATTTCCTGGCTATTACCTATTATGGCCCTATTGGTACTGGCCATAGTTATAATGCGTTATTGTTTTTCGATTGGTTCAGTTGCAGTTCAAGAGCTGGTCGAATACCTGCACGCCACAGTTTTTATGTTAGGTATCAGCTATACCCTGAAAAATGACGCTCATGTTAGAGTAGACATTTTTTATCGATCAGTCGAGAGACTAACGTCGGCATATATTAATCTCTTTGGTACAATATTTTTTCTCTTTCCTCTGTGCGCAGTAATTATCGTTAGTAGTTGGGATTACGTTCTATCCAGCTGGTGGATTCTTGAACGCTCAGAAGAGCGCAGTGGTATCGCATTCGTGTATGGACTTAAAACACTCTTATTAATAATGCCTTTGTTATTAGGTTTACAGGGAGTAGTAATAGCCCACCGAGAAATAACGTTAATAACCAAAAAGCTCAGACATCCGAAGGACGAGGTCATAACAAATAACGATGAGTGAGTTCTTCCCAATTCTGCTTTTTTTTTGCACATGTGGCTTTTTACTACTAGGGTACCCAGTCGCACTGACCCTTGCAGGTAGCGCGTTGCTGATTGCAGCAATTGGTATGCTCACCGGCCATTTCGATAGCGCATACCTACGAGCACTCCCCAATCGTCTTTTTGGTATTATGGACAATAGCTCGCTAATGGCAGTACCCCTATTCATTATGATGGGTGTAATGCTAGAAAAATCGAGAATCGCTGAGGCACTCCTAGAAAGTATGGCTCATCTGTTTAGCAGGTTCCAGAACGGCCTCGGGGTATCAGTGATAATTGTCGGTGCTCTGTTGGCAGCAAGTACGGGCATAGTTGGGGCTACCGTAGTTACAATGGGGCTTATGTCACTGCCGACGCTACTCAAACGTGGTTACTCAGCCTCCCAGGCAACAGGGATGATCTGCGCCACTGGGACCTTGGGCCAGATAATTCCACCATCGATAGCGCTTGTTCTTCTAGGCGATACACTGTCTGGCGCATATCAACATGCTCAACTCAATCTCGGCATTTTCTCACCTAAAACCATTTCGGTAGGAGACCTATTCGCGGGCTCAATGATTCCTGGCCTCTTGCTAGTAATCCTCTACTGCATATATTTAATATTGTTTTCAAATCCACACCCGGTCAGCAGGAACAATCCGACAATTCATACAAACACTAACCTCTGGCTCTCATTAAAGGACCTAATCCCTCCTATCTTCCTAATTTTCATTGTACTTGGCTCAATACTAGCGGGAGCGGCAAGCCCCACAGAAGCCGCAGGCGTAGGGGCATGCGGTGCAATGCTACTTGCATTGTTTAAAGGAAACATGACCCGGGAAACTTTACAATCAGTCGTCGAATCTACTACCAAAATTACCTCAATGGTTTTCCTCATACTTGTGGGGGCTACGGTATTCTCATTAGTGTTTAGAGGTTTTGGGGGTGAAGAGCTCGTCCATGCTTTTTTCAGCGATCTACCCGGAGGGGTTGCAAGCGCAATCTTGCTTGTGATGGTAATGATATTTCTTCTCGGCTTCATATTGGACTTCATTGAAATTACGTTCGTGGTAGTACCAATTGTTGCGCCCGTTTTATTGACAATGGGAGTGGATCCCGTATGGCTCGGCGTAATGATCGCATTAAACCTCCAAACATCATTCTTAACACCACCGTTTGGTTTCGCACTTTTTTATTTGCGCGGGGTCGCACCCAGTAGCATCGAAACTACAGATATATACCGAGGAGTCATCCCGTTCATTAGTGTACAAATTTTGCTAATGCTTTTACTTGTCGCATTCCCTCAACTTGCCACATGGTTACCGAAATTTATTTACGGGTAGGAAAGAAAAAGAAGATCGCATCCGGAATTAAGGGTTGTCAATCGATACCACCTGTTAACACCAATTATAACCGCTGAATTGGGAGACTACCCTGCAGAGGATATTAATTATTATCGTAAGCCTTGGACAAGGACTCGAGTTGCCCCTCAAGATATTCTTTCGTGCCGTTCATTGATTCCATCATCGATTCCATTGCAGAGAACTGGGCAAGATAACGGTCATAAACTGCTTCGTATCGGGTTTCTAAGGCTGCCAACTCGTCCGCGTAATCCTCTTTGGCCGATTCAGCATTCGCATTGCGGGTCATTAACACCCCGTCATCGTCTGTCAGCCCTTCCAAAACCGTGGCAATGTTTTGCGCTAACCCTTTGTTATCGGTGCTATAGAGGCTCTGGTTCGTAGTATTTGCTGTCAACATAGTAACTATATTTTCATAGTTATTTGTGATCGCAGTGTCATATTCATCCTCATCGAAGGTAAGGTTGCCGTTCTTGTCCATCGAGACACCTATATCTCTCAAGCCCTTCGTGCTGGAAGAGTAAAGAGGATCGCTTGAGCCATCAGCATTATCGGCATCGGCTAGAAAAGCATCACGCAATTGACTTTGTATATAACGAACGGTGGCTGAATCTCGTCTCAGTGCTCCCATCATCTCGTTGTCTTCGTCTGTACTACTAGATTGCAACTCAGCCATAAGGCCATTGAAATCGTTGTAATCAGAGACAAGCTGCTCAACCTTGATTTTTAAACTACTCGTGTCAGAAGAGATGCTTAGCCGCACTGGATTAGACGCACTATCCGTCTCGGTAACCTGGTTTATCGATAAAACGGCACCGGGAACAAGGTCGTTTATGGTATTTGTGGCGCGAGTGATAGTAAGACCGTTAAATGTTATCTCTGCATCGCTTGCGCTTTGCATGGTATTTTCGGTCACACCCGCAACTAACTCGCTGACAGAGACTGCAGAACCATCCACCGTAGCGGTTGGCGCTGATGTTACCGCTGCTTTCGCAGTCGCGGTAAACTTGAACCCGTTAACAGTTGGACCGGTTGCGCTGTATGAAGACGCTGTGTACTCGGTAATTCCGGCCGCTGTGAGCGCATTACTAATAGCTGTTAAAAGAGTCGAATCGTCATGGCCAGTGTATAATGCCTGATCAGAGTTAGAGGGATCACTATCATGATCACCATGTAACTGAACCGTTGCAGTCTTACTCCCGACCGTAAATGTAAACGTATTTGATGACTGAGCTCCGGTTATGTCACTCCCAGAAAACGGGACAACATATTCAGCAGCAGTGCCTGTGTCGCCAAACCCTAAGTCCGGAGTCGCACCACCATCTATAGAACTTGTAGCAACAGAAAACGCATTAGCCGTGCCACTTGTTCCAGAAAGGATAATCCTATAATTCGCTCCAGCGGTGCCAGTGTCGACAAGATTCGCTGTAACTCCATAGTCACCTGCGTTAATCGCATTAACTACACCCTGCGGAGTCGCTGTGCTGACGGCAATGATTTGCGGAGACGAGTCTACACCATTAACGCCGGTAGAGAGGACAAGATTAAAGGCCGCCCCACCGTTTATCTGAGCTGTTTTTGACGAGTACTCATCTGACTTGGTTTGCTGTCCATTAGCCAGTGTCTTTACGGTCACGTCGTAAGATCCGACCTGAGCGGTACCATCAAGAGACGAAAAGCTTGCCGCAGTGGCATTCGTTGACGCTGATGTGTTGGTCGCCATCTCATTCGCATCATTAAGGCCTTCAAAAGATTGCTTAAGTACCGCAAGCTGATAACTTACAAGCCCATAGGCAGAAATCTGAGCCTCAGTAGCAGCGATATTCTCATTAATTTTTTCCTGCTTGGGTAACTTTTCCACATCGGTCAAGTCACGTGACATCTTAAATATATCAATCCCGGAGCCAGCACCCAAAGTAGTGAGTATTTGCTGCGCAGCAGTCGATGAAGAAGAACTTGAGTTGGTTGCATCTGTTGACATGATTGTTTTTTACTCTGTTCCCTAACTTTTAAGAACTATATTACTGGTTGTTTGTGGTTAACGAATATAATCAAATAAACTCATCTGCGTTATTTTGGCAAAGCTCGCCTGACCTGCCTCGAGCGACAACATCTCCGCTGTAAGTTCCGAGACGGCTTTGGCGTAATCGAGGTCCTCCGCATCAGACAGCATCCCCGCAAATCTGATCTTAGTATCAGAAAGTATGTCGAACTGAGCCTCGACCTCATTAATCCGACCACCCACACTAGCAAGGGACAGTGAAAGGTTATCCGTCATCTGAGAAACCTCTTTCAATGCCCTCCTTGAGCCATCACCATCGTTAGTGAGCAAAGCATCCCTAAAATCTTCTACAACCGTAAAAAATCCTATGCGAGTTGGTGCCTGACCGTCATTCTCACGGAGCACAGGAGTAAAAACGTCATTACCGGGCCTGTTTACGGACATACGACGTTGATCAGAGACATTGACCTCCATCACATTATTGTCACCCTGATATGTCACAGCACCAGACGAATCGGCCTGATATGGAGCGGTACGCATCTTTGAGCCTGAAAACACATAGTTACCCGTGCTATCCTGCATATTTGTGAGAGCCATAAGCTCTCCCCTCAAAGAATTCACCTCTATCGCTAGGATCTCCCGATCTGCTGCTGTTGAGGAGTCACTACTCGCTTGAACCGCCAGAACCCTGACACGTTGCATAACATTATCGATCGAACGCAATGCCGCATCCTCTGTGGCAAGCCGGTCGTTAATGGTATTTAACGTTTTTTCATAGGCATCTTGACGCCCGGCTGCCGTCCTGATCCGTTGTATAGTGCCTGCTTTTTCAGCATCATCACTGGGCTTTAAGATCTGTTTACCAGACGAAAGTTTAGCTTGCATCTCGGTCACTTTGGACTTTTGCGCGCTCATCTGTTCTGCGCCTCGATCAAACAATTGTCCTGTAGAAATCTGCATTACAAGGGTCCCCTTATCTTAGCCCTAGTATTGAATCAAATAATTTTGAAGCCACCTGAATTACCTGCGCTGAAGCCTGATAGGCTTGCTGAAAACGTATGAGGTCAGCAGCTTCTGAATCTAGGCTAACCCCAGAAACAGCATCTTTAGTCTCTACCGCCTGATCATATACAACCTGCAACGCCTCTTGAGAAATCCGACTCAAGGTGGCCTTATTGCCAACCGTGCTGACTGTATCAATATATGCATCGCTTATAGACTGATAGCCGTCAACAACGGGCTTGTTCTGAAGCTCGACCATGAGCAAAATATTGCCGTTGTTGCCTACTCCATCAATATTCTCTTCAATAGTAAATGTATCACCTCTCACCGGAGCCGAATCCAATATCAACGAGAAATTTTGATACTTTATGGGCTCTCCTGGCTCAAATGCACGTGTAGCAACCACCGTCTCGGAGCGGGTGTCGGTAATAATGTACTGATCGTCGGACGTGAAGGCCACCACAAATGGTGCGTCTTTCTGTAACTCATTCTCAGAATTCATCTCAGTTTCTGTATAACCGGCAGAAATTGAGGCGACTCCCGAACCGGTCACAAAGACTGCAAGGTCTTCCCCAATCGCGTCATCGACATAAAGACCTGTTCTAAGCCCAAGCTCAACCAAATCAGACGGTCCACCATTCGCTCCAAAAGTAAACCTCACTTTGTCTTCACTACTCAAATTCAGTGTACCTGTGTAAACTTGATTTTTATGTCCAAGTGTATTGGTAGATGAAGTGTCAACCGGATTTCCAAGCTCTATATTTTCTCCTTCAAAACCAGCCGCATTAGTGATGCTGATACTGCCGTTACTGTGAGCGGTAGCCGAGACATTCGTGATAGCTGACTGCGCATTTATCAATTCGGCTAAGCCTTCTGCAGATGGGTTGGCCTGATAGTTGCCAGTAATAGTTGTTCCATTTATCGATATCTGTTGAGCGAAATTCAACTCAGCCTTACTTGCGTTAATTACATTACGAGCCACCGCGGTAACACCAATACTCGTGAAGGTCTTGTTTTGACTACCGAGCGCATTTAAATCGGAGCTAGAATCCGGATTACCCAACGTAATAGGTTGACCCTCATAACCCGACGCGTTTGTGAGCTTTATACCTCCTCCCGGTGTTTCAGAGGCAGTTACGTTAGTCGCGGCTGACTGAGCATTTATCAATGTAACTAGATCACTAGCCGTAGACGGTGCAGTTGCACCGTGGCTAATCTCTATCCCATTGATTGACACTAACAGCTGCAAGTTTAGGTCTGCGGCTGAAGCGACGACTTCCGTAGGAACAACGGCTCCGTTGTTGGTAGCGACCGAGCTATTAATCCAATTGGCCATAGCAACTGCAGAAGTTTTAGCTCCAGCACCAAGCGTCAACGCTCCTAGAGAGTGACCATTCAATTTCAATGAGTTAGCAGCAACCACGTCTATGCTTGCGTCTGATGTATTATCAGTAAGGGAAATCCTGTCTGTGTATGCGCTCGCCGGAACTGAGGTAGTTACCTTAATTAGACCTATACCTTCCGCGTCATTCTGAAAACTTTCCTTCTCACTACTCTTAGCCAAGAATCCATAAGTCATGTTCATGCCAAGATAAGAGCCATCACCCTCACCGTTTAGATAGGAACTACTGTACTGACTATTCTCGCGAAAACCTTGATCAAGAGACACCATCCCCTCTTGCGTATCAGCATCAATCGGGTGCCCAAGCACGTGAACGCCTTCACTTGTCATCACCTGAAGTTGCATATTGCTATCTTTCGGGATATCTAGCATGAGAGCTACGTCACTCACACCTCGCGGTATTACATATGCAGGCTGAATACTGTTGCCAATTGCATTGTTATCCGATATCGCATTGGGATTGTTAACGAGGGCACGAAGGCTCTTGCCAAACTGAAATCCCTCAAAATCAAGATCCTGACTAAAGCTTACACTACCCTTCGCATCACCAATGTTAGTGTTGCTTGGTACCACCCGCATAAGCGCGGATGCAGCTACAGTCATCGGATCTGTAAGTCCCAAATGCATCCCGGAAGCTGGTCGAGACTTGGGATTCACAAAAAACGTATCTCCGTTATTCAATTGGCCATCAAAGGTAATACTCATCCCCGCGTGATTAAGAACTGAAAGCCCAGGCTCCGAGAATGTGACTGCACCGGTTGAATCATCTTTGATTCGCCAAACTTTATCAGTCGCCATATACTGTATTTCAAATGGCGAGTACTTGAACGCATCGGGATCGGTTACCTCAATTTCAACATCGACATCCCCACCGATTGTGGGAGAAGATACCTCAAACACAGTGTCGATAACAAAGAGCTTTTGGCCACGGTTACCCTCAGCGTCTAGGCCTGCTTCATGAATTTTATTAACCTCTTGTACAAAGATTTGGGCTAGACGATCAAAGCTCTCTATCGCGGGCGTCAACGTCTGGCTCCGAAGGTTCATCAACCCGCCCAGAGCACCACTGCTTACGGTACTGGTCGGCTCTGCATCTCCGTAAGGGTTTGCTATAAGGTCGACTTTAGCAGGATTGCTATCAGAAAATTCAGCTGCTAGTAAGGTGGCCTTTCCGCTATCCACCAACTGTGTACCACCACTACTTCCGAGATTAATCATAACCTCTCCGTTAGTTTGCTCGGTTACATGTATCCGAGTAACAGCGGACATATCACGTAAGAGAGCGTCCCTTGTATCAAGAAGCCCTGGCGGCTGCTTTGCGGCATAGCTTTTTCGCGCTAACTGTTTATTGACCAAAACCATCTGCTCGCTTAGGCTATTCATTATTGCGACTTGTTGGTTCACCTCCGCCCGCGTCTCTGCCTCAATATCTGAAAGACCTCCAGATACCTCCCTAAAGCGTGCCGCAAGAATATCGCCATCTCTGAGAAAAACTCCACGTTGTGTAGTCGATGCAGGGTCAGTGCTGAGTGCACTTGCGCTTGCAAAGAATTGATCGAGAGCTCCGGTAAGGCCGGCAGTGTCGGAACCCATAAGATCTATGATGCGATTAGCATAAGTAACCTGCGGCTCCTGTGTCTCTAGATCACTGTTGCTATTTCGAAGGCTACTCTCTGTATATTCATCATATGCTCTAACCACCCCCTCGAGACGAGCACCAGTGCCGAGAAAAATGTTGCCTCTTTCGACCGGAGCGGATTCTGAAACATCTGTAACCTGTCGCGAATATCCCTCAGTATTAAGATTTGCAATATTATTACTCACAGTGGTGAGTGAGTGTCTGTACAATTGAATCGCATTAGCACCTATCGAAAACATATCACTCACGACAAGTACTCCTGTAATGATTTTGGAAGCATAGTTCTATTAAGAAGAACAACCATTACCGATAATCTCCGGGCTTCAAGGTCATCATCGAGGTGTGTGATTTTAAAGGTGTTAATACACGTTTTTCCTCATCTCTAATCGGAAAGGCAGAGGACTGGTTGTAGGAATCGATAGCTTTTGCTTTTCCACTCTGCTTTTGGATCGTCTCTGTCAGCCATTGCGCTACGCCTAATGAACCTCGCTGCGACATTACCTGAGAAAGTTCCTGGTGATACATTTCCTCGAAAGTATCTTGCGCGGATGATCCCATAAGATCACTTTTAAATGGCTCATTCGCTTCTCGCATTGATTTGAGCATCATCTGTACGAACAGGGCTTCAAATTTCTGCCCTACCTCTTTTATCGCAGCTTCGTCATCATTTTGCACACGCGCTTTGAGTTCAGACAATCCTGAAAAATCGTGATAGCTTTGCGAAGATAATTTTAAATCAAACGAATTTTCCATTTAAATAATCACCAACTCCGCTCTCAAACTCCCAGAAGTTTTCAGAGCCTCTAAAATAGCAATGATGGAGGAGGGTGAGGCACCAGTCTGGTTAATCGCATCCACAATCTCCCTTAAATCAACTCCTGGCTGGAAGACCACCATTTTATTCGTCCCTTCCTCGAACCGAATCTCCGCATTCTGATTCAAAGCGGTATTGCCTCCGGCAAGTGCCCCCGGCTGACTCACTTCATTCGTTGCGGAAATACTGACAGAAATGGTGCCGTGCGTTACAGCTGCCGCTGTAACCCTTACACTACGGTTTATCACCGCTGTTCCCGTGCGGGAGTTAATCACTACGCGGGCAGGGGGCTCACCTGGAGTCACTTCAAGATTCTCGATCATACTCATAAACCCCACCCGCTGGCCGCGGTCGCGAGGAGCCAAAATGGCAATTGAGACCCCGTCGATAGGACTAGCAATGCCACCACCAAAGTTGTCGTTGATCGCCGCGGAAATCGCGTTTGATGTGGAAAAATCTGACTCCCTGATGTTAAGAACGATATGATCCGAGTCTTCAAAAGGGTTAGGTACCATGCGCTCCACCAAAGCGCCATTCGGGATCCGCGCCGAAGTAGGAACGCCGATTTGGACACTGGCCCCAGCGGCATCAGCTGTTAGGCCCGTCACAGTTAGAGGTCCCTGTGCCAGAGCATAGGTCTCACCGTCAACACCACGCAACTCAGTTAGGATAAGAGTTCCACCGCGTAGCGAGGCTGCAACCCCTATCGCAGAAACATTTACGTCTACACGCTGACCAGGCTTTGCAAACGGAGGCAATTCTGATGTCACCATCACTGCTGCAACGTTCTCTACCTTGAGTTCCTTGTTAGCATTTGCTGCGGCCAACGTCTGGAGTTGCTCACCCAGATCAAAATCACTTATGGGGCCATCAACACTCACCCCCAAACCCGATAGAGTCGTACGTAGTTGTTGTGCTGTGATCAGAAGGTCCTTTCCATCACCGGTGCCAGAAAGACCGGCTACAAGACCAAATCCTAGTAACTGGTTCGGACGTACACCCGCAACATCCGTCAAATCCTTTATACGATCAGCAGAGGCATAACCTTGCAGGAGCAAGAAGAAACAGATGGTTAAACTAAGAAACCGCATTAGCTAATACTCCAAAAATTTAAAATGGCCATAAGTTATACAGTAATTCCGTTCCCCAGGGAGTCTTTGTCGATGAAGCCAACTCACCGGAACCTCTGTAGGAAATCTGAGCATTGGCAATGCGGTTTGAGAGCACCGTATTGTCAGGTTGTATGTCGGCTGGTCGGATAATTCCTTTGATACGAATAAATTCGCTACCTTCGGTAAGGGCCAGCTGTTTTTCACCAACGATCATTAAATTTCCATTGGTGAAAACCTCTACGACCATCGCCGAGATCGAACCAGTAAGACGGGCCGCTTGCCCTGCGATACCGGATCCGTCGCTGGTAATTGCACCACCGGAGGGTCCAATATTCGTAGATAAAGAGGGTCCAATCCCAAGTTTCCCAGCAACATTATTTACTAGTGCCTGATTCATTACGGTGTTTTCAGACTCCCGACTGGTTTTAACCTCATTGCTCCTAGAAGCTTGAGTCGACTCATCGAGAAGGACGGTTAAAATATCACCAACTTTCAACTTTGAAGGTTGGTAGCTACGGAGATCTCCAAAAAGACCACGACCGCTACTATATATCCCTCCCGTTACCTGCTCTTTTTTTAACTCAGGGATCGGCATGATAGGTGCAAATTCAGCCGTGGGCATGAGCGCAGGCTTACTCGCACAGGCTCCAATTACGAGACAACTCAAAAGGACCATCCAAAATTTAATAGAATTCATTAATTTAACCTTAAAGATTATTATTCAAGAATCTTAGCATTCCATCAGCAGCGGAAATTGCTTTCGAATTAACCTCATAAGCGCGTTGCGTCTCTATCATGTTCACCATCTCTTCAACAACATTCACATTGGAAGCCTCCAGGGTTCCTTGCATGAGCATTCCAGCCCCGTCAGCTCCGGGAATACCAACGATTGGAGCACCACTCGCGGTAGTCTCGCGCAAAAGGTTGCGCCCCATAGGTGATAGACCAGAATTGTTGATAAACCTATTGAGCTGTATTTGACCTACCTGAGTTGCACCACCGCCATTTGCCAACTCCGCTGTAACCGTTCCGTCACGTCCTACCGTTATACCCACCGCGTTTTGAGGTAGCGTAATGGCGGGTGTCAAGACCTCACCGCCTGCTGTAACAAGTTGTCCCTGGGCAGAAATCTTGAAGGAACCGTCTCGTGTGTACGCAAGCGTTCCATCCGCCTGCTGAATAGAAAAATATCCGTCTCCCGAAATTGAGACATCCATAGCATTTTCGGTAGTTATTATGTTCCCCTGCTCATGGAGCTTTTCGGTTGCCACTACACGAGTTCCTGTCCCCAACATCAACCCTGTAGGAGTTTCTGATTGAGCATCTGCCATGCCACCTGCGGGGGCAACATTTTGGTATAATAAGTCCTCAAAAACTGCCCTATCCTTTTTGAATCCCGTCGTATTAACATTGGCTAAATTATTTGAAATTACGGACATCCGCGTCTGTTGCGCTTGTAATCCTGTCTTTGCTATCCAAAGTGAAGCATCCACTAATGTTCTCCTCTTACTCTGTACACTAACTAATCAAAACCTGCGTTATCGACCTTAAAGTTTTCATCATAACTGTCGACTTTCTTACGTGAGGGCAGGAAAAAATACTCTCAACCTCAGTTATGCAATAACAATGCCACCTCGACCTTTGGTGCCACTTTAAATGCCACCATTGCCGGACTGCCGCGTATACTGGCCACTAAAAATTTACTGAAAAAAAAACGATAGAATGTTGCCACTTAGTCGGCAACATGTTGCCGTTGCAAGTTGCCGCTATGTCAGGATTGCGTCACCCCCAAGGCTTCGTAATTGTTTTTAACTTTGGAACTCTAATGCAGTACATTATTTGGGAAAGTAGGGATTGGTGTAGGAGCTTGAGGAGCACGGGCTGCTCCGGACTATAAGTTAACCCGAATTCTTCATCAAAGACGATCCAGACTTGTCTATACCCTGAATTTCCTTGATCATTTTAATCTGCATCTCAAACTGGCGAGTAAAATCCATGAGCTTAACCATAGTGTCTACGACACTCACGTTACTTCCCTCGAGCGCACCACCACGGACGGATGCAGGCAATGGGCCTGAGTCAAAATCTTCTCCCTTCTGATCTGGATCTAACGGCGTAAACAACCCATCCTCTCGTCTGACCAGAGTCGTTTCGCTGGCGTCACGCAACATTAGTTGACCAACTTCCTCTGCCGGAGTGTTGGGCTCCGTTGGCGAGGTAGCAAAAATTCTCCCATCAGGCGCCACAGACAAGAGTTTGCCCTCTGGAGCGGTAATAGTTCCCCCCTCTCCAAGTACAATTTGCCCAGCCATATTTTCTATTAAACCACTACCGTTGACTCTGAGATCTCCACGTCGGGTAAATCCTATCGTTCCATCCGCAGCCTGTATACCAAGCACAGTGGAGTCGTTCATGGCAACATCAAGGCCACGTCCCGTTTCTATGATATACCCAGGTTTGAGCTTGATGACGTCCTGCATCACCAATGCGGGTACGAATCTCGGGGACCCGGCCCCCTCTACTTTTATTGCGGAGGTAGCTGCCTCGAAGCTCTCTTTAAAACCAATCGTAGTAGCATTGGCCATGGAGTTAGTAATGGACGCACGTACCTTTGCCTGCTCCATAACCGACGCGAGTGCCACAAATGCCGCCTTGTCCAATGGTAAGTACTCCTCTTTACTGACTCGGTCTTAAATAAATCCTAAAAACTAGCCCCGGATGTTAATGATAGTTTGTGTAAGTGACGAACTTGTTTCAATTGCCTTGGCATTCGCCTGGAAGTTCCGTTGAGCCGTGATTAAGTCTACTAACTCAGACGTCAAATCTACGTTCGACCTTTCCCTCGCACCTGCACGAATTGTCCCGTACCCTGCCGCCCCTGGCTCATTGAGAATCGCATCTCCGGATTTCGAGGACTGTGAGAAGGTAGTGTCACCAATCTGACGAAGTCCCTTTGGAGTCGCAAAGTTTGCAATCAAAATCTTACCTAAAGACTTTTGAGATCCGTTAGAGTAACTTGCCTCAACAAGTCCATTGTCACCAATACTCACACCTACTAGGTCGCCCTCTGGCCGCCCGTTCTGTGTCTGACTCAATACCGAGAATGGGCTGTTGAACTGGGTACTTCTCTGGTAGTCTAAGTCAACCGTTCCCCCAATAACATCCGCACTCTTTAGCGTGATCATCGAGTTGGGGGACGTAATCGTACCTGCGGTACTGAACGTCAACTCACCACGATCGAGAAATATCGGTGTCCAGTAAGGGACATTATTTTCTTCAAACTCACCTCCATCAGTCGTCTCGATCCACTCTCCCTCTGCGTTCTGCTTGACGTACAAGGTGCTGGTACCTGACATATCAGGCTCTAATTCGATGAACGACGAAGATGAACCAAAGCCAGGATCTACTCCCTGAAACCCGAAGTCAGAATGACCCGCTATCTGGATAAATGAATCAGAAGAAGCTGTAGAGCCAGTTATAGTAATCGCACCCGTTGCCTCACTATAACTCACATTGATACCTGATACAGACCGGCCCAACGAATCAGCCATTAAATTTATTTGCTCTTCCATATGAGTCGTAAACAGACCGATCGAATACGAACCCTTATCGAGTTGAATCTGCTTTGAAATTCCGTCGATAATTACAGTTAAACTTCGGTTGTCATCGTTGACAGGGAATGCCTTCCGCGCATCTACCCCCATCACATTTCCGGTCACGCTCGCGGGCTGAGACACGATACCACGCTCAGCAGGCTTATTCTCGATTAAGGAAACATTCGGTGCAACAACTAAATCTCCAGTATCGAAGCCAAAGAGCGAGACGTTTAAAGCCGCCTTGTCGATGTCTTCTCTTAAATTCGAGTTGGGATACAAATCTGTTATAGATATACTAGAAGTATCGCCAGTTGTACCAGAAGAGAATACGAAGTTGTTGTCAGCATACGCCACATTGATGCCAAAGCGCTGATCTTTCACAGGTATAGTTAAAGAGGCCTTCGGAGGGGCTACACTGATGAAAGTATCGGCAAGATCTGTATCCACGATTGAAGCAGTGGTCCCTCCTGAGGTCCCCGTCGGATCATACGTAGCTTGAACTGTACCACCACCTGCTCCAAACAAAGGATTTATCGCGGTTGCGTCGGCCGGGTCATAACCCGAGGCAGCATCTGGATTTACAGTACCCACCGCAGAAAAATTAATTTGACCAACATCATCTCGAGTTTGCTGAATTCTCCATCCAACCCTCGCGTAATCCCAAGAAACAGTAACATCCTCAAAACCTACTGTCTGAGACAACTTTTGATTGAACGCCACTGCAAGATTTTCTGGCTGGATGAAGTTACTGTTGACACCTTCATCGTCTGCAGGCATTAAAGCGTCATTCATCTGTGAATTCAGTACAATCGTCTGTGCGACGACATTACTACCATCGGCTGCAACATACGCTTCTTGATCAAGAGTGAAAACAGGCTTAGTCGCGACAGGTAACCCAGGAGTCGCTGGATCTTCTGGATCGACTTCGTTATTGCCATAAAACATGGTTAATGCGTCAATCCCGTTGTCAGTGAGGGTAAACTGTAGATCGGCCAGAACCGGGCCTGCAACAACAGCAGCTGTGCCGGCATTAACAACGTCACCGGTCAAAGCGGCAAAAATGTTAGCTCGTGTTGCTCCAGCATCATAGGCCACCTGAACTGTATTGGCACCATCATCCAAGCTAAAGGTACCTCCAGTTGCAGACAAATCAGCATCAGCGAGCGGTACTCTGCCTGTGCGCATGTAATCCTGAATTATATCCGAAGTATTGAGTATGAACTGTCCGTCAAGATCACCATCGTTTGTATAACGCGTGATTTGCAATTTCTGAGACTCTTCCTTGGTGTAATCAAAACGCCCGGAATCTCCAAACCGCGCATTCAAAACATTTTCAAGCTCCTGTGCGATCTGGGTGCCTGACCTTGGGACAGTACTACCGGCTAAATGCTCCAGGCCAACTTTGACATCGGCAGAGCCATCAATCGACATTGCGAAAAGGTCCTTCAACTCCTCCCGAGAATATCCGGAAAAATCAAAACCATCGCTTCCATTAGTCAAATTCAAGGCATCTATATTTGCGGTACCGCCCATATCGGACAGCTCAATGCTAGCTGCACTAGATGGGATGGGTTCGGCTAGAGTGTCAAATGAATACTTTTTATAGAGCGTTCCCTGCGTGATAAGGTACTTATCGCTCTCCGTACTTGTCCGCTGCAATTCTTGAAGCTCTGACTGGGACTTAATCTCGCCATACTTGTTTATGTACATCGGATCACCGGCATTCTCAGCCTTCTGAATCAGTGCGGTATCAATCGGCTGAGCTACCCCGTTATCATCGGTTATGTATACATGTGTCTGGTACTTATTAAACGGATCATCAGCAGTTGCTGTCTGTGTCTTAACGTAATAAATGGTCGCAAGATTTGCAGACCCTGACGTCCCGTAGACCGTTAGGGACGTCGTTTTGTGGTATGTATCAGGATTGGATGGGTTAAATGCTTCCGTGATGGGTGTCACCTGCGCAGGAAGATTTAAACCTAACTCAATCTCGGTAGTGGGTTGGAACTCTGCGACCGTCTTACGGGGAATCGTCATCGCACTTGGATCCTGTGAAAAGTCGGCTTTATTGGTCGAATCCACCGGCAACGACTGCAAAGCCTGACCAGAACTATTCACCATCTGGTTCTGCTCATTGAGCATAAACGCTCCATTTCTGGTATAGACTTTTGTTCCGTCCGAAGACTCTAGAGCAAAAAAGCCATCCCCCGCGATAGCCAAATCAAGCGCGTTTGCCGAGTTTTCGATGTTGCCCTGACTGAATTCCTGACTCACCTCCTTAAGCGACACACCACGTCCAATCACTGAACTGGACTTCTCAAGTGGGGAGGTGGCAAAGATGTCACCAAAGTCTGCTTCAGAGCGCTTAAACCCCCCTGTCCCTGAGTTGGCTATGTTGTTAGACGTAACCGACAGCTGGGTGGTCGCAGCGTTCAACCCCGTTAATGAAGTATAAAATGACATTCTTCAGTCTCCTATTTACTTAACCATTTCCAAATCACATAGTGATCCGCTTCACGTCAGCCATCGACACAAGCGAACCATTACCAATTTCTAGCGCCATTTCCTGTGATGCAGGATTCCAGTTTACACTCCTGACCTCAGCCAGAGTCGTAACTGGCACAGACTCCAACTTCCCATTTCTAGTCACGCTTGCCGCCATCACATAATTCCCACCTGGTACAACCTGACCCTGCAGGTTCATACCATTCCAATTAAGATCGACTCGCCCAGGCAGACGGTTTCCCGTAGTCTCTCGGAACACAAGCTCGCCAGCTGAATCATAAATACTCATGGTCACCGAATCCGCACCGCTTTCCAAATCAATGCTTCCAGAGGTAATGCTACCCTCTTCGGAACTAAAAAATCCGCCCTCAACGGCTACACTTTTTCCAACTAAGTTAGCGCCCGCAAGCATCTGATCTCTTTGCATGCCTCCAACCATCTCATCCATCGAGTCTCTAATGCTATAGTTAGCCTCAAGAGTAGAGAACTGAGCTAGCTGAGCTACGAATGCCTCATTTTCCATCGGATTCAACGGATCTTGATTGTTCAATTGGGTGGTAAACAATTTCAAAAACGCATCCCTTCCCATATCGTCCTGGGATGTATCTCGAGTAAGCTGTTCTTCCTCGTACTGAGACGTTGTAAGGATAGATGCTGCTGAAATAGGAGAGGTCATTTATTATACCTTTGTCAATTCAAGAGTTCGCATCATCAGCTGCTTTGTGGTGTTCACAACCTCTACATTGTTTTGATAACTTCTACCCGCCGCCATCATCTCCACCATTTCAGTTACCTCATTTACATTGGATGCGTAAACAAAACCATTTTTATCTGCTTTCGGGTTCCCAGGATCTCTCACTTTCCTATTAATCGATGGATCGTCGACCATTCCTACAACCTTGACACCTCCGAGGTACGCAGCACCTTGGGTAAGTTGTTCTTCTCTCAATAGTGCCTCGAACACAGGACGCTTCGCCTTATAAGCCGTCTGAGGTGTCGACCCAACTGTTGAACCATTTGCCATATTTGAAGCGATGGAATTGAGTCTTACCATTTGCGCATTCAAAGCAGTGGCAGCTATACCGAGAATGTTATCCATAGACATTTTTACTATTCTCCTCTCAAGGCCTTTCTAAAACCGCCAATGTCACTCTCCAAAAACCTGAGAGTTGCCTGATATTTTGCAGCAGCTCTTCCGTATTTGGCTTGCTCAACACTCATTTCTACTGTGTTACCATCGAGCGGTGTGTTAAACGGTATACTGTACTTCAAGGCTCCTCTAGCACGATCTGGCTTTCCGCCTAGGTGATCTTTGTGGGTCGTAACCACTGAGTTATGCTCAATATCTGCTAATGTTTCCCTGAGTGCTTGCTCAAAGTCTATATCTCGAGCTTTGTAATTTGGGGTATCAACGTTGGCAATATTCTTCGAGAGCACTTCCATGCGCTGTGTGCGTAATTGTAACGCGGCCTCGTGTAACCTAAATGCTGATTCAAAAACTTTCATAATTTCCCACTAAAGTTTGATAAAAACCTGTCGATTTACTAACGGTTAGGAAAGGTAAATCTTCTTCACTCCCCAAAGATGCAAATCTAGTGCCAATCATTGCTTTTAAGAAATTAACCACCCAAGAAACCGACTTAATTCATACACTTAATGAAAAAAATGCATTCAAATATAAACCACTATGCCGCTTTGCCGGCATATTTTTGCCGCTAACACTTGCCGAAATGTCAGTATTGCGTCACCTCAAACTAGAGATCATACTGGCGATATGACAAGGGTTACTCTCACAATTATATTATCGCTTCAAATCATTTCGGTGACCGAGCTCGCATACACCGCAAATGACACTCCGCTTCCTCCCTCCAAAAAACTCTTAATTACCCAAATTAAAAAATGGATCGCAAAAGAAAAAAACATTGATCAAGCAGATGTAAACGTAGCTGCATTGGATCGCCGCCTTATAGTGCCGCAATGTCCGAATAATTTTGAGATTAGTTTTCCATTTTCCTCTGACAGTCAACAAGTTCGCGCCGACTGCGCAGAAATTGCATGGAAAGCTTTTATAAGGGTATCCATCGAAAGCACAGATATGTATTACGTATACAAAGATAATTTCCCTAGAGGTCACCGCCTGCAAATCGCGGACATTGAACTCTCGGACAAATACAGGGTTGGCCATAATTCTGGATTAATAAAAGATAGTGCCGCTATAAAAAACCAAATTCTCAAGAGGTCGGTTTCGACTGATCAGCTTGTGCGCCGCCAACATTTGTCGCGGAGCGTCGAAGTATATGTTTTAAAGCAGGATAAACTCGCGGGAGAGCGTCTTATGGATGGTGATTATGAACGCAGCATGAGAGCTATTAGCGAAGCATCTGCGGCTCAGAGGTTTCCGGAACGATTACTTGAAAACGCCTTGATCGCCCGAAGCTTGCCAGCTGGTTACGTTTTACACGAAAGAGATTTGAAGCAACGCCACCGAATTCTCGTAGCTCAAGAAACCTTAACTAGAGGGAGATTGTTATCTCCATCGAATGCTCGCATCGAGGACTTTTATGGCGATCTACAACCTGACGCCATACTTTCAACAAGCGGCATTGAGTACTTGGAAGTAATTAGGACAATACAAGCAGGCAGCCCGCTGCGCGCGTCCGACGTTCAAGTCGCTTCTTTAATAAACAAAGGTGATACTGTAAACTTAAGCGTTACTCGCGGGTCGTTGTTAATTACCGTATCAATGGAAGCTTTAGAAAGTGGCAAGATGGGTGAGCAAGTGGTTTTACTCAATCCAGAATCCGGAGAAAGGGTAAAGGCTGTGGTGTCTGGCATTGGCAGCGCAAAGGGCCTTTAAAATGGATTGTAAACGAGGTATCATCAAGTCAATTTAATGCCGGTTTTGTTAAAGAAAAGCGGCAACGTGCCGACTAATTGTGTAAGGGAAGAATACATTAGGCAAAATTGTCTAAGGGATGGAAGATATGACAAGTTTAATCTCGAGCGTTGGATCAGCAGCAGCACAGCTCAAAGCGGCCGCTGATGCAGCTGAAAAGCTGAAAAAAGCCAGTGAAGCACTTGACGCCCCAGCTGAGAGAAAAGGGGCCGTGAATCCACAAGAGGATCAGCTGATATTGAGTAAGGCAGCAGAAAAGGCATTTGCCACTGCCGAATTCGATGAGGCAAAAGTCAACGCGATTAAAGCTGCACTTAAGGAAGGTAATTATCCGCTAAACGAGCGCAGGATAGCTGAAAACTTTCTTGCCATTGAAATGATGGTTGGTAATACCTAGGATCTTCTTTCAACCAAGGCTAAAGCTCAAGTAAGCTTTGGCCTCATAGAAAAAGTATTAGCAGATAATGCCGAATACAGAAATTGAGTACATCTCACAGACCCTACACAAAGCAAATGCACTTAAATCGGTTCTCTCAAACGAGTTTGAGTCGCTGAAAGACCAAAACCTAGAACTTTTTGAAAATCTTCAAAGTCAGAAGCTTGAAATTCTTGATTTTTTAGCAAGTGAGGAGCTTTTAGATCGCATCAAGTCTTACACTGATAGCAAGGATGCTTTGGCGGATAATGTAACGATGTGGCGGCAGGTTATGAATTTGATGAAGGAGTGCAAAGAATTACACATTCGCAATGAAGTTCTTATTAACCGAAAACTAGAAACTATTCGTGGAGCGCTGCACACCATCCAGACACCCGATCCCCTCAGTAGTGTAGAAGTATATGACAGACTCGGCAAGATCCGCTCTAATAATCGGAAAAACTCAGTAGGAAATGCCTAATATGAATCCGCTAACGTGGTTTTTTTCTACTATAACTTTCTGGTTCAATTCCCTTTAGCCAGTATACCCAAGACAATATTACAGCCACAGCGACATAAAGGTTTTCAGGAATTTCTCCCTCTAAATCAAGTTGACTTAGTAATGCTACGAGTTGCGGATCCTTAGCAATATGAACTCCTTGGCGCTGCGCCTCAGCAATAATCGCTTCAGCAAGATCATCTTGCCCTTTGGCGGTTAGCATAGGGACTGGGTTCTTACCGTACTCGATCGCAACGGCTTTCTTCACCGGCTTGTATGTCATGTGATTACATCCACAACACCACCCGGGCCAAGGGGCTTCTCATCACTAATACCTGCTAATGGCCTACGTGCATGATGAACCGTCATCTTTCCAAGAGCAAGCCCGAACTCCTCAAGTTGTCGATGAAGCTCCCCTGAACCCGACCGCGCTAATTTGGCTACATCAGAACGAGCTGCCCACATTTCCATATCTAGGCGAAGCGAGGATTTTAAAGTTGTTTTAAGCCACAACTCACCCAATACAGAACTATCGGTATGAAGATTGATGACCCAATCTGCGTTTTTCTCATCATCGCCGACGGGATCACGCTGAAATTCAATCTGAACCGGATTCGCATCGTTAAAAGGTAACAAAAAGCTGTAAGACAGTGCTCGATTCTGTTGTGCCTGAAGACTTTCCACTTGACGCATCTCGATCTCGTCCACCGCAGATTCTAATTCACCTGCGATTATCGATGGCGAGGGTTGTGCCCTTAAAATGGACTTGAGAATCTGCTTAAGGTCCATAGGGACGAGAAGCTGCCGGCTAATCCGAGCTTCCGTAAACAGGCCGGAGGCAATTAGCGCCCGTTTTACGGCCTCGGGCGAAAGCCTCGCCATGCTTTGTATCAGCTGTGCTAACCAGCGTGAATTCTCACCCTCAGCAATCTGTTGTAACCCCGGTAAGGGACTCTGGGGAGAGAACAATTGTGTCAAGCTTGAATCTTGGGGCGGACGAAAGAGTAGACTCATTAACCGCGACCCCGGTGAAGCCATCGCTGAACCTACACCAGGAGATACCAGCGGTTGAAGTATTGTGGAGTTGTTTGTAACGCGCAGATCAATCCTGTCTCCCGTCTTCAGTTGCTCTCCAATTACGGTGGCAAGGTCTCTGTTTCCTATGACAAGCTCTCTTGTGCCTATAGAAAGCCGGAGCTCTTCGCCCCGCATACCTACAACTGCGCGAACAATCTGTCCATCACGTAGTGACAGATCACGTGCAACGTCCTCGGTGATATCGATGGACACCGTGCCCTCGAGAAAAATGGGGGTAGGCCTTACTGCAAAATTGACTTGCTCAGGACCTAGCACATCAGAACCCTCTTGACTTTAATCATAACGCCTTAGAGTCCATTGCGGGTTAGGCTCCGTGAATTCTTTAAGGGTATTGAACCCATGACTTTCGCTCTACGCTAGCTGCCTTTTTTGCGTCCAGGATCCCTCCTGAGTTAGTAAACACTACGTTATGAATATCTTCTGCCGTCGGGAGTTTTAACTGCTTATTTGCATACATCCAATTCGGATTTTTACGCTTAAACGCATGTGGATTTGCTAGAACTATCGCTTGACGCAAGATAGATTTTCTCACCGGATTATCAACCATTGTGTTCGCGATTATGCGATCTAACGTGTCACCTTTTTTTGTAATATACCTACCATCAGCGAAGGCTTCGGCAAGCGTCGGCGTCATCAATCGAACATCCTTAATCAGTTGCGCAAGGGCTTCTTCCGGACTTTCAGCAACTGCTGAGACAGATGAAAATAACAACGACATCACGAACAACGCTACAAAAAGCTTTGAATATTTGAGTTTATGTGGTTTCAATTTCATCTTTTCCTCCGTCTGCACTCAGAAATAAAGTGCCACTAAATTTTCATTTGCCTGCGAGCTGGTCCAACGCGGCCCTGCAATATGCCGTAACACCGCACTATGGCGGCTTACTGACTCAACCCTTGCCAGAGACAAAGTCGATAGCGCTGAAGAATCAATCGCTGCGTTCAAAATATTTGGATCACTGCTGAGCAAAAACTGATCACCAACCATCACTCCAGCGAGTGAGCCAGCATTTATAGACGCTGTACCACTTGCACCATCCGCATTCTTCAGATGATAGTACTGGGCAACACACGACATAGATTCAGTAATCTCAGTCAGCATATGTTCAGTGGCAACGACAATCTGGTGCTTAAACTCAGGTGGGATTGCTTCTTTCGAGTAACCTTTCTTCAATCGTGGGTAGTTGAGCGTCATTGTCTTACTCCACATCGGAGTATCAAACTGTCGATCTACCAACTCAAACTCTAAATCAATTCTCGACCCAGACCAAGGGGCGTTGTCGCGAGCATAGTCAGGAAGCTTGCTCAAGTTATAGGCTCCCAAGAACTTTCGAAACGCCTGCTGTCCAGAGCCATCTGTCCCGGGATAGTATGGATTCGCTGGAATAGCGGGGTCGGTACTCGGATCTGGGGCGTAGTCGCCCCCTCCAAATCCATCGTTCAGAAGAGGAAAGATAGACCAGGCACCTGCTGAAACACCTGACCACTCAGCAAAGCCCAAAGAAAATTCTACGGCAGACTTACCAGCCTCAAAACCCTTTCTAACGACGTCCATAACCTCTTGTGGTCCAGCTTTGGCCGCAGGATTGTAATCGCTCAACCTTACATCGAGACGATAAGGAACGCGATCACTTGAGGCTCCAGAAACAAGGTTATCGTAATTGGAGGCAAACCTAACTTCGGGCCTTGCCGTCCAAGCCGACGAGCTTCTGAACGACTCTATGAGGACATCTTCTGAAAGTGCCGCAATCTCACTCATGTAATGATCACCCAAACGTTTATTCTCACCGCTGTATCCGACCCGCACTACTGCCTCGCGTCGAAGTTCCGGTCGTGCGCCCGGGCAGGTCCGATCGGATAGCATTGATGCCTCTACTCGCGCTACTGGAATCCCAGCTTCCTCAAGATAAGAAAGCACTCGAACGCCTCGCACGTTGTTACTGCTGGACATTAGGGTGGACTCATGTAAGACGCCTTTATCATCAATGTAGGCTGCACTCCCTAGAGTGACCTCAGACTCCATTGCAAGGTCAACAAGTGCCTGTTTTATTGCTTCGAGCTTTTCTTCAGCAGAGAATGTTTCGGTGGAAAATGTTTTGCAAGCGAATACGAATAGAAAAACTGCTGTGCCCACTTTTGCAAGAGTGATGGCTACTGGAAAGTTATAATTAGTTGAAAATCCATTTATGAAACGAAACATGTTTCCTTCCTAGCACAAGTTCAGATCAAGGATTAAACTCCCCTTTTTACACTCACTGGCTTTGACTGCGCCATCTGAGAAGGGGTTTGAACCGTCTTTCGAACCGCTGCTGTCTTGTTACGTGACATTTGATCAATGTATAAATGTCTAAGATCATCAACTATAGAACGACTGAGAGACAAAGTCACGGTATAGGTGTCATCCCCAACGGGAGTTATCGATACAAGCTGAGCACCATAGATCACGCCTTGGACACGGGCCCTGAAGGTATCACTTTGAACAACCATTTCACCTACCGTTGTATTCACATCGAGATACTGACCATAAACTTGCTCCAGCAAAGACCGGTATGCATCTAGCTTAGAAGCCCGAATCGATAGAAGTCTTTGCTGTGCTGGATTGTCATTCATTTGCACGCTTATTACTGCATAACCAGTGGCCATTAAATTTTCGGTCTCACTAACCATATTGCGCATGACAGCAGAAGAGTATTCAGTGGGTGTCGTGGTGCACCCAGCGAACAAAAGAGCTACCGCAACCAGAGAACCGCTACTAATTAATTTTTTGCATATTTGTCTCATACCACACCCGTTAAATAATTTTGATGGGTTTCTTATTCTCACTTGACAGATGCTTTCTAAGCAATCTCGTCGTAAGCACTCTAGTTTAAAGATCGACAGTTACAGGTCAATCTTTAGAGCCATATTAATCTGTTCTAAATACACATATCTTTTGACGAAATCACGGTGTTTTTTGTGGCACAGTTATTGCTTTGACTTAGATTGTTGAAATTAATTTAGGCCGCGTCTTTTTTAAGACGCTGATTTTATTAGGAAAGGTGTTAATGGCCACCGCTATACTGTCAAACATACGACAGGACCTGTCGAAATTCGAACTCTCTGGTTTGGGGGTTCCCGCGCTCGTCCTACTAATTCTTTGTATGTTAATATTGCCGCTACCTCCTTTTTTACTAGATGTTCTCTTCACTTTTAACATAATGATTGGGCTCATAATTATAATGGTGGCCATCAATAGTTCGACCCCTCTTGATTTCTCTGCATTTCCCTCAATTCTTTTGATTGCTACTATGCTCAGACTTGGGTTGAACGTTGCATCAACTCGGTTAGTTCTCGTGAAAGGTCACGAAGGTCCAGACGCGGCTGGTAACGTGATTGAGGCTTTTGGCAATTTTGTCATCGCAGGTAACTATTTAGTCGGTTTCATTATTTTTTCTATTTTAATGATTATTAATTTTATTGTTGTTACCAAAGGCGCGGGACGAGTCTCTGAAGTCATTGCGCGGTTTACGCTAGACGCTATGCCAGGAAAACAAATGGCGATTGATGCCGATTTAAACGCGGGAGTGATAGACCAAGAGACTGCGAAAAAAAGGCGAGAAACTATTTCGCAGGAATCAGATTTTTTTGGATCGATGGATGGAGCATCTAAATTTGTGAGAGGCGACGCGATAGCTGGCCTCCTTATCCTTTTAATTAATATATTAGGCGGTCTCACAATTGGAATAAGTCAACACAATCTATCTTTTTCTGAAGCTGGAAAAATTTATGTTCTACTTACTATCGGAGACGGATTAGTGGCGCAAATACCGCAGCTTCTACTGTCCCTTGCGACCGCAATAATTGTTACTAGAGTTACAACATCTGAATCAATGACCCAACAGGCGAAAAGCCAGTTAAATAACCCATTAGCTCTTTACGTAGCTGCCGGAATATTGATACTCATGGGTTTAGTACCGGGAATGCCGCACTTTATTTTCCTGACTTTAGGGTCAATTGCTGCAGGTCTTGGATTTATGCTTGCAAGCCAATCAAAAAATGCCTTACAGCTAGCTGCATTAAATGAAGCTTCGCAAGCAAATGAAGAAAAGAGTCCATCAGAAGAGCTCGACTGGGATGATGTAGATCAAGTTGATCTGGTGGGACTTGACATCGGTTATGGACTGATACCCCTGGTAAATACCGAAACTGGAGGACAGCTCCTTCCCCGAGTGAAGGGGGTTCGAAAAAAACTGTCAGCGGAATTGGGCTTCCTTGTGCAGCCTATCCGAATTCGCGACAATTTAGATCTTCCTCCGGATGTGTATCATATTGTGATGAATGGGGTTGTGCGTGGTAAGGGCGACATAAAAGTGGGAAGAGAGATGGCAATCAACCCTGGTCAGGCGCTAGGAAGATTAGAAGGAATACCCACTAAAGAACCAGCATTTGGTCTCGATGCAGTTTGGATTGAACCCTCTCAGCGTGATTATGCTAGGACACTCGGATATACGGTAGTGGATGCGGCTACAGCAGTTGCCACCCACTTGAATACTCTTTTGAGGAATAGTGCATCGGAATTACTCAGTCATGATGAGACTCAGCAACTCTTGGATAAAGTGGCGGCTCGGTCCCCTAAACTAGTGGAAGATTTAGTCCCAGGAAAACTCCCTCTCGCGACCATAACCAAAGTCTTGCAAAATATCCTTGACGAATCAGTTTCCGTCAGGGATATGCGTACCATCATTGAGGTGCTCTCTAGCGAAAGTGGTAATACTCAAGATCCAGACGATTTAACAGCAGCTGTCCGTCCAAGGCTTGGGCGCATGATAGTTCAAGGACTGATAGATGTTAACACAAGTCTTCCAGTCATCACTCTGAATCCCGCTTTAGAGCAGATGTTGCACAATATTTTGCAACAAAGTAGTAAAGGTCAAGGTTTGGTGATAGAACCAAACCTTGCAGAGGGTTTATTTAATGCTTTGGCAGAAAATACACAGAAAGTCGAGAATCAGGGCCATCCTGCAGTGCTGGTCGTTTCACCTGGGATACGCCCATGGCTGGCGAAAATTATTAGGCACAGGTTGCCTGATCTTACAGTCTTGTCTTACAGCGAAATTCCAGATGATCAAGCAGTAAAAGTGGTTGCTACAGTAGACGTTGAAAACAACAATTGAGTTGAGGAAGTAACATGGAATTGCAAAGAGTTCTAGCGCACGATACCCGCAAAGCAATGGAAAAAGTTTATGAGCTTTATGGTGAAAATGCGATGGTAGTATCGAATAAAAAAGCGCAAAATCAAACCGAGCTAATAGTGGCTATTGATTTGGCAAATCAGGCAATGGATGCGCTTAATGACACTGGAATAGAATCTGTATCCCACCAAGCAACCTCAGAGCTTCCGAAATTTGACTCCGTGTTGGAGTCCCATGTGTTTGGACAGCCGAGAACACAAGAATCTGTCACGGTTGAAGAACCTAAAATATCCGCTGCCAATGAAGACAGGGTAACCCCTTTTGAGCGAGGTGTAGCTATAAACACAACTTTTGCAGAGGGTGACAATTCAAACGCAGTTAGAGATGACAATCAAAATCTTCGGGCTCGCGAGATAGTAGATATGGTGAAGCAAGAACTTGCCAATATGCGTAAAGAGTTCAAGTTGTCTCAGCAAGTAGACGCATGGAGCGGTACTCTTGCTGTTTCTGACGAAATGCGGCCCCTAGTAGAAGCATTTAACGAAACAGGGATGCCTGTGACATTGCGCGCACTTATGACCGACATTATTAATAAACATTCTGATATGATTAGCGCGCTTACTGAAATTGCGGCGTTTATTGGAGACGGAATACGAAGTGTCGATCTTTTAGAGAATATGGCAGGCATTCATCTTATCGCTGGGAGCTCTGGTTCAGGAAAGAGTCTAATGGCAGGACGGCTGTGCAAACAAATGGCAATGCAATATGGGGATCAGCAAGTTGCCATGATTAGCTATAATGACACTCGTTTTGGAGCGTGGAACCAGTCTCAATTACTCGGAACTCAGGCTGGGGTCGATACTTTTCGTGCCAACAACCTGAACACGTTGGAACAGCTTCTTGGAGAATTGGAATCCCGAGCCGTAATAGTTATTGATACCCCCGGTGTCGATATAGAAAATAATCTTAATACGTTAGGACAGCTGATACCTCAAGCGAAAAGGCATATCGTTGTAGCGGCAGACGCGTCAGAAGCATCACTGAAACGACACCTCCAAAATGTTGCTCTAGACTGGCACTCAGTCATGCTTTCCCGATTGGAAACTCAAGTTTATCCATGGCCAATCATAAATGCGCTAATGGTAAGTGAAATTCCCCTGTCTGTTGCCTCCGCAGAACCATCAATCATTGATGCGGCTGCACCAATCTCTGGAATTGGCTTAGCTCAACATACTCTCACGCAATTACCTATTCATTTTGTTTGACTAGATTAAACTGATAGAAGAAGATAGGGTAATAAAGATGGACGCTCTCGAGTTCGGTAGGGACATACTATTTCATGAAAATTGCTCATAGTTGTTCTCGTTTAAGCCGTGGTGAAGGTATCTCCAAAGCACTTTGCCTGTGGGGAGATTTGACCGGATGTTAAAGACCGTGCCAACCCAAATCATCGGCATTGCGAGTGGAAAAGGTGGTGTAGGAAAGACCACAGTTTCGGTCAACCTTGCGGTCACACTTGCGTCCCTCGGTAAAAAGGTGATGATATTCGACGCAGACTTGGGCCTTGCTAATGCGCAACTTGCATTAGGTTGCCGAACACCATTCAACTTTAGTCATGTACTTTCGGGGGAAAAGACATTACAAGACATTATTGTAGAGGGTCCTATGGGTGTAAAGTTGGTTCCTGGAGCAAGTGGTATCCAACACATGGTAGCGCTCAATCCAATGGAAACAGCCGGTATAATAAACTCTTTTTCCGAAATTGAAGAACAATTAGACTACTTCATTGTAGATTTAGCAGCCGGAATGTCAGATACCGTGATGACATTCTTGCGTGCTTGCCAACATCGGTTTATTGTAGTAAAAAATGAACCGTCGTCCATAGCAGATGCATACGGAATTATAAAAGTTATGATTCAAGACTACCACCTTGAAAACATAGGCCTTATTCCCAATGGAGTAGTTTCTCAGGAAGAGGGAGAGCGACTCTATGGGAGTATTAATTCTGTCATCCAAAACTTTTTGGGTGGAGATATCAGTTACCTGCATGCAATTAGCCGAGATGACATGGTGCTGCGTTCGATCAAAGCGTCGCAACCTCTGACGTCTTTTGCCCCCTCAAGCATTGCCACGCGCGATTTTCGGGCACTGGCCAAGATGGTTTTAGACTTTCAATCCGACATTCCAATGAGTGGTGGGTTGGAGTTCTTCGTCGAACGCCTCGCAACTCAGCCGCCCAATCGCCTTGGCACATCCTATGGCTGATATTAAATCTTATCAAGATATACAAAGTACTGAGAGACAAGGCGATGGGCTGATGGCCCATGTTGGATTAGTCAAGCGCGTTGCATTGCATCTTAAGGGAAGACTGCCGAATTTTATGGAGCTTGAGGAGTTGATCCAAGTAGGCATGATTGGATTAATTGAGGCTAATAATTCGTTCAAAGGCGAAAAGGGCGTTGAATTCGAAGTGTTTGCGAAGAATCGCATACGAGGAGCAATACTGGATCAAGTTCGAAAGATGTCGTACTTGCCACGTTCAGCAATAGTAAACCTGCGTGATCACAACGAAGCATCTTCAGCACTTGCAGGTGAGCTAGGCAGAGAGCCAACGCAAACTGAATTAGCTGAGTACATGGGTAAAGGAGTGGAAGAATTCCAACGTGAAAGGAATCATGCACACCGATTCCAAACAGTATCTCTTGAAACTCAACTTCCGGAAACTACTGATCAACCCGCCTCAGATTCCAGTGAACCCGAGGCACAAGTTGTAAAAGAAGAATTTCTAGACTCGTTAATTGAAGCAATCAAAATTTTACCTGAGCGGGAACGAACCATAATCTCACTCTATTATTCTGACGAAATGAATCTCAAAGAAATCGGTGCTATCTTAGACGTAAGTGAGTCTCGAGTGAGTCAGATTCTATCAGCATGCGTAGTCAAACTTCGGAAACACCTCGACATAACAGAGCTGTAAGGATATGTTTTTTAAAGACAGCGCGAAAAAAAAAGCTCTGCTAGCCGCAAAATCTGCCTACGTTGAAGCCGCCACACTTAAAGGAGATACTCGTGAAGAAGTGGCATTTAGAAGACGCATTGGGTTTAGAAGTAGGACACATTTAGATAAAATTTTTATTGAAGGCGCTACCAAAACTGCTCGTCATCAAGATCTATGTGAACAAGCTAACGATCGTGGTCTAGAGCACCCGCCTCCCCCTAAAGTTGGCATGTTCCAGTCAGCCAAAGGACCGAATGGCGTTATTTATACTTACGTGCCCGCAGAATTTTCAGAGCCAGTTTTCTTGTATGGAGGTCAATACCAAACAATGGAAATAGATGCCTTTCGTGCAATTAGGCTCACTCAAGAGATAGCCGACAAAGTTAGTTTTGATTTAGATTTGGAAAAACCCATCATTACGCTACAATTTCTCCGTGATGAGTTGGCTGCCTTGGAAAATCCAGATTCAGAAACTGATAACGAAGAGTAATTAAACTTTAAATCTCCGAAGCCTACTAATTAAGGAGGAAATTAAAATGGAAAAATTGCTTTTATTAGCCGTGGTTGTGGGAGCCGCAGCGATTGTAATATTGATGATCTACTTGATCGCGCGCGTAGAAAAAGTCGAAACCATTGCTATAAATGGTCCGCAACCAAAGGGATCTCTAGCAATGATAAATGCCGACAAACCGTTTTTTGGTTTAAGTGGGGTAGATCTTTGGGAACTTCTCTCGGGGACCCCTCCACCCGGATATGCTACAGCTGATGCTATGCCTCTTCAGCCAAAATATGAGCATATCCTTTACAAACATATCGAAACTCTTTTCAAGACTGGAATGGCTGACAAGAAGGCCGGTAAAACACCGGAGCAACCTGAAAGTCCCATACAAATTTCAACGTTAAGAGAAAATGTTCAAGCGTTCATGCCGTCTCAATATGCGTCTGTCATATATGAATCCGGTTTTGAGATAGTGACTGAAGAAGGAATGGTAAAAGATGGTGATGCGAGATTGGATATTATCGATGCCCTTGATCGAACTTGCGAGGCTCTGTTCTCAAAAATTAATCTGGAACCGAAAGGATTGATGTCTAGCCGACTCGTTCCAGACGCCACAATTACCAAGCCCACTAATGATTTGACTGAAGTCGAAGATGACAGTGAGACAACCTTTGAAGAAGATTATCTCACCGATGAAACCGCTAAATTAGAGGAAAATCTCGGAAGAGAAAAATCTGTTTGATAATATTTTTTTCCTCTGCACGTGCAATTTCGTCGCGTCTCTTACCCTCATATGGGGAGGGGCGTATGAGTGCTCGCACAATCGTCTGCAAGTTAGTGTTAAGTATCTAGCCGGTGTTTAGTATAACAAACCGTTATCTTACACTCGGAACTGATGGAAAAGTAACCACCGACGGGGGGAGATTTTCCGCTACTTCCTCACCCTGATCCCTAGCTTCTTCTAACGCCACTTGTCTCTTTAACACATCAATATATTTAGCGCGTTCAAGGGTTATTAGAGATTGAACATCAGCATTAAGGGCTTTTATATTGCCAACTTGTCCCTGCATTGTTTTAACCTGTTTTGCTAACACTGCGACTGACTTGCTTACCTTTGAGACGTCGGCACTCTGGGACTTTACGGTTACTGCCAAATCGTTAACTTGCTTAATAACTTTCGCAGTCGACTGACCGACTCTTTTGGCGGCCATTTCAGGGACATCATTTTTGATCGCACCAGCCAACCTTTCTGCATTTCGCACAGACTCTATGAGAGCTGTCTGTGTATCACTGAATGCGGATTGTTCAACTGCGAGTGAATTCATTGTTTGATTTATTTCGTCAAAAAGACTCAAAGCACTATTCATATTAACCACACGCTGACTTAACGCAATCAGCATTGCATCAACTTGATTTGTCTTTGCATTAAGCTGTTGAGCCATGAAAGCAAATATACTTACCGCTCCCACAAATACTGTCACCGTTCCGATCAGAATATATCCAGATAACTTGTTGCTTTTTGCACTCGCCTCGTCAAGTTCTTGAACCCTTTTCTGAACCTGACTCAAGCCTTTTTCCAAAGTCAATGACGCTCGCCTACTGACATCTGCCGCACTGTTAGTGGCATCCGCAGTATCAAGCAAGCTCGGCACCAAGACCTCTAACCGACCAGAGATCTGTTTTGCATAACCCAAAACATCTGCAAGATCTTCTTGATACTTATCTATATTCTCAACTTCAGGTTGGGCATCTATAGACTCTTCTGAAGTCACAGGCGCTTCAGTGTCATCCGATGCGTCTCCAGTGTTTTCTTCTTCCATCATACTCATAGTTAATCCACATCGTCTTTAGTAAAATGAAGTTCTATCTCATCTAGTTGTTTAGAAATATCGACAGTGGCCGCTTTAACTTTAGCCAAACGACTTTCCAATAAGTTGTTAAATTGCTCACTCTCGGTCGCTGCATTTTTTTTTGCCCGATCACTTATTATCTGAATTGAACCGGGCTGACTTAAATCAGAGCCCTCATTCTCAATTTTAGGTAACTGTTTTTCGTCAAGTGCCACAAATTCTCTTGGTTTTTCATCTTTAGTGGCACGCACGTCCCTCATCCCAACAGGCCTGAGCCCGGAAACTTCAAGTGACAACGAATCATCATCTTTATTATCAACCAAACTTTAACCCTCCCAACCCGGACTCTATTCGGTCAGTGAATCTTCTTAACCGCCCCTAAGCGCTCCTTTCAACTGTGAAGCACTTCTAAACCAATAATCTCCCGGCAGTTGCTCAGCTCGAACTGAACCACGAGCCCCGCTTAGGGAACCAAAAGGCCCTTCTACTACAGCATACGCAGGTTTACCACGCAAGGAAATTGGTACAATAAGAGCATCTGCTAGCCCTCTGTAATCATCAATAAAACTGCTAGCCTGAGCTTCGGAGGTGAAAACAATATATTGTACAAAGAAGTCGCTAGCTTTCGAATTTCTTACCTTACTTGCTGCCGCTGATATACTGAGCCGAGGAGGTGCAGAAATAACCGTTACAATTTCATCCTCAAGCCGATTTTCCTCTTCTTCTGTAACTAGAATTTCAGATATCGTATTCTGATCTAAACCTCTTACATTCGACAGCAAATAGTCACGGTTAGTATCTGTATCATATTCGTTCGCAACAGCTTCTAATAAAGCTTCTATCTGTTCTTTCTTAACAACGGCGCTACCGCTTTGAAGAATGATTTGTTCGGCATTATTCTCTGCCGGATCTTCAAGATTTTCAGACATTTCTAAGGCGCCTGCATTTTCCAAAGAGCCATCTGAAACGTTGGATGTACTTCTGACCACCAATTTATTTTCAGTAGCTTCTGTAGTTTTTGAACCCTCGGATTGTAACACTCTCAACTCAAAATCTTCGTGCTTAATGTCGTCACTTTTCTTTTTATCTGAAACCAATTTTATAACAGAAGAATCGTCCTTTAAAGATTCTGTCCGACCAGATAAAGGCATATTTAAACTCTCACCCCACTCTTGAAAAGATGACCATATTAGATCTCGGTAAAACACCGATTCTGTGGGATTGAATCTATGCAGAACAAATAATGTTACTCCCAAAGATAACAAAACTATCATTACACCAAAAGCTACTTCTTTAAATTTAGAGCTCATGAGTACCTTAGTATCATGTGAAGTTCGTTCGCTATCATTTTCAAACTTATCATCGTCAAAATTTAATGGTTCATCAGGAAAAACAAGGCTTCCGCCTATGTCTTGCATCAATGTGTCTTCACTCAAAATATCAATATCACCGGGCATAATTTCTGAGACGTCCGGTGCTACTACATCACCCAAACCAACTTGTTCAAGAAGCAATTGAGTATCATTTTCATAACCATGCTCACGAGCGGCATACATCAACTGAATAGCCTCATCTACTGATGGAGTGTCTACCACCCATCGATATAGCTGTCTTCCAAACATAGTCAGTAATTTCTCAAATCCCGGCCATCCGGTCTTATCAATAAACATAACTAATCGAACATTTGTTCCGGGGAAATCAGTCATCAGTCGCACAAGCAAATTCCATTGATCTTGCTTCACTGACTTAGCGTCGTTTACCACAAGCAGGTGCACTAAAGCAGACGCGTCGGCTGGTTTGCGCGCCTCTTCCATAGTCATCTTGGCTAGAATATGATTAAATCGATTAAGTAGACTGTCGGTGTCGTTTGGGAGAAATACTTCAACTTGAAAGTTCTGCATATCACGAAGATGAGTCACAAGCATGCGTGAGTAATGGTCTAACACACCATCATTACCCCCGATGACTGCGAGACCCCGCTTCCCTTGCCCGATAGCATCCAGTGAAGTTTGGAAGCGGTGCTTATCCTTAGCCCGAAAAAAAATGTCCGCGCCATCAAACCAATCCTGAAAATCAGCCGAATTTTGATCTTGCACTAAGGTTGCCCCCTCCCAATCAGTCTAGTGTTCCTCTCGGTTTCCATTTTTATCATATCTCATGTCTTCAGGCACTTTAGGAGTGGGTTTCTGTGGAACTCCTTTGCCACTATTAAGACTATTGAGACCAAATACATAGGCAATGACTTGTGCCACCGCATAATAAAGTGCTTCTGGAACCGACCGTTGAATATCTGTTGTAAAATATATTGCTCTGGCAAGAGACGGTGACGAGAAGAGCGGCACACCACTTTCCCTTGCTTTGTCCCTAATCGCTTGAGCTAAAAAGTCTGCTCCTTTAGCAACAACTAGCGGAGCACCGTCAGAAGCCGGATCATAGCTCAAGGCTACCGCGAAGTGCTCTGGATTTACAATAACCACATCGGCATCGGCCACAGCCTGAATCATAGAACCCATTGCCATCTCACGTTGCTTACGTCTTATTTGAGCTTTTACTTCTGGGCGTCCTTCTGTGTCTTTAAGTTCATCTTTTACCTCTTTTTTTGTCATCTTCATTTTTTTACTGAACTCAAAAATTTGATATGGCACGTCTATGGCGGCTGGAATCAGTAGCGTAAGTGTGACTAAAACTATTCCCAGTGCAATTAATTCGCCAGCCTTTCCTAAGGCTGGTTTCATTTCCATCATTCCCAAGTATGTCAACGTGTCAAAACGCTCACTCACTACGAGGTATAAAACCCCACCTACTAAAAGAAACTTTAAAAAGGCTTTTACAAGGTTAATGAGTGCCTGTAATCCAAACATCCGCTTGAATCCAGACAAAGGATTTAATTTACTGCCCTTTGGCGCTACTGCCTTCATGGAAAACACATAGCCACCAAGCACACCGCCGGACGCTGCAGCGATAACCGCGGTCAGTCCAAAAAATGGTAGCATAATGTACATCGAAGAGAGAGCCTGGGTTCCAAATTCCTGAGGCAACAAGTCCTCATTAAAGACAATCCTCCGATCGAAAACAAAGGCTTCCGAGAAAGTTTCAACCAAGTTGACAATGAAAAAGCTCCCGAACAAATACATAAATATAGCTGCACCAATCATCATTAGCGCAACGCCAAGTTCTTGCGATCTAGCCACCTGACCATCTTGTCGTGCTTTTTCAAGTCGCTTAGCGGTAGGTTCTTCGCTTTTTTCTTCCGAACTTTCCTCAGCCATTAGATAATTCCCAACATCCGTCCCACAGTGTCGAAGGACTCTTGCCAAAGCGATTGAATCCGAAATCCAATAGTCTGCATAGACATACTTAGGATCAGTATTCCAGCCATAATCATAGCTGGAAACCCAACTGCAAAAATATTAAGAGCCGGAGCTGCACGAGTAATTACGCCAATTCCCATATTAATAAACAAGAGAGAAACCATTATAGGCATCGCTACCAGGAGAGCTCCTAAGAAAAGCCATTTACTCCAATCAATTAATAACATGATTAATGATTGCACCTCCAATGGGGCACCAATGGGCAACGTGACAAAACTCTCCATCAAGGCCCGCAAAACAATAGCATGCCCGCCAAATCCTAAAAAAATCAATGTGGAGCAGATCAGCAAGAACTGAGCTATCACAGGAACATTACCCATATTTGGATCCACCATGTTAGCCATACTCAAGCCCATAGATGCTGAAATCGCCTGCCCTGCCACCACTAAAGCACTGCTCACAATTTGTAATGACAAGCCCATCAAAACACCGATAAATACCTGACTAAATAACTCTTTCATCCCAGCACCGCTTGTTGGAACAATAATAGGCCATTCAATTAATGGATAAACCAGAACGGTGAGAGAGAGCGCCAGCAAGACTCGAATTCTAACTGTCACGGCTTGCAAAGAAAAAAACGGAGCCGCCAATAAAAAGGCCGATATCCGAGTCATCGGCCATAGCAAGGTGTAAAAACGCTGGATAATTTCAGCTGCAAGAATGTCCATTATATGAAAAGCGTTGGTATCCGCTCAAAAATGCGTTGAAAAAAATCGACCATAATCGATACCTGCCAACTTCCAAAAATGATCAGCGCAATAATCATTACCCCTAGTTTTGGAATAAAACTTAGAGTCATTTCCTGAATTGACGTGGCTGCCTGTAAAATCCCTACAGCCAAACCCACCGCCAATGCCGTCCCCAAAAGCGGAGCCGCAACTAGTACCGCAACCCAAAGAGATTCACGTCCAAGGTCAATCACCATTGCCGCATCCATTTCGTTCTCCTACAAAACCGCAAAACTCGATGTCAAAGAACCCATTATAAGTGTCCAGCCATCGACCAAAACAAACAGCATAAGCTTAAAAGGCATAGAAATCATCATCGGCGAGAGCATCATCATGCCCATAGACATCAAAACACTCGCAACAACCAGATCAATAACTACGAAGGGAATATAAATGAGGAACCCAATCGCAAATGCGCTTTTCAATTCCGACGTAATGAACGCGGGAACTAAAGTGGTAAAAGGTACATCACCGGGTTCTATTACTTCATCATTTCCAGCTATTTCCACAAACATCGCAATGTCAGTTTCTCTAGTCTGATTCAGCATAAACGTCCTGAATGGTGCTTGAGCTTCTGTAAGTGCTTCTTCAAAGCCAAGAGAATTATTCATGTAGGGGAGCATTGCATCGTCATACACTGCACTAAAGACAGGCGTCATAATAAAAATTGTAAGAAACAAAGCCAATCCGAGAAGGACTTGATTCGGTGGAGTTTGCGCGGTACCCAAAGCCTGTCTAAGTAGTGACATCACAATAATAATGCGTACAAATGATGTCATCATCAACAATAACGATGGCAAAAGTGTAAGCATCGTCATTAACGCTAGTAATTGTAGCGTCAGACTATATTGTGTGTTACCAGTCCCATCGTCGACCATATTTAATATCGGCATGCCACTACCTTGAGCAAGCACAGAAGACTGTATAAAAATTAGCGTAACAAAAAGTAGAATTTTAAAAAACTTTATCTGCATAGCCACTAATTCCTCTGCCGATCCAAAAGCTGACCTAGAAACTTTCTAAAGCTGTGCTTTTTAACAGGAACATTTTGAAATTGACTTAGGGAATCTACTTCTATGTTAGATTGTTCGGCACCCTTTAACTCACTGATTTTCCATGATCCAAGAAGTGTTACCGCATGTGGGGATTGAGCAACGAGTATTTCATCACCGTTGATCTTTATGACAATTAGTTTTTGCCTAAATCCTAGATGGTGAACAGCATTTACGGCTAGCTGTCTAGAGCTGCTTCCCCCACTAATAGACAGCCTTTTCACAAAGAATAACGTTACCAACAACAACGATAATACCAATAAGAATGACCCAGTCATCCTCAGTAAGTCGCCAACTCCAACGTCGGGCACCATAATCTATATGTTTCAGAGGTTCTTAACCCGATCCACAGTCGGTATTACACTGGTCAATCTTACGCCATAACGATCGTTGACTAACACAACTTCGCCCTGTGCGACCAGTGTATTGTTGACCAAAAGATCTAGTGGTTCACCGGCAAGGCGATCTAGCTCGACAACACTCCCTTGAGTCAATCGCATCAAATCACGAATCTTGAGAGATGTTCTTCCAACCTCGACTGAAATTGTTACAGGTATATTCTGAAGCACATCGGAGTTGATTTGGCTTTGACTCAAATCCAACGCGGTTGCTCCGTTCCCGTTACCTTCGACTGTTTCCGTACTAGTTTCTGCCATAATCCTAATCTCGCTCTTGGTGAAGAACCTTATTCCTCTGGCTCCATTGCTTTAACAATCTTGGCCGCCATATGCGGACCACTGCTACCTATATCTGACTCAAATACCGGAATTTCATTTACGTACATTCTCGCATACTCTGCTTTCTTGAGAAAAAGAACGTCACCTGAGGACATCGACTGGAACTTACTAAGAGTAGTTTCTACTTCTGCTAGCGTAACTCTTACGGGAACCTCAGCATCTGCGGCTGCTGCATGCAACTCGTTACTCCATTGCTGGTCACCTGTATCGTCGTCCCCAGTTTGGACCCTACTCGCTAGGGCCTCCCTAATGGGTTTCAGAGAACTATAAGGGTATACAAGATCAATATTGCCAGTCACATCGTGACTTAACTCTGACTCAAAGCGAGAAAATATAACTAAGTCATTTTGATCCGCTATCTGCGCAAACTGTGGATTCACTTCCGAGCTCACATGCTCACACTTTATAGGCATTACTGGAGCCCATGCTTCTTGCAGAGCACCAAAAAAGACATTCAACATAATGCTTATAATACTTGTCTCAGTCGGAGTAAAGGACCGACCGGGAGGAAGCGCATTCATACCCCGACCAAATCCACCAAAAAAATTATCGAGCGACGCAAAAACCACTGAAGGGTCTATTACCACTAAAGAATATCCTCGTAAAGGATCCAGCCGGATAGTGTTAACAGCAAGAGGTGGCTGAAGATCTTTCAAATAGTCACCAAACTTAATGATTTTTACGTTGGCCATATTAATCTTGGGAGTAGTGCGTAAAACCTCCAATAATCCGTGACGGAACTGTCTAACAAATCGCTCGTTGATCATGTCCACAGCGCCAACATTCACTCCGAGGGATGAATCTTCGTTCGTTAAATCATGCTTTAACGCAGCTGTCCCAGTATTAATGCCGGTATCAGATTCAATGGTTCCGTCCTCGATACCAGCAGCTAATGCATCGAGTTCTTCCGGAGAAAGCAAATTTGTAGAGTCAGCCATTACACGTCTCGCTGGTCTTTAAACACCCACAATGCACAACCTATTGCACAACAAACGCAGTGAACCCGACTTTCTCTACACCGCCAAAATCCTCTAATCCCTCAAGGATTGAATTGATTTCCAATCTAAACTCCTCCGCCAATTCTTTCCTAAAAGTCGGGCGAGCGAGATCAGTCTCTGTTTTAAGAGCCATTATCCGCATTAGCGCGTTTCTAATCGGGAAATCATGCTTCTCCATATGAGCAATCACTCGTTCGTCATAATGGGTCATTATGTAAACTTTCACCTGCATTACCTTACGAGAATTGGCAAGATTAGAGGTCATCTCAGCCTCTATTTCAAAGTAAGTCTGTTCATATCTTGTCAGTTCGGGAGAATCAATTTTTACTCGGTCGGGCCCAGCAAGCGCAGCGGCGGCAGCAGCGGCCTCCTCAGACGCAATCGCTTCCAAAGCTGCCACAGCAGCCTCTGCAGTCGCCTCTTCATCCGCTTCGAAAAATCCGGACAAAAACAGTGTTCCTCCGATAGTGATAGCCACCAAAAGGAGAATACCAACCACCAAGAGGATGATTTTAATTAAACCTCCTTTACCACCACCCTCTTCCTCTTCTACAACTTCATCAGCCATTGCAAAACCCTCTTTCTTAAACTTTTACTCGGAAATTGATAGTTGATGTATTAAACCAACACATCGAGGCCATCTTCGGATAGCGGCTTACGCACCATATCCGAGGATGCCAATTTTCCTTCTTCATCTGATGACCGTTGACTCGCACTACCATCAGATGCCGGATTTCCGTCAGATTGGCCTTTATATCCGGATCCCATACCTTGATAAGCAGTATTCGTGCCAAACTGATCCAACATTTCACGTAATCTTGGCAAACTTTCTTGCAAGAGATCACGGGTCGTCGGGTTTGAACTCAGAAAGTTAGCTTCTAATTCACCGTTACGCATCTCTAGTTGAACTTCAACACGCCCGAGAGAAGATGGATGCAAGTCCATCTCAACACGCCAAGATCCACGCTCAATTTGAGCGACCAATCGCTGTCCTAGCGCTTGAGCTAACCGCTGTGACAATTGACTTTGCAACTCCTTCCGGCGAACTATATCACTCGCAAGATCATCTTGCGATGTTTCCATAAATCCCGAAGGCTGCGAATGTGTTGCAGAGGTTGCAGACTCTGATGTAAGACTAATTACGGGCGCCGGACTAGCAGATTGGGGCAAAACGATCGCGGTGTTATTCCCAGAACTGAGTGGGCTCGATATCTGTTCTGATGACGAGGACACTACAGTTATCGATGACAACTTTTCTACGATGCCAACTCCCCTGCTTAATATTAAACGTTCTGCTAAGTCTTGATTCCCCACTCTTAAAGCGACCTTCCCCACAAAATCACGCGGGTTCAGAGACCCCGCACCTGTAATCACTGGCTTCGTTACCAACTGATCTTCTTTTGAGAGTAGATCAATGTATTTGCCGGTTAATTCACTGGTAACCCTCGGTACTTTTTCAACCGAGGTTAATTTTGTTATTGTATGCGGCACTTCGCTACCGCCAGATCTAGACGTAAAGGAGTTGCTTGACTCGACAAAACCAGTCTTCGCAGAATCTTTAACCAACATAGAAGGAACCGGTCTCGTCATTAGCGGTTCTTGGCTGATTGACTTTAGCTCCAAATCATTAATTTTTGCCGAGTCAGAATTCTTTAGGATGGCGATATCATCATTTGTTTTTACGAATTTTTCTAAACCTTTCAGAAAATCGCTTATCGGCTCTAATTTCTTTGTCGGATCAACGCTATGGGTAAAATTTTGGTTTGATGCGCCTTGGTTGGACTTTTTGGGTTCCAAACCCAAGTCATTGGTTACCGCGGACGGATTTAAAACGCCCATCACAGCTTCGATTGATAAGTCATCGGCAATCTCGGCCGCTGCAACCTGTTCATCACCATCTTTTGCCAAGCTTAGCTGCAATGAAGGGCCTAATCCTTGTTCGTAATTCTGGCTTGATTCTCCGAGATTGTTTAGTAAAGCATGAACCTTAATTGCTGCGTCGAGAACATCAGAATTGTGTTTGGTTCCGGAAATTGATGAAGCAATCGACGATGCTTGATTTTTTTCAAATAATTTTGTTCGCAGAAACGCTGCACTAGACCCAAACTGCTCTATTCCACCATCCCGACCAACATCGTCGCTCGCAGAATAAGAATTGGTTTGATCAGAGCCCTGTAGCATCATGAGAGCTCGAGGGTCGATGCCCTGGGACAGGGCAAATTCAGCGAGCCCTTCTTCGGAGGGTTCTCCCTCAGAAACCTTAATGCGCATACCGCTCTGAAGCTGGCGATTTTGCAGCACAACCTCGCCGCGTTTTGGCAAAACATTGCCACCTTGAGTCACGTCACCGCTGGGCATCTGTCCATGTAGAACAGTGGAAAAATCGCTAGCACTTTTCGACGAATCCTCTGAAACCTTTGATATATCCAGCAATGCTGGCTTTCCAGAGCCCAATGAAGAAGTTGGCATGTCAGACATTAAAACTCCATTCTTAAAAGTTATTACAAGTTACGTTTTTAAGTAGCAAAACACATGCCAATGGAAAATAGTCTCACACCAAAGTTTTAACCTCTCGCTTTCGAGTTATACTGTTGCAGAGCTCCGCTCTCGATTTCTCGATTCTCAAAAGCCAATGCCTCAATCTCAAACTTTTCACGCTCTCGCTGAGCTAATAGCTCAATTTTTAGTCTCTCATGCTCACGCGTCAACATGACTTTTCTGGCTTTTACGCATACTTCCTCAAGTAAATTAATTTCTTGCTTGGAACGGACTTTCATTGACTGAAGTTGGAATATAAACTGTTGGTAGTTGCCGACCTCACCCGTGTGGTGAGAGCGCAATTGGACCTCTCTTAACTGATTACTGTATTCTGTTAACATATTATCAAGTTTTTCACTTCTCTCCAAAGCAAGATTTTTCTTCTGTTGGGCATCCGCTAATTTTTGTTGGGCTAAACGAACCGCTTTCTCAGCCTTTGTGAGTAACACTTCCCAGACAGATTTCACTAGACCTGAACTCCCGTTAGCTGATTGAGAAATGTTTGTGAATCAGACAAAGACACGCACTCATCACCTAATTGCTGGAGTAGTGCTTCCATGCCAGGTCGAATCTTAATTGCCTCATCCAAGTCCGGATTTGTACCCGACTCGTAAGCCCCAACCTGTATTAAGTCTTGATTTTGCTGATATAACGTCCACAACCGTCTAAACCGGTTTGCAGAATTCAGCTGCGCAGGACTAACTATACTCGCCATCACTCGCGATATGGAACCAGCAAGATCGATTGCCGGATAATGTGCGGCGTCCGCAAGCTGTCGGGACAACATCGCCTGTCCATCTAACGACGCTCTGGCAATATCAACAACCGGATCTGAGCGATCATCACCCTCCGCAAGCACCGTATAAATAGCCGTAATAGATCCAAAGCCATGGCGGCCTACCCCGGCACGCTCAATCAATTTGGGTAACAAAGCAAACACCGAGGGCGGATACCCCTTAGCAGTTGGTGGCTCACCTATTGCCAAACCTATCTCTCTTTGAGCATGCGCCACTCTTGTCAAACTATCGCAAAGCAAAAGCACGTTTTTTCCCTGATCCCGGAAATATTCAGCGATTAAGTGTGTCAAGTGAGTTGCCTTCAACCGCAATACCGGGGATATATTCGCAGGAGCTGCGACAACAACTGACTTTGCCAATCCATCAGCACCAAGCGTTTGTTGAATAAATTCTTGTACTTCTCTTCCACGCTCTCCAATAAGCCCAATAACAACTACATCGGCAACAGTATTCCTCGTCAACATGCCCAGCAAAACGCTCTTACCCACGCCAGAGCCAGCCACTAGACCCAATCTTTGTCCTTGTCCCAAAGTAAGGCACGTATTAAAAGCCTTGATACCTGTGTCCAACACTGTATCTATTAGGCCTCGTTCCATTGGGTTAATAGGTAGTCCCTCCAGGCTCAAATAATCTTCGTATCTGAGTACTCCCTTACCATCAAGAGGCTCCCCAAGACCATTGATAACACGTCCCAAGAGACAATTCCCAAGCCCGGCTTTTGAATGATTAGAGCGTACCCAAACTCGGGCTCCGGGTCCAAGACCGCCAGGATCAGCAAAGGGCATAAGAAAAAGGATATCGTCATTGAACCCCACTACCTCGGCATCAACGAGTGTTCCATAATCAAGATTTTCTACCTGACAATGCGCTCCCAAAGGCGCCAAAATTCCTTTCGCTTCGAGTGTCAATCCCACCACACGAACTAATTTTCCGCTCCTAAAGCGCTCCGAGACTCTGGAACCAGAAATTAAATCTTCGACTTGTGAATCAAAATCAAACATTAGGGTCTGCATTAGTAGAATCAGCATTACTAATGCGCGACTCACTAACGTCTTGGTTTACATGTCCTCCAACATTTGTCAAAGAGCCTTCAATTGTATGTTCCTCAACTTGATTTTTAAACTGTACTGTATCCTCTTCAGGCACTGAGATCGAGGGTAGCGAAATTCCTAAAACCTGCTGAGACAAGTTATCCAATCTTTGCTCTATCAAGTCCTCTATCGCAGTGTCATCCACTGATATTTTGACGCTACCCTGTGATAACGAACGATCAGCTCTCAACTCAAGACTAGTAAAATCATCATAAAATTCATCCCCAAAATGATCACGATCGTCCGGGTGGAGGTAAACTAAAATCGGACCTTCACCTTGGTATTCAAGATCGTCGAGTGCTGCTTTGGTAAGCCGCTCGATGGCGGCCGATGACTGAGTCAATTCCCCTCTTACCAACTGTTGTGCAAGGTGTAATGAAAGCTTTTTCAATGGATTATAAAATGCCGCCATGTCCTTCTGCGCCGCCCGAAGAGAGGTAATCAAGTTGTCAAGTTGCTCCTTGGATTTTTTGAACTCCCGCTCGGCAGAATCACGACCTTTCAAATAGCCCTCGTCATGAGCCTCTCGCTTCGCTAGCTCAAGAGCCTCAGCCGCATAAGACTCGGCAGATTTCTCTTCCTCGTTAATAGCGTCGTCACTCGCTTCCTGATTTTGGTCATCTGACTCTGAAGGAGCCTCTTCGAAGTCTTGATGGAGATCTGGTGATATGTGATCGTCGTCCCCTTCATCTAAGGTTTCCGAATGCTCATCCCCTAAAAGCTCATCAACCTCGACCACCGTCGGAGTCCACTGCGTGAATGCACTTGCAGAACTAGCAGTTTGATCAGTATCATTCCAACCTACTGCTGCAAATTCTTTAGCTTTTCGATCGGCCGTAAGGAGGTCGTTAAGTCTCCAGCTAACCGATGACTCTCTAGACAAAGTCATCCCCTCGACCTGCTAGGACAAGATCACCAGAGTCAGAGAGCTTTCTAGCCGTCCGCATGATATCTTTCTGCGCGATCTCAACGTCGGTAATTCGTATAGGTCCTTTGGCTTCCATATCATCAAGGAACATCACTTTAGCTCGCTGAGACATATTACCGAGGAACTTCTCTTTAGTTTCCTCATCTGCTCCTTTAAGCGCGGTCATCAATTGGTCATTCTCGATATTACGCATCAGAACCTGAATCGCTCGGTTATCTACAGCGGCCAGATTATCAAACGTAAACATATTATCTTGTATGGCCAATGCCAGTCCTTCATCCAAATTACTGACGCCTTCCATTATGGCATTTTCCATATCAACCTTAACAAAATTCATAATCTTCGCTGCTGTCGGAACTCCACCCATGCTAGAAGATTTAGCAGATGAGCTCGTGCTGAACTGTTCTTTCATTATACCCTCGAGTTCTTCCATGGCTGAGGGTTGCACTGTCTCCAAGCTGGCGACTCGTTGCATGACCTCTGCACGATTCTCGGCTGGAAGGAACCCGAGAACGTCCGCTGCTACGTCAAACTCAAGCACTGATAGGATTATCGCGACAACTTGGGGATGTTCCTCGCGAATCATCTCTCCAATAGAACGTGCATCCATCCAACGCAAAATCTCCAAACCCTTACTAGAAGCTCCAGGTAAAATTCTACCTAACACAGTGGCCGCCTTATCATCGCCTAGTGCCCGCTTCAAGACATTTTCGACATAATCATTATTACCTAACCCAAGATTAGTCTGCGCCTTGATCGTGACGACGAAATCGTCAAGAACGAAGTTGACGGTCTCTTGCGAAAGATCAGCAACACTGACCATTGCCGCACCCAGGGCTTGCACCTCTCTAGGATTAAGAAATCGTATTATATCTGCCGCTTGCTGTTCCCCCAGCAACAGTGTTATTACTGCCGCTCGCTCGGTATTGGTCAGTACTTCAAGTTCTTCCTTAACTTTTTGAGACATCCCACCTTCGGCATTTTCTTCTGCGACCGCTGCATCAGCCATTTTTTATATCTCCCAAAACTTGTTATCCGACCTTTATCATTTTGCGAATCACATTAGCCACCCGACCAGCATCTTCAGCTACTAGGTATCGCACAAGCGCAACTTTATCATCATAGCTGTTGGCAGTGTCTAACATGTCGGCAGAAATTGTCGACTTCTTAGGCTTGAGCTTTGCTTTAATATCGTCGAGGGACTCAGGCTCCTCCTCCTGAATCATCGCCAGCTCTTCTTCCGTTAACTCTCCGTCCTGCCGCCTTACGGCCTTGGTCTCTTCCACGGTCTCCACTTGAGGCAGATATGATTTTAATACTGGACGCACAACAACAAATAGCAAAATTATAAACGTTAATGCAGCGCCCATACTTCTGGCGGTGCTCATAACTTGGGCATTTTCATACCACTTGACCAGGTTTTCAATCGGAACAGGCTTTTCAAACGCAGCTGCGACTACCGTTACAACATCGCCACGGGCCTGATCAAAACCAACTACGCCTTTTACCAAATTGGTGAACCGCTCAAGCTCTGCGTCTGTGTAGGGATCAATCACCATCCCGGGTGCCTCGACAGCTACTTCTTGAGCAGGAGCCTCTTCTCCCTCCGCTAGCACAGGTGCAGCTGGAGGAGGCGCTTCAACTTCTCTCTCATTTATGATGACTGCTACAGATATCCTCTGAATCATACCACCACGCATCTTGACGTGGCGAACAGCTCGATCGAGCTCATAGTTCCGGGTCTGCCGCGTACTACTAGACCCATCTGTTCCTACCGGATCGTCTCCGAGCTGACCATCAACAACTCCGGACGCCAAACCCGGATTTGTATTGTTCATTGAACCAGGAATCCCTATTGCGGCCATAGTGGAATTGTTTTCTTGAGTGAGAATCTCCGAGCGAGCTTTGGGACCATTACGATTATTATCAAATTCTTCGAATGTCGCCTCTGTTTCTGTGAAATCCATGGTAACATCAACTTCGGAGCGGACGTTTTCCTCACCCACAACCGATGATAAGAGAGCATCAATCCTACTTCGATATGTTTCTTCAATACTATTTTTGTGTTCCATTTGAGAAGAATTGAGTTGCATAGATGCGAAGCGCTTAGCATCAGTCAATAGTTTTCCTCTCTTATCCACCACCACAACATCATCGGCAGAAAGATATGGAACGCTTGAGGATACCATGTGAATAATGGCTTCAACTTGAGAATTTGAAATGATTCGTCCTGGAAATGGGGTCACAACCACAGAGGCTTTGGCTGGCGTTCTGTTTCGCACAAACACACTTTGCTTTGGCGCTGCAAGATGAACTCTAGCCGCCTGTATCGTAGATATCTGAGCAACGCTTTTTGCCAGCTCTTGTTCCATTGCAGAAACATAACGTACCTGCTCCATGAACTGACTGGTTGTCATCGATGCATCTTCACTCAGAGAACCCATACCACCGGCCGCACCCTCTTGCGGGAGACCGCGAGACGCAAGAAAAATCCTCGCTTCATGATAACGCTCGTCACGAACGATAAGATCTCCAGTTTGATCATCAATTCGGACATAAAATTCCGCACTGGTGAGGGCGTCAAATGCCGTCTGCCGATCTGCTTCAGATAATCCTGGGTACAGAGACCTTGTCGGTGGCTCTCTCGTGACTGAGTAAGCTATAAGAAAAATTGCGATAGTCAATAGAGTAATTATCGCCGGCATGGCTTTGCGAACCGCCGGTTGCGCCAATACTTCGGCAAGATTTGGTAACGCAATGCCCTCTGACGAAACCACCGGAAGCATGTTCGGCTTAGGTGTTGCTTGGGTTGCTACCACAGGATTCCCCGAATCGGGTGTATCGGCAACCAAATCAGTACCGGGTTCTGCTGCAGTTGCCATATGTCAACTCACTTAATAAATATTAGACTGGCATATGAAGAATATCTTCATATGCTTTAAGGACCTTGTTTCGAATTTGCAAAGTAGCTTCAAAAGCAAGCGACGACTTCTGCATCCCAATTACCACATCGGTCAACGGGACGTCTTCTCCGTGCTCGTAAGCTTGTCTAAGCACTTTAGAGTTCATTGCAGCTCCATTTACAGCCTGAACAGCTCCCTTGACCGCCTCCGGAAAACTTACACGGTTAGGGTCTGGCTTGGTACCCAGCCCAATGTTAGCGGCATCCGCACTCGGCTTGTAACCAGCTTCTATCTCCGCCTGATAGTTACGTATCTGACCGAGGACTGCCTCTATATTTCCTATGTTAGTTGGGTTCATTGAACGGATATCCTTATCGTGCGTATGCCCGTGTGACAGTAATACCTTGCTCGCGAAGCTTTTGAAGCTTGTGGCGAAGCGTTCTTGGACTTATACCTAGCTTTTCCGCAGCCTCGTCTCTACTCCTAGACGACTGGAGCGCTTCGGTGATAGCCTGACGCTCGCTCTGTTGCACAGCGTGGTCTAGTACCGAACGAACATTTGAAACTTTGTGGTCTCCAGAATGTGATAAAATTGGGCTATCCTGGCTTACACCCGCTACTTTAGGGCGGGAAATACCGTGATTTGGGCTACCTTGTGTCCAATTACGCGAACGGTCACTCTGAGGAACATACTCCGATGCGGGCTCTGAAAACTCGTCGTTGATATGCAAATCGTCAAATAAGAGGTGTTCCATTTCGATTGATCTTTGGTTGGATAGCACCAGTGCACGAACTATGACGTTCTGTAACTCCCGCACATTTCCAGGCCAAGGATATGAAACTAGTCTATGCTGAGCCGCTGGACTTATAACAATAGGGTGACCAGTCATGTTTTGTTGCGCAACGAATTGCTCTGCCAGCGGAAGAATGTCTAAAGGCCTTTCACTTAATGGGGGCAATGACAACTTAAAAGCACTAAGTCTGAAGTATAAATCTTCGCGAAATCGATGCTCAGCTATAGCTTGTTTCAAATTTCTGTTTGTCGCTGCGATTATACGAATATCAAGGTCAATTGACTTTTGACCGCCAAGCCTAACCACAGACCTTTCTTGAAGAATTCTTAGCAGTTTCGCCTGCATGCTGTACGACATTTCTCCGATCTCATCCAAAAAAATCGTTCCGCCCTGAGCTTGCTCGAACAAACCTTGCTGAATTTTGTTAGCGCCAGTGAAAGAACCTTTTTCGTGCCCAAATAACATATCCTCAATCAAATTTTCAGGCATCGCAGCACAATTAAATGCGACAAAAGGTCGGTCAAAGCGCGGTGATGCATCATGTAAAATCCGAGAAAGTACCTCTTTGCCCGCGCCAGTTGGACCAGTGAGTAGCACTGTTACATCTACTCTCGCAACCCTTTCAGCCAGCGCCAACAAATTTCGGCTTACCGGGTCAGCAAAAACGTAGGCGCTAGTATCTGTCTTTGGCTCAGAGACATTAGTATCAACAATGTGACGCCATTCAGCGGGAGCTAGCTGTTCAGACGGAACTGCAGTCAGCGCTCCTTGACGGACAGCTTCAATACCAAGTTCAAAAAGATCTCGAGCAACTCGGGTTATGACCTGAGCGGGCGAGCCCAACGAAACCAGCTTCATTTGAAGCTCCTTCAATGCTGTGGCGCACTTTGAAAGTCTCACTACTACAATTTCAGCCGAGGTAAACGCGTCATCCTCTATGTCTAACGAGTCACCGATCCGCAAATCAAAACCCTTATCTACAAAGGCTTGTCGAACTTGATCGTTGAGCTTATCGACTGGGTCTATCCACAACATCGGTATGTTACTGGTATTTGCCACTTTTGTACCTTCTCTGCTTGTTTTAAAAAAATTTGTCGCTTGAACATTTGTTAAGCAATATGTATGCCAGATTAAAAAGTTGTTTATTTTCAATATTTTATACCAATAGTGGCAAAAAACTGTCAGTTATCCGCCAGCGGCAAGTCGAAATTATGTAGACAAGAATCAAAAAGAGTCGGCAATCTGACAGGTCAGAGAATAGTCTAGCTAGGAAATATTAGTGTTCGGCAATCTGACAGGTCAGAGAATAGTCTAGCTAGGAAATATTAGTGTCTGGTTACTATTTTATGCTCTTGAGGACCTTAAATCTAAAATTTTAACTCAAAAACATTTACGCACTTGAGAGGCCATATTTATTAATTTTCTCGATAAGTGTTGTTCGTTGTACATTTAAAAGCCTTGCGGTTTTAGAAACATTTCCTTCAGCCTTGTCGAGAGCTTGCTGTATGAGACTTCTTTCTATATCCACCATGTGCTGCTTCAGAGGAAGTCCTTGCTCTGGAAAAGAGTCCCAACTTTGAGCCATTGATATTACGTTAACTGTTTCGTCAAACACTTTCCCGTTGTTGAGCTCCTCCTTTACCGGACTGGATGATGCTGTATTATTTGTCGTCGCTAATGATGCATGTGCCTCTGACTGCTCTTCAAAATTAAAAGCGCTTTGGCCACTTGAAACGTGAACTACTGAAGGAATTTCACCTGGCTCAGTATTTGCTAACAGCCGAATACCTGGTGGAAGCATACTTTCTGGGACATTACTGAAATCAACATTTTGGCCAGGGTAGAGCGCGGAATAACGATTTACAAGATTGGAGAGTTCCCTCACATTGCCGGGCCAACTATATCTCATGAACAAGTCAATAGCCGAAGATGCAAATGTTATAGGTTTGTATCTTCGCTTGGCATGCATCACGGCAAAATGCTCGATAAGCGGCAAAATATCCTCTTTACGTTCCTGGAGTGCCTTAATCTCTATAGGCATCACATTTAGTCGATAGAAAAGGTCTTCACGAAATTCGCCTTTTTCTATGAGATTCTCAACGTTTTTATGTGTGGCGGCAATAACTCTAACATCAATCGCCAACCCCTGCGTAGTACCTACTGGATCAATTATGCGTTCCTGCAATACGCGTAGCAACTTTACTTGCAGATCCATCGACATATCACCGATTTCGTCCAGAAATAGAGTACCTCCACTTGCTAGTTCAAATCTTCCCTTCCGATCTGATATCGCACCGGTAAAGGCTCCCTTGCGATGGCCAAACAATTCGCTCTCAAGCAACTCACGAGGAATTGCCCCACAATTTACTGGGATAAATGGTTCAGCAGAACGCTCCGAGCAGTCATGAAGCGCACGCGCCACGAGTTCCTTTCCCGTGCCGCTCTCACCCAAAATCAGAGCGGTTGCGTCACTGGGTCCAACTACTTTTATAAGTGCACGAAGGTCATTGATATCCGCACTCTGCCCTACAATTGTCTTTAAATTCTGCACTAAATCGTCTCAACGAAATTCCGATGCCTTAGCTCTCAACCATGTTACCTGTGACAAGAGCCGGGAAGCTGGCATAATGTAGCCTTGCGAAAGCACTATCTTACTGTAAGTATAAATGATAAGGGATCATTCTAATGAGTATAAGCGGGGTCTTCAATAATTCAAACTACTACAACTTTTTTTGAAAAACCTTACAAAAATAATTTGGCTACAAAATAGCTTACGAATCATCCTTTGACCGCCAATCACTTACTAGGTAATCTAGAACGTCATGCTTTCCTAATAAGAGAGGTTCGTCCGTGAATCGAATAAAAGAAGCTTTTTTAGAAGTATTTATCGTTTTTGTTGTAGGAGGGCTCATTGGTGCAAGTTTAGCAATTGTATCGAACCTATTTGTTTCAAGCGTCCAATGGTTTGGGCAGCAGCGTGAGAGCATAGATTTTTTGACCGCTACTATCGGCAACCAGACTATTTCCTTTTCAAGTCTTCTGTTTTTGTGGGCAGCGGCAGCCGCTGTTGTTTTGATCAAAAAGTCTTTTGGTATTGCGAAGTGGGCTGGCCCTGCTGACTCCATGTACTCAGTGCACCAACTCAATGTGCCATTTAATATTAAACAGGGGCTTGCATCAACCTTTGCGGCATTCGCCTCGGTCAGTGGAGGAGCATCGGTCGGACAATATGGCCCGATAGTGCACTTCGGTGCAACTGTAGGAATCATCACATCGAAACTTCAGTTACGAAAGCGGCTTGGTTTTAACCGTCTACCTCGAGAAATCTACCTTGGCTGCGGGGTTGCCGCCGCAATTTCTGCTGGTTTCAATGCGCCAATCGCAGGTATTATTTTTGCCCATGAAGCCATTCTTCGCCACTTTTCGGTAAGAGCTATAGCTCCAATTACTGTATCTTCGATCACAGCAAGCTCTGTAGGTGGTTATCTTTTTCCTCATACTGCGGCGTTTAAAATAGTCGCTGCCGCGCCTGCCCTAGCAGAGGTAGTCCCCTTTTTAGTTATCTTGTCACCCATATTTGCAATCACCGCGATCACTTTTATGGTGTCAATAAGATATTCCACTAAATTGGCGAGTTCTTTATCTGTAAATCCAATTCTCCTTCCTTTTATAGGCGCAACCGCTTGTGGTCTGGTTGGACTTTTTGTCCCTCAAGCACTTGGCTTGGGAGTGAGTAATATCAATGACATGATCTCAGGAGAATATTTAGTTCCACTACTTATTAGTCTCTTGATAGCAAAGATTTTTATGACCTCAGCTTGTATAGGATTTGGCGTATTTGGTGGGGTTTTTTCACCCGCTTTGTTTATCGGTGTTGCGGCAGGAGCTCTTGCGACAAAGTTAGTTGTCGCTCTTGGGTTTAATGATATCGCGTCTGTAGTCACTGTAGCGGCAATGGCTGCAGTAAGCGCATCAGTGATTGGTGCTCCACTCAGCGCAGTACTGATTGTTCTGGAACTTTCACAGTCTTATGAATATGCCGTAGCCGCCATGATCGCGGTTATGGTCTGCAGTCTGATCACCCATCGCTTATTTGGGCATTCGTTTTTTGACCGTCAATTACTGGATAGAGGAGTTGATTTAATAAAAGGTCGAGAGGCAATTGCGCTGGAAGATCAGGTATTGGAGCCTTATGCATCGCAAGATCATATTCGCGTCAGAAAAAGTGATACCGGTAATTCTGCTCGCGAGCATATGGAGCGTCGTCAACACACTGAAGCCTATGTTGTAGATGAAGGAGGTATTCTTTTGGGTAAACTGAACATATATCAGGCTATTTCCTGCGGAGATGACGTGGTGAAGAACCATATGGATAAAAATCCGACACTACTTTATTCTGATGACTCGCTTAAACAGGCGATGATCAAAGTAAGCGACTTTGTTGGTGAGAGTTTACCGGTCGTGCACAAGAAAAGCACTCAAATGGCCGGCACCATTGCAGAGGGAGAGTTGTTTCAAGCGGTGATAGACGTCCAAAGTCAGGCACGAACTATCGAAAGAGATTAATTTGATCAAACAAATTTACCCTACGTCCATTATAAGGGCTTAAGATTTACTATGTTTTGACTTGGAGGAAGCATGAGAAGGTCTTATTGGTGCCTACCATTAGCGATAACTTGCTACTTTCTGTCACTAACGGCATCAGGAGATTTTGATGCTGGTCTCAGCGCTTTAAAGCGTGCTCACTACGCAACCGCAATGCGCGCTTGGATTGGAATGGCAAATGATGGCATAGCCGAGGCACAAAACAACGTGGGTCATCTATATGAAGAGGGCTTCGGGGTCTCGCAGGATTATAGTGTTGCTATGCGCTGGTACAGGATGGCCGCAGAGCAGGGACTTGCAGAAGCTCAACATAACATAGGCATGCTATATTACTCTGGCTATGGCGTAAAAAAAAATCCAAGAGAGGCATTTAAATACTTTAGAAAAGCTGCTGAACAAAATCTTGCAGATTCACAGTACATGACCGGCCTAATGTATCACCAAGGCGAAGGCGTGGCTATGGATTACAAATTTGCCAAATATTGGTACCTTCTTTCAGCGAAGCAGGGGTACGCTAATTCTCAATTTATGTATGCTTTTATGTTACAAGCAGGTGAAGTCAGCGACCCAGATCCGTTCAATGCACTTGTGTGGAGCACAGTAGCTGGAAAGAATGGAAAGCTTGATCACGCAGATGTCGGTGATCAAGCCAAATTACAACTCGAAGACGACCAGATCGTCGAAGCTCTCAAATTGGCAGACATTTGCGTTAATAGCAATTACTCGACCTGTCCTGCTTCTTGACAAAAGTTTCAGCTCATTCCCTTTAAATATATTGCAGTATTTTCTAAAGAAATTCGAACTCCAGACGATAATAATGATACATCAGCAGTTGTAGTAAAAAACCGAGGAGTTCCACAAAATGAAAAGACACGCCAAAGCACTGAGTGCCTATCAAGATGTGAATGTGTCATCAGCAGTCCCCTATGCTGATGGCGTTCAGTTGATCCAAATGTTATTTGACGGTCTGATAGATTCATTATCAGCTGCCGAGGGTCATCTGGTGCGAAAGTCTATAAAGGAAAAGAGCGACGCTCTCTACAGAGCAAGCAATATCATTATCGGATTACAGGGTTCTTTGGACTTTGAAAAGGGCGCAGAACTGGCACGCAACCTCAGTGAGTTGTATGACTATTGCCTTAGAAGGCTTATCAAGGCAAACCTATACAACGATATTGAAGCTGTCCGCGAGGTAAAAGGTTTGATGGAAGAAATCAGTTCCGCATGGACGCTTTTGCCTTCACTCTTGAAAGACCAAAACACCGCCATGGCATCATGATCGGTGTTTAAACGCTGAATTACGTTATGTTATACCCATCAATATCTAACGCTCTGGAGTCAAGGCCCCGGAGCGTTTTTGATTTAAAGCTGTCTCAGAGTAAGGGCGGAAATAGCGAGTCAAACTTCGCTAAGGAAGTAGCCTGGCTATATGACCCTCCAGAAACTGATGAGCTTTGTGAAGAAAACAAAATAGCCTCTTCCCCTACCACGAATACACCGCAATCAAAAAATAACATACCTACCGACTGCCTTTTCTTTGACCAGTTCATTTCTCTTCACCAGTCAACAGAGCGAGTCAACGGATCAAGTCCACAACAGAATGAACATCGGGTTCAAGTGACCAGTTATCTTAATAAGATAGTCGAAAGCACATAACTAACGGTGCTATTCAGAATCTATTAGTCGCTAAAGATAAATAAAACACATCATTTTGACTAACTCTTAACAATCCTACAAACAACTGACAAAGAATTAAGCGAACACTTTATAAAGTAAATCAACAGAGGTCTATTTCATCGATAAAAATTTGTCACCGCGATAGCTCTCCTCATTAATGATCCGTTCACAAAGACTACATAACGTATGGCTTGACAGTGTTGCTTGTGCATGGCATAACATGCTCAAATAAATAAAATCGCGACAGATAATTGGAGTCAAGACACCATGAAATTCACTCAGAGCAGGATTTTTCAAATACTTGATAAAGGTGACAGCACTGACAAAATGAGTCTAGCTTGTGATTACTTCCTTTCAATATTGATATTCCTAAATTTACTGGCGGTATGCCTTGAGTCAATTTCGTCTTTGGGAGAAACATACCAAACACAGTTCTTTATCTTCGAAATGTTCTCGGTATTAGTCTTCGCCTTAGAGTATTTATTGAGAATCTGGTCGATGGCTGCAGATGAAAAAAATCGCTATCCTGATGCGTCCCGCAGGAGAGCTAGCTACGTCTTTAGTTTTCATTGAATAGTGGACTTAGCAGCTATATTACCCAGTATATTACCTTATTTTTTCCCGGGAACCGACTTGAGATGGTTACGTGTCCTCCGATTATTGAGGTTACTCAAAATCTCTCACTATTCTACCGCATTAGAGGATCTATTTTCGGCAATTTATCAAGAGAGACAGTCGTTTGTGGCCGCCTTGTACCTAATGGCGATAGCTCTATTCCTATCGAGTTCAATGATGTATCTAGCCGAGTATGAGGCGCAACCAGAGAACTTCCAATCGATCCCCCATACAATGTGGTGGTCCATAATTACCCTTACAACTGTTGGGTATGGTGACGTGTCGCCTGTCACTGGAATAGGCAAAATTGTTGGAGCGTTTACTGCTCTTATGGGCGTTTGCGCGGTAGCACTTTTAACCGGTATTGTAGCCTCTGCCTTTTCCAATCAAATGGCTAGGCGCGAGGCAATATTTGAAGCTGAAGTTAATGCGGCAATGGCAGACGGAGTTATAACCGAGGATGAGGCTGATCACATCGAAGATTTAAGGGGCAGATTTAAGATAACCGAACAACATGCGAAGGCTATTTTTGATAATATCGCTGAACAGCAAGAATTCGACGAAATTATTGAAGAAAAAAGTAGTAAACGGCCTGAAGATTAAATGAAAAGCATGAATTACTAATAATTTCTCTGAAAAATCGCCAAGGAATAAATTCTGTCTAAGCTACGGAATTTCACACGATAAAGGAAGGGCTCAATAGTTGAGCCTCAACGTCAGATGCTGTAAACACCACTATGTTACTTAGAGAACCCTTGTGACTTCTGACCACCGTAGTGTTTAGCCACCGTCGATTATCACTTCAATTCGTCGATTTTTTGCTCTCCCTTGGGGAGTGCTATTGGACCTGATTGGCTTAGTATCCGCGAGACCAACAATTGTCACTCGACCTTCTGCCACAGAAGAATTGTCTAACATGTAATCAGCCACTGCAGCCGAGCGAGCTGCCGATAGGTCCCAGTTAGATCGGAAACGCTCACTAAATGCCATTGGCACATTATCCGTATGTCCTTCAATTGTTATTAACCCACTAGATTCCGATATGGAATTACCCACTTTTTTCAACAACGGTTTAAACCCTGGCTGCAGATCTGAGTAGCCACTACGAAATGAACCCCTTTCAGCTAATCTGACGATTATCTTATCGCCATCTCGCTCAACGTCAGCCAACCCTTTAGAAATTTCGTTCGAGAGATTCATTCGGATTCTTTCAAACTGATCGTCAATCGCACGTTTTCTTTGAGCATCCGACATGCCCGACAAATTGGCGGCAACGTCGTCAGGCGAGCCCTGTTCAACTTGAACCACTGATTCTACCTGAGCTTGTGCTGCAGCGATTTTTGCATAAACTTGCAGATCATCTTGAGAAACTTGTGCACCTGACTTGCTATTTTCGTTTTTTCCATCTTCTCCCGTCTTGGCTTGAGAGATAACCTTTACAACTAACTTCTTATCCTCAATCCTTACTTCTACCTTACCTCGAGCTATTTCTCTCGCCATTGTTTCTTTTAATTTTTCGATATCCGAGTTCGTATCAAAATCTGCACTCTTAGTTGTTTCTTTAAGTATGGGGTCAACTGGTTGCTCTTCGTCAGTGGTCTGCTCTTGAATGACATTCAACGTGGTATGATCAACTTTCGCACGCTTGTACTGCTTCGCAATAATACTTTTAGCAGTCGGAGGTTCAACAGTAGGAACGATTCGCTGCACCCCGAAAGCATTTTTCATTGAACCGCTTACCTCCTTATACCGCGGAACATTCATTTCCGCGAAAGAGAGTAGAAGCACGAAAAATGCCATCAACAGCGTAGCCATATCGGCAAATGTTGCCATCCAAGCGGGCGCTCCGCTTTTACAAGGCGAGCACTCTGGAGGTTTAGGATGAACAATAACATCCCTCTCAATTGGCTTGCCCTCTTCATCCAAGACGGTTGGGTAGCCCTGAGAGTCGAGTATCTGCTCCTCTTTTACTTCTGCAGATTCCGCCTCTTCATCAGAATTCACATCTTGTTCTTGGTCAGCCATCAAGCTTCACCCAAAGACTACTTGCCATCAACAATTACCTCAATTCGCCTGTTACGAGCCCGACCCACCGAACTATCGTTTCGGGCAATTGGCTTAGTGTCCGCAAATCCAGCAACAGTTATTCGCTCCTGATCAAATCCAGACTCATTTATGAAAAATTGAGCCACCGAAGCGGACCTTGCAGCAGAAAGGTCCCAGTTAGACTTGAAGCGCTCACTGAAAGCCACTGGAACATTGTCGGTATGACCTTCTACTCGCACTCTGCCTCGCGAAGCGGATAAAGATTTTCCAACACGTCCTAAGAGCCGTTCAAACTCATCCTTCAGACTTGCACTACCGGACACAAATGAGCCCTGACTCGCTAATCGGACAGTGATTCTGTTACCGATTTTTTCGACTTCTACAAGACCCCTCTGAATATCCTTAGAAAGGTCAGCACGTACTTTTTGGAATTGATCTTCGATGTCTTGGTTCTGCTTATTGGTCTTACCGCCCGGAGACTTCAAAGAACTGTTTTGATCATCTCGACCTTGAGATTTCTCGCCCGTCGCCAGCTTCTGTCGGCGAACCTCGACCTCAGTTGAAAGCCTCGCTTGCGTATCCACCACCTTCGCCGCAATGTCTAAAGTCTTCTGGCTAATCGGCCCGCCAGTGCCGTCTTTAACGTCGACGTCAGAAGCGCCACCGCTCTGCTCGTCGGCTCTTAGCTCTACCACTACTTTGTTGTCCTCTATCCGCACCATAACCTGCCCGCTATTGATTTCATCTTGCATTACTTGCTCTAGCGTTCTGAAATCCTGCTGAGTCTCAAAATCAGCATCCTTCTCCTCAGTTTTTTTAACCACTTCCCTCATGGTTATGTCTTCCGAACGTTGCTTGACATCTCGAAAGACAGTTGGCTGAGCGACCGCAGGTGAGAAATCATCTACCACGATACTTCGGGCGGTCTCGATAGTGATTGTTGGCACGATACGTTTGACGCCGAAAGAAGCTTTTAATGATCCGGCAATCTGCTTATATTTCGGCACACTCATTTCAGCGAATGACAGCAATAAAACGAAAAACGCCATAAGTAATGTAGCCATATCTGCGAAGGTTGCCATCCAAGCCGGGGCCCCGCCTTTACACTTTGGGCAGTCTTGTTTCTCAGGACCGTGATCAATTGGGATCTCCCACCAATTTAGTTCTACGGCTTCATCCTCTTCAGCTGATTTTTCTTGTTCCTCCGCCATGGCTAAAACTCAGTGTTATCCAGCGGCAGCTGCAAGTTTGGCTTGCGCTGAAGCATCGCAAAATGCTGCGAGTTTATCACCCAACACCCGGGGATTTCCGCCCTCTGCCATAAACATCAAGCCCTCAATAATCAATTCATTGTTCTGCTCTTCTAGTGATGCCATATTCGTGAGTTTCATATTTAACGGTAACATAATCACGTTAGCTAAAATGGCACCATACATAGTGGTTAACAATGCAACTGCCATCGCTGGACCAATAGCTTTTGGATCCGACATGTTGCCCAACATCTGAACAAGCCCTATCAATGTACCAATCATTCCCATCGCTGGGGCAACCTCACCCCACGCGGCAAAAAAGTCAGCTCCAAGCATTTGTCTTATCTTCGTAGAATCTTTTTCTCTTTCTAAAGTTGATTTAATTACATCCTGCTCTGCTCCATCCACCAACATTCCAACACCCTTCGCCAAAAAGGCATTAGAAAGTTCTTGACCCTCCAAGGCGATCATGCCGTCTTTACGAGCAATCGTAGCGAGTTCTACCATAGTTTCAATAAGGTCGGGAAATGTATCCATTTTGTACATGAAACATTTGCCCGCAACGCCACCGGCACTTAAAAATTCTCCCAAAGACGATCTAGCCATCGTTACCATCGCGGATCCTGCAACTACGATCAAAAGTGATGGGGTGTCGATAAAAGCACCGATATCATCAATCGCCATGAAGATCAAACCAAACGCTCCTAGAAGACCTACTATAGTAGCAATATCCATAAAATTTCCTCGCGAGGACTAAATTAAATTAGTTGTTAATCCCTAGAAAAAAAGTTCGTTCTTGACCTGAACGTCCATCTCTTCCATTTAAATCTGCTTTAGATTCTTATCATCTGCCTAAACTTCTTATCAGTGTATCGTAAATCGGCAGAAACCATCAAAAATTTAATTAAACACCTTTCATAATTGACCTCAACGGTTCAGTTATGCAAATAGTTGGTTAAGTTATAGTCATTTCTGATATTATCAGAGTAAGTAGTTGCGTTAAATATAATAAGTGTTTTTCGGCCCATGATAAAGCTTGGTGCCATTGCTTGATCTAAAACAGGCTTTTGTTGCAAGGTGGCATACACTTGTTTACCATCATTTTGTCGGGATATATTGATTTACTGACGGACTTTCAGGTTGGGTGAAATATGTTTAAGCTTCTTTCGAAAGGCTGTATGGCGATCGTAACAACTCTTCTGATGACTTTGCTCAATGGATGTAACATTCATGAAGCGGAAGTTAAGTGCGAAGACCAAATCAAGGCGTATGATAAACAAGATTTTATTACTGACGACCTGGGAATGGCAATTGATCCAAAGACTGGTACGCGTTGGTTTCGGTGCTCAGGGGGAAAGCGTTTTGTAAACTACAGGTGCCAAGGCGAAGCACTTTATTTATCATGGGATGAAGCAACTGCTTATGCGAAGGAGTTCTCAGAGAAATCTGGAATAAAATGGAGGCTTCCCACCAATAAAGAGATGAAGTCGATCATACAGCCAGATTGTATTGCACCCGCAATTAACACCAACGTTTTTCTGGAAGCTGAAGTTGCAAACCATTGGACCTCAAGCAGTAGCCTTCATCAAGACACCTTTCGGTGTTCTTTAAACACCTACAGTGGAAGGATATCCTGCCGCCAAGCGCGTATAATAAACCAACCGTTTATGCTCGTAAGAGGAAGATAGAAGCCAGGAAAATAAGAAGCTTAACCCTACTTGTGGTGATGTTTTGAGTAGAAGCTGAGGCAATGCTCACCATGTGCTCGGATGACTTCTACACTAGGGAGTGCCTTTGATTTGAAGCCCATAGCATTACAGCCATAGGGTCTATTCTTATCGTGGGTAATTTTGAAGTGAATACAGTCCCAGCAATTAGGGCCTTCTTTTGTTGGCATTTTCACGACGCGGCTTCCAAAATTCTTGGTAATACTTCCATACAACCATCGTTACAAACCCAATAGTTACGATCGCAGCAAATCCATTTGTAAGCGAAATGCCCTGCAATTTTGTCAACTCTGGCCTTGTCCACATTATCAAAATCATCGGAATAGCCACGAACATGTAGGTCCTGATTAGTTTGCAAACAGCACAAGAAGATCCGTTGTGATTATCCATTCGTTTTTCCTCCCAGTTCGTGGTACTCAAAAATATCTATCTAGGCTTAAAAATTACTTGAACTAGAGACAAGAAGTCAATTCAGCACCAATGCTTCGATTACTTTAGCTCTATATTTTCCCGAGGTCCACTTACTAAACTCAGAAATTACATCGGTTTGTACGCTTATCATTTGTTTTGGTACCAATGCAGTTTCTAGCTTAACAAAGCGATCCTGCCATAAAATACCATCAGATATCGAAATTTTAAGTTTCGTCACCATCAATTTCACAGGTCCAGTGTTTGTAATCTGAACTTGAAGGATACCGCGATCGGTGCGCGACAACGCTGTCTCAAGAAACCGTTCCGGTTTCTGTTCCAAAAGGAGTGATTGAAGAGCCGCTCGAGCTTCCTCTCGTACGGCAGATGAACTATTCGCGGCTGTCCTTAAGTAAGTTTCTGCAATTTGGTAGTTTTGAGAGCGTAAAGCGTGGTTTCCTAGATAATAATAAGAAAAAACCGTAGGCAAGAGTCTGTGACTTAGACGAATATCTGAAATGCCATCGGCTGTTTTACCTTGTTTGTATCTGAAAACACCCCGTTTCAGAAAATTTAAATAATAAGAAGAATTTTTCGCTATTGCCGAAGAATAGTCTTGTTCTGCGTTATCAACCATATTTAATTGCTCCCATGCAGCTCCTTTCAACCTCCAAAATTCAGACTCTTTCGGTTGAATCGTAATAGCCTTTTGGAGCAGTTCCAGTGCTTTTTTTGGTAAATTTTTTGATAAAGCACGATCCGCGGCCCGAGCGGCTTTATAAGCTCGTTGATCTTTTTGCAGATTGCTCATAGCTTGTTCGAATCGATTTCTATATCGGGCGCCTGAAACCAGTCCTCGTGCTGTTGTTTGGTTAGCCGACACTCTTTTTAGCGATGGCGGATGACTAGAAAAGAGGTCATCAAACCAACTCCCCTCAGTATCGGTGTTACCCGCCAACGCTAAAAATGTCTGCTGCAACTCCACGGCTGCAACGGGCTCATAACCAGCGCGCGCCATGTAGCGCATGCCGTAAAGATCTGCCTCCAACTCATCTGATCTTCCATACCTCGCCATCCACGCAGCCGCTCCTATGGAGGTAACCAAATCGGCATAACTTTTATAAATATTTCCCTCAGTCTGAGCGCTTAAAACACTTGATCCAAACTGCATATAAGAACCACGTGTGATTTGAATGGCTCCATGTCGAGCAGCTGCATGAACTATTTCATGCGCTAGTACCGCAGCTAATTGGGCCTCATCACGCAAATAGAGGAGTAAACCGCGATTTATAGCCACCTTACCGCCTGGCAATACCCATGCGTTCGGCACAGGGTTGTTCAACACTACAAATTCATATGGTAACTGACGATTATCCGCCACTGCCGCCAATTTGAGTCCTACATCTCTCACATAACGTTGTAATTCCAAATCGACATGATAATCGCCCCCCTTTGCCTGCCTCGCGGGAGCGAAATTCTTTTCCCCAATAGACACCTCTTCATCAACTGAGAGGAGAGTAAAATCACGTTGTCCGGTTACTGGATTAACGGAACACGAAGCGATGGGCACTACAATCAAGAATATCAACACGATCTGTCTCATATTTTTGCTCCAAACTAATATAGTGTGTAAACTAAGTATCTGTTCCTTGATTTGTTTCTTTACTCCCTTCAAAATTATAAACAACGATTCATTAAGTGGAATTTCATTATGCTCTTGCTTTTGTCGCCCGCCAAGAAGCTAAATTACAGCGGTCCGGTTACAGACACATTCCACTCTCAGCCTCAACTTCTGCTACAAACCCAAATTCTGATAGACCGACTGAAAACTCTGTCTTCGCGAGATATATCGAGCCTAATGGGCCTAAGTGACCAACTTGGTTCTCTTAATCACCAGCGATATCAAGATTGGCATACACCCTTCAATCAAGAAAATGCCCGACAGGCAGTTTTCGCGTTTAAAGGCGACGTGTACCAAGGTCTATCCGCTGAAACGTTTGATGAAAGAGATCTAATTTGGGCACAAGACCATGTACGAATTATCTCTGGACTTTACGGCCTGCTTCGTCCACTTGATCTAATGCAACCCTATCGACTCGAAATGGGGACCAAATTTGAGAATCTAAGAGGGAAAAACCTCTATAAATTTTGGGGAAGCATAATTACTGATGCCTGTAATAAGCAAATTGCGGTTCTGAGCAAAAAAAAATCACCTCCTTTCCTTGTAAACTTGGCGTCTAATGAGTATTTCAAGGCAATAGCGCCCAAGAATCTAGAAGCATCGATAATGACACCGATTTTTAAGGAAAAACGCGGGAATGATTATCGTGTCATAAGTTTTTTTGCGAAACGCGCTCGTGGCCAGATGGCCGCCTTTGCAATTAAAAATAAATTATCGGATATAAATGATCTCAAGGATTTCGTAGATGGAGATTATCGTTTCAACTCCGGACTGAGCTCCTCCGATAAATGGATTTTTACTCGCAGTTAATTTGTCAGTGATGAAATTACCGATCTCTGTTACGTGCCAAAACAATCGAGATCCGATTGTTCAGCAATTAGCAAGAATTTTTAAAGAAACATCACAAGTTCTAGAGATCGGTAGTGGTACAGGTCAACATGCTGTGTGGTTTGCTCCTCGACTACCTTGGCTAGATTGGCAACCTAGTGATCTTGAAAATCGGCAAAGTGACATTAACAGTTGGTTGAATGTATATCCGGCTCCAAACCTTCGTAAGCCTATCGTACTAGATGTGAGTAAAGTCTGGCCAAAGACTTGCTATGACGCGATATTCAGTGCTAATACCAGCCATATTCTATCTTGGGAAAACGTGCAATATATGATCACCGGTGCCGCTTCAATACTACCCAAAGATGGAATTTTTTGCCTCTATGGGCCATTTAAATTTGATGGAATAGATCTGGCTCCGAGTAACGCAGCATTTGACATGGAATTAAAAGCTACTTCTCCAAAGAGAGGGTTACGTCACGTGGAGTTGATCGATGAAATAGCACAAAGATTAGGGCTAAAAATAACCGAAAATTTAAGCATGCCAAGAAATAATCGAATACTCTCATGGAAAAAATTTTGGTAAAAAATCGTGTTCGTCAATCAATGATCCAGTAGTCTAAAGCTGTAAATAAAAAGATACACATACCGACCCAATGATTGTTCAAAAACGAGATATAGCAATCAGATTTTTCACGACTTTTAGCCACCCATAACTGCCGCAAGAAGCAAATCGCTGTGATTACGATGCCAGTGCCAAAGACCCAACTGCGATCAAATTGGTACCCGCAATAAGCAATCAAAATTAAAAAGCATGCCTGACAAAACGCAATATAACGTAGCTCATTTCCGGCCCAATATACTGCAATGGACCCCACCCCCAATTGAATATCCTCTTCTCGATCGGTCATAGCATACAAAGTATCAAAGGCGATAGTCCAAAACACAACCGAAAAATAGAGTGCAACTGCAACAGTTGAAATATCACGCCCCACTGCAGTGAAGCTCATGGGGACTACCCATCCCCAGGTTAATCCTAGAATCACTTGTGGGAAATTACTCCACCGCTTGGAAAATGGGTATATACTGATCAAAAAAACTGCCACCATAGATAAGACAATGGTGAGGTAGTTAGTCTGCAACACCAAACAAAATGCCAACATACATAAAAAAACAAACGCACGCAGTGCAGAGTTTGGCTTTATCTCGCCAGAAACAATAGGCCTGCTTTTGGTTCGCGATACCTGTCCATCTATATTTCGATCAGCGTAGTCATTTATAACGCAACCGGCAGTGCGCGTTACAATAACTCCTAAACAAAATATCATGAGGATCTCGAGATCGGGGAATCCATCAGAGGCTAACCAAAGAGACCAGAGCGTGGGCCACAAAAGCAAATAAGTTCCGATTGGACGATCCAACCTAAACAGGCGTATCCAAGGGTTGGAAATCAATTCCAATAAAATCGACAATCTAAGTCCATCATTTATTTACTTGTGATTGAAGTGCTTCGAAATTCGGCAAAAATACCTCTGTCACTAATATTGATGAATTTCCGATATTAAAAATAGATCTGCGTCCCCAAAGAAAGCATCCGTAACGTAATTGTCCTTTCACACAAAAGCTATTTGAACTTAATCGCGCAAGTTCGACATTCGTGCGGACGGCGTGATGATTATCGAACAACCAATCGCCAAGAGGGCACTCTCCCAACTGCTGAATTTCCCTCCAAATTCCATTTCTGAAATCTCTGGGACACACCGTTCGGGCAAAAACTATTGGACGATCTGCATCACATAACAACACTTCTCTTACAAAAGATGCTCCATAAACTGGATTTCCAAACGCTCTTCGCTCCGATAACAATGGGCGTTGGTATCTTTGTGATAAAAGTTTAACTGAAATATCCGTGTTACTCAGCATTCTCAATCGCTTTGTTAACGAGCCAGAGGAAAGCAGCCAAAAGCGCCATTCTTTCGGAATAGAAAAAATCTCCTTATTAGTGGTCGCATGCCAAACACTGCCTGCTAATTTATGAAACCATGGATCTTGTACTCGCACCGAGTTATCACTCATAAGCAGACGAGATCCCTTCAGGACTATGCCGGAACCTTTCATATTCCCAGAGGTATTGGCTAGGAGCGAGCGACACAATGTTTTCTATACCGAGGTTCAAAGCTTTGAGACTGCTCTCCTGACTTGAACTAAAAATACCTTCGTCTGGCAGATGAAAGTGTAACTGCCATCCCCTAGAGACTCTCAAAGCAGCGCAAAAAAGTACGTTTACTTTACCCCGCTGTATCAGCTTATAAACTAAAGTCATTGTAAATACTGGACAACCAAAAAAAGTACTAAATTCACCGCTACCAATAGGCGGTTGTTGGTCTGGTAAGATCCCCGTTGCCTCCCCTTTTTTAACGGCTTTTAGTAGCGCAGCAACTCCTCTCGGAGACGTCGGTACTAATGTCGCGCCAGAGCTCTCGCGACACGTTCTGATCCATTTTTCAAGAGCTTCAAGTTTTGGTGGCTCGTAAAGCGAAGTGATCTTTGTCTCATGCGCAAGCCATAGACCAACGACTTCCCAATTACCCGTGTGTGGAACAAGGAAAATCGTTCCCTTACCATTTTTCAATGCCTGCTGAAAATTGCTCCGCCCATTTACTTCAACAGTCCTTGTTTTTAACCAAAATGGCGAACGCCGCCAGAGCCCCGGCGTTTCAAGAATTGTTTGAGCCATATGCTCCATTCGCTCTCGACAGAGTTGTTCATGAATAGTTTCGTCTAATGAGGGAAAACAAAGCTTAAGATTTATTCTTGCTATCTGGCAAGACCTTCCATTGAGGCGGTAACCTATAGCACCGATTAATTTTCCAAACCAACGTGACGGTGACAAAGGTAGCCACGCGAGGCATCTCAACAAACACAACACCAAGCACCCTTTCATGTCTTTATTTTCGATTACCTCATCTAACTATTACAGTTTCTGAAACAACTCATTTTTTAAAAAATCACGCAATTTACTCCCGATCTCAGGATGCTCTAATCCCAACTCTATATTAGCCCTCAGCAATCCGATTTTACTACCACAATCATATCGAGTACCCTGAAATTCATAAGCTAAAACTTGTTCCTGCATCAACAGCATTTGAATAGCGTCGGTCAGCTGATATTCACCTCCAGCTCCGGGTTTTAAGGCGCGTAAGTGGTCAAAAATCTGAGGTGAAAAAATATAACGACCAGTCACTCCCATATCTGTAGGGGCGTCCTCAACTCTTGGTTTTTCCACAATGCCATCCAGCAAATAAAGATGGTCTCCCTGTTGGACACCGCTGATGACGCCATAAGCCGAAATTGCTGCGCCTGACACCTGTTGGACCGCGACTACTGAACTGCCATAAAAATTATGTTGTTCAACCATTTGTTTTAAAGCAGGAGTCTCGCCATGAATTAAATCATCGGCCAACAATACCGCAAACGGCTCTTCTCCTATTAAATGAGCGGCAGTAAGGACTGCATGCCCCAAACCTAGAGCTTCAGTCTGTCGGATATAGGTGCAGCTGACGCCTTTGGGGACTACACCTCGCGCTATTTTTAGTAATTCCTTTTTACCGCTTTTTTCAAGCTGATGCTCCAACTCATAGGCTTTGTCAAAATGATCTGCAATCGCCCGTTTAGCACGACCTGTAACAAAAATCATTTCAGTTATTCCCGCGGACACTGCCTCTTCCACTGCATACTGTATTAGAGGTTTATCAACAACCGCCATCATTTCTTTTGGACTCGCCTTGGTTGCGGGTAAAAATCGAGACCCCAAACCAGCAACAGGAAAAATTGCCTTTCGAAGGACTTTATGTTTTGTAGAACTCGTCATACCTAATAAAACTCCCTGTAAAAATATCGATGTTAACCAATAACATTTCTTGCAATCCCCGATAAAACAGCTCAATCGGTATGTTAACTTTAAATATCGGCATTTGATCATCTTATTGCCTATCATTCTAGTTATTCCGCCTTATAATTGCAGATTAATTATCTCATCACGAAGTATGCTAATGGCTGAAATTGAATTTAATAGCGAGGCTTTCACTTTTCAGAATCTGATCTCAAAATTACAGAAATTTTGGTCCGCAGAAGGCTGTGTAATTATGCAACCGCTAGATATGGAAGTAGGAGCAGGCACCTTTCATCCTGCGACATTTTTACGCTCAATTGGTCCAGAAACTTGGTTCAGTGCATACGTTCAACCATGCAGGCGACCAACTGACGGTCGATATGGTGAAAATCCGAATCGATTGCAACAATACTATCAATTTCAGGTAGTAATGAAACCTTCGCCCGAAGATTTTCAAGAGCTATTTCTCCGATCTCTCAACATAATAGGAATTGACTCAAGAATTCATGACATCCGATTCGTAGAGGACAACTGGGAATCCCCGACACTTGGCGCGTCCGGACTCGGATGGGAGGTCTGGCTAAATGGAATGGAAATAACCCAATTTACCTACTTCCAGCAATCAGGAGGCCTTGAATGTTTTCCAGTGACTGGTGAAATCACTTACGGTCTCGAGCGATTAGCAATGTATATACAAGGTGTTGAATCTGTTTATGATTTGATCTGGACTGAAGGAGCGCTCGGCCCTATTACATATGGAGACGTGTTTAGGCAAAATGAATTTGAAATGTCCAAATATAACTTTCTTCATGCTAACGTAGAATTTCTGACCCTCCACTTTGATGAGTGCGAGAGTAAGAGTATTCAACTAATCTCCGAGGAATTACCCCTCGCTGCGTATGAAAAAGTTATGCAAGCCTCTCATCTCTTTAATTTGCTAGACGCTCGTAAAGCCATTTCGGTGACAGAACGACAACGTTATATTCTAAGAGTACGAAGCCTTGCAAGAGCAGTAGCGAAAGGCTATCTAAAATCGAGAGCAGATTTAGGTTTCCCTCTTGCTGACCCGAAATTCAATACTCCTCGTCATTTAGCCGGAACTTGACTCATGTATGACGATTTGCTTATTGAAATCGGAGTAGAAGAACTGCCTCCAAAAAATTTAGAAAAGCTGTCATTCGCTTTTTCAAAGGGAATGGAGACAGCATGTAAAGCAAATAATATAGATTTCAATTGTGTAGAAGCATATGCAACACCACGCAGACTCGCTGTGATTGTCAAAGCACTCGCTCCAAAAGCTACTGATCGAGACATTACTATTTGGGGGCCTCCAAAGCATATTGCATTCGATAGCACCTCCAAGCCAACTAAAGCTGCCAAGGCTTTTGCGAAAAAAAATAATATAAAAATCAGTAATCTTGGTGAGTTGATTGAGAAAGATGGTAGTCAAGATAAATTATGTCTGCGAATACGCCAAACCGGGACTCCTACCCAAGACTTACTCGAGAATATGATCAACCAAATACTTTTCGAACTGCCCGTAGAAAAACGCATGAGGTGGGGATATCTGCGAGAAGAGTTCGTTCGACCAGTGCGCTGGGCAGTGGTGTTATATGGTTCTAAAACGCTTAATCTAAAAATCCTTGGAATAATTTCAAGTAACATCACAAGAGGTCACAGATTTCTCGCTCCCGATAGAATTTTAGTTTCATCCGTCACAAGTTACCAAGATACACTTCTCAACGCTTTTGTAGTGGGTAAAATTGCAAGACGTCGGCAAATCATTGAAGAAGGTGCATGTAAATTGGCCCTCGAAATCGGTGGTAGAGCTGTTCTACCTAATCAACTACTTGACGAAGTCACGGCTCTTAATGAGTGGCCCGTACCAATTATCGGGTCTTTCGATGAAGAATACCTCAAAATCCCACATGAAATTTTGATCTCGGTAATGCAACAGCATCAGAAATATTTTCATGTGATTGATACTAAGGGGTGTTTAATGCCCTATTTCATAACGGTATCAAACTTGATAAGTAGAGATCCGAGGCAAGTGTCGGAGGGAAATGAGCGAGTGATTAGATCTCGTTTAGCAGATGCTAAATTTTTTTATGAAAATGACCTTAATCAAACTTTACAAGGAGGGCGCGAAAAGCTTTCAAATATTGTATTTCAATCTGAAGTAGGATCACTTTTACAAAAAACTGAGAGAGTAGCTTCGCTTTGCAAAACGTTGGCTATTTACACTGGAGCAAGCCCTCGGCTAGCGCACCGCGCCGGACAACTTTGCAAATCAGATCTTGTAAGTGATGTGGTAAGGGAGTTTGACGAATTACAAGGGGTAATGGGATCTTACTATGCCTTAAACGATCAAGAAGACCCTACAGTCGCTGAAGCACTATCTACTTATTACTCACCAAAGTTTGCTGGAGATAAGATTCCCTGTTGTCCCGTGGCAATTACCTTAGCAATAGCCGATCGATTAGACACTTTAGTTGCAATATTTGGGGTAGGCCTTCACCCAACCGGTTCGAAAGATCCTTATGCCCTTCGCAGAGCAAGCCTAGGGCTTATAAGGATTATTATCGAAAGCGGTATAGACATGGAACTAGACAAAAGCATAGAAATTGTTTCAAACGAACTTAGTCTCTCTGGAAACGTTATTTCCAGAGAGACTAAAAAGTTAGTGCTTACTTATATCTTAGACCGGCTAAATTCGTATTACAAAGAAAAAGGGTTCAATCCAAAAAGTTATAATTCCGTAGCTGCGTTGAAACTAAGTAACTTACATGACATTGATTTAAGGATTAAAGCAATTGAAAAATTTAGCCTTAAATCAGATTCTAAGAAGTTAATATCCGCAAATAAACGCGTTACAAATATTTTGAACAAAAATATCCAGCTCAGAAAAAACATAAATGTTAATTATTTTGTAAGCGACGAAGAAAAATTACTCTTCCAGACTATTCAAAAAATTAAGCCCGTTTTTAATGAGGAAATCAGACTACGTTCCTACGACGATGCTTTTGAGACACTTCTCACTTTACACCTGCCGCTAGATAATTTCTTCGAAAACGTTATGGTTATGACCGATGATGAGTTAGTAAGGAGCAATCGATTAGCCCTTATACACGAACTTCAAGAATTATTTCTAAAAGTAGCTGACATCTCCTTAATGAATTCTTAATTTAAGTCCAATAGCTGCGCAGACAGCTATTTCATGGCTCCCAAGTCATTCTGGCTGGTATCCTACAACCCTAGACGCTGTTGTCCAAACAAAATACTTACAGGAAAAATTCACTTTAGTAAAATTCAAATATCTAAATTTACGACAGCCAAAGCATTACTATCTATGAATTCTCTCCTTGGCTCTACTTGATCGCCCATTAAAGTAGTAAACATCTGATCAGCAGCAATTGCATCGTCTATTGTCACTCTTAGCATTGTGCGATTTTGCGGGTCCATGGTAGTCTCCCAGAGTTGCGATGGATTCATTTCTCCCAATCCTTTATAACGTTGTGTGTTTAGTCCTCTCCGCGCCTCACTCATTAACCATAAGATGACCTCATCAAAGTCCTTTACTTGTTTTGTGCGTTCACCACGCTGGACATAACCACCCTGTTCTATGAGTCCGTCTAGTATATTTCCCAGCGAAACTATCGTCTCATACTCCTTAGACTGTAAAAAATCGCGCGAAAGCACAACTATTTTTGGAGCACCATGCGCCATTATTTCAACTACAGGTAGGAATATATTTAATTCTTGGTCTTCTTTGAAAGTCACCGTAAAGCGATGCGTTCCGTCCTCGGTTTCGTTAAAGCAATTGGAAAGTTGCTTACACCATCCGAATATTTTAGATTCATCAGCAAATAGTGCCTGATCAAAACGACTAACCTTTAGCAAAGCCTCGAGCACACATATAGGATAATTTAAAGAAAGTCGTTGGAAAAGCCCTTCAATATTGCGAACGCGAGTCACAAGATTTTCTAGCGCAACACCCTGAATTGGCAGCGCATCAGCATTTACATATAAACTCGCTTGCTCAAGAGCTCTTTGGGTCAAAAAGTTAGTAAGCGCTGAATCATCTTTCACGTATTGCTCTGTTGTACCTTTACTTACCTTGTATAATGGCGGTTGTGCTATGTAAATATGGCCATGTTCAACTAGCTTACGCATTTGTCGGAAAAAAAATGTCAGTAGCAGTGTTCGTATGTGGGAACCATCAACATCCGCATCTGTCATGATAACTATTGTGTGGTACCTCAACTTTTCTATGTTGAATTCGGAAGCACCGATACCACAGCCAAGTGCGGTTATCAATGTACCCACCTCAGCGCTGGATAACATTTTATCAAAACGTGCTTTCTCTACATTAAGTATTTTCCCTTTTAGAGGTAATATCGCCTGTCGACGCCTGTCTCGCCCTTGCTTTGCTGATCCACCAGCCGAGTCACCCTCCACTAAAAACAGTTCTGACAAAACAGGATCCTTTTCCTGACAATCAGCAAGCTTGCCAGGCAATCCGGCAATATCCAAAGCACCTTTCCGACGCGTCATTTCTCTTGCCTTTCTGGCAGCCTCTCGAGCACGAGCCGCGTCTATCATCTTATTTACGATTGCTTTCGCTTCTTGCGGAAACTCCAGAAGGTAGTCGCCAAATTTGTCTCCAACTACTTGTTCGACCGCTGCTTTAACCTCAGAACTCACTAACTTATCCTTCGTCTGAGATGAAAACTTAGGATCTGGTACTTTAACCGAAATTATTGCTGTCAAACCCTCTCTTGCGTCATCTCCAGTTGTATTTACTTTGCCCTTACTACCAATGCCCTCTTTGTCAATATATGTATTGAGTGCACGCGTGAGCGCAGTCCTAAATCCAGCGAGATGAGTGCCACCATCTTTTTGAGGAATGTTATTGGTATAGCATAAAAGATTTTCCTGAAATCCATCATTCCACTGAAGCGCCACCTCTACGCTAATACCATCATCACGTTGGGAACAAAAGTGTAAAATTTTGTTCACACAAGCTTTATTCAAATTCAAGAAAGCAACAAACGCCATCAAACCGCCTGCATAAGCATATTGTTCCTCCCGTTTAAATCGCTCATCACGCAAAGTGATTCTAATACCAGAATTCAAAAATGATAATTCACGTAAACGTTGCGCTAACACATCGAAATAAAATTTAATGTTAGTAAAGGTTTCGTCAGAGGGCTTAAAGTGAATTTCAGTTCCTGTGGAATCTGTGTCTCCGCCTTCCTTTAAGGGCCCTTGCGGCACTCCGTTGCTATATGTCTGATTATAAATTTTTCCGTTACGCCTTATCGTCAAGCTTAAATGCTCGGATAGTGCGTTGACCACGGATACGCCCACTCCATGAAGGCCACCAGATACCTTATAATTTTCATCATTAAATTTACCGCCCGCATGTAAGACAGTCATTATAACTTCCGCTGCTGACACCCCCTCTTCATGTATTTCTGTCGGTATACCTCTCCCATCGTCACAGACAGTTATTGATTCATCAGAATGAATTAAAATTTGAATGTCAGTACAAAAGCCCTCCAAAGCCTCATCAATCGAGTTATCAACCACCTCAAACACCATATGATGTAAGCCTGTGCCATCATCGGTATCTCCAATATACATGCCCGGACGCTTCCTGACGGCATCCAACCCTTTGAGCACAGTAATACTGGACGAGTCATAAATATTACCAACCATAAACAACCTACCTTGTTAAATGTGTCAACTGGCCAACCGTCCCTGATCTAAATAAAAAATTTGATGGGAACTTTTCTCAATAAAATTTGTAAAATCTTTTCTATTTACTCCCGTCATAAAATACTGACATGACAGCTGATTCAGTGCCTTTAGCAAGTACTCTCTGTGCCAAATATCTAACTCAGCAGGTAAATCATCAAGAAGAAAAATACATCGTAGTCCAGTTTTTCGCTGGAAAATTGCGGCTTGCGCAAGCTTCATTGCATATACTAACGATTTTATTTGCCCGCGCGAGAGATAATTTACTGCTGGAGCGCTTCCAATGCGAACAACTAGATCAGCTCTATGTGCTCCTTGGTGAGTTTTACCATATTTGCGATCTCGGTCTAAGTCTTTCACTAAGATCTCTTTTAAATCATTTTTACAGTCCCACCCCCTGTAGTATTCGATGGACATGCCGACAAAACTTTCAAAATTAGCGCAAATGTTGTTTACTTCTTCTTTTAACAAATGCATATAATCCTCTCTTTTCTCAGCAATCGAAACGCTCAGGCCAACTAATTCTCGAGACCACAACTCTAATTCTGAGGCACGCAGTCTATCATGCTTCAACAATTGATTCCGCTGTTTAAGCGCCTTGTGAAATCGTCTCCATAAAGCCATATATGAATGTTCCACATGGAACACACCCCAGTCCAAAAACTGTCGTCGCTGCTGTGCTCCACCCTCCAGTAACAGAAAACTGTGGGCATCAATTAACTGAATTGGCAATTGAACCGCAAGCTCGCCAGCGGTTCTTATAATTCGGCCATCCTGACGTGCAACAAATTCTCCTTTATTAGTGCGGAGAACACCTATTTTAGAAACTAAACCATTTTGATGACGATCAACCTGAGCCGATACCACAAGCTCGCTTTGGCCTACTTTAATGACTGTCTTTGCATCTCTAGTTCTGAAAGATCTTCCTCGGCCGAGAAAATAAATGGCCTCCAGTAAACTTGTTTTCCCGCTTCCATTTTTGCCACAAATTACGTTAGCGCTGGGACCACAATGCAGAGTGAAACTATCAAGATTCCTTATATTTTTCCCTTCAAGTTTTAAAAGCACTATCTCATCTCATGCTTCACCAAACGGAGTAAGTGCTTCCCACGAATCACAGCCGCATTGGCATAACCACGTAGACTGCGCGAGAATTTTTAGATGAATCCTCAAGTAAAGCACTACTGTTTGAATCGGACAAAGTAAAACACACGCCATTCCCTTTGAGAACATTCAGAACATCAAGCAAGTAACTGACGTTGAAGCCGATCTCTAGATCCTCTCCGGCATAATCAACCGACACTTCTTCTTCCGCCTCTTCTTGCTCTGGGTTATTTGCTACCATTTTCAATCCACCATTCGATAGTAGCAGTCTAACTCCTCTAAATTTCTCATTAGAAAGTATCGATGTTCGATTGAAAGCTTGACGTAGTTCCAATCTTTCGCCCAAGACTCGCTTCTGGCCACCTTTTGGAAGTACCCGCTCATAATCGGGATAAGTTCCGTCCACGAGTTTAGATGTGAAACAATAATCATCTGTCTTTGCTCGAATATGACTTGATCCCATAGTGACCCGTATCTCATCATCACCGAGCAACCGAGATAATTCAACAATCCCCTTTCTTGGCATGATTACGCTAATCTTCTCAGCTATGTCTACCGAACAGTCCACGTCGCACAGCGCCATACGATGACCATCAGTTGCTACGGCCCTCAGATTATTTGAAGATAGTTCCCAAAGCATCCCATTTAAATAGTACCTGACATCTTGTTGCGCCATCGCAAATGAAGTGCTGTCTATTAGGCTTTTCAAAACCAATCCTTGTGCGATAAATCCTATGCTCTCCTCACTATCCTCGACAGACGGAAATTCGCTAGCGGGAAGCGTTGCGAGTGTAAATCGACTACGACCACTAACAATTTGGGCGCGTCCATCACCGCTACTAAACTCAACAGTTGATTCGTCGGGTAAAGAACGACAAATATCCGCAAACTTTCTTGCTGGAATAGTAACATCACCGCCTTCCAAAGAACCAGAAACCTCAGTAAAACCAACAATTTCAACCTCCAAATCAGTTGCGGTTATAGACAAACGCGAACCATCTATCCTTAAAAGCACGTTAGAAAGAATCGGCAACGTCTGCCGTCTCTCCACCACCCCAACTACTAACTGAAGCGGCTTAAGTAAAGCCTCTCTAGAAAGATTGAATTTCATAAGCGTTCCTTTTATCTTTACAACATCTGCTTAAGTAGAAAGTGTCCTGAACAAATTTTTCAAATCTCTTTTCAACTCTATATCCGTTATCTCAAGCTCTCTTACCTTCCGACAAGCGTGCAATACAGTTGTATGATCTCGACCTCCAAATGCATCACCAATTTCGGGTAGGCTATGGGTAGTCAGCTCCTTCGCTAAATACATCGCTACTTGCCTTGGACGAGCTATCGAACGACTTCGACGCTTAGATAATAAATCTGAAATCTTCAACTTATATTGGTCAGCCACTACTCGTTGTATATTATCTATGGTAACTAGCTTATCTTGAAGTGCCAATAAGTCTTTCAAAGATTCTCTGATTAAATCAATGTCGATAGACCTCCCCGAAAATTGAGAGTGTGCCATAACCCTTTTAAGAGCCCCCTCCAATTCCCTGACATTAGACCTTATTCGCTGAGCAATAAAAAAAGCAGCCTCTCGAGATAGTGCGACATCACCTTGGGCCGCCTTGTTAATCAATATAGCTACTCTCGTCTCCAACTCTGGCGGCTCAACAGCAACCGTAAGACCCCATCCAAATCTTGACTTAAGCCTCTCCTCTACACCATCCATTTCTCTCGGGTACCTATCACACGTAAGAATCATCTGTTGCCCACCCTCCAGAAGAGCATTGTAAGTATGAAAAAACTCTTCCTGAGACCTCTCTTTGCCAGAAAAAAATTGAATATCATCGATCAATAAAGCATCAACGGAGCGATAAAATCGCTTAAATTCGTCTATAGCCTTTAACTGAAGGGCCTTCACCATATCTGCCACAAATCTCTCAGAGTGAAGATAAACGATTCGAGCCTCTGGATTTATAATTCTCATTGCGTTACCCACTGCATGCATCAAATGTGTCTTCCCCAAACCAACACCGCCATAGATAAATAATGGGTTGTAGGACCCTCCTGGATTATTGGACACCTGTTGTGCAGCGGCAAGTGCTAACTGATTTGACTTCCCCTCCACAAAGTTTCGAAATGAAAACGTATTATTTAAGTTACTTTTAAGGCTGTTTTCAGCAGCCGATGTAATAAGCTTTTTAACACTTCCGTTAGGCGTAGTACGATCGAAAGCGGAGATTTTTGACTTAGAAGTACCACTTGTCACATCACCTCTTACGGAACGAACTACTTGCCCGCTGACATCAATTCCGCGGCGATCACTGCTAACCACCAAAGACAAGTTGCTACCTCCATACTGCGAGCAAAGCTCTTCAATCCGCTTGGCAAATTTACTTTTTACCCAATCCTTGATAAACCGATTAGGGGCCACTAAAAAAAGGTGTTTCTCCTCTCCCTGTTGTCCATTATCTATAATTAAAGGCCTAATCCAAGTGTTGTATTGCTGCTCCGGCAACTCATGTTTCAATTGATTTTGACATCGATCCCATAAAACATCAGACAGCTCGTACCCCATCTTTTTCCTCAACAGTATTTAGACGTTTAAGCGAAATTCTTAATAATGTTATAATACTTCGAATAAACCCCTCTAAGCAACCAATACAAAAAAAGGCTGGACAACTAAAAACTCACTTATCCACACGCAAAGTTGGTGCGAAATAAGAAAAAAATATAAAAAATGTTATTAATCAGACACGTAACGTTTTATTAAATAATAATTATCAACAGCTAATGAAATATGGTTAGCTTAAAATTTAGCCATATTTTGTGTATAACTTGTATATAACCAGTATAAAAAACAGTATTTAAACCATATTGAAACTACTAAGCGTTGAGTTAGCGATGACCAAACTACCGAACTTAGTCACTTTCCAATGCAAAAGGATGAAAATATCTCTCCCAATAACTCGTCGGACGAAACAGATCCTGTGATTAAGGACAGTTCTCTTTGAGCCATTTTTAAATCTTCGGCAACTAATTCTCCAGCGCTATTGGAACTTAGCTGTGTTTTCGCGCAAACAATGAATGACTTGGCCGCATGTAACGCTGAAAGATGTCGCCGTCGTGCCGATACATTTCCTTCACTTTGATTTGAAAACCCTATCTTTTTTATAAGCTGCGAGACGAGGTTGTCTATTCCTAAATTATATTTGGCAGACACAAAAATCTTTGATGAGTCATAATCTACATCAAAATAACACTCTTTAGAATCTATTTTATTCACCACCACTGTCACCTTAGAAGCACTATTTGGGTAGCGATCACAGTACTCTGGCCAAAGGGACCCTAATTCTTGCACACAACAACAGTTAACATCTGTCACCAAGAGGATGTGATCAGCTGACTCTATTTCTGACCACGCTCTGCGAATTCCTTCTTTTTCTACATCGCTTTGAGTTTCACGTAATCCCGCTGTGTCAACGAGCTGGATGGGTATTCCGTTAATTAAGACTTGTCTTTTTATTACATCGCGTGTAGTCCCTGCTTCGCTGGCAACGATGGCAGTGTCGTCCTTTCCTAAACAATTCATTAAACTCGATTTCCCTACATTAGGTTTCCCAGCAAGCACAACGGACAAACCCTCTTGGAGTATCACTCCACTTCTCGCTCCCATTACCAATTCGTCGATACAATGCTCTATTTTTGCAATTCTTTCCAATAATCTCGGATCACTGAGAAAATCGATATCATCTTCGGAAAAATCAATTGCAGCCTCGACGAATACTCGCACTTCAATTAAACTTTCAACAAGAGAGCTGACGGATCGGGAAAAATCTCCTTGCAACGATCTCATAGCAGATCTTGCAGCCTCTAGCGAAGAACTCGAAATCAAATCTGCAACTGCTTCAGCCTGAGCTAAATCCATTTTTCCATTTAAAAACGCGCGTTCACTAAATTCACCCGGACGGGCTTGACGAGCACCTAATTCATTGCAGCGTTGAAGCACACGATCGAGAATAAATGCACCCCCATGACCCTGTAGCTCAAGGACACATTCCCCGGTAAAAGATTCAGGCGAGGGAAAATAAATCGCAATACCCTTATCTATGCATTCCCCATCATTGCCGAGAAATTTTTTGAAACTTGCCTGCTTTGGGGTTAGCTCGCAACCTAAAATATGCCGCATATAATCAGCAATGTCACCCCCAGACAAACGAACAATGCCTATGCCCGCATTCCCGCGCGCTGTCGCTACAGCCACTATCGTATCCTCAAAATTTGTAACCATTATGAGTCCGCCAACATCCAGACAACTCCTTAAATTGATGTTGAAGAAGATTTCGCGGAGGTAATTTGTCTATTTACAATCCATTGCTGCCCAATTGAAAGGATATTGTTGACCGTCCAATATAACACTAGACCGGAAGGAAACCAAAGACACATAAATGTGAAGGCAATGGGCATATACTGCATAACTCTTGCCTGCATCGGATCTGTTGGCAAAGGTTGAAGTTTTTGCATGGCAACCATGCTTACCCCCATAATAACTGGAAGAATAAAAAAAGGATCCATAGAAGAAAGATCCGTTATCCAAAGCAACCAAGGGGCATGTCTTATCTCAACGCTCTCAGATAAAACCCAAAATAAAGATATAAATACCGGCATTTGTAAGAGCATCGGCAAGCACCCACCCAACGGATTTACCTTTTCTTTTTTCCAAAGAGCCATTTGTTCTTGACCCATTTTTTGACGATCCTCACCATACAATTCCTTTAGTCTTTCCATTTGAGGCTGTAAAGTTCGCATGCGAGCCATAGACTTTAAACTTCGCGCAGAAAGAGGAAATAACAAAATTTTAATGATAATTGTCAGCACAACAATGGCCCACCCCCAGTTTCCTATGTAACTATAAATGGCAACCATTGCTTGATGAATTGGTTTACAGATTATCCAAAACACTCCATAATCAATGACAAGATCCAAATGTTCTGCCAAAACACTCAAAGAGTTTTGATCTTTTGGGCCCACATATAATGTTGCGGAATATGAATTTGTGCTCATCGCTGGAACCGTGATAGGTTGTCCAACAAAGCTTAAAATATTGTGACCCGTGCGCTCTTTTGATTGTTTGAGGTCGAAGCGGTTGACCTCATCCTGAGGGGGAACCCACGCTACTGTGAAATAATGTTGCATAAATGCTAACCATCCACCCTCTATACTGGAAGATGGTGGCTCTCCAGCCATGTCTGCGAAAGAATATTTTACAAAATTCTTATCTTCCTCTCGTCTAGCACCTCCCAAAAATGACGGTGGCTGAAGAAACGAACCACTGTCGACACCGCTCGGAGGCTTGCTATCACGTTTTATTTGCCCAAAAAAGCGACCTTCCCAAGGTGTCGTGGTATTATTTAGTATTAGATAGTTAACATTTATGTCATATTTTGACTTTTTAAAAGTAAACCGTTTTACGATTTCAGTATTGTTTTGCGCATAAATTAAATCAACTTCCAAAGAATTTTTGGTGCCCAATTGATAGGTGTACCTTTCGGTCAAAAATCTGGGTCTCCCGCGCGTTCTGCTGTCGGTTCCGTCACGACCGATCAAGCCACTACTGGCAACAAAAAACCGTTCTGGTGACCGTTGCATTATCTGCAAAGGGACTCCACCATCACTTTTAGATTTTGTCAGATATTGATGTAATTTGACGTCGATAATATCTCCTCCGTTTAGATCAATGGTAACGTCAAAAACATCAGTTTCTACAACCACGATATCCCTTTTCGACTCATATTTTTCGTTGGTCTCGATATCAACAATCGGTATCCCTGGTATATCCCCTCCTTCTTGGCTACCCGGTAGTGACGGAAGCTCATTATCAGTATCCAGGACACTTGGCTCCTCAATCGATTCAACCATGTTATCGCCCAGTGGCGGTTCAAAGTTAGTCCATTGAATCATCAGCATCCAGCTGATAAGCCCTATGGAACCTAAAAGACTAAGTTTTCTCCAATCCATTCTTTCTTTTGCTCTTATCAATTGCTTTACTAGCCCACAAAAAAGGTTTCTCAGGCACTAGATCAACCCCTTCTCCGCCCCAAGGATGACATTTTAATGCTCGTTTTAAAATAAGATATAGGCCAGTAAATGCTCCATGCCGGTTCACACATTCCAGAGCATAATTTGAACACGAAGGATAAAAACGACAACATGGTCCAAAAAATGGGCTTATTAACGCTTGATAGCCACGGATAATAATAATAATTAAGTTAGCCACTTGCTTTTCCAAATTTAGAGCATTTTTTTTTAAACCGTTTCCAACCATCCTCCAATAATTCACTAAGCTCTTTTTTAGAAATTCCAGACAAATCACTCCTCACTAAAAACAAAACATCGAAAGGCTGGCTTCGAATATTTTTCCTAAATGTCTCTCTGACAAGTCTTTTCACAACGTTTCGAGCCGATGCTTTGGTTATATGACGTTTGCTGACTACTAGGCCAAGTCGAGCAAAATCTACTGGATTACATTTTGCTAACAAAACATATTTTGGATGTACAACCCTTACTTCGGTGTTTATAAAAACCTGTCTGAACTCATCTGAAGCTTGCAAGCGACGACATCCGCGCAATCTTTGATCGGGCAAAATCGCCCCCTATCTTAGGCCGCTAAGCGCTTTCGACCTTTTGAGCGCCTGCGATTTATCACCGCTCGACCTGCTTTTGTGGCCATTCTCGCACGAAACCCATGGGTTCGCTTACGTTTCAAATTACTCGGTTGGAACGTTCTTTTCATTTTTGCTCCCAGCAAAACCACTTTCAATAACGCTTGTGAGTATAGTTAAATACTCCACCTAGTACAATTCCCAAGAACTAAAGTTGTACAGAGTTTGAAGAAAACATTTTCGCTCACAGGAAAAACCTGTGAGAATGCTTTGGAGAAAAGTATTTTCAATGCACAGGTTTAACATACTAAAAAAATATTAGTGATCTAATTGTTGTTTAAGTCTCAGTTATAATGTCTTGTACACTGTAATAAAGGCAGTTATATCCAGTTAATACATCATTATATTATCACATAACCTATTGTTTTTAAATTTTAAATTCGAGTTATCCCATAATTAAAGGTTCGCTAATTATAACAACAATAAATATAATAATTAAAAAAGTTAATATCATTTATAATCTATATTTGCGACGATTTCTCGTATAATTGCATCAAAACTTTTAAAGGTTATTAAATGAAACATCATAAAGAATACAGTGTGATAGTTGTTGGTGGTGGACACGCGGGAACAGAGGCGGCTCTTGCGGCTTGTCGCATGGGCCAAAAAACACTACTACTCACTCAAAATTTAGACACACTTGGGATTATGTCTTGTAATCCAGCTGTTGGCGGAATAGGCAAGAGTCAATTGGTAAAAGAAATTGACTCTCTCGATGGTGCAATGGCAAAAGCTGCAGATAAAGCTGGCATACATTTTCGAGTGTTAAATTCTCGTAAAGGCCCAGCGGTTCGCGCTACTCGAATTCAGACAGATCGTGATCTATACCGTTTAGCAATTAAATCTATTATTCATTCTGCTCCCAATGTGACAGTTTTTCAGCAAACAGTATCTGATTTGTTGATTTGCGATGACCATGTGTGTGGAGTTATAACTCAGATGGGTGAGACAATATATGCAGGTGCAGTTGTGCTGACAACTGGCACATTTTTATCAGGAAAAATTCATATTGGTAAAAATAATTATTCCGGAGGACGTGCCGGTGAAGCCAGTAGCACATCGTTGTCAAAAGCTCTTCGTGATCTACCTTTCCGATTTGGAAGATTGAAGACTGGCACACCACCAAGGATTGATGCCAGAACAGTAAATTTTTCTGGACTGATTGAACAATGGGGGGATCAATCTCGACCGGTGATGTCATTTCTAGGATCTGCTTCTGATCATCCCGATCAGATTTGTTGTTGGATTACACAGACAAATAAAAAAACGCACGAGATAATTGCTGATGGTCTAAACACCTCCCCAATGTATAGCGGCACGATTGAAGGGGTTGGCCCTCGTTACTGTCCTTCGATAGAGGATAAAGTAGTGCGTTTTTCTGATAAAGAAAACCATCAAATTTTTATTGAACCAGAGGGGTTAAACACTTACGAACTCTATCCTAATGGTATTTCGACGAGCCTACCTTTTGACTTACAAACTGAGTTTGTAAGGACCATTAAAGGCTTTGAACATGCCCATATTACTCGACCTGGTTATGCCATCGAATACGATTTCTTTAACCCACAGGACCTCAAACATTCGTTGGAAAGCAAATTTCTAAAATGTTTATTTTTCGCAGGTCAAATTAATGGAACTACTGGGTACGAAGAAGCTGCCGCTCAAGGTTTACTTGCAGGTATTAACGCATCATTGCTATTACAAAATAAAAAAAGTTGGTGTCCGGGCAGAGACACTGCATACATTGGTGTGATGGTTGATGACCTCGTTTCTTTGGGTACTTCCGAACCCTACAGAATGTTTACAAGTCGTGCAGAGTTTCGTCTTCTGTTGCGAGAGGACAATGCTGATCAAAGATTAACCGAAATTGGTTGGAATTTAGGAGTTGTTGGTGAGTCGCGTTGGAAAAGTTTTAAGGCCAAATCAAATGAAATTAATATTGAGCGGATGTATTTTAAAAATACCTGGATTCAACCAAACAGTGATTTGGCAATGCAATTATCCAGATATACTGAACACCCTCTGACCCATGAATATAGCTTGTACCAGCTATTGAAACGTCCAGAATTAACTGTAGACATACTTTTAAAGTTGTTTGGCAAAAATATTGATACTGTCGTTGCTCAGCAGTTGGAAATTGAGGCAAAGTACTCCGGGTATATAGATCGTCAAAAAGATGAAATAAAACGTATGCGAAGGCATGAGGACACTCCTATACCTGCTGTATTTGACTATTCAAAGGTAAAAGGTCTTTCATCAGAAGTAACACAAAAATTAAGCGAAGCTAGGCCTGAGACACTAGCTCGGGCTTCAAGGTTGCAAGGTGTAACTCCTGCCGCAATTTCTCTGCTCTTGGTATCATTGAAGAAAGATGCAGCGTAAAACAAGAAACGATGATAGAGCGCTGGACATACTTCTCCATGGGCTTCATGATATGGAAGTTATATGTAGCGATCTTCAACAAGAACAATTAACACTCTATTTAGAACTTCTCGTCAAATGGAATAGAGCTTACAATCTGACCTCTGCAAAGAATTCTATTGACATCACACGGTTACATCTTCTTGACAGTTTATCAATTACTAAATTTGTAGATGGCGACAGAATTATAGATGTTGGAACTGGTGCTGGTCTCCCTGGAATACCACTGGCTATAATGAACCCCGAAAAAAATTTTTTTTTACTAGACAGTAACGGAAAAAAAGTACGTTTCCTATTCAATGTACGTCTTAAATTAGGGTTAAAAAATTGTTTTGAAATTCATGAGAGGGTTGAGAACTACAATCCAGAAAAAGGGTTTGATATGGTGCTTACAAGAGCTTTCTCCTCACTTTCCTCGATGTTGCGGCACTGTGACCACTTGCTTTCGTTTGGTGGTCTGTTTTGTGCCATGAAAGGGAGACTGTCGCAATATGAGCAAAATGTATTACCGTCTGGATATAAAATAATACAATCAGAACAACTTGTTGTACCTAAAATTATCGGAGATCGTTACTTAGTTAAAATCGCCAAAGAATTTAGTTCTTATGGGGCTTGAATGGCAAAAATATTATCGATAGCTAATCAAAAAGGTGGTGTTGGAAAAACAACCACAAGTGTAAATTTGGCCGCCTCACTATCTCGTTATAAAAAAAAGGTATTGTTAATTGACCTGGATCCACAGGGAAATGCCACAGCTGGATCAGGGGTAAATAAACAAAATTGTCGATTCACAAATTATCATTTGTTAACGGAACGAGTGAATATAGAGCAAGTTATAGTAGAAAGTAGTCACTGTAATTATAAACTCCTTCCCGCAAATGGTGATTTGATAGCGGCAGAAGTCGCACTGATGCACGAAAGAGAGAGAGAAAAAAAACTAGGGCGTCACCTCGAAGAGGTCAAAGGGAAGTTTGATTACATATTGATTGATTGTCCACCTTCTTTAAATATGCTAACAGTTAACGCTCTTGTAGCTAGTGATAGCGTTTTAATCCCAATGCAGTGCGAGTATTATGCCCTCGAGGGTCTGTCGGCTCTGAGCAACACAATTTTAAATATTTCCAAACAAATTAATCCTAAATTGAGAATCGAAGGCATTCTTAGAACAATGTATGATCCTCGCAGTAGTCTCACAAATGCGGTGTCAGCACAACTCAGGAAGTACTTCGGAGATAAGATATACAGAGTGAGCATCCCGAGGAATGTAAGATTAGCAGAGGCACCCAGCCATGGCATGCCTGCGCTTGCCTACGACAAAAGCTCAAAAGGGGCGATTGCATATCTGGCGCTGGCCTCGGAAATTCTTAAGCAGGCAAAGTGTGAGTAATTAATTGAAAGGGGCGGAATGAAAAATAAACGAGAAAGTTTGGGAAAGGGGTTAGACGCGTTAATGAGCGATTTCGTCTCAGACGAAGCTTTCAATGAGGGGAGTTTATCTCATGCGCAAGCATCTGAACATTTCATTAAAGAACTACCAGTAGAGTTTTTGGAACGAGGTGAATATCAACCACGACGAAATCTTGATCCTGTAGCATTAACCGAGCTTTCAGACTCAATAGTGAGTCACGGTGTTATGCAGCCAATCATCGTGCGTGAGATAGCGACTAATCGTTATGAGATAATTGCAGGGGAACGTCGGTGGCGAGCTTCTCAGCAGGCGGGCTTGCAAAATATACCTGCGATTATTCGCCAAATCGACGATCAATCAGCAGTGGCGATGGCGTTAATTGAAAACATTCAGCGAGAAGATTTAAATGCAATGGAAGAGAGCAGAGCACTCATTCGTCTTCAAAATGATTTTGATCTTACTCAGCAACAAATAGCAAGTAAGCTAGGAAAATCAAGATCAGCGATAACCAATTTGATGAGACTATCTAAGTTGGATAAATCCGTTCAAAAATTAGTCGAAAGTGGTGAGTTAGAACTCGGACACGCCAAGTGTTTACTGTCTTTGGATGGTAGTTTACAGATTAGCACTGCGCAAATTGTTGTAGGGGAAGGACTTTCGGTTAGGAAAACTGACATGTTAATAAAGCGTCTAAAGAAACCCAAACAAGACGTCAAATCTAACAACCCCACAAATGCGGATATTCTTAGTCTGGAGAGAAAATTGTCGGATCAATTAGGGGCCTCTGTAAAAATTAAGCATTTGCGCTCCGGTAGTGGTTCATTAGTTATCAAATATAATGGCATAGATGAATTAGAGGGAATCTTGAGACATATTAGCTAATTAATCCAAGCATCTACATACTATATAAAGTAGTTTGTGATGGTAAGCGTTCAGATTATTGTGTGAAAAGTTTTTGGTGATTAAGTTAATTGAATCTAAGTTGAAGCCACCCTATAATGCTCGCCCTTTGATAACAACTTTCAGCCTTGATATAAGAGCCCGCAGTGAATGCATAATGAACATCTTTTAATTTCAGAAAGTTCTACGCTCCAATACGTGCTACTGGTAGCCCTGCTTGTTTTTATGGCACCCCTTGGAGTAGATGTAGCAAAATCTGTTATAGCCGGATGTCTGTTACATATCTTGCCTAATAGCTGGCATGGATACGTGGTAAAAAGTAGTTTTGGGTTCAAAGCGAGTGAGAAGTTTGTCAAAGCTATGCAGCGGGGACAAGTTGCAAAATTTATACTTACAGCCGCTCTGGGATTCATAATAACGTGGGTGCCGTATCAGTTTAATTATTTGATAGTTTTCGTCACTTTTACGTTAATGATAGTGTGCCATATAAGCGTATTAGCTTATTTGTACGCAAAGCAACATGATACTTCTGTATTTTAGTCGATTTTAGTCAACGAGGGGAAAATGGCAGTCGGAAACCCACCAAGCACAACGGCGTATATACAGCATCACCTTCAAAATTTGGTGTACGGCAAACTGCCAGCCGGCTTTGATAGGGGAGTAGATGGACATTCTCGCATTTTAACAGAAGATACCTGGACTATTGCACACGGTGCAACAGAAGTGTCGGCAATGGGATTCTGGGCCATTCATCTGGACTCTATGGCTTGGTCGATCGGATTAGGATTGTGTTTTTGCTTCTTTTTTCGGATGCACGCTGCTAAAGTTGCGCACGAGGCTCCGCAAGGTTTCACCAACTTCATTGAGCTTATTGTTGAGTTCGTTGATAGATCGGTTAAAGACAGCTTTACGGGGGTTAACAAGATGCTAGCCCCGCTGGCTTTGACTGTATTTGTTTGGGTATTCCTTATGAACTTAATGGATCTAATACCTGTCGATCTCATACCAATGATTTTTATGTCTGCGGGCATTGAGTATCAAAAAATTGTTCCATCAACGGATCCTAACGTTACTATGGGCATGGCTCTCGGCATATTTTTTTTGATGCTCTACTACAATGTGAAGATTAAGGGGGTCGGTTTTATCAAGGAACTGACCCTGCATCCATTTAATCATTGGGCGTTTATACCCATCAATTTGTTTATGGAATTAGTGGGGTTCTTTGCCAAGCCATTTTCTTTAGGGTTGCGGTTATTTGGAAATATGTACGCTGGAGAGATGATTTTCATTTTGATCGCCATGATGTTTGCAGCGGGATCTGGGACAGGCTTATTTGGGGGTGGTTTAAATGCGTATTTATTTGGTGAAGAGACCAATGGGTTTCTTTGGTTAGTGATTTTTACACTGGTATCTTTTATTGCGAAGCTAAACTTAAATAATAAAATTTCAACGCCTCGCACGATTGGATTAGTCCTATCTCTTTTAACACTTGGGGGTGGTATCTTTGCCCTTGGTGGTGGCTTGATGCAATGGGGTTGGGCGATATTTCATATCTTAGTGATAACTTTGCAAGCATTTATCTTTATGGTGCTTACAATTGTATATCTGAGTATGGCGCATGAGGAAGGACACTAACTAATAACTGTTGAGACTAGGAGTGAGAAATGGGTTTTGTTTATATTGCGGCAGCGATAATGCTTGGTATGGGGGCCCTTGGCGCGGCTATTGGAATGGGTTTATTGGGCGGTAAGCTCATAGAGGGTACTGCCCGCCAACCCGAGCTAGGGCCAATGCTTCAAGGAAAAATGTTTTTGCTAGCCGGTTTGATTGATGCGGTTCCAATTATAGGTGTTGGCATTGCAATGTATTTGATATTTGTAGTGGCACCAACAGTTGGCGGTTAAAAGTTCGAGCAGATAACGATGAGGTGGTAGCGTGAACATTAATCTAACACTTTTCGGTCAAATGGTGACATTTGCAATTTTTGTATGGTTTTGTATGAAATTTGTTTGGCCGGTAATTCTGAGTGCTATGGAAGAGCGTCAGGAAAAAATTGCACAGGGACTGGCGGCAGCTGATCAAGCAATACGAGATTTGGCTGACGCAAAAAGTACCGCAACTAATCAAATGCAAATAGCTAAGAGAGAAGCTGCTGATATAATAGATCAGGCTAATAAGCGAGCGGCTCAGATTATTGAGGGTGCCAAAGTTGAAGCCCTGGAGGAAGGATATCGCCTTAAACAGGCTGCCAAGGCAGAAATACAACAAGATTTCAATCGAGCAAAAGAAGAGCTTCGAGCCGCAGTTGCAGAGCTGACAATAATAGGTGCTGAGAAAGTGCTTCAAAAGTCGGTTAACAGTGTTACACATCGAGAGTTGGTGGATAATTTGGCGCAAAGTCTATGAAGGGTGCTCGATGGCGGAGTTAGAAACATTGGCGAGGCCGTATTCAAAGGCGGCGTTTGAGTTTGCGACTGAGTCGTCGCAGTTAGAATATTGGAGTTTGTATCTTTCGGTATTGGCGAGAGCAGTTGAACAATCTAGTATTGAAGTGCTTTTGAGTTCCCCAAATTTAACGACATTAAGAGTGTCGGAAATCTTTTTACAAATGTTTCATGAGATTCTTGAAAAGCCCACTGAAAATTTTATTTTAGTGCTTGCTGAAAATAGGCGACTGAAGTTATTGCCCCACATTTCCCGGCAATTTGAGCGGTTCAAATCTGCGCATGATAAAATTGTTCATGTTAATGTGACCACGGCCAGTTCTATCGATCCTGACCAACAGGACCGACTATCAGAGGTTTTAAGTGTCAAATTAGCGGCAAATGTAAACATGCAGGTTCATATTGATGAGGACCTGATAGGCGGTGCGATTATCCGAGCAGGGAATACTGTCATTGATGGCTCCATCCGAGGTCGGTTAATCAAACTTGCAGAATCATTAAATTCCTAAGGATTGGGGTCCACACGTATGCAATTAAATCCATCAGAAATAAGCGAAATTATTAAGTCACGAATAGAAAACTTAGATATAACATCTGAGGTAAAGAACGAGGGTACGATTGTCTCTGTATCTGACGGTATCATCCGAATTCATGGCTTAGCGGATGTCATGTATGGAGAGATGGTGGAATTTGATAGCGGCGTTTACGGTATGGCCTTAAATCTTGAGCGTGATTCGGTGGGCGCTGTTGTTCTTGGAGATTACCAACTGCTAGCAGAAGGGCAGAAAGTTCGGTGCACCGGCAGGGTATTGGAGGTTCCTATTGGCCCAGAATTAGAGGGTCGAGTGGTTGATGCACTTGGAGAGCCTATTGATGGTAAAGGACCTGTTAACGCGCCTTTGTTCGATGCTTTGGAAAAGGTAGCACCGGGAGTTATTGAGCGCCAATCTGTTGATCAACCAGTTCAGATTGGGTTAAAAGCCATTGACTCAATGGTTCCAATTGGAAGAGGTCAGAGAGAGCTAATCATTGGTGATCGGCAGATTGGAAAAACCGCGATTGCAGTCGATGCAATTATAAATCAAAAAAATTCAGGGATTAAATGTGTCTATGTTGCTGTGGGTCAAAAAGCTTCCTCTGTTGCTGCAGTCGTGCGAAAGCTTGAGGAACATGGTGCGATGGACCACACGATTGTTGTTGCGGCAACAGCGTCTGATCCGGCAGCAATGCAATACTTGGCTCCATTTGCCGGATGCACTATGGGTGAATATTATCGTGATCGCGGACAGGATGCCCTCATTATTTACGACGATTTGACCAAGCAAGCGATTGCTTATAGGCAGATTTCTCTGCTTTTAAAGCGGCCTCCCGGAAGAGAGGCTTATCCCGGAGATGTTTTTTATTTGCATTCCAGGCTCCTTGAGCGAGCAGCTAGAGTGAATTCAGCTTATGTGGAGAAGTTTACTGCCGGGGATGTAGTGGGTAAGACCGGGTCTCTTACTGCTTTGCCGGTGATTGAAACACAGGCAGGGGATGTTTCAGCATTTGTGCCTACAAATGTAATTTCTATCACTGATGGGCAGATATTTTTGGAAGCAGATATGTTCAATGCCGGTGTAAGACCAGCCATGAATGCAGGGATATCGGTGTCTCGTGTTGGAGGGGCAGCACAAACCAAGATTATTAAGAAGCTATCTGGGGGTATCCGCACAGCGTTGGCCCAATATCGCGAGTTAGCAGCTTTCTCACAGTTTGCATCGGACCTTGATGAAGCAACTAAAGCGCAGCTAGATCATGGCGAGCGCGTTACTGAGCTTATGAAGCAAAAGCAATATTCGCCTCAAACTATTGCCGAAATGGGAGTTTTGGTATTTGCGGCGGACAATGGTTATTTGAGGGATGTAGAAGTGAGCAAGATTGGAGATTTTGAGTTAGCGTTATTATTATTTATGAAGTCTGAACATTCCGAAACGATGGATCAGATTAATAAGACAGGGGATTATAATAGCGCCATTGAAGAGGCTTTTAAGTTAGCTTTGGATCGATTTGTTAAAACACAAACTTGGTAAATTAAGGATATTTCGGATACACAAATGGCTGTCGGGAAAGAAGTAAAAACTAAAATTGCAAGTATCGGAAGTACTCAAAAAATAACTAGTGCGATGGAAATGGTCGCAGCTAGCAAAATGCGTCGGGCTCAAGAGCGCATGTCAATAGGAAAACCCTATGCCAGACGTATACGTCATGTAGTAGGGCATATTGCCAGAGCTACATCAGAGTATAAACATCCATATTTTTCCAAGCGCGAGATTAAAAGAGTTACGTTTATACTTGTATCCACAGATAGAGGTCTCTGTGGAGGGTTGAATATTAATTTATTTAAGTTGGCTTTGCGTGAAATGGAGGCCTGGGCCAATAAAAAGGTGGAAGTGGATATTTGTGTCATAGGAAACAAGGCGGCGAACTTTTTCTCTAGCGTTGGAGGGAATGTGGTTGCAAGTGTAACTGATATGGGTGATGAGCCTCAATTGAGTGATCTGATTGGGGGTGTAAAAGTTATTCTTGATTCTTATGACGTGGGCAAAACAGATAACGTTTTTTTGGTAAGCAATGAATTTGTAAATACCATGACTCAGGCGGCTCGATCGGTCCAATTATTGCCGCTCGAACCCAGTGATGAAAAAACGTTAACGCATCACTGGGACTATCTCTATGAGCCTGAGGCAGTGGATCTATTGGATGGCTTACTAGTGAGATATATCGAAGCTCAAGTTTATCAATCGGTTGTAGAAAATAAGGCTTGTGAGCAGGCAGCGCGAATGTTAGCAATGAAAAATGCCACGGAAAATGCAGGTGAGTTAATAGATGAATTGCAGCTGTTGTACAACAAAGCGCGTCAAGCAGCCATCACACAAGAACTGTCGGAGATTGTGGGCGGCGCAGCCGCAGTGTAAAAAACTTAGATTCACAAACATTGAGTTATAAGGAATTTATCATGAGTAGCGGAAAAATTGTGCAAATCATTGGTGCTGTAATTGACGTTGAGTTTCAGCGAGATGAAGTGCCCAGTGTTTACGACGCATTGGTGGTCTCCGGAAAGGGGCTTACGCTGGAGGTGCAGCAACAACTTGGCGATGGTGTTGTTAGAACGATCGCGATGGGTTCTTCAGAGGGTATCAGCAGAGAACTTTTGGTCGAAAATACTAATGCACCAATTTCAGTGCCCGTCGGCACTAAAACTCTCGGTCGAATTATGGACGTTTTGGGTAACCCCATAGACGAGAAGGGTCCAATTGGAGCGCTTGAGAGCATGGCAATACACCGAAAGCCTCCAGCATATGATCAGTTATCTGCGTCTGATGAACTTTTAGAAACTGGTATAAAGGTTATTGATTTGGTATGTCCTTTTGCGAAGGGAGGTAAAGTCGGTTTGTTTGGTGGTGCTGGAGTGGGAAAGACCGTAAACATGATGGAGTTGATCAATAACATTGCGACTGAACACTCGGGGCTGTCAGTTTTTGCCGGAGTTGGTGAGCGTACTCGAGAGGGAAACGATTTCTATTACGAAATGCAGGAGTCTGGCGTGGTAAACATAGAGGACCCAGAGGAATCCAAAGTGGCAATGGTGTACGGTCAGATGAATGAGCCCCCAGGAAATAGGTTACGTGTGGCATTGACTGGTCTTACCATGGCAGAAAAATTTCGTGACGAGGGTAAAGATGTGCTCTTGTTTGTAGATAATATTTATCGTTATACACTCGCAGGCACCGAGGTATCTGCGCTGTTGGGCAGGATGCCCTCCGCGGTTGGTTATCAACCTACTCTCGCTGAAGAGATGGGCGTTTTACAAGAACGTATCACCTCAACAAAAGTTGGATCCATCACGTCAGTTCAAGCAGTGTATGTGCCTGCTGACGATCTTACTGACCCGTCGCCTGCAACAACCTTTGCCCATCTTGACTCAACTGTTGTATTGAGTAGAGATATTGCTTCGAAGGGTATTTACCCAGCAGTTGACCCGTTAGATTCAACTTCTCGCCAATTGGATCCACTGATAATTGGACAGGCGCACTATGACGCTGCTCGCGGAGTTCAATCTGTGTTGCAAAGGTACAAAGAGCTTAAAGATATTATTGCTATTTTGGGTATGGATGAGCTGTCTGAGGAGGATAAATTATCGGTTGCTCGCGCCAGAAAAATTGAACGATTTTTATCCCAGCCATTTAGTGTTGCGGAAGTTTTTACAGGGTCTCCTGGAAAGTATGTTTCACTTAAAGACACTATTGCGGGATTCCAAGGGATTTTAGATGGTGAATATGATCACCTTCCTGAGCAAGCATTTTATATGGTAGGGACTATATCTGAGGCGTTAGACAAAGTTAAAAGTATGTAGTTAAGAAAACAATTGAGGTAAAAAAGATGTTGTCTTTGGTTCAATGCGATATTGTAAGTGCAGACAAGGCATTGTTTTCTGGAACTGTAAGTATGGTTGTTGCGACAGGTAGCCTAGGAGAAATGGGTATTACTCCCGGACATACTCCACTGCTTAGTGATCTTCATCCAGGTCCAGTTAGGTTAGTTATGAATGATGGAGGAGAAGAAATTTACTATCTTTCTGGTGGATATATCGAAGTGCAACCAACGAGTATTTCAATTTTAGCCGATACTGCAGTGCGCGCAGCAGACATCGATGAAGCTTCCGCAGCTGCGGCTGTAAGATCCGCAGAACAACAAATTATAAATCACGCCAGCGATCTTGATTTTAGTAAAGCCGCTACAATGTTGGCAGAGGCGACAGCTCAGTTGCGAACCGTAAAAGCATTACGAAAAAAGCTAGGTAACTAGAACTAGGTCTTTCATGATTAAAATAGAACGGTTGGTGGAAAGTTGCCTCTAAAGAAACGTTGTAACACTCATTTCAATGTGTTGTCTAGAAATAAGATGTTGCAAAGGACTCCTTACATTTTTCCTTAAAGGTCTTTAAGATACTTAACTAAAATGTTGAGACGGCTTGTTCATGAATAAAATTGATGTGATTATTCTGGCCGCGGGGAAAGGGACTAGAATGAATTCTTCGCTCCCCAAAGTCCTTCACAAGCTGGCGGGACGCACCCTTCTTCATCATGTTATATCCTCAGTCAACTGCGTCTCAGATTGCCGTATTATTGTAATTACCGGACATAAAGCTGAAGCCGTGGAGAAACTCCATGCCCAAAGCAACTGCATTTTTGTTAGGCAATCTAAACAACTAGGAACAGCTCATGCTGTGAAAGTGGCGTTACCACATCTACGTGACTTGTCTGATGTCTTAATTTTATATGGCGATGTCCCATTAGTAAGTACAAGCACAATTAGAAAGATGATAGGGGCTGTTAAGAAAGGTCAAATAGGGCTGTTGACTGTGGAAAAAGATAATCCATTCGGTTATGGGAGAATCGTGAGTAATAAACAGGGGAGTATTGAATCGATCGTTGAGCATAATGATGCTACTTCGGATCAGTTGAAGATAACTGAGGTTAATACTGGGGTTATGGCGATGCATGTTTCTCACTTAAAGAATTGGATCCCCAAAATTAAAAACGACAACAGAAATAATGAATATTACCTTACCGATATTATCGAAATAGCGCGACTTGATAGTTGCGCCATAAGACGCATTCAGCCTGATTCTGTCATAGAGGTCGAAGGAGTGAATGACAGAGAGCAACTAAGTCGATTAGAACGTTCGTATCAAAAGCGTTTGGCGTCTGAATTCATGTTGTCTGGTAACTCACTAGCAGATCCTAGTCGATTCGATCAGAGGGGCAAGTTGAAGGCCGGTATTGATAACCATATCGACGTAAATTGTATTTTTGAAGGAGAAGTACAACTCGGTAACAATATTACGATAGGACCCAATTGCTACATCATAAACAGCATAATTGATGACTATGTTGAGATTAAGGCTAACTCCTATGTCGAGTCATCAGAGATTAAAAGTGGGGCCACGGTAGGGCCTTTTGCTCGATTAAGACCGGGTAATTTAATTGGAGAGGGCTCCAAAGTTGGTAACTTTGTTGAGATTAAGAAAACAACTCTCGGAAATGGAAGTAAGGTAAATCATCTCACTTATTTGGGAGATGCCGAGATTGGTTCTTACGCGAATATTGGTGCTGGAGCGATTACATGTAATTATGATGGTAGCAAAAAGCATGAGACGACCATTGGTGAAAACGTGTTTGTTGGATCAAATTCAACACTAGTTGCACCGATTACTCTTTCCAATGATTCTTTCGTTGCGGCTGGTTCCACGGTCACCAATTCAGTGTCTGAAGGCCAGTTGGCGGTCGGGCGAGCAAAACAGCGTAATGTGACTGGATGGAAGCCTCCAGCGAAGCAATTTAAGGAACTTTGAATTTATGTGCGGAATTATTGGTGTGGTAGCACAGCGTAATTCTTACGGAATCCTGATTGAAGGATTAAGACGTCTCGAGTATCGCGGGTATGATTCAGCGGGCGTTGCGTTGGTTGATGAAAGTCAGCGACTCCATGTTCGTAAGACTCAAGGTAAAGTGCGGGAGCTCGAAGCACTTGTTACTGATAACTTGATCGAGGGTCAGGTCGGCATAGCTCACACTCGTTGGGCGACACATGGTGTGCCGAATACGCTCAATTCCCATCCGCACATTTCTGGCGGTATTGCGGTCGTACATAATGGTATAGTTGAGAATCATCAAGCTTTGCGAAATGAACTGATTGCGTTCGGATATACCTTCGCTTCAGATACTGACAGTGAAGTTATCGCACATTTAATTCATAAGCATAGCAAAATAAATGGTAGTTTGCTGAAGGCGGTTCAAGGAGCCGTTAAAAAGATTAAGGGCACATACGCGCTTGCTGTTGTTTCTAAAACGCATCCATTATCTTTGATAGGTGTGCGTTCGGGAAGTCCTCTGATTGTTGGAATAGGTGTCGGAGAGCACTATATTGCGTCTGATCAACTTGCACTGCGTCAGGTTACTGATAGCTTTGTATTTCTAGAGGAGGGCGATTCTGTAGAGTGTCAGACAGACAGCATCAAGATTTTTGATTCCAGTGGCAGTATCGCGGCTCGTCACTTAGAGCAGATCGGACATAGGACTTTAGTAGCGTCTAAAGGAGATTTCCGACACTTTATGCAAAAAGAAATTTTTGAACAATCGGATGTCTTAGGTGCATGTTTGCAGGATCGGCTGGGAGAGGTAGAGGTTGATAGTGCTATTTTTGGTTATGGCGCCGAAGATTTGTTTAAGCGTATCGCATTTGTTCAAATCGTAGCGTGTGGCACAAGCTTTCACTCTGGTTTAGTGGCGAAGCATTGGATCGAGAAATATTGTGCTATACCTTGTTCAGTAGAAGTCGCTAGTGAGTACCGATATCGTAGAGTCGCTATTCCTGAAAATACGCTCTTTGTAGCTCTTTCTCAGTCTGGCGAAACAGCAGATACTTTGGCTGCATTACGAAAAGCAAAATCTTGCATTTACCTTGGATCACTGTCTATTTGTAACGTTGCTAGTAGTTCGCTGGTCCGAGAGTCTGATATGGCTTTCTTGACGAGAGCGGGTCCAGAAATCGGTGTTGCTTCCACAAAAGCGTTTACAACGCAATTAGTAGCTCTGCGTTTGCTGTCTATTTGTTTATCAAAATATTCTTCGCAAAAGAACATATTTGAACGTAAGTATTTGGAGGACTTGCGCAGTTTGCCAGTCCATTGCAAGGCAGTGTTTGATTTGGATAGTCGTATAAAAATTGTTGCGGAACAATTTGCTGATAAGAATCACTCTCTTTTCCTGGGTCGCGGTGAGCATTACCCGATTGCGCTCGAGGGCGCACTTAAGTTAAAAGAAATTTCTTATATACACGCAGAAGCATATCCGGCCGGTGAGCTCAAGCATGGTCCACTTGCTCTTATTGATGAAAATATGCCAGTGGTTGTGGTAGCACCAACAAATGATTTATTGGAAAAACTAAAGTCTAATCTTTCCGAAGTCAGAGCCCGAGGAGGAATGTTATTTATATTTGCGGATGCAAGTGCCGGTTTTGAGAATGAGCCGGGAATAGTAGTAATTGAGATGCCTATAGTTCCTGAAAGCCTGAAAGCAATCATCTACACGATACCTTTGCAGTTGCTGGCTTATCATGTGGCCGTTCTAAAAGGAACTGACGTCGATCAACCGAGAAATTTGGCTAAATCGGTTACCGTTGAGTA
>MDTB01027807.1_pt1 | contig 106964 bp, 105 predicted proteins | sample 811161 | NCBI WGS metagenome assembly MDTB01 (sample SAMN05326650, study PRJNA326480) | marine metagenome | isolation source: seawater | place: Mediterranean Sea | collected 2009
AGCTGCTTGTTTTTTCTTTTCAGCTTCAATTTTCTTTTTCATAGCTGCTTGTTTTTTCTTTTCAGCTTCAATTTTCTTTTTAATTTCCAATTCTCTTCTTAATATTTCGGCTTCTTTTTTTCTTATTAATAATTCTTTTTTTATCTCTTTTTCTTTTATTTCATTTTCATCTTCAAGAATTATCTCTAGTTGTTTTGAATCGGGTTCCTTATTTTTTTTATCAGATACTGAAGGAGATGAATTTATAGATTCTATTAGTTTTTCTTTGTTTAATTTAGCAATTTCAGGAATTTCATTAGTATTCAGTTTTATATCTTTATGCCATATCTCTGTCAGATTTCCAATTTTTGTTGATGAAGAGGGAGAAATTGTGATGTACATAATTCCAAAAATAGCTGCATGTAAAATTACGGCTAGAAAAATAGAGAGTAATTGTTTGGATTCTGATGGCGAAAAAGGAATATTGCTATTATTCAAAGCTTATCACCTTGTAGCAAGACCTACTCTCATGAATCCAGCCTTGTTTGCAGAATCGATGGTTTTCACAACCTCATCATATTTTAAACTTTTATCTGCTGAAATCATTACAGGAAGAGAAGAATAGTTTAAAAAAAGTTGTTGAAGATTTTCAAATAATTTATCACGAGATATTTTTATTTGTTTTTTTTGACCTTGCATACCTATTTTGATTTGATCACTATTATCTAATTCTATTTTAATATATCTAGTAGGTGGTTGATTTGAATAACCAGACGAAGGAAGGTCAATCATATTAGTGATAGTTAGCGGAGCAACAACCATAAAAATTATTAATAAAACTAACATTACATCAATATATGGAACGACATTAATTTCTGCTTTCAATTTTCTATTTTTTAAAACATTATTTTCCATTATTTAGCCTGTCTTTGAAGTATGTTAGAAAATTCTTCTATAAAACTATTAAATTTTATAGATAATCTATCTATTTCATTGATGTATCTGTTGTATGCTATAACCGCTGGTATCGCTGCAAAAAGACCAATAGCTGTAGCAACCAAAGCTTCTGCAATTCCAGGTGCTACAGCAGCCAAAGTAGCTTGTCGCACATTGGCTAAACTTCGAAAAGAATTCATTATCCCCCATACTGTTCCAAATAAACCAATATATGGTGAGACTGAACCAACTGAAGCCAAAAAAGCAAGGTTAGATTCTAATGAATCCATTTCTCTTTGGTAAGATGCTCTCATAGCTCTTCTTGAACCTTCAACAATTGCAGAGACATCAAAATTTTTATCATTATAAGTTAATCGAGCTTTTCTAAATTCTTCCATACCTGACATGAAAATACGTTCAAGGGCGCCAGTTTTATTTTTATTTCTATAGTTGTAAGCAATTTCTTCAAATAGAACATTTAGACTTGTTCCAGACCAGAATTCGTTTTCAAATTTTTTTGTTTGTTTAATTGCATCTCTAATAGCAAAAGTTTTTCTGAAAATATGAGACCAACTTACCAAGGACATTAAAACAAGAACAATCATCACTATTTGAACTAAAAGCGATGCATCAACAACCATTGATAACAAAGATAAATCTTGATTAATTTCCATAACACAAGGATATAAATTTTTTTATAAAAACTTTAACAAGTCTATAATAAATATTAATATTAATATTAATTATTTTTATTTATTTCGTCTATTATAAATTTTGGAATTGTAGCTGGTTTTAATGGATCACTATCTACGCATCCTACTTTTATTGAAGCTTAACAGATCAAACTTTTATTACAATCTTTGTTATTCCATGCCTTTTAGCAAAAAAAATTGTTACTTTTCTAATCTTTTCGATTTTTACACAAATGTCTAAAATATCATCTTATTTTGCTGGAAGATGAAAGTTTATATTTGATTTTTTAACTATAAATATTTTCTTAAGTTGATTTTTCATAAGATATTGGTGAACTCAATGTTTTCTAGACCATTCTGTTCTTGCTCTTTTAAAAATATAAGAAAATTTTAATTGTATACAGTTCCTAAAAAGTCAGTATCCGCATAATAAATTTTTATCGGATAAGTAAAATTTTCAAGCATGTCACTAAATAGTTCTTTTAATATTGAATGGAGAAAATCCCTGGCAACTAGCCATCATCTCAATAGAATTAATATTCACATGCTCTGGTAATGATGAAATCCAGTATGCTGCTTCAGCAATATCTCTTGGTGATAATGGAATAGTACCCTCATATACTTTAGATGCTGCAAAATCATCGCCTTTAAATCTAATATTAGAAAATTCAGTATCTCCGGATAAGCCAGGAGATAAATTTGTTGCTCTAATTCCAGTACCAACCAAGTCCGCTCTTAAATTTAATGTGAATTGATCAACAAATGCTTTTGTTGCTCCGTATACATTTCCTCCTGGATAAGGATAGGCACCTGCGACAGAACCAATGTTTATAATTAATCCAGATTTTTCTTTTACCATATTAGGTAGTATGGCTCTAGTAACTGTAACAAGGCCTTTACAATTAGTACTTATCATTGTTTCCCAATCATCTAAGTATGCTTGATGAGCAGGTTCAAGACCTAGTGCTAGACCAGCATTATTAATTAAAACATTAATTTTTTTTAGGTCATCAGGTATTAGTGATAATCCTTGATTAATTGAATTTTTTTCTGTTACATCCATTTGAATTGGAATTAAATTTTTTCCTAATTCTTTTCTTAAATTTTCTAATTTTTCTAATCTTCTCGCAGTAGCTATAACAGTGTGATTATTTTCCACAAATTTTCTTGCCATTTCAGCACCAAAACCTGAACTTGCCCCAGTTATCATCACTATCATTTTTATCACCTTAGAGTTATCATTTATTAAATAAAGCACTAAACTCTTGAATATCAATACTTTCAAGATGTTTAGTAAATGTAAATCTTGCTTAAAAACTATGCATAAATTAAAATTATCAATATATATTGTCAAACTAGTAAATTAATAACAAAACTTATTTCTTAGAACAATAGCAATGATAAATTAAAAAAAAGAAATGTTTTGAAACAAAATTTATTTTTTTTTTTGCTTAATATTGCAATAAAAGTTATTTTTATTTGATTGGATTTAGTAATGTTTTCAAAAACACATCATATTTCAGAGGTTGATAGCGAGTTATGGGAAGTAATTAATAAAGAAAATAATCGACAACAAGATCATATAGAATTAATTGCATCAGAAAATTATGCTTCTCCAGCAGTAATGCAAGCACAAGGCTCGCAATTAACAAACAAATATGCAGAGGGATATCCTGGCAAAAGATATTATGGAGGATGCGAGTTTGTTGATTTAGCTGAATCACTAGCCATAGAAAGACTCAAAAAACTTTATGGTGCAAATTATGCTAATGTTCAACCCAATTCAGGATCTCAAGCAAATCAAGCAGTTTTTCTGGCATTGTTAAGTCCCGGGGATACTATCATGGGAATGTCATTAGCTGATGGAGGACATTTAACGCATGGGATGCATTTAAATTTGTCAGGAAAATGGTTTAAAGCCACAAGTTATGGTCTAAACGAAAGAGAAGAAATAGATTACGATTTTATGGAAAAACTTGCTCATGAAATTAAACCAAAATTAATAATTGCTGGAGCTTCCGCCTACTCTTTGAAAATTAATTGGGAAAGATTCTCAAGGGTTGCAAAATCTGTTGGGGCGTATTTTTTGGCAGATATGGCTCACTATTCTGGACTCATAGCAGGCAATGTCTATCCAAATCCAATTAATTATGCAGATGTAGTAACTTCGACAACGCATAAAAGCTTAAGAGGTCCTAGAGGTGGAATTATTTTGATGAATGATGAAGTAATTGCTAAAAAAATTAACAGTGCAATATTTCCAGGTGTTCAGGGTGGACCTTTAATGCATGTTATTGCGGCAAAAGCTGTTGCTTTTAAAGAAGCTCTTAGTAATGATTTTAAAGATTATCAAAAAAAAGTTTTGATGAATGCAAGCGCTTTAGCAAAAGTTTTGTCCAATCGAGGATTAAGAATTGTCTCAGGAAGAACTGAATCACATTTAATGTTGATTGACTTAAGATCAAAAAAAATGTCGGGAAAAGAAGCAGAAAAAGTCCTAGGTTTGGCAAATATAACTTGTAATAAAAATGGAATTCCAAATGATCCAGAAAAGCCTTTTATAACTTCAGGAATTAGGTTAGGAACTCCAGCAATGACAACTAGAGGATTTGGTGTTAACGAATCAATACAAGTTGGTGAGTTAATTGCAGATATTTTGGATAATCCAAAAGAAGAAAAAAATTTAATTAAAGTTAAAGAAAAAGTTAAAAAATTAACAGATGAATTTCCTGTATATGAGCTTTAAATAACTAAGGTTTTTTATGCGATGCCCTTTTTGTAAAAATGAGGACACTCAAGTTACTGATTCAAGAGCGGCTGACGACGGTGATAGCGTAAGGAGGCGAAGAAGATGTAATAATTGTTTTAAACGTTTTACTACCTATGAAAGAATTGAGTTAAATTTGCCTTCTGTTGTTAAAAATGATGGTTCAAGAGCTGAATATGACCGAACCAAGCTTAGAAAAAGTTTAAAAATTGCTTTACAAAAAAGACCTGTTTCAGAGGAAAATGTAGAATTAGCAATAAATCGTATAGAAGAACAATTAAGGTCACTTGGAGAAAGAGAAATTTTTTCTAGAAATATTGGTGAATTAGTAATGCTTGAATTACAAATGCTTGATAAAGTTGCTTACATTAGATTTGCTTCCGTTTATAGGGATTTTGAAGATGTAGCAGAATTTAGAGAGGCAATTGAGGAGGTTAATTTTGATAGTAAAAATAAATCCTCTAAAATTAATTGAGAATATTATTCAGTAATAAAGTGAAAATCTTTAATGATAACCAGGGCATGCGTGCGGCTTTAAGTCAAGCCTCAAAAGCATTATACTGTTCGAACCCAAATCCAAGAGTTGGCTGTGTGATTGTTAAAAACAATCAAATTATTGCTAAAGGGCATACAAAGCCAGTTGGATATGATCATGCAGAAATAGTTGCAATAAAAGATGCACGAAAGAGAGGTGTTGATATTAAAGGTTCTACAATTTATGTGACATTAGAACCTTGTAATCACTTTGGAAGAACACCGCCTTGTACCTTGGCTTTAGTCGAAGCTGGAATTTCTAGAGTGGTTATTGCTACTAAAGATCCAAATAATATTGTAACGGGAAATGGAGAAGAATTTTTAAAAAAAGCAGGAATAGATGTAATAACTAGTATCATGGAAAAAGAAGCTAGAGAGATGAATGTAGGATTTTTTTACAGAATGGAAAATAATTTGCCATGGGTAAGAGTAAAATTTGCAATGAGCATTGATGGTAAAACAGCTTTATCAAATGGGAACAGTAAGTGGATAACATCAGCTAATTCGCGAAGAGATGGTCATAGGTGGAGAGCTCAATCATGCGCAATTTTAACTGGGATAGGAACTTTACTATGTGATAATCCTGAATTAACTGTGAGAGATGTGTCGACTTCTAGACAACCTCAAAGAATTATTCTTGATAGCACACTAAAAACTCCTCAAAATGCAAAAATATTAAAGGGAGAAAAGGTTTGGATTGCAACTTCTTCAAAAAATTTTGAAAAAGAAACCATTTTGAAAAAAAAGGGTGTTGAAATAATTTTTCTACCTGACAAAAATGGAAAAGTAGACTTAAATTTATTTATGAATGAACTCTCAAGACGAAATATTAATGAGTTACATGTTGAAGCTGGAGCAAAATTATCTGGATCTTTAATGAAACTTAATTTAGTAAATGAATTATTAATTTATATTTCAACTAGTTTTTTAGGGCCAGGAATTCCATTAGCTGAGTTACCTGAAATCGATAAGTTAACAGATAGATTAAAATTCAGATTATATGAGGTAAAAAAAATCGGAGAAGATCTAAGAGTACGATTAAGAAAAGTGTAATATCATATATCATTTATTTTTTATATTATGTTTACGGGAATTATTACTGCAATTGGATTAATATCTGAGATTGATTCTCTAGGTAATAACAATGCTGGTGTTAGGATCAAAGTATCTGTTAATGAATTTTCTTTATCTGATGTTTCTATAGGTGATTCAATAGCTGTTAATGGAGCTTGCCTAACGGTTACTGCAATTATGAGTAAAGCTTTTTGTGTTGACGTATCAAGAGAAACTTTAAATTGCACAACCGGCTTAAACACTCTAGGACCTGTAAATTTGGAAAAATCTTTAACTTTTGGAGAAAGATTAAGCGGTCATTTAGTATCTGGACATATTGATGATATTGGAGTTATTGAATTTTTTTCTCAAGTTGAAGAATCTTGGAGTATGAAAATTGCCATATCAAAAAAATTAGGTAAGTATTTGGCTTATAAAGGATCCATAACTGTAAATGGAGTTTCTTTAACAATAAATTCAGTAAAAGATAATATTGAAAGCTGCATGGTTTCAATAAATCTGATACCACACACAATTTTAATGACCAATTTAAAAAATTTAAAAAAAGGACATGAAGTAAATTTAGAGGTTGACTTGATAGCTCGCTATGTTGAAAGAATGTTGAGTTTATCCGAAACCAAACAGGTTTTATAAAAGTTTCGTTATTGAAAGTCTTCAAATGCTAATATCAAGTACCGAAGAAATAGTTACTGAAATCAGATCTGGATCAATGGTGGTTTTAGTTGATGAGGAAGATCGAGAAAATGAGGGAGATTTAGTTTTAGCTGCAGATTTTGTCACTCCAGAAGCAATAAATTTTATGGCAAAATTTGGTAGAGGCCTAATTTGTTTAACACTTAATGAACAAAGATGTAATCAACTAAGTCTTCCTATGATGACAAAAAAAAATGAAGCATCATTTGGAACAAATTTTACAGTTTCCATTGAGGCTGCTGAAGGTGTAACTACAGGAATTTCAGCTGCCGATAGATCTCATACAATTTCAGTAGCTGTATCAGCTCATGCTAAACCAGATGATATAGTTCAACCAGGACATGTTTTTCCATTAAAAGCAGAAAAAGGTGGTGTTTTAATGAGAGCAGGGCATACTGAAGCAGGTTGTGATTTGGCCGAATTAGCAGGACTTACACCTGCTGCTGTCATCTGTGAAATTTTAAAAGAGGATGGAGCAATGGCTAGACTTCCTGATCTAATAAAGTTTTCAAAAAAACATAATTTAAAAATAGGATCAATTGCTGATTTGATTAAGTACCGCAGTCAAACTGAAAGTATGATCGAAAAAATAGCAGTAAGGAATATTTTCACTGAATACGGGGATTTTAAAGGAGTCATCTATAGAGATAAGCCAAGTGGAGGGGCACATTTGGCTTTAGTTCATGGACAAATTAATTCGGAAATTGATACTTTAGTTAGAGTTCATCAACCTGTTACTTTATTGGATTTGTTAGAAAGTAAAACATCTCATCACTCTTGGACTATATCTGGAGCTTTGAAAGAAATTAAGCGATCAACGCAAGGAATTATTGTTTTATTAAATTGTGAAGAGTCACCTAATCAAATGTTTTCTCGTTTTAATTCACAAGAGCCAAATTTGAATTTTAATACAACCAACCATCGACGATATGATTTACGCACTTATGGAATTGGAGCACAAATTTTGAGAGAGTTGGGCGTAAAAAAAATGATCTTACTAGCAAATCCAAGAAAAATGCCATCTATGACAGGGTTTAATCTAGAGATTGTCGGATACAAAGCTTGTCAAGAAATCAAAAAAGGGGGGTTAAATTAATATGGATATTTTTGATCAAGATTTGAATGGGAGTGGTTTAAGAGTTGGCATAGTACAATCTAGGTATAATAAAGAAATTTGTGATGGACTAGCTGTTAATTGTTTAAATGAGTTAGAAAAACTCGGTGTTGAGGATCAAGAAATTTTTCACGTAACTGTTCCTGGTTCTTTCGAAATTCCTCTAGCTTTACAAAAAATGGCTGAAACGAGAGAATTTGATGTATTAATTGCTTTGGGGGCAGTAATTAGAGGAGAAACATATCATTTCGAAGTAGTTTCAAATGAATGTTGTGCTGGAATCAGTAGAGTTATTTTAGATTTTGGAATTCCAGTAGTTAATGCTGTTTTAACAACAGAAAATCCTGAACAAGCGAATCAAAGGTACGAAAATAAAGGTAAAGAAGCAGGAAGAGTTGCAGTTGAAATGGCTAATTTGGTTGAAAAGATAGAGGAATTAGCTGATGAGGATAATGAAGAATAATTAATAAAATGAAAATAAAAACTATCCTTGCAAATCAAAGTAAAACCAGGACCCCCAGACATAGAGCTAGAGAATTTGTATTGCAAGGTATTTACCAGTGGCTTATTAATAACAAAGATATTAGCCTCATAGATCAACACGTTCGTGATGGTTACGGGTTTAATAAAGCAGATGAAAAATTTTTTGAAATATTGCTATATGGAATAATTTCAAACTTAGAACTTCTTCAGGCTGAGTTTCTCCCATTTATTGATAGGGAAATATGTCAGCTGTCTCCAGTTGAACACAGTGTTTTGCTTATAGGTACTTTTGAATTAAAAAATCTTGAAGAAATCCCATACAAAGTTATTATAAATGAAGCAGTGGAGTTAACAAAATCATTCGGCGGCATTGACGGGCATAAATATGTTAACGGTGTTTTAGATAAATTAGCAAATTTAATTCGCCAATCCGAAATAAGTTTTCAACATTAATTATAAAAAAAAATGAATTTTTTTCAACCCTCTAGATTAAATAATATTGAGCCATTTCATGTTATGGAAGTTATGAAGCGTGCTGAAGAAATGGAAAAATCTGGTAAATCTTTAATTCATATGGGCGTTGGTGAACCCGATTTTACAGCTCCAGATCAAGTGATTAAATCTGCGCAAAAAAAAATGAACAGTCGAAAGACAGGTTATTCTGCTGCTACTGGGATAGTAGAGTTAAGAAAAGCAATTTCAAATTATTATTTAGAATATTTTGATTTAGATGTTTCATTTAATAGAATTATTATTACGCCTGGGGCTTCTGGAGCAATGCTTTTAGCTTGTGCTGCTTTGGTTGATCGTGATTCAGAAGTTTTAATGCCGGATCCGTCTTATCCCTGTAATAGGCATTTTGTTTCTGCTTTTGAGGGTATATCTAGAATGATTCCTGTAGGTCCAACAACAAAATTTCAGTTATCTTTAGATAATCTTAATCAAGAATGGAAGGATTTAACAAGTGGAGTGATGCTTGCAAGTCCGTCAAATCCAACAGGTACAAATATAAACTCAAGTGAACTTAATAAAATTATTCAGTTTGCAATTAAACGTGAGGGATTTGTGCTTGTTGACGAAATATATCAAGGACTTACATATGACGAAAAACCATTTTCATCTTTAACTTTAAGTGACGAAGTTATTGTGGTAAATAGTTTTTCAAAATACTTTAATATGACTGGTTGGAGATTAGGATGGATGGTTGTTCCAGAGAAAATGTTTTCTACAATAGAAAAATTAGCACAGAATTTTTTTATTTGTCCCTCTGTAATTTCGCAAACAGCAGCTCTTTCCTGTTTTGAATTTGACTGTATTAAAATTTTTGAAAAAAGAAAAAATATTTTTAAGGAAAGAAGAGATTTTTTAGTGCCTGAACTTGAAAAAATTGGTTTTAAAATTCCTGTGCTTCCAGACGGTGCTTTTTACATATATGCTGATTGTAGTTTGTTTTCTGATAATTCAGAAATTTTTTGCAATACTATTTTAGAAAAAACCGGAGTTGTGACAGTTCCTGGTTTAGATTTTGGTACTAATAATTCAAAAAAATATATTCGGTTCTCGTACGCAACTTCAATAGAGAATTTAAAAGAAGCAGTGTTCAGATTAAAGAAATTTTTAATTTAGTTAAATTTATGGAATATTTTGATTTAAGAGATTTTATTGAAAAATTGAGACATAAAAAGGAGTTATTAGACATACCTTTTTCTGTTTCACCGAATTTAGAAATAACTGGACTTTGTGATAAAACTCTTAAAAATAAAGGTCCTGCTCTATTATTTACAAATATTATTGGTTATGATGTTCCTGTTCTTGGAAATTTATTTGGTTCGACAAAAAGAGTTGCTTTAGGAATGGGCGCATCAAATACAAATGATTTAAGGAAAATCGGGTCATTATTAGCTACATTAAAAGAACCTAAGCCTCCAAAAGATTTAATGGATGTTCTTGGACTTGGTAAATTAGCTAAATCTTTATGGGACATGAAACCATCAAAGCAAAATTCTGCTCCTTGTCAAGAAATTATAATAGAAGGAAAAGATGTTGATTTAAGTAAGTTTCCAATTCAACAATGCTGGCCTGATGATGCCTCTCCTTTGATAACTTGGGGGCTTGTTATAACAAAGGGGCCCAATAAAAAAAGACAAAATTTAGGTATATATAGACAACAAGTTATTGACTCTAACAAAGTTATAATGAGATGGCTTTCTCATAGGGGAGGAGCTCTTGATTTTAGAGATCATTCTCTTCAAAATCCTGGAAAGCCTTTCCCAATATCGGTGGCTTTGGGAGCTGACCCAGCAACAATGTTGGGAGCAGTTACTCCGGTTCCTGATTCCCTTTCAGAATTTCAATTTGCAGGTTTACTAAGAGGAAGTAGAACGAAAGTGGTTAAATCAATTGGGAGTGATTTGTTAGTTCCTGCAACTTCAGAAATTATATTAGAGGGTAACATTTATCCAGATAATTCGAAAATTTTGAGAGAAAAATCAGACTTTGATTCAGTTAATAATTATGAATTAGCTCTAGAGGGACCATTTGGTGATCATACTGGGTATTATAATGAGAAGGACTGGTTTCCAGTATTTACAATAGATAGAATTACAATGAGAAAGAATCCAATTTATCATTCCACTTACACCGGAAAGCCACCAGATGAACCAGCTATTTTAGGAACAGCTCTTAATGAAGTTTTTATTCCTATTCTTCAAAAACAATTTAGTGAAATTATTGATTTTTATCTTCCTTCTGAAGGGTGTAGTTACAGATTTGCAATTGTTCAGATCAAAAAATCATATATTGGACATCCTAAAAGAATAATGTTTGGTATATGGAGTTTTTTGCGGCAATTCATGTACACTAAATTTATAATAGTTGTTGATGATGATATAAATATTCGCAATTGGAGTGATGTTATTTGGGCTATAAGTACAAGAGTGGATCCTTCAAGAGATATGACAATTATTGAAAATACTCCTATAGATTATCTAGATTTTGCATCACCTATTAGTGGTTTGGGTAGCAAAATGGGTATTGATGCAACAAATAAATGGCCTGGTGAAACAAGTCGAGAGTGGGGGAAAATTATAAAGATGAACAAAGAAATAAATTCAAAGATTGAACATTTATGGAAAAAAATTGATTTTTAAAAATACTTAATTTTATTGCACTTGAATCCTGATAAAATTGGTATTGGCGGGCCCCTGCGCATTGTAGCGTAGTGAACCTGGTCAGGTCGGGAACGAAGCAGCCATAGCTATAAACTGCAAGTGCCGTAGATAAGGCTCGTCTTAAGTCTTTTTAAACATTATTATTAAATGTTTATAGATTTTTTTGGGTAATACTTTTTTTTAATATTAAATTCCAATGTCTTATAAAGTTTTAGCAAGTAAATATAGACCAAAAAATTTTGATACATTAGTTGGGCAAGATCACGTGGTCCAAGCATTAACACATTCATTAAAGCACAATCGTCTTCACCACTCTTACTTATTTACTGGAACAAGAGGTGTGGGAAAAACAACCCTTTCTAGAATTCTTGCAAAATCATTCAATTGTATTGGAGAAAATGGTAAGAGTGGAGTGACACAAAATCCATGTGGAATTTGTAATGTTTGCTTATCAATAGATGATGGAAGATTTGTTGATTATATTGAGATGGATGCAGCTTCTAATCGTGGAGTTGAGGAAATGGGGAGTATGTTAGAACAAGCAATTTATTTACCCTCTTACGCTCGTTTTAAAGTTTACGTGATAGACGAGGTACATATGCTGTCAAACTATGCATTTAATGCAATGCTAAAAACTCTTGAGGAACCTCCTAAACATGTTAAATTTATTCTGGCAACTACGGATCCTCAAAAAATTCCCGTAACAGTTTTGTCAAGATGTTTACAGTTTAATTTAAAAAAAATGCTTCCTAGCAATATTTCTAAATTTTTAGAAAAAATTTTATCGGAAGAAAAAATAAGCTATGAAAAAAAAGCTGTAAATTTAATTTCACACTCTTCTCAAGGTTCAATGCGCGACGCTCTGTCCCTCGCTGACCAAGCTATTTCTTATTCTGGCGAAAATATTACGATAAAGTCTGTTCAGGACATGCTTGGGACTATTGACAAAGATTATTTAATAAATTTGCTAGAAGTTTTATCAGAGCAAAATGGATCAAAACTTTTTGAAATAATTGATAATATAGCAAGCCGAAATCTCTCTTTGGATAATATATTAAGGGATTTAGGTAACTTGCTAACTACAATAGCAATTGCACAAAATGTGCCAAATTCAATAGATGAAACTTTATTTGAAAAAGATGCCATTATTAGGTTAGCTGAAAAATTTTCTCCAGAAGAAATTCAACTTTTCTACCAAATTGCTGTTCATGGAAAAAATGAATTGAGTCTTGCTCCAGATGAATATTCAGGATTCAGCATGACTATACTTAGAATGTTAGCTTTTAAACCTATTTTTCTTTCGAGTGAAAAAAATAATCCTACCTTAGTAGAATCAAATTCAGAGCAGAATTTTTCAAAGAATTTTGGTGAATCAGTAAAAGAAAAAAATGATTCGCAAGATTTAAAACAATATTCATATAAAGATATCAATAATAAAGAAAAGTATTCACCACCAAACATAAACACCCTTAAAGAAAAAAATATTATTAAATTAGATAATATGAATAATATAAATTGGCCTGATTTAGTTGATGGTTTGTCTTTAATTGGCGCATCTAATCAACTTGCTATTCATAGTGAACTAATTAATATCACCGAAAAAAATGATATTTTATCTGTATTTCTCAAGATAACCTCAAAATCATTGTTCTCCTCATTGAGTGAGGAAAAATTAAGTTCATCATTAGAAAATCATTTTAAGAAAAAAGTCAATATTTTTGTTGAAATTGGAAATGTAACAAATACTGCTTACTCTATAAAAATTTCTAAAGAAAAAAAACAACAACTTTTAGCAGAACAGTCAATGCAAAATGATCCATTCATAAAAAAAATTATGGCTGATTTTGGTGCAAAAATTATTCCAGGCTCAGTTAAATCAATATAATTTAATAAAAGGAGATTCTTAACATGAAAGGTCAATTATCAGGTTTAATGAAACAAGCGCAAGCAATGCAAGATAATATGAAAAAAATGCAGGACCAACTCGCTATTCTAGAAGTTGAGGGTCAATCTGGTGCTGGTCTTGTTAAAGTTTTAATGACTTGTAAATATGATGTAAAAAGGGTAACAATAGATAAAACTCTTCTTGAAGAAGATAAAGATATGCTCGAAGATTTGGTGGCTGCTGCAATCAATGATGCTGTTAGAAAAGCTGAGTCAACATCGTCAGAAAAAATGGCTGGAATGACAGCAGGAATGGCTCTTCCTCCAGGCTTTAAGCTTCCTTTTTGATTTTTCATGAGTATTACTTCTAGTTTAGATTTCTTGATAAACACGCTTCGTCGTTTGCCTGGAATAGGACCAAGGTTTGCTCAAAGAATTGCTTATTATCTTCTTCAAGGAGATCGGGAAACTGCTTCAATTCTAGCTAAAGCATTAAATGATGCAGTTAATAAAATACATCAATGTATAAAATGTAATACTTTTTCTGAAAATGATCTTTGTTTAATTTGTTCTGACCCCTATAGAAAATCAAATCTGTTATGTGTCGTTGAAACTCCCGCAGATCAATTAACAATTGAGCAAACTATGATTTTTAAGGGCAAATATTTTATATTAATGGGTCACTTGTCCCCAATTGAAGGTATTGGCCCTAAAGATCTTAACCTTGAAAAATTAGTAAAAAGAGCAAACGATGGTATTGTTGAAGAGTTAGTTTTAGCAACAAATTTTACTAACGAAGGAGAAGCTACTGCTCACTTTATTAGTGAAAAAATGAAGAAACTAGGTCTAAAAGTAACTAGACTTGCTAGAGGTGTGCCAATGGGTGGAGAGTTGGAATACGTAGATATTGGAACAATTGCTCGAGCTATAGTTGATAGAAAAGTTAACTAATCTTTTTAAAGAAATTAGAGGCTATTTTTATAAGATTTTCTGTTGAGCTATCGTGTTTGTATATATCTTTTTTTAGATTTATTTTTTTTAATATTTTTTCAGTCATTTTTTTCCCTATTTCCACTCCCCACTGATCAAAACTATTTATATTCCAAAGACTTCCTTGGATAAATGTTTTGTGTTCATATAAAGCAATAAGAGATCCTAAAATCTTTGGGTTTAATTCGTCTAAAATTATCATATTACTTGGCCGATTACCTACAAAAATCGAATAAGGATCAGATCTATCAATTCTATTTGATTTATCGGAATTTTGATTTCCAATCATAAGAGCTTCGGCTTGAGCAAAACAATTTGCTAAAAGAGTTTTATGATGATCAAGATAATTATGATTGGGTTTTAATACAGCAATAAAGTCAACAGGAATGATGTCTGTGCCTTGATGAAGCATTTGAAAATAAGAGTGTTGTCCATCAGTACCAACACTTCCCCAAATAACAGGAGACGTTGGATTTTTAATTAATTTTCCGTCTTTTGTAACGTTTTTACCATTACTTTCCATCTCTAGTTGTTGAAAATATATAGGAAGTTGTTTCAAATCATCATGATAAGGAGATATTAATTGAGATGTAATTTTAAAAAACTGTCTATACCAAAAAGCTGTCAAGGCCATAATCACAGGCATATTTTTTCCAAGAGGTGATTTACAAAAATGTTGATCCATTTCATTTGCACCTTTTAATAAAGCCCTAAAATTTTTCATCCCAATTGAAATAGCAATAACCAAACCAATTGAAGACCATAATGAATAACGGCCACCAACCCAATTCCAAAAAGGGAAAATATTTTCTTTATCGATTCCAAATTTTTTAACAGCTTCTAAATTTGTCGAAACAGCAACAAAGTGTTTAGAAATATCTTTTTTTTCTCCATATTTTAAAAACCAATTTTTTAATGTTTGAGCATTTAAAAGTGTTTCTTGTGTATTAAAAGTTTTAGATGAAATAATAAATAATGAAGTATCAGCTGAGATTTTGTTAGTTATTGTCTCTAAGGCGTGAGCATCTACATTTGATAAAAAAAATACTTCAATATCTTTTTTTGTAAATTGTCGGAGTGCAGAATGAATCATAGAGGGTCCTAAATCAGATCCTCCAATTCCTACATTAATGATATATTTTATCGGTTTACCTGAAAAACCTAACCATCTTTTTTGACGAATTTTCTCTGAAAATATTTCAATTTTTTTTTGAGTTTCTTTTATTTTTTTAGTAAGATTTTCACCTTCGAGAATAAATTTTGAATTAGATTGATCTCTTAAAAGAGTATGGAGAACTGGTCGATTTTCACTTATATTTATGTATTTTCCTTTAAACATATCATTACGATTTTCTTCAATTTTTTTATGTTTTCCAAAAGAGATAAGTAATTCTATTGTTTTATGATCCAAATAATTTTTTGAGTAATCAAAAGTTAAATTACAATCTTTAATAGAAAAATTTTCAAAACGTTTTGAATCTTTTTTGAAAAGTTCATTAAGAGTTGTTTTTTTCATAGTTATTGAATGTTGCTTTAAAGCAATAAATTCAGGACAGTTATTTTGAGTTGTGTTTTTTTTGTTTATCATGAAATATGTTTTTTTAAAAATAGTAATATATTTGAAATTTATGTAATATTTTAATTATATTTGATTTGAATTCTGAAAGATAATTTAGATTTTTTTGAAAATTTTTTATGAGAAATCAACAACAAAAAAAAGCAGTTGCAAAGGAAGCAATTGATTTTATAGTAAAAGATGAAGTAATAGGTGTTGGAACTGGCTCAACAGTTAATTTTTTCATAGATGAACTTGGTAAAATAAAAGATTGTTTAAAAGGCGCAGTTACAACATCAATAGAATCTCGAAATAGATTAATTGATCACGGAATTACAGTTTATGAATTAAATGACATAGAATTTTTGCCTATATATATAGACGGTGCTGATGAAATTAACAACAATGGAGTAATGATTAAAGGTGGTGGCGGAGCTTTGACTAAAGAAAAAATCGTTGCTAATTTTGCTAACGATTTTATTTGTATTGTAGATGAGTCAAAATTCGTTAATAATCTTGGAACATTTCCTCTGCCAATTGAGGTAGTTCCAATGGCAGAAAAGTCAGTATGTAAAAGTCTAATTAGAATGGGTGGTATACCAGTAACTAGAAAAAAAGAAGGAAAAGTTTTTTTTACTGAGAACTCTTGCATCATTTTAGACGTAAAACACATTCAGCTCACAAATCCAAATGAAGTAGAGTTTAAAATTAACATGATTCCTGGCGTAGTAAATGTTGGCTTATTTTCTTATAACTCTGCTTCTATATGTTTAGTAGGAACAAATAAAGGAGTGATAAAAAAAAATTTTAAAAGATAAGTTATTATTCTGGTGGAACGTAACCTTGAGCCTGATCTGCTCCATCCCCAAAAAAATGTTTTTCCATCTGATTTGCTAAATATTTTCTGGCACGTTGATCTGCTAGGTTTAACCGATTTTCGTTTACCAACATTGTTTGATGTTTTAGCCAATCTTCCCATGCTTCTTTAGAAACTGATTCCCATATTTTTTTCCCCAATTCTCCAGGATATGGAGGAAAATCGAGCCCTTCAGTTTCTTTATTGAGTTTAATACATTTGACAGTTCTTTTCATTTTAAATCCTTTTAAAGTTTTTTTATCAATACTTGAGATTTTCTTTGCCAGTTATACATATTTTGTCGATTTTGTGGTAATTCATCAAAAACTGCATTTATAAAACCACGTTTTAAAAACCAATGAGTCGCACGAGTTGTTAAAACGAATATTTTTTTATATCCTAATTTTCGACCTTTATTTTCTAAATGTTTTAATAATCTTTCTCCTTCACCTTGACCTTGCGATTTTGGATTTACAGTTAAGCAAGCTAACTCAAACATTTTTTCTTTTGGAAAAGGATATAAGGCTGCACATCCAAAAATTACTCCATCATGTTCAATAACAGAAAAATTTTCAGCTTCTCTTTCAATTAATTCTCGACCTCTTTTAACTAGAGTGCCATCAATTTCTAGTGGTTCAATTAGTCTCAAAATACTTGGAACATCATCAGTTGTAGCGTCTCTTAAACTTTCTAGATTTTCTGATGTAATCATTGTGCCTATTCCGCTATGCGTAAAAATTTCAAGAAGTAATGAACCGTCAACATTAAAAGGAATTATATGAGATCTTTTTACCCCTTCTTTGGAAGCATTTATTGCACTATCAAAGTATAGCCTTGATTCTGGAGGAATTGGTAGGTTACTAATTTCAGAAGCTTTGTTAGAAAAAATTTCTCTAATTTCTATATTGCTTTCATTAGTCAAAATTTTATTCTCAGTCAAAAAGATTAATTTATCTGCTTTTAAAGAGATTGCCGTCTTTAATGCAACATCTTCCATTGTCAAATTAAAAACTTCTCCAGTTGCAGAGTAACCTAGTGGAGATAATAAGATAAGTTCGCCATTATTTAAAATTGAATGAATTGACGCAAAAGCAATTTTATGAGCTATACCGGTGTGTTCATAATCAATCCCATTTAAAATCCCTATTGGACGCGCAGTTACAAAATTTCCGGATATTAATCTTATTGCGGAATTTGCCATTGGAGTATTTGGTAATCCCTGGCTAAACGCTGCCTCAATGTCAAGACGAAGTTCGCCAGAAGCTTCTTTTACACACTCTAATGCAATTTGATCAGTAAGCCTTTTACCTTTATAGTAGGTTGAAACTATTTTACGTAATTTTAATTGTTCTTCTATTTGTGGTCTAGATCCATGAACAATTACAACTTTTATTCCAAGAGCATGAATTAAAGATAAGTCATGTGCTAAAACAGGAAGAGCTCCTGCTCTGACCAACTCTCCCGGAAAAGCAACTACAAAAGTTTTACCACGAAATGCATGGATGTATGGTGCAACAGCTCTTAACCATTCTACAAAATTTAAATTATTATTCATTATAAGTATTATAATTCGCTTAATATGCTAAAGTAAAAAAATATTATTAAATATAATTTTATTTTCCTCCATAATTATGACTATAAAATCAGATAAATGGATTAGAAAAATGGCTTCATCAAAAAAAATGATTGAACCATTTGAAGAGAATCAAATTCGTGAATCAAACGGCGAGAAAATAGTATCTTATGGCACTTCTTCTTATGGTTATGATATTAGGTGTGCTAATGAGTTTAAAATTTTTACAAATATTAATAGTGTCATTGTTGATCCAAAAAAATTTGATGAAAATTCTTTTTTTGATTTGAAAAGTGACATTTGCATAATTCCTCCTAATTCTTTTGCATTGGCAAGAACAATTGAATATTTTAGAATCCCAAGAAATGTTTTAACTATTTGTCTGGGTAAATCAACATATGCAAGATGTGGAATAATAGTTAATGTAACTCCTTTTGAACCAGAATGGGAGGGCTTTGTAACTCTCGAATTTTCAAATACTACACCTCTTCCGGCAAAGATATATGCAGGTGAAGGTTGTGCTCAGGTTATTTTTTTTGAAAGTGATGAAGATTGTGATATTAGTTATAAAGATAGAAAAGGAAAGTATCAAGGTCAAAAGGGTGTAACTCTTCCAAAAGCTTAGGGTTATTTGACACAATTTACAAAATAACCCTTAACTCCATTTATTTCGCTTTTTACAAGTCCATGTATATCAGTTTCAAAGCCAGGAAAAACCTCATTAAAGTCTCTTGCAAATTTTAAATAATTAATAATAGTTTTATTAAATATTTCACCTGGAATTAAAAGAGGTATTCCAGGTGGATATGGGGTTAGCAAGATAGCTGTTATTCTCCCCTCTAATTCGTCAATAGAAACTCTCTCAATTTCTTTATGTGCCATTTTTGAGTAGGCATCGGATGGTTTCATTGCAGGTTGCATGTCTGAAAGATACATTTCTGTTGTTAATCTCGCAACATTATAATTTTTATACATATTGTGAATTTTTTGACATAAATCATAAAGTCCAACCCTTTCATAAATAGAATATTTATTTGAAAATTCCGGAAGGATTCTCCAAATAGGTTGATTTTTGTCATAGTCATCCTTAAATTGTTGAAGAGCAGTAATTAATGAATTCCATCTTCCCTTAGTGATTCCAATAGTAAACATTATGAAAAAAGAGTAAAGTCCTGCTTTTTCCACAATTATTCCATGTTCAGCTAAATATTTTGTCACAATAGATGCTGGAATCCCGTCTATATCAAATTTTCCGTTTAATGACAAACCAGGAGTAACAATTGTCGCCTTAATTGGATCAAGCATATTAAAGTTAGTTTGAACTTCACCAAATCCGTGCCATTCATCCTCAGACTTTATTATCCAGTCCTCATTAGAACCAACACCGTCTTCTGAAAAGTTTTCTGGCCCCCAAACCTTAAACCACCAATTTTTTCCCCATTCATCGTCAACTTTTTTCATAGCTCTTCTAAAGTCTAAAGCCTCATAAATACTTTGTTCTACCAAGGCAGTCCCTTCTGGGGGCTCCATCATTGCAGCTGCAATATCACATGATGCGATAATAGCGTATTGAGGCGATGTTGAACTATGCATTTGATAAGCTTCATTAAAACACTCTTGATCAAGTCTAAAATTTTCTGATTCTTGAACAAGTATTTGAGAAGCTTGGGAAATACCAGCTAACAGTTTATGAGTAGACTGCGTAGAAAAAATGATTGATTTTTTTGCTCGTGGTCTATCTTTTCCAATTGCATGCATATCTCTGTAAAAATCATGAAAACTTGCATGAGGGAGCCAAGCTTCATCAAAATGTAAAGTCTCAATGTGTCCGTCAAGCATATCCTTTATTTTTTCAACATTATAAATTACTCCGTCATAAGTAGATTGAGTGATACTTAAAATTTTTGGATTTTTATTTTTTATTTTTTTTGCAAAAGGATTTGCTTCAATTTTTTTGAATATATTTTCAATTTTAAATTCACTAATAGGAATTGGACCAATTATTCCTAAGTGATTTCTGGTTGGCATTAAAAAAACTGGAATTGCTCCACACATAATGATGGCGTGAAGAATAGATTTATGACAATTTCTGTCAACTACCACTATATCATTAGGAGATACTGTCGCATGCCAAACAATTTTATTAGAAGTAGATGTACCGTTTGTTACAAAATAACAGTGGTCAGAATTAAAAATTCTTGCTGCATTTTTTTCAGATGCAGCTACTGGCCCAGTATGGTCTAATAATTGACCGAGTTCCTCTACTGCATTGCATACATCTGCTCTTAGCATATTTTCACCAAAAAATTGGTGAAACATTTGGCCAATCGGTGATTTTAAAAACGCGACACCTCCTGAATGTCCTGGACAATGCCAAGAGTAAGAACCATCATGAGCATAATTTACTAATGCTCTAAAAAAAGGAGGTGACAAACTATCTAAGTATGACTTTGCTTCTCGGATAATATGTCTTGCGACAAATTCAGGAGTATCCTCAAACATATGAATGAAACCATGAAGCTCTCTTAAAATATTGTTAGGAATATGTCTTGAAGTTCTTGTCTCACCATATAGATAAAGTGGAATATCAGCATTTTTATATCTAATTTCTTCAACAAAAGCTTTTAATGATTTAAGAGCATTTTCGGTATCCTCATAGGATCCATCTCCAAATTCCTCATCATCAATTGATAAGATGAATGCAGAAGCTCTTGACTGTTGTTGAGCAAATTGTGATAAGTCAACATAACTAGTTACACCTATAACTTCAAAATTTTCTTTTTTTATTGCATTAGCAAGTGCTCTGATTCCCAATCCTGAAGAATTTTCTGAGTGAAAGTCTTCATCAATAATAAAAATTGGGAAATGAAATTTCATAAATATCCTTTTTAAAAAGCGAGTTATTAAATTTTTAGCATATCAATTTTTTTTCGAGTATGTAACAAAGAAAAAACTGAAATTATTTTTTTTTGAGTAGTTCTTATTTCTTGACAATTCTAACCAATTTTTTAATTCAATTTTTGGAAAAAATGTATCACACTCAAAGTCTTTATCTATTTCAGTTATTATAAGTTTATTTGCAAAAGGCATTGCTTTTTGATAAACCTTTGAGCCTCCAATAATAAAAATTTTTTCTTTTTTACACAATTCAAATATTTTTTCAAAAGAATTAATAACCTCAATTCCAGGGTGACTATAGTCAGAATTTTGAGTCAGTACAATATTTCTTCTTTCAGGTAAAGGTTTACCAATTGATTCAAAAGTTTTTCTTCCCATAACGATACAATGGCCTAAGGTATTTTTTTTAAAAAATTTAAGGTCCTCTGGAAGATGCCATGGAATGACATTATTAATTCCTATACCATTTGATTTTTCTATTGCTGCAATTATTATAAGTTCAGAAAATGCCATATTTTTGAAATCTTAAATTGATACGTCAGCTTTAATTAAAGGATGTGAATTATAGTTTAAAACTGAAATATCATTATAAGTGTAATCAAAAATACTTTTAGGTTTCCTTTTAAGCATTAATTTTGGTAATTGCATTGTTTTTCGTGAAAGTTGCTTCTTAACTTGGTCTAAATGATTTAAATAGATATGGCAGTCTCCACCAGTCCATATAAATTCATCAGGTACCATATTTGTTTGATGAGCTACTAAATGAGTAAGTAAAGCGTATGAAGCAATATTAAATGGAACACCTAAAAATATGTCAGCACTTCTTTGATAAAGTTGACATGAGAGCTTTTTTTCATTTGTGTAGAATTGAAATAAGGCGTGACAAGGTGGAAGCTTCATTATGTTAATATCAGCAACATTCCATGCAGATACAATTAATCTTCTCGAATCAGGATTAGTATTTATTTGATCAATTAATTGAGATATTTGGTCTATATTTTTGTTATTTTTTGATGGCCATGATCGCCACTGATGCCCATAAATTGGTCCAAGATCCCCGTTTTTGTCAGCCCACTCGTCCCAAATTGTAACGCCATTTGAATTAAGATAGTTTATGTTTGTAGAGCCTGAAAGAAACCAAATAAGTTCATGAATAATTGACTTTAAATGAATTTTTTTTGTTGTTACTAAGGGAAAACCTTTTTTTAAATCAAATCTCATTTGATAGCCAAATACAGATTTTGTTCCTGTTCCAGTCCTATCTTTTTTAATATTTCCATTTTCTAAAACATGCTTCATGAAATTCAAATATTCAATCATAATTTTTTTTAACTTATAAATATTATTCACTAAAATTAATCTTAATTAAAACTCAGTTATTTGAAAATTGAAGATTTGCTAAATTCGCATAGAGACCGCCAGATTTTATTAAATGAAAGTGATCTCCAACTTCAATAATTTCTCCTTCTTTCATAACTAAAATTCTATTAGCTTTCTTTATTGTTGCTAACCTATGAGCAATAATAATAGTTGTTCTATCTTTCATTGCTGCTTCCAAAGCCATTTTTATAAGTTGTTCAGATTCTGCGTCCAGTGAACTAGTAGCTTCGTCAAGTAATATTAAAGGGGGATTTTTTAATAATACTCTCGCAATCGCAATTCTTTGTTTTTGACCACCTGATAATCTTACACCTCTTTCTCCTAAAAAGGTATCGTAGCTATCTGGAAGTTTTGTAATAAAATCATGTGCAGCGGCCAATTTTGCAGCAGTTATAACTTCATGATCTGAAGCATTTGGTTTTCCATAACGAATATTTTCAAAAGCATTTGTTGAAAAAATTGTTGTTTCTTGAGTAACAATACCAATGTTTTCTCTAACTGATTTTAACTTGGCTTTTTTTATGTCTATATTATCAAGGTATATATATCCTTCATTTGGATCATATAATCTCAAGATTAGTTGAAAAAGAGTTGTTTTACCTGCACCAGATGGACCAACAATAGCAACAGTTTCTCCATGACTTATTTCAAAACTAATATTTTTTAAAGATAACTGATTTGGTCGAGATGGATAACTAAAACTTAAGTTTTCAACTTTCAAGTTTATATTATTTTCTGATTTTTTCGGGAATGATATTGGATTAGATGGGTTTTTAATTTTAGGATCCTCAGATAATAATTCTAATAGTCTTTCAGTTGCGCCTGCTGCTCTTTGTAAATCTCCAAGTATTTCAGCAATTGCACCAATGGAACCAGAAATTATCACGGCATAAAATATGAATTGTGTAAGTTCTCCGATACTCATTTCATTATTAACAACTGAGTAAGCTCCTAACCATAGTACAAATACAACAGTAGAAAAAATAAAAAGAATTGCTACTGCGGTAAGAAGGGATCTTGCTCTTACTCTTTTTATTGAAGTATTGAATGCTTTTTCTATAGCTTTAAAGAAGCGATTTGATTCAAAATTTTCATTATTAAATGATTGAACAGTACTTGTTGAATTAAGAATTTCGCCGGCTATCCCAGATGCACTTGCAATTTTATCTTGAGAGTCACGAGATAATTTTCTTACTTTTCGACCAAAAAACATTATCGGAATGATTACTGCTAATAGTATTAATACTATAATTGCTGATAATTTAACGTTCGTTATAAATATCATTATTAATGCACCGATTAATAATAAAAAATTTCTTAATGCCATTGAAACGCTGGTTCCAACTACAGTTTGGACTAATGTTGTATCAGTAGTTAAACGAGAAAGAACCTCTCCAGTTTGCGTTGTTTCAAAAAATTCAGGTGTTTGAAAAAGAATATGCGAAAAAACTTTTTGTCTAATATTTGAAGTAACACGCTCACCCAGCCATGATACTAAGTAAAATCTAGAAGCAGTTGCAATTGCCAAAATACAGGCAATTACAAAAAGTTGAAAAAAATATAAATCTATGTTTTCAAAATTTGCGTTAGTTTTATCACTAAAACCAGAGTCAATCAATCTTCTGAAACCAAAAGGCAAAGTTAATGTTGCACATGCAGCTATTATTAAAACAAATAGAGCTAAAAAAATTTGTTGTTTATAGGGTTTTATAAATGGCAAAAGACTATAGAGAATTTTAAGACCGCTTTTAGACTTTGGGCGATCACTTTTAATATTCATAATTTCATAGGTTTATAATAACCAGTTAATTCCAAGTAACCTTTACCAATTATCTGGTTTTTTTGTTTGATTAAAATTGCTCCCTCCCAGTAAACAGAGCCAGTAGTTTTTCTAGAGTCAAATTCTTGATTATTTTGAAGAGGAAAGACTTTGAAATGAAAAGATCCTAAATGAATTTCCATAGAGATGGGATATATTGTTCCAGTCAACTTTGACCTCCAGGTTTCTAATGTTTGGAATTTTATTTCATTAAATGAAAATTTTTGTAAATTTCCATTCGCTGAACGATAAATTGCATATCTCCATATATCCTGGCCTTTTTTTCCTCTTATTTTAAAGACAGTTATTACTCCTCCATCATTTAGATTTATTCCAAGCCAATCCCATCCTAACGCATTAGGATCTAATATACTTGAAGACCACTCATGGTCAAGCCAAGCTTTTCCGCTTACATTAGTTTTTTTTCCGTTATAGGTAATTTCTCCAGAAACAATTAATTGAGGTTCACTATAGTAATAACTAGCTTGCTTAAGTAATGGGCCTTTTTGTGAAAAACCTTTATTTCCTTGTAATAAAATTTTTTGTGTAGGCTGTAAATTAAAATTAAAATTGAATTTTTCTGCAAAAATATTTACTAAATAATTACCATTTTGTATTTTTTTCATTTCCCAGTTATGGAGTTTAATATCAGTATTATTCTCTTTTGCATAAACTAGGTTGAAACCTTCTCGACCAATTTTTTGAGAGTATAGTAATTTATCTTGTTTGATATCAGATAATGCCGCATGCCCAATAATAATATTTTTTGGAAGAAAACTACTTGTATTTTTCACATTAACTTTTGTTGAGTATCGAAAAAAAGTAATTTGAAAACCCATATTTTTTTTATTAGGCATATCTAACCAACCTGTGACATACCACCATTCAATTTTAAAATTTTTATGTGATCCAAAATCTTTTGGAAATTCTAATTCTTTATTTTCTCGAACAACGCTAAATTTATTCTGAGAATAAAGATTGAAACTTATAAAAAAAAGAATAATTAATAAAATCTTCTTTTTCACTAGTCTTCCCTAACTAAAAAAATTGATTTTTGTTTAAGAGAAAACTTTCCAGAGATTAAAGCAGTAGATGCAGCTGATATGAGAAGGATTAATGCAATAAACAAAAGAAATAACCAAGGTATATTAACATTCATTGTCCAATGAAAAGATTGAGGATTAATGACAAAAATTAAAATAAAACTTAAACATAAACCCAAAGCAAATCCTATTATAATTGCTATGGTTGCTAAAAGTGTTCCCTCAAAAAAAAGAAGATGTTTTATTTGATTTTTACTTACCCCGAAATGCATTAGCATACCAAATTCCTTAGATCTAGATATTGTTTGGGCAGAGAAAGAGGAAGCAATGCCAAATATACCAATTATTATAGCGATTCCTTCAAGTATATACGTTACTTTAAAACTTCGATCAAACATTTTCATACTTAATAATTTTATCTCACTAGGAATTATTAATTCTAAATTATCTAGCATAACTGTTTTTCTAAAAAAAAATTCAAAATCTTTAAGACTTTCTTTGTTTTTGAGCCAAACATTTATATAATTAACCTTAAAATCATTTGTTAAAGTTTGATAATCATTTAATTTCATCTGAATAGATCCATTTTGTCGAGCGTAGTCTCTGTATATACCTGCAACTTCAAATTCATCTGAAATTTCTCCAAATGGAATAATAATTTTATCTTCCTCTTTCCATCCATATAAATCTACCATTGCTTCAGAAATCCAAATTGGTTTTTGGATTTTTTTAGGGGAGTGGCTAATCAAAGGCAATGTTTCCCTTATAGAATTGTGGTTATTTGATCTGGCAATTAAATTTATTTTTGGTTTTGAAGGAACAAACGAAAATGATAAATTTCTTGAGTATTCGATTTTTTTAATCTGCTGAAGAGATTTTATTCGATTAATTTCAATATTGTTAAGAAGATTATTTTCTCCACCATTTTTAGAGCGAATATAAATATCTGCAGAAAGGACTTGATTTAACCAATTTTCTACGGAGCTTCTAAAACTTGAAACCATAATTGCCATTGCCACCATTAGTGAAAAACTTACTAAAACCCCACCTAAAGCAATAGCGACCTGATTTGAATTGTTTGACATTCTTGTTAAAGCAAGATGTGGAACCAAATTTTCATCAAGTTTAGAACAGAACGAAAAAAAAATCTTTGAAATACGGGGCATAATTGCGATTGTTCCTAATAAAATTAATAATATCGATAAATAACCAAATATTGGTATTTCAAATAACGGCGGAAAAAAGGCAAATAATATACCAATAATTATTAATATGATGGCTGGTGCTGGATTATCAAATGAACTTAATAATAAGTCTTCGTTGCCTTTTTTAAGTGAAGCTGAAGGAGTATTTTTTTTTGTTGTAAATGCTGGTGATATTGCTCCTGAAGTTGCAACGAATATTCCTATTATAAAATATATTAAAGCGGTTATTGGTTCAAAGTATAATTTTGGTTTTGTTCCCATGAAATATCCTCCGCCAAGGTCACCTCCAAATATTGAAAGTGCTGTTTGGGCAAAAAAATATCCAAATAATACTCCAATGACTGAACCAATAACACCTAATATAAAACCTTCAAGAATGACTAAAAAAATTAAGCGATTTTTACTCATCCCAACCGTTCTTAATAATGTAAATTCTGATTGTCTCTTGATAACTGATAAAGTTTGAGTTGATAAAACCAGGTATCCTCCTGTAAAAAGAGCAATGAAACCCAAAATACTTAAATTTATTCTATAAGATCTTGAAATACTCGCATTTTTTTTTTCTTTTTCAATTGGTTCAAATATAGAGATAAAGTTACCATATTTATTGATCAATTTATCTTTTATCGATTCAATATTTTCTCCAAAATTTAGTTTCAAATCGACTCCGGATATTTTTTTTAAATGGGTGAATTTCCATTGAACTACTGAGATATCCATAACAGCAATTTTTTTTCCAACTTCAGAATTAGCTATTTTGCCAGATACTTTAAGTTTAATTTTTTTTATTCCATGAATAATATAAATATAATCATTTATATCAACGCCCATCCATTTCATTGCGGAATTAGATAAAAAAATATTATTTTCATCAAAAGTATCATTTAATATCCCAGAACTTGGAATACTAATAATGTCAGGTGTAATAGAACTTGATTGAAAAATATCTATTCCTAGAATTTTTAATAAGCCTGTTTTTCCTTCTACAGGTAAATTTAATTCCAAAATTGGAGCTACTGACGAAATTCCAGAGATATTTGATATTTCTCTATAGATATTTTCATCTAAAAAAAGAGTCTTTGCACGGACATGTAAATCTGCATTACCAGATAAAGTTCTAGATGCTTTTGAAAATTCACTTAAAGCTGCTGTATTTACTAGATGGATACTGTATCCTATTGAGACACCTAAAGTTATTGCTAATAACGAAAAAAAAATTTTTTTTGGAGAGGTCTTCCAATGATTTATGATTAATTCAAAAATTAATTTCATTTAAAACGCTTTATCTTTTAACTTCATTCAATCCTGCTTCAGTTAGTAAAAACACTCTATCAGCAGAAGCTGCTGCAATATCAGAATGGGTAACAATTATTGCAGTTGATTTATTTTTATTTATTTCTGTTCTTATTAGATCTAAAATATCCCTAGAGGTTTGAGTATCGAGATTGCCTGTTGGTTCATCTGCAAGTAATAAACTAGGTCTATGAACTATTGCTCTTAAAATTGCCACTCGTTGCATTTCACCCCCAGATAATTGATATGGAAAATCTTTTTCTCTACCATGTAAACCTACTCTTTTAAGTAAATTTTTAATAATATTTTCTGGAAGTGAATTTAATTTTAAAGGAATAGCAATATTTTGAAAAAGAGTTAAGTATGGTATCAAGTGAAATGATTGAAATATAAAGCCAATTTTTTCTCTTCTAAATAATGTAGATTTTTGTTCATCAAAAGAACTAATTTCATCCCCATCAAAAAAAATTTGTCCTTGGTTAGGTTGATCTAAGCCAGCTATTAAGTTTAAAAACGTTGATTTCCCTACTCCAGATTCCCCCATTATCGCAATATACTCTCCAGAATTAATATTAAAGTTTATATTTTTAAAAATTAATTTATTGTTATAGGCTTTACTTATATTTTTGCATTTAAGTATAGAAGAATCCGAATTGTTTTTATGATTATTCATAACTGTTTTTTATAAAACAAATAAAATTGATACAATATATAACTAAAGTTATTTTATAATAAGAAGTTTTTTATGTGTTGAAAGTTTCGTTTTGCCGATTTTCATAGATCAATTGACAGATTTAAATTCGTCTGATAATAAAAATAAAGATATAATTTCTGGATTAATGTCAGAGCCTCCAGAGGTTTCTCCTAGATATTTTTATGACACTTTAGGGTCAAAATTATTTAGTGCAATTACTGATTTGCCTGAATATTATCCTACGAGACTTGAGCGTGAAATACTTACTGGAAAAGCTGGTTTAATTGCAAATTCAATTGGATTAAATCAATGTTTCGTTGATCTGGGAGCGGGGGATGGGGAGAAAGCAAGTATTTTATTACCTCATTTAAAAGCTAAAGAATACATAGGTGTAGATATTTCTGGCGAATATTTATATCAATCTGCAAAAAGATTAAAGAGAAAATTTCCAACTTTAAAAGTTACGGCATTAGCTTGCGATTTTTTTCCTAAATTACTTTGGCCGTCTGAAATTAATTCAGATAATTTAATTTTCTTTTACCCTGGTTCCTCGATAGGAAATTTTTCTCCAGATGAAGCATTAAAATTTTTAAAACAATTGAATAATATTTGTCTGAAATCATCTAATGGCATGGGAGATTTATTAATTGGAGTGGATTTAGTTAAAGATACAAGGTTGATCGAAAATGCTTATGACGATGTATTAGGTTTAACGTCTTGCTTTAATTTAAATTTGTTAAGAAATTTAAATAAATTATTAAAAGCTAATTTTGATGTCAGAAATTTCCGCCATTATTCATTTTATAATTCAAAAAAAAGCAGGGTTGAGATGTGGCTTTTAGCAACAAAAAAACAAAATATTAAATGGTGTAATGGTAGTATAAGTCTAAATAAAGATGAGGGTATTCTCACTGAATTTAGTTATAAATATACAAAAAATAATTTTACTGATTTGTTAAGTAATGCAGGGTTTTTTATAATGAATCAATGGACTGATTTAAGTAACGGGTTTATGGTGTGTCATGCAAGAAGTTCTTCAAAGTAACAAACAATTAGAAAAAATTTTTTTGGAAATTCGAGCTAAAAGTTTAGAGCTTTTACCTTATTTGACTAGTGAAGATTGTTGTGCACAAGGGATCCCTGATGCAAGTCCACTTAAATGGCATTTGGCTCATACAACATGGTTTTTTGAAACATTTATTATTAAACCTTCCGACACTAGCTATAAATCTTTTAATGATTCATTTCGAAATTTATTTAATTCTTATTATAACGGTATTGGTGAACAATATAATCGATTACAAAGAGGGATGTTAACAAGGCCAACATTATCTGAGATCTTGAGTTGGAGAGAAAAAATTGATATTAAGATAATTTCTTTATTAGATTCTGGGGTTGAAATTAGAGATTTATTAATTTTGGGACTGAATCATGAGCAGCAACATCAAGAGTTAATTTATACGGATATTCAGGTTTTATTCTCACTTAATCCTCAAAAACCAGCAATAATTGAAAATTTTATCGAAGATTTTTCTAAATCATTTTCTATGGATAATAAATGGATTGACTTCGAAGAAGGTCTTTTTAATATTGGTTATGAAGGGAATTTTTTTTGTTTTGACAATGAATTGCCAAATCATAAAAGATGGTTAGAATCTTTTTCTATGCACTCTGATTTAGTAACTAATCAAGAATATCTAAATTTTATTAATGACGGGGGTTACAATAGAGCAGAACTATGGTTATCAGAGGGTTGGAACTGGTTGAAATCTAATAACATTGAAAACCCACTATACTGGAGAAAAGATAAAAATGATGGTTGGAAAAATTTCTCAATATATGGAGAAAATTCTTTAGATTTAAACTTTCCAGCAGTAAATTTGTCGCTTTTTGAAGCTGATGCTTTTGCAAGATGGGCTGGTTATCGTTTACCAACAGAATTAGAGTGGGAGCATGCTGTAAAAATGTCTAGTCATTCATTTAATGGATTATTTTCATATTGTTGGCAATGGACTTCAAGTAGTTATGATCCTTACCCAGGATTTAGACCACTGAAAGGAGTTATGGGAGAGTATAATGGTAAATTTATGTTGAATCAGTATGTATTAAGAGGATCATCCTGTTTTACTCCTGAAGGTCATGAAAGAGAAACATACAGAAACTTTTTTCCGGCTGAAGCGTGCTGGCAAATGACTGGCATCAGACTTGCTAAAGATACAAAATAGTAAAGTTCATAAAACAATTTCTATTTTTGATTTGCCCTCAATAATTTCACCTATAACTTTACTATCTTTAAATCCATGGTTTTGGAAAATTGTTAAAACCTTTTTTGTAACTGAGCTATTGCAGCTAACTAAAAGACCTCCAGAAGTTTGTGGATCACAGATTAAATTTTTTTCTACTTCAGTCAATTCCTTATTTAATTCTATATCAAATTTATATGTTTCCCAATTAGAAATTGCAGCAGCGGTTCCAAAACCTTTTGCTGCATAATTTTTTGTATTAGGTAAAAATGGTATTTCATTTAGAAAAAGTCTTATCCTTTTTTTTGACCCAAAAGCTATTTCTCTTGAGTGTCCGAGTAATCCGAAGCCTGTTACATCCGTCAAAGAATTTACCTCTTTGATGTTTGCTAAATCTTTTCCAGGTTTATTAAGTTTTGTAGTTGAATTAATCAAATTATTATAATCTGAAACGTTCAATTTATTTTTTTTTAATGCACTAGTTAGTATTCCAATTCCTAAAGGTTTACTCAAAATCAATTTATCACCTATTTTTGCATTATTGTTTTTTTTTATTTTAGAGGGATGGACTATTCCTAAAACAGCAAGACCATATATTGGTTCGAGAGCTTTTATTGAGTGACCACCTACTATTGAGATACCTGCTTCTTCACAAATAACTTTACCACCCTCTAAGATTTTATTAATGATTTCTGTAGATAGCTTATTCACTGGCATAGCAACAATTGCTAGAGCCATTAAAGGGTTTCCGCCCATTGCATAAATATCTGAAATTGCGTTAGTAGCAGCGATCTTACCAAAATCAAACGGATCATCAACGATTGGCATAAAGAAATCTGTAGTGAAAACTAATGCTTTTTCATCATCAATTTTATAAACAGCTGCATCATCAGATGAATTTATTCCAACTAAGAATTCTTTGGGTAAGGGTAAATTAACAAAACTATTTGTAATTTTTTTTAGAATATTTGGTGGAATTTTGCAACCGCAGCCTCCCCCAGAAGACAAAGATGTTAATTTTATATTTCTATCATTAATTTTCATTCTTAAAATCAAGTCCTCCTAAAACTTTAGAAAAACCACAATCAACATAAGTAATTTCTCCAGTTATTCCACTTGACAAATTAGAAAGTAGGAATGCTGATACATTACCAACCTCTTCTTGAGTTACATTTCTTTTAAGTGGCGAATTTTTTTTTACATGATTCAAAATATTACTAAAATCTTTAATACCTGATGCTGCAAGGGTTTTTATTGGTCCTGCAGAAATACCATTTACTCTGATATCATAATTACCAAGTGATGTAGCCAAGTATCTAACACTTGATTCTAAAGATGCTTTTGCCAAACCCATTAAATTATAATTTTGAATAGCTAAAGTAGATCCAAGATAAGTCAGAGTGAGTAGCGATGAATTTTTATTTAATAATGGAAATGAAGCTTTAGCAAGTGCAGAGAAGCTATATGAAGAGATATCATGAGTAATATGAAAATTTTCTCTTGAGATGCCGTCAAGAAATTCTCCAGAAATTGCGGCTCTGGGAGCAAATCCAATTGAGTGGACAAATCCGTCAAAATTTTTCCAACTATTTCTTAAATTTGAAAATAATAAATCGATTTCCGAATCTTTACTAACATCACAATTGAATATTAAATCACTATTAAATTCATTAGCTATTTGTTCAATTCTTTTTTTAAATCGATCTCCCATATATGTAAAAGCTAATTCAGCTCCTTGAGTAAAACAAGATTTTGCAATCCCATATGCTATTGATCTATTGGATAGTAAACCAGTTATTAAGATTTTTTTTCCACTTAAAAAAGCCATAAGATTCTCCTGTGCATTTTTTATAATTAAAAATTATTCTTCCACTCTCTTAAAGCAGTAAATGCATCAACTGAATTTTTAAAATTGATTTTTCCGGAGGAAATTAAATTCTCTTGTATATTTTTTTCCTTAAATCTTAAAAAAGGATTTGTTTTTTTTTCAAGTCCAATAGTTGATGGAATAGTAGGAATACCTTTCGATATTTTTGCTTCTTCCTGTAAAAGTCTTTCTTGAATAATATTATTATCAGGTTCAGCTTCCATAGCAAATTGTAAATTTGATATGGTATATTCATGCGCACAAAAAATCTTTGTATCTTCGGGAAGTAACGCTAATTTTGTAAGTGAATTAATCATTTCTTCTGAAGTCCCCTCAAATAGTCTTCCGCAACCACCAGCAAATAAAGTATCTCCGCAAAAAAGCCACTTATATTTTGAAGAATAATAAGCAACATGACCTTTAGTATGACCTGGTACTTCAAAAACCTTAAATTCTATATTAGGCTTTGTTAATCTAATAACATCATTCTCATACATTTTTCTTGTAACTCCACTTATAATTTCTTTTGCTGGCCCATAAACTGGTATTTGTTTTAATGAAATTAAAGTTTTTACTCCCCCAATGTGGTCAGCATGATGATGAGTAAGTAGAATAGAAGTTAATTCTAAGTTAAGAGATCTAAGAGAATCTAATATTTTATTTGCGTCGCCAGGATCAATTACCGTTGCATATTTGTTATCGTGAATTAACCAAAGATAATTATCCTGAAACGCTGGAACTGTAGTTACATTTAATGTTTTACTCATGTTTATGAATCAGATAGAAGTTAAAAATGATATTATAGCCTTAGCTGAGTGGTTAAATACTACATCTGGAAAATATGCTTATTCTTGGGAAAAGGCTAGTTTAGACGACTTAACAGCTGATATTTTTGGTTTCAATGCGCTTCAAGTTGGTTTTCCTGAAATAAATACATTATCAGCGAATAGAATGACAAATAGATGGGTTACTAACTCTATCCCAAATTGTTACAAAAAATGTTCTCGTCAACTTGATGTGGTGCATGATTTTACAGATTTGCCATTTGCTTCCCAAAGCTTAGACCTAGTTGTTCTTCCCCATGTTTTGGAATTTTCATCTCGACCACATAAAGTTCTAAGAGAAATTGAAAGAGTTTTAATACCAGAGGGACAAGTGATAATTAGTGGATTCAATCCTGTTAGCACCTGGGGTTTAAGACAAATATTTGGAAAAATAAGTAATAAATATTTTTTACCTTCAAATGGAGAATTTATTAGTGTTCCAAGATTGAAAGATTGGCTAAAATTGTTAAATATGGAAATTAATCGGGGCCAATATGGATGTTATCTCCCTCCCTTTACATCTAAGAAATGGATGAAGAGGTATTCTTTTTTAGAAAAAGCTGGAAGAAGGTGGTGGCCATTTTTGGGTGCGATATATATTATTCAAGCAATAAAGAGAGTTAACAGTTTAAAATTGGTTGGTCCTGTGTGGAAAAATAAATCTTCGAAAGTTCAGCGTGTTTTCCCTGCAGCTAATAGATTAAGATATCCAAAAATAAAAAAATAATGAGTAATGTAACTATTTATACTGATGGAGCTTGCAAAGGAAACCCAGGCCCTGGTGGGTGGGGTGCTTTGATAATTTATTCTGACAGTGAAGATGAATTATTTGGAGGAGAAAAAAATACAACAAATAATCGTATGGAGTTAAAAGCTGTAATTGAAGCGTTAAGATCAATTAAGTATCGATCTAATATAAAACTTTATACTGATAGTATGTATGTTAAGAAAGGTATAAGTGAATGGTTGATAAAATGGAAAAAAAGCGGGTGGAAAACCTCAAATAATGCATCTGTCAAAAATAAAGATTTGTGGTTGATACTTGATTTAGAACAAAAAAAACATTTAATAAGTTGGATGTGGATTAAAGGTCATTCAGGAAACATCAAAAATGATTATGCTGATAATCTTGCAAATAAAGGTGTTGAATCAATCTTATCTGAGGACTATTAATTTTTTATGAGACAAATTTTTTTAGATACTGAAACTACAGGCCTTAATCATAAAAGTGGTGACAGAATAATTGAAATAGGGTGTGTTGAACTAAATAACAGAAGAGTTACAGGAAAAAATTTCCAGAAATATCTTAACCCTGGAAGAGAATCAGATCCAGGAGCACTTGCGGTCCATGGACTGACAAGTGATTTTTTAAAAGATAAACCAAAGTTTTCAGAAATAGTTGATTCTTTTTTAGATTTTATAAAAGGTTCTGAGTTAATAATACATAATGCTCCGTTCGATATAGGCTTTTTAAATTCAGAGTTAGATAAGATAGGTTTTTTAAATATTCACGAATATATTACAAAATTGACTGATACATTACTTTTAGCGAAGGAGTTACATCCAGGGAAAAGAAATTCATTAGATGCACTTTGTGATAGATATAAAGTAGATAATAGAAAACGCAAATTACATGGGGCTTTGCTTGACTCAGAGTTACTAGCAGAAGTTTATTTATTAATGACTAGAGGTCAAGAAAGTTTAACTATTGAGCTAAATGAAGGTCTTGATGATATTTTTGAAGCTCAAAAATTAGATATTAGACAAAAAATTCATCGAGTAAGATTAAATGAGAGTGATATTTATCTTCATGAGGAGATTATAAAAAACATTGAACTTGAAACAAATGATGAAACTATTTGGACGAAAATTGAAAAAACTAATTTTCAGAAAAAGGATTTTTAAAAGGTATAGTTGGTTTAAATTTTATTTTATCAGGCAAATCTTTTGTTTTTAATAGTTTTTTTAACGAATCATCTATAATCTTTTTTAAATTTTTAGCTATTTTCACTCCTTCCTTATCTTTTGTAATGTTTATTGATCCGTATAACTGAATTTGGTCTGTGCGATTTTCAATTGTCAATTTATCTATTGTTATTGAATCTTTTTCATTTTCAAAAGGCTTAAACTTTTTCATAATTTAAAAATTTAAAAATTCTCAAATTTGATTCGAAGAATTTTTTTTTTTCATTAGATGTTAGAGATGGGAAAAAATTTATTTTCAGTTGACTTTCGAGTTCATAAATAGAGTAATTTTTCCATTTCCCACTAGAATCATTTAGCGTAATAATTGCAACTCCCTTTTTGCTTTTAGGATAAAAAATTATTTTAAATAGATGAGTTGGAACTAGGACTCTTCCATTTATTTTTTTTAATAAAACCCCCTCAAAAATCGGACCAGAAATTACATAAATTTCACCATATTTTTTTACAAAATTTCTTATATTAATCTCGATTTTTGACCATAAATCTTGATTATTTTCACTATTTTGCGGAACGACATTTGACAAAGAAAAGCTTTCGTATTGAGCTTTTCTAGTTGGCATATTTGCCGATGCTGCCATATGCCCCCTATCAAAACCTGACTGAGAATAATCTCTAAGAAATGCACGATGACTCTTTGGTAATTTCTTTTCAGAATGAAATTCATTTGCCCTTTTAATTTTTTTTGCTAAGTTTAATTTTTTTTTTGAAAGATACTCGGCAGCCCATAAAGGGGTTTTTGATATACCAGAATGTAAAACCGCAAATGCTTCAAAACATAACTTTTTATTTTTTTTTTGGAACAAGATTTTGTTATAAATAGGCACTTTCCCTTCATAAAAATGTTCAGAGCAAGAATTTAATTCTGCATAAGTATCTTTAGTAATAACAATTAATAAAAATAATAAAATTTTTCTTTTCATAAATTATAATTAAAAATATAGTTCATTAATAAAAAATTTTATAAATTTAATATTTATGTTCTAGTATCCTGAAGAATTACATTTACTTCTAAGACTTCTAAATTATTTTGTCGATCCAATGACAACTTAATGTCTTCAGGATTGACTTTAACATACTTTGAAATAACTGAAATTAACTCTTTATGAAGAGCTGGTAAAAAGTCAGGTCCACTACCAATATTTCTTTCATGAGCAATTATTATTTGTAAGCGTTCCTTTGCTGTTCTAGCAGATTTATTCTTTTTATCAAAAAGAAAAGATAATAGAGACATTTTACTTTCCTTTAAAAATTCTAGATAAAATTCCAGGTCTTTCATAATCAATAAATCTTAGAGAAATATTTTCACCAAGAAAACGTGAAACCATATCTTTGTAAGCTTCAGATATGTCACTACCGTCTAAATGAATGACAGGACTACCCTGATTTGAAGCGTGAAGCACAGACTCTGATTCCGGAATTATTCCTAAAATTGGGATTCGCAGAATTTCCTGGACATCTTCAAAAGATAGCATTTCTCCCTCAGAAACTCTTTTTGGAAAATATCTTGTAATAAGAAGATGTTCTTTTACAGCCTCTAGTTCCTTATTTTTTGCTCTTTTTGATTTTGCTTGAATAATACCTAAAATTCTATCTGAGTCTCTGACGGATGAAACTTCTGGATTTGTAACAACTATTGCTTCATCTGCAAATGTTAATGCCATAACAGCACCTCTTTCTATGCCAGCAGGAGAATCACAAATAATATAATCAAAGTTTTGTGATGTTAATTCTTTAAGAATTCTCTCAACCCCCTCCTCAGACAATGCATCCTTATCTCTTGTTTGAGAGGCTGGAAGAATAAAAAGATTATCGCTGTGTTTATCTTTAATCAATGCTTGAGTTAAGGAAGCTTCTTTATTTATTACATTTACCATGTCATAAACTACTCTTCTTTCACAACCCATTATTAAATCAAGATTTCTTAACCCTACATCAAAATCAATTACTGCAGTTTTAAAACCTCTTAATGCTAATCCTGATGCGAAACTTGCACTTGATGTTGTTTTTCCAACACCACCTTTCCCAGAAGTAACAACTACTATTCTTGTCACAAAAACTCCTTTATTTTTAAAAAATTATTTTTAAACATGTATACAAGATATATCTAAATTTTCGTTTTTCAATTTAACCTGCACTGGACGACCAATAAAATTTTTTGGCCAACCATCCTCAAATGTTCTGTAAATTCCTGAAATAGATAAAAGTTCAGCTGCTATTGCAAGAGAAAATATTCTTGCAGAGGAATTACCCGATGCTCCAGCTAACGCTCTACCCCTAAGAGGAGCATAGACATGTATATTGCCGTCTGCTATTACTTCAGCTCCAGAATTAACAACTGCCATTATTACTAAATCTGAATTTTTTGCATAGATTTGTTGACCGCCTCTTATTGGCGATTCTACAACCATTGTTCGATTTAATTCTTTAGAATCTATTTTATTTTCATTAACATTATCAATTTTTAGTTCTAACTGAGGTTGAGATTGAATTTTCTTTTGTACTTTAACTATATTTGAATTATCAATAATGAGCCCATTTGATTTAATTTTATCAAACAAGTAGCTTGGTGCATTTTTTACAGCCACAGGACTCAGCCCGTAAGCGTTAAAAATCTTAATTAAATTTTCCCAATTAATCTTTTTAAGAAGAAGCCGATCAGAAATTTGCCCAATATCAATGATTACTAACTCATCTTTAAAGTAATCTTTTACGCCACCTGTAATTTTAGATAATTCAGATTTAATATTTTCACTATTGATATCATTAAGTAAAGCTGCTACTGCTAAAATTGTCGAAACTTTTATTTCAAGGGAATTTTCAGGTAGGCTTGATTCCATAAGATATAAAAAACCCTTTCTTTTTAAATTTAAGCTTAAATATTTATAAAATATTAAATTACTATTTTCTTCATTTAAACAGGTATTGTCATGTTTATTAATAGATTTATATAATTTATTAAATAAATATTATAGTTTGAATTTAAGTCAAGAATTAAAAATTTAATATTTTTTTTTAATTTAGACTAAATCTTTTACTATTACAGGTAAAGTTTGCGACTTTGTTGAATATTAATGATATATTCATTTTAAAAAGTTAATAATAAATATAAAATCAAACTTTACTATAAATGATTGTAAAACTTTGGATATAAGTTGAGATTTAATTTTTTTAAAAAATAAATTTAATAGAAATTCAAAGACTCTTAAATTAAAAATGATAAAAACATGTTTTTAAGATCCTTTTTTTTCTTATTTACTTGTGTATTTGTTTTTCCGTCCTCTTCAATTGCTCAACAATCTTATAAGTTTTATGGAAGGATTGATATTGGAGTTGTTGGAGGTTTTAATGATCGCATTAAACAAAATAAGAATGATATAAGACATTATTGGGGTAAAGGTAACATAAATACTATAAGACAGAATTACACGTCACGTTTAGGTTTTGTGTCAAGAGAGAAACTTTGGGCTGGAAATGAATTTGAAGCTAGGCTAGAGGGCACAATTGAAAAAGAAAAAGAATTTTCTTTTGACAGAGAGTTATATGTAGGACTCAGAGGATCATTTGGATGGGTAAGGTACGGAAGAACTAGAGATTTAATAAATGGTATTTTTACAAGAGTAAGTCCATTTAAAAATGATAATGTTGTAGTAGATAAAATTTTATTGGCACAACAGGCTGGTGTTGGAGCATGGAGAATTTCAAATTCTTTAACATACGTTAGTCCAAATATTAATGGCTTTGTTGGGAGTATGCAATTTGCTTCAAAAAAGAATTCTGATTCTGATGCGATGAAATTTTTATTAACTTATGACAATGGACCTTTTGGTATTCACCTTGGATTAGACAAACCATTACAAATTGAAATATCTGATGGAAAGTATAATATTGGCAAAAACGCAAGTAACCTAATTTTAGGCTCTTTTTATGATTTTAATTCATTCAAATTTGCTTTTGAACTTCTAAAATCAGATAGAAATTTAAATTCAAAAAATATCAGTTCTGATCTTATGGAAATATCAGGATCAAAAATTGGACAGATTTTTTCATTAAGAATTCCTACTTACTCGGGTGAAATCAAACTAGTATACGTAAAAAGTAATATGGTTTTTAATAATAAGGGAGAAAATCTTCCAATTGAAGAAATAGGTTTTGGATATGAATATTTTTTATCGAAAACTGTTTTTCTTTTTGGCCAACTTGGACTAGAAAAAAAGTCTAATGGAGGTCATTGGCAATTTGGAATGAATATAAAATTCTAGATAAAGAAAAACAATTAAATTAAGAAAATGAAAATTTACATTGATTTTATGAATTGTATTTATTATTATTTTAGCAAAGATGAGCTTTATTAAATCATTAACAAATCAAAAAAGTTATTATTATGATTAAATTGAATTTTACGAAATCTGATGAGTTGTTTAGAAGTGAAATTAAAGATTGGATAAATGATAATTTACCAAAAAAAATTCAACAAAAAGTCCATAATCATTTGAGACTTACTCGCGATGATTATTTAACATGGCATAGGATTGTTGCTAAAAAAGGATGGGTTGCTCCTAATTGGCCTGAAAAATACGGTGGAACTGGTTGGACTAAATTACAGCAGATGATTTGGGAAGAGGAGTGTGCTGATGCAGGTGCACCAATAATAATTACTTTTGGAATTAATATGGTTGGTCCTGTAATAATGAAATTTGGTACCGAAGTCCAAAAAAAAAATCTGCTACCAAAAATATTCTCTGGTGAGGATTGGTGGTGTCAGGGTTATTCTGAACCCGGATCAGGTTCAGATTTAGCTTCTTTAAAAACCAGTGCTATTCGCCAAGGTGACTTCTACATTGTAAATGGGCAAAAAACGTGGACTACATTAGCTCAACATGCAAATATGATGTTTTGTTTAGTAAAAACTGATTCAAATGTTCGAAATCAAGACGGAATATCTTTTATTTTAATTGATATGAAAAGTCCAGGAATTGAAGTCAAGCCTTTAATAACTATTGATGAAGATCATGAAATAAATAATGTTTTTTTAAGTGATGTCAAAGTGCCAGTTGAAAATTTAATTGGAGGAGAAAATAAAGGGTGGACCTATGCTAAATATTTACTTTCTAATGAGAGAACAGGTATCGCAGCTGTTGGAAGATCAAAGTATGAATTAAAGTTTTTAAAAAAATTAGCTTTAAAAATAAAAAAAAATGATAAGCCCTTAATTTTTGATCCAATATTTATGTCAAAGATTTCAGCACTAGAAATTGAATTGATGGCTCTTGAAGTAACTGTTTTAAGAGTAATATACGAGGAAGAAAGGAATCGCGTACCTGGTCCAGAGGCATCAATGCTTAAAATAAAAGGAACAGAAATTCAACAAAAACTTACTGAATTAATGATCGAAATAGCTGGACCACTTTCTATTCCATTTGATATTGATTATTTAAACTCAAAGACAGATAATAGTATTTTCAACCTAAATGACTTTTCTCCATTAATGCCATATTATTTTAACTACCGGAAGACTTCAATCTACGGAGGTACTAATGAAATACAAAAAAATATCATTGGTAAAATGATTTTGGGACTTTAAATTTATGTATTATGAACATACATTTGAACAAAAACAATTATCCGAGTCTATAAGTAGGTGGGCTGATAAAAATTATAATTTTGAGTCACGTATGAAAATAGTAAATTCAGATTTAGGATTTTCAAAACAAGTATTTAAGCAATTATCTGAATTAGGTATTTTTACTATTGCAATACCAGAAAAGCTCGGAGGAATAGAGGGAAACCCGTCTGATTTGATGGTAATAATGAATGCATTAGGTAAAGTATTAATTTTAGAGCCAGTTTTACAAACTATTTTGGGGATAGAGTTCTTGAAATTGTCTGACAAGTTTAATTCGATATTTTCCAGAGTAAATAATGGAGAATTAGTTTTAGCTTGTGCTCTAGAAGAACTAAATTCAAGGTATGATTTAAATCATGTTGAAACAAGGATACATTCGGATAACGATTACTTTATAGTAAATGGAATAAAAAGTTTTATAACTTATGGCAAACAATCAGATTGGTTAATTATTTCCGCAAGAGTAGATGGAAAAAAAAATGATAAAAAAGGTATATTTCTCTTATTTATACCTTCTGATTTGGAAGGTATTGTTTTTAAAGATTGTAGATCAAATGACGGAAGAAGAGTTGCAAATATTATATTCAAAAATGTAAAAGTGCCAAAAAAAAATTTAATATCATCAGAAGATAAGTCATGGGAAATAATAGATAAAGTTATTGATTATGGTAGATTTTTAATTTGTTGTGAAGCAATTGGTATTTTAGAAATGATGAATAACTTAACTCTTGAATATGTCAAAAATAGAGAACAGTTTGGTATGCCAATAGGTAAGTTCCAAGTTTCCCAACATAGATTGGTAGATATGTTTATTCACTTTGAACAAGCAAAATCAACGGTATCTTTATCTGCTTCTAAAGTATTATCAAGTGACGAACACGAAAGAAAAAAAATCGTTTCAGCTACAAAATTTCGTGTTGGTGAAGCAATGAAATATATTGGGCAACAATCTATCCAATTACATGGTGGAATGGGCGTAAGTAATGAAATGTTAATCGGGCACTTTTTTAAAAGATTAAGTATTATTGAGTTAACATATGGAGATTCAAACTTTCATTTGGAAAGATTTGCAAGCGAAAGTTAAATAGGAATTAATTTAAGTGAAGGTTTTTAACACAGTAAAAGAATTAGAGAATGAAATAGGAAAAGAAATTGCAATTTCTAATTGGTTGCAAATTAATCAAAAAATGGTAGATGATTTTTCTATAGTCACTGATGATCCCCAATGGATTCATAATGATATTGAAAGAGCAAAAGTTGATTCTCCGTATGGAAATACAATTGCACATGGATATTTAACTTTATCTTTAATAACTAAATTATTTGAACAAGAGATAGATTTTCTTCCAGGAAAAATAAGTATTAATTATGGTTTAAATAAGGTAAGATTTCCAGGACCAGTGATTGTAGGAGAAAAAATTAGAGCTCGCTTTAAATTATTATCTGTTAAAAAATTTGAGAAATGTGTTGAATCTATATGGAATATAACTATAATGACACAAAATTCTGCTAAGCCGGTTTGTATTGCAGAATCAATACTCAGAAAATATTTTTAAGCATATATTAATGCTTTCGGTATTGTTTTGATCCAAATAAATTTTCTTTTGCAGATTCTGATATTAATGGTTTTCTTAGAGATGCTAAAACACTTAATCCTTTTTGAACGGCAGGTCGATCATTAATTTCGCCAAACCATTTTTTAATATTTTTAAAATCTTCTAACTTAACTCCTTGTTTTTCCCATGATCGAATCCATGGAAAGCACGAAATATCAGCAATTGAATAGTTTTCACCAGCCAGGAACTTACTTTTAGATAATTGATTTTCGATAACGTTATATATTCTATTTGCTTCTTTGGTATATCTTTGAATTGCATATTCAATTTTTTCCGGAGAATAAATTCTAAAGTGATGGGATTGTCCAAGCATTGGTCCAACACTTCCCATTTGAAACATTAACCATTGAAGTACTGTAAATTTATCAAAATCTGAATGTCCCAGAAATTTGTTAACTTTACTTGCAAGATATATTAAGATTGCACCAGATTCAAAAAGTGAAATTTTTTTACCACTGGGACCAAAATTATCAACAATAGCTGGAATTTTATTGTTGGGTGATATTTCTAAAAATATTGGATTAAATTGATCACCTTTTCCTATATCAATATGATGAGCTTTGTATTCAAGCTTACACTCTTCTAGCATGATGTGTATCTTAAAACCATTTGGTGTTGCCATTGAATATAAATCAATCATTAGATTATTTAATTATTTAATTATTTAATTATTTAATTATTTAATTACTTATTTTTGACTTGATATTTTGATAACTCAAGTTTTGCGACTGCATTTCTGTGAACTTCGTCAGGACCATCAACAAGACGTAGTGTTCGATTGTGAGCCCACAATTGTGCTACAGGGAAATCATCTGATACACCTCCACCTCCGTGTGCTTGAATTGACCAATCAATTACTTTTTCAGCCGCAGCTGGAGCTAGAACTTTGATCATGGCGATTTCACTTTTAGCTTCTTTGTTTCCAATTGTGTCCATCATGTGAGCTGCTTTAAGTACAAGTAATCTTGAACTATCGATTAAGATTCTTGATTCAGCTATTCTTTCTTTCCAAACACCTTGAGAAGATATTTTTATGCCAAAAGCTGTTCTGCTTTCAAGTCTCTTACACATTAGTTTTAATGCACGTTCAGCAGTTCCAATTGCTCTCATACAATGATGTATTCTTCCTGGTCCAAGTCTTCCTTGAGCAATTTCAAATCCTCTTCCTTCACCTAACAGCAAATTTGATTTTGGAACCTTTACATTTTCGAATATAACTTCACAATGACCATGGGGTGCGTCATCATAGCCAAAAACAGATAAAGGCCTCACAACCCTAACCCCCTTAGTATCTCTTGGAACAAGAATCATCGATTGCTGAGCATGTCTTGGAGCATTAGGATCAGTTTTGCCCATAACAATCATGATTTTACATCTTGGATCACCAGCACCAGAAATCCACCATTTTCGACCATTAATAATGTAGTCATTTCCTATAAGTTTTATACTAGTAGAGATATTTGTTGCATCAGATGATGCTACATCTGGTTCTGTCATTGCGAATGCAGAGCGAATTTCTCCATTTAAAAGAGGTTCAAGCCAATCGTCTTTATGTTTTTCAGTGCCGTATCTTTCTAAAGTTTCCATATTACCAGTATCTGGTGCTGAGCAATTAAATATTTCAGGTGCCCAAGGGATTTGTCCCATAATTTCGCAAAGTGTCGCATAGTCATAATTAGATAAACCTTCTGGAACTCTATTGGATTTAGGTAAAAAAAGATTCCACAAACCTTGTTCTTTTGCAAGAGGCTTTAAATTTTCAATAGTATTTGTGGGAATCCATCTATTATTTTTCTCAATTCCGTTTTTATCAACTTCTTCTTTATAAGTTCTCTCGTTCGGATAAACATGATCAGTCATAAATCTTATTAATTTTTCTCTTAATTCAATACAACGCTTTGAATGGTCAAACTTCATTAACATTTAATTCTCCTAATATTTTAAAACTAAAATATACTTTTTTTTGAAGCAAATTCCCAACCTATCTCTGCCATAGGTTTAGCAGATTTTCCATTATTGTATGCTTGTTCACTAACTGCAATTCCGTCTACATGTCTTTTCATAATTCCTTGCAAGATTCCGGCAAATCTAAATAAGTTATATGCTAAGTAAAAAGGAAAATCGTCCAAATTTATATTGAAACCAGTTCTTTCCGCGTATTTTTCCACATACTCCTTACTTGACGGAATTCCTAGATGCTTTAGATTTAAACCTTGTATTCCACGGAATAAACCTGGACTAATATACCATGACATCAAATGATAAGAGAAATCTGCTAAAGGATGTCCTAAAGTAGATAGTTCCCAATCAAGAACAGATAAGATTCTGGGCTCTTTTTCATGAAAAATTAAATTATCTAACCTGAAATCACCATGAACAATTGTAGTGAACTCATCCTTTGGTATATTTTTTGGTAACCAATCAATAAGGTAATTCATAGAGGTAATATTTTCAGTTTCTGCTAAACGATATTGTTTTGTCCATCTATTTATTTGTCTGGAAAAATAATTTCCTGACTTACCAAATGTTTCAAGTCCGATCAATTTAAAGTCGATTTTGTGTAATTTAGAAATAATCCTATTCATTTCATCATAATGAGCATTTCTATCATGTTTTGTCATGTTAGACATTGATTGATCCCACAATACTCTTCCTTCGATAAATTCCATGATAAAAAAAGCTCGACCAATGATTGATTCATCTTCACATAAAAGAAATTGTTTAGGCGTGGGAAAATTATTATTGGATAAAGCACTCATTATTTTAAATTCTCTTTCAATTGCATGAGCAGATGGTAAAAGTTTATGAGTTGGCCCAGGTTTAGTTCGAAGAACGTAATTATTTCTATTATCACTTAGTAAAAAAGTAGGATTAGATTGACCACCTTTGAATTGTCGAATTTTAAGGTTTTTACCGACAGCAATTTTTTTTTCATTCATAAAAATTCTTAAAGCGTTAAGATCAATTTTAAGATTATCTGTAATATTTTTTGTTCCAACAAAATCTTCAATCATCTTTAAAACTCCAAGAAATCATTCCTAATTATGAACTATAAAAGTTAGTCTAGTATTTAAATAATATTTTAAATATAGTTTTTTGACTGAATTTAAACAAATGAAAAATATTAAATTTATAAATAAAAAATTAAGTGTAATTTTATAGTTTTTATCTAAAGTCCATTTACAAAAAAAAAACTTTTATTTTATTTTATAATAATTACTTCTAATTCTAAATTCTAAGTTCTCAATTTTTGTTATGAAACAAAGTTTTTTCAAGTTATACCTTTTCAAAATAGTAACGGTTGTCAATATTATTTTATTGTTATTTTTTTTTCAATTTTTAAAAATTCTTGATACGAGACAAAAGCTGCTTCCTTGATCAAAGTTTTATTTTTTTCAAACTCATTAAGCTTTTCGATTTTAAGATTATTACAAAAATCTACTGCTTTACTTAAAGTATCCCCTTTGTTAGTAAGTTCGCATATTATTCCTTGATTATAAAGGGTTTCTGAACTTAAAGGACTTTTGCTTATTAGCATTTTATTAATTAACTGACGAGAAAAAAGTTTTGTAAAAAACCAAACTATTCCAGGAAAAGGAGAATGATTATTAATAAAATGATTATGATAAAAAACTGTTTGTTTAGAGGTGATAATAATATCAGAGGCTAAAATAATTGAAAATCCAGCACCGTAAATTTCACCCTCAAACGCAGAAATGATTATTTTTGGAAAATTATATATAATCTCAATTAAAGAATGAAAATAATCAAGATTTTCGTTACGAAATTTAATTTTCTTTTCTTCAAAATTATGGTTTACAATTTTTTGATAAAAATTATTTTCAGGACATGTAAGAATTACTGAATTTATATCCTTATCTTTTTCAGCTGTAGAGAGCGCTTCTATGCCCGCTGTGCAAATATCAGAACTAATAAAATTTTCATTATTATTTAATGAAAAAGAAATTATAAGGCATGAATTTTCTCTAGACGTTAGCAATTCAAAAGACATTTTGTATTTAAATTTAATATTTACATAAAAAAATATTTCTAATTGTAACGTCAGATAGTTAGCTAGTGGGAGATTATTATTTTATGCGAGAAAAATATGATTATTTTATGTGGCTTTGCCGCAAGTAATTACTACAATAAGGTAAAGTTAGTTTTACTTGAAAAAAAAATCGAATTTAAAGAAAAACTTGTATGGACTGATCGTTCTAGTGTACTTTTAAAAAAATCTCCTCTAGGAAAAATTCCTTATTTCGAAATCGGTAACGAAATTTTATGTGAATCTCAAGTAATGGTAGATTATTTGGAATCTACTTTTACAAAATTTCCTTTATTACCATTTGATTCTTTGATTGCCGCGAAGATAAGACATTTAATATTTTTTATGGAAATTTATTTAGAATTAGTTATCAGAGAATTATATTCAGAGGCTTTTTTTGGTGAGAAAGTTGATGAAAATTATAAGCTAAAAATCAAAAATAAATTAATTAAAAATCTTACTATTTTTAATAAATATGTAAAGTATTCTCCATATATTTTTGGAGAAAAATTCACAATGGCTGATTGTGCAGCAGCAGTTCACCTTCCGGTTATCAGACTTGCAATTAAGAAGGTATTTAAAAATGATTTTTTTGATACTTCAGCATTAGATAATTATCTAAACTTTATTAATGAGCGACATTCCGTTAAAAAAGTAATAAAAGATAGAAAACTAAATGCAAATAAATTAAAAAAAAGAAAAGCTCACTATTATTAATTTAATTAATTTAATAACTCATATTCACTAAGCCAAGACTCTGGGGACATAATTTTAAAAAAATTTTTAATATTTTTTTTCTTTGCTAATTTCAATATTGCTTTATCTTTGCTTATTAAAAAAGATGAATTTGAGTTATAAGTCAGCTCAATAAATTTTTGATCATCGCTATCATTACATAATGGAAGACATAAATTGTTTTTAGAAATATGGTTTTTATAAATTAAATTTACTTTATCAAATTGATTTAATGCAGAAATTTTTTCATTAAAATTCAAGTTTAGTTTTTTATAATTCAAAACATAAATAAATTCTGATCTACAACGATCGCATGTTATACTTGTTATTATTTTTTTTTCTAGTAAATCTAAAATTTTAAATAATTTTTTATTTTTAAAAATAAAAAGATCAAGTGAAACATTTGTATCTAAAACGATTTTGTTGTTATTAATATTTATCATGAAACTTATATGTTAATTATTCTCTCTCCTGCAAAGTCTTTAGACTATATAACACCTATTAAGACAAGTCTATCAAGTCAACCAAAGTTCGCAAAAAAATCTGAAGAATTAATATTTATTTTGAAAAAGTTTTCTGAAATGCAGCTAAGAGAATTAATGGGCATTTCAGAATCTCTAGCTAAATTAAATTCAGAACGCTTTAAAACCTGGTCAAAAAAAATAGAAACTAAAAAGTCAAGACAAGCATTTTTTGCTTTTAATGGTGATGTTTATGAAGGACTTGATATAAAGTCAATTTCATTAAAAAATTTAGAGTGGGCTCAAAATCATGTTCGAATTTTGTCTGGATTATATGGGGTTTTAAAACCCCTTGATTTAATTCAGCCACATAGGCTTGAAATGGGCACAAAACTTAACAATAAACATGGTAAAAATCTTTATGAATTTTGGGGCAATGAAATTTCTGATTCCATAAATGAAACTCTTTCTGAAATTAACTCAAAATACATAGTAAATCTTGCTTCTGATGAATATTTTAAAGCTATAAATAAAGATATAATAAAAGCAAAAATCATTAAACCTATTTTTGAAGACCAAAAGAATGGTCAATTTAAAGTCATATCATTTAATGCCAAAAAAGCAAGAGGTCAAATGGCAAGGTTTATTATTATGAAAAAACTAATTAACCCCAAAAAATTAATTAATTTCACCGATTCTGGTTATAAATATAGCTCTAGAATTTCTGATGAAAAAATTATTTTCAGAAGATACTAGACTTTAACAATTCACCAGAATTTCCACCATGACTTTTTATTATCATTTCTAACTTTGTTAGAGGTAGTGTCAAAGTTTAATTCATATACTCTTTTTGAATCATTACTTAATTTTTTTAGGCCTAATAAATCGTATCCTTTTATTAAAATTTTTAAAGCATTTTTAACTGAAGATGTGTTTGGATAGTCTTTAATTACTATTTTAGCTCGATTAACTGCAGCAACATATGCGCCTTTGTTAAGATAAAAATTTGCAACATGAATTTCATATTTTGCCATTGAACTTAGAAGATAATCAAGTCGATACTTGGAGTCTTCAACATAAATACTTTCTGGAAATTTTTCAATTAATTCATTAAATGTATTATATGCTTCTTTTGTGGCATTTGGATCCCTTTCGGTTGGGTCTTGTCTACTTATAAAATCAAATAGACCTTTTTTTTCGCTAAAATTAGCTAACCCCTTAAGATAAAACATATAGTCTAAATTTGGATGATTGGGATGGATTCTTATAAACCTATCAATAGCAGCAATACATTGAGCTACATCATTTTGTTTATAGTAAATATAAGCAATTTGCATTTGTGCTTGTTGAGTATACGAACCAAATGGAAATCTTGACTCAAGCGTTTCAAATAATTTTATTGATTCGTCATATCGCCCTTTTTCAAGAGCTAGTTTTGCCTCATTAAAAAGATTATTAACTGAAGTTTCAGATATTTCTTGTTTTTTTTCAATTAAGTAACCACAAGCGGTTAGATTTAAAAAAAATAGTACTAAAATTGAAGTTAGAATTATTTTCATTATTAATGCTCTTTTAAAATAAGAAATTTAATTATATATTATGGTTATATTCTTTTAAATAATATTATTAATGAAAGATTCACTGTGTAATTTATAAATATGGAAGATTACTTAGAATTAGAAGATTATGAAAACCTTAATAGCCAAATTAAATTGGTTATTCAAGAAGAAAATAGGGGCATGAGATTAGATAAAGTTCTTTCTTTAATGATTCCAAAATTTTCAAGATCTATTTTGCAAAAGTGGATTGACAGCGGGAGTGTTTTAGTTGATGGAAAAAAAATCAAGTCAAAATCATTAGTTTTAGGTGGTGAAGATGTTGAAATTAATCCCAAATTTGAAATGCAACATAAATTATTTTCACCTGAAAAATTAGATTTAGAAATAATCCATGAAGATGATTCAATAATAGTTTTAAATAAATCACCAGGTTTAGTTGTTCATCCTGGAGCAGGAAATTGGTCAGGCACCCTTCTAAATGGATTAATTTATAGATGGCCAAGCTTAGAGCTTATTCCTAGAGCAGGAATAATTCATAGATTAGACAAGGATACTTCTGGAGCACTTATAATTGCCAAAAATGTTGCTGTTCAAACTAATTTAGTTCAACAATTACAAAATAGAGTTATTTTTCGAGGTTACTTAGCACTTGTTTTTGGAGAACCAAATTCAACTGGGACAATTGACTCTCCTATTGGGAGACATCCTCGTGATAGAAAAAAAATGGCTGTTAGAAGCACTAATTTTGCAAAAAAGGCTGTGACGCATTATAAAAAAATAACAACTGGCGAACTAGACGGAAATTTAGTTTCTTTAATTAAATGTGAGCTAGAAACTGGAAGAACACATCAAATAAGAGTCCATTTGTCGTCAATTGGATTTCCAATTGTTGGTGATCAGGTTTATGGAAAAAATCACTTTAGATATTTATTTTACAGGCAAGCTTTACATGCAGAAACTTTAGAATTTAAACATCCAAAAAATTTGAAAAAGTGTTTATGGATTGCAAATCTTCCTGAAGATTTTAAACTTTTACTACAAAAAACAAATATTTATTTCTAAAAAAATTTTTTTATAACTTTCAATGTTTTTAAAATATCATAAATTTTATTTACTTCCGAAAAGTGTGGAAATAAGAACAACTCTAAGATTTGGTGGTGTAAGTAAAAAACCTTTTGATGGTGGCTCAGGAAAATTAGGATTAAATCTTGGCCTAAATGTAGGTGATTCTTATAATAACGTTATCGTTAATAGGAAAGAGTTATATAAAAAATTACCATCTAAACCAGTTTGGTTAAATCAGGTTCACGGGTCAGAAGTTATTGATATTTCAAATTTATCCATAAATTCATTCCCCACAGCTGATAGCAGTTTTACATACAAGAAAAATATAATTTGTGTAATATTATCAGCTGATTGTTTTCCAATTTTAATTTCAGATACGAAAGGAAAAGTTGTTGGAGCTATTCATGGGGGATGGAAAAGTATTTCAGACGGGATTATAGAAAAGACAATTTTAACTATGAGAAACTATTGTTCAGACGAGTTAATAGTATGGATTGGTCCAGGAATAACCAGTGAGCATTATGAAGTTGGTGAGGATTTTTATGATGTTTTTTTATCAAAAAATAAATTATTCAAAAAAGCATTTAAAAAAAAAATTAATACTAAGACAAAATTTTTTGCAGATCTTCCGCTAATAATTCAAGAAATTCTCACTTCATTAAATATAAAAAAAATATGTAATAGCAATTATTGCACATTTAGCAACAATGAAAAATTTTTTTCTTACAGAAAAGAAAAAAAAACTGGAAGAATGGCCTCTATGATATGGATAAAATAAACTAATCTAATTTTTTTTTGTCCTCACGTTTTTTTTTGCGTGCTCTTGAGCTACCAATATAGTAAATTATTGAAACGGGAACAACACCGTAAAAAATAAATGTAAGTATGCCAGCTAAAACAGAGTTTTCTGTTATTGACATCATCAGAACCACATAAATCCATCCTATTATAATGATATACATATTTGAATCTCGAGTAAAAAATTCTACAGAACCTAAAAGGTTGTTATCATGAAAAGAAATAGTAACAATTTAGAAAATAATAATGGACAAATATATTTAGAATTGCAAGAAATATATAAAGATTATATTTTTAAAAATATATCTAATTCTTTATTAAATGATTCCTTTAATTCAAAAAAAAATACAAATTTAATTTCAATTGAAAAATTAAATAAATTAAACAGCGAATATTTAAATAATATATCAAATTTATTGTCAAGTTTTTTTGGTTTAAAAAATATTGAACATAATGATAAAAGGTTTTCAAGTGAATCATGGAAGAAAAATCCTTATCATGAGTTTAATGCAAATTTTTTTCTAATTAACAAAAAATTTTATGAATCTTTTTTTCAGGCTTTAAATTTGGAGAAGACAGCTAAAAAAAAATTGATGTTTATGTTCAATCAAGCTTTTGATGCATTAGCACCTTCAAATTTTTTAGTAAGTAATCCAGAAGCACAAAAAAAAATATTAGAAACAAGAGGCGAAAGTTTGATTCGAGGTATTGGCCATATGCTTAGCGATTTAAAAAAAGGGTACGTTACTCAAACTAATGAAAAAGCTTTTGAAGTAGGAAAAGATTTAGCAGTATCTAATGGTTCAGTAATTTATCAAAATGATTTGATCCAGTTAATTCAATATAAGCCATTGAATAGTAAAATTTTTGAGAAACCGTTATTAATTATTCCACCATGTATTAACAAATATTATATTTTAGATTTACAACCAGAAAATTCTCTTGTCAAATTTTTACTTGAAAAAGGTCACTCAGTTTTTATTGTCTCTTGGAAAAATCCCAAAAATGATAACGGGTTTTTTCTTTGGGATGATTATGTTGAAATTGGAATAATTAAATCGATACAAATTGTTCAAGAAATTTCTAAACAACAAAAACTTAACCTAATGGGTTTTTGTGTGGGCGGAACTATTTTAGCAACTGCAATCGCATTATTAAAAAAAAGAAAAAAAAATCCAGTTAGTTCTTTATCTCTATTAACTACAATGTTAGATTTTTCAGAAGTAGGTGATATCGATTTTTATATAGATGATATTCAAATCCGACTTTTGGAAAAAAAAGTTGGCAAAGGTGGAATTGTTCCTGGGAAAAACTTTTCATCAGCTTTCTCAAGTTTAAAAGCTAATAATTTAATATGGAATAATTTTGAATCAAGTTATTTAAAAGGAGAAAATCCTGAAACTTTTGACTTACTATTTTGGAATTCTGATAGTACAAATTTGCCTGGTCCAATGTTCTGTTATTTTCTAAGAAATATGTATTTCAATAATAGTTTAATTATTTCGAATAAATTAAAAATTTCTAATCAATCTATTGATTTAGGACAAATTCAAGCTCCTTCTTTTATATATGCATCAAAAGATGATCATATAGTTCCATGGAAAAGTGCTTATGAATCGACTAAATTAATAAATTCAAAAAGCAGATATCGAACAAAATTTATTTTAGGAGCTTCAGGTCATATTGCAGGAGTGATTAATCCACCAATTAAAAATAAAAGAAACTATTGGATAAATGATAAAAACTATAGTACTTCTGATTTATGGTTTGAAAATGCAAAAAAAGTTTCTGGTAGTTGGTGGAAAGAGTGGGCAATTTTTTTATCAAAATATTCAGGAAAAAAAATTAGTAGTCCAAAAAAAAACAGGAAATACCACTTATAAACCAATTGAAAAAGCTCCAGGGAGTTATGTTAAAGTTAAGTGTTAATGAAATTAATTATAAAATTCTTATTATTCTGAAAAAGAATTTTATTTTTTATAAATCTACAAAACTTATTTATGCACTATAATAATTCTAAATTAAATTTATATTGAGAATTTATTATGACTACTTCTGAAAATTTATCTGTAAGATTAATTAAAAAGTATCCTAATAGAAGACTTTATGATACCAAAACAAGTTCATATGTAAAACTTTCAGATATAAAAATATTAGTTCATTCTAATATCGAATTTAAAGTAATTGATGCAAAAACTAATGAAGATTTAACAAGAAATATTCTCCTTCAGATTATTTTAGAAGAAGAGACCAACGGAGAACATTTTTTCTCAAATTCGGTGCTATCACAAATCATCAGGAATTATGGACATACTATGCAGGGAATGTTCAGTGCTTATTTGGAAAAAAATATTGAGGTTTTTTTAGATATGCAAAAAAAAATGTCGGAAAATTCACAAAATTTTGTTGATCAAAAAACATTTAATCCTGAAATGTGGTCTCAATATATGACCTTTCAAGCGCCAATGATGCAAGGAATGATGAATAATTATATTGAACAAAGTAAAAGTTTATTTTTGCAAATGCAGGAACAAATGGAGACTCAAACAAAAAATGTTTTTGGATTTCCGTTTGGTGGAATTAGTCAAGATGACAAAAAATAGCATTAATTTTTTATTAACTAAAGCTTTGAAATACATTGACTAGTTTAATTTAAACTTAAAAAATGTCAAAATTCTCGCCAATAATCTCTCCAATCACTTTAGATTTAAACTCAAATCCCAAAATCGGTTTTATTTCATTGGGATGTTCAAAGGCTTTGGTTGATTCAGAAGAAGTTTTAACACAACTTATTGCAGAAGGTTACGAAATTTCAAAAACTTATGATGATGCCGATTTAGTAGTTGTAAATACATGCGGTTTTATTGACGATGCTATAAAAGAGTCTTTGGATATTATTGGAGAAGCATTAAAAAAAAATGGAAAAGTAATCGTTATTGGTTGTCTAGGCGCAAAAAAAGATTCTTCAGGTAGTTTTTTTGTGAAGACAATTCACCCGAAAGTTTTATCTGTTCTTGGACCAAACTCAGTGAATAAAGTAATGGACGCAATTCATTATTATCTTCCAAAACCTCATGATCCACATGTTGACTTGGTTCCTAATCAAGGGATTAAATTAACGCCCTCACATTATTCTTATTTTAAAATTTCAGAGGGCTGTAATAATAAATGTAGTTTTTGTATTATTCCATCGATGCGTGGCAAGCTAGTTTCAAGACCATTTTCCAATTTAATGAATGAAGCCGAAAATTTATTTAAATCTGGAGTGAAAGAATTATTAGTAATATCTCAAGATACAAGTGCATATGGTTCAGATTTAAAATTCAAGACAAGTTTTTGGAACGGAATGCCAATAAAGACGAATATTTATCATCTTGTAAGATCTTTAGGCATACTGGCCAAGAATTATAATTCATGGGTTCGCTTACATTATGTTTATCCATATCCTCATGTTGATTCGCTTGTTTCATTGATGAATGATAATAATATCGTACCTTACTTAGACGTTCCTTTACAGCATGCCGATTACAATATTTTAAAAAAAATGAAACGACCAGCCTTTGTAGAAAAAAATATAGAAAGAATAAAAGCCTGGAGAAAAATTTGTCCAGAAATCACAATTCGGTCTACTTTCATAACTGGATTTCCTGGAGAAACAGAGAGGGAATTTGAGAATTTATTAGAATTTTTACAAGAAGTAAAAATTGATAGATTAGGATGTTTTGTTTTTTCACCAGTTAAAGGTGCTAAAGCAAATTTATTATCAAATCATGTTCCAAAAGAAATAGGTCAGCAACGAAAAGAAAGAGTTATGAAATTACAAGAAAAAATATCAAGAATAAGGCTTCAATCAAAAATTGGAACATATATAAGGGTATTAATTGATAAAGTCGACGGTAGTAATTATATATGTAGGTCTACTGCAGATTCTCCGGAAATTGATGGCCAAGTTTATGTTCATAAACCGTATAACCCAAAAATTTCGTTCAAAGTTGGAGAATTTATTGATGTAAAAGTTTCTGCAGCAGATGATCATGATTTATGGGCAAGTTTGGATTAAATTTAAATGAGAAATATGAAAAAAAAAATTAGTACTTTACTAAATCATAATAAATATAGGCCTCCAGAGGGTTTTGAGTCTTTCCCAACACCAATACATCAAGCATCTACAGTTATTTTTAAGACTGTTGAAGAATTGAGGTCAAGCAGCTGGCAAGATAAAAAATCTTATACATATGGATTACATGGAACTCCAACAACTTTTACTCTAGAGGCAAAATTAGCTGAAATAGAAGGAGGTAATTATTGCCTTCTAGCTCCTAGTGGTTTAGCAGCAATTGTTTTAGTAAATTTTGGACTTTTAAGAGCTGGTGATGGAATTTTACTTCCAGATAATATTTATAATCCAAATAAAGAATTGGCTAGATGGTTAAACGAAAAATTCAATATTTCTGTAAAGTATTATGATTGTATGATTGGTGAAAAAATAAGTTCACTAATTCAATCTAATACAAAGTTGATATGGACAGAAACACCAGGATCTGTTTCAATGGAAGTTCCTGATTTACGTTCAATTTGTAAATCAGCAAAAGAAAAAGGTGTACTAGTAGTTTTAGATAACACTTGGTCTGCTGGTATAGGTTTACAAGCTTTTGACTTAGGTATTGATATAGTTTTACAGGCTTTAACTAAATATCAATCTGGTGGCTCTGATATTTTAATGGGAGCAATAATTACTCGAGATAAATCCCTTTATCAAAAGATTGATTTGGCTCATTTGAAACTTGGTATGGGAGTTTCTGGATATGATGTTTATCTAGTCTTACGCGGCCTGAATACAATGAATTTGCGTTTCAAAGCTCATGATAGATCTGCTCGAAAAATAGCTAAATGGTTGAAAAAAAGAAAAGAAATAAAAAAAGTATTACATCCAGCGTTTGAAGATTGTCCAGGCCATAAAAATTGGAAAAAAGATTTTGACGGTGCTGGTGATCTTTTTTCAATTATTTTTAATGATTCTTTTTCTCAACCACAAATAGATAATTTTGTAAATAATTTAAGATTATTCAAGATCGGGTATAGTTGGGGAGGGTCGCACAGTCTTGCATTACCATATTTTCTGGAAGATTTAAGAGAAAGATGGAATGAAAATGGAAAGTTAGTTCGCCTTAACATTGGACTAGAAGATACTGACGATTTAATTGCAGATTTATCTCAATCCTTAGAATCCTTGTGTAATTAATACCTCAATATTTTTTTCGTTTTAAAAATCAAGTATATTCAATACACCGTCAAGTCCAGAAAAATTTAAACAAACTTTAGCATTACGTTGGACAATAGGCTTCGCTCTAAAAGCTACAGAAAGCCCAGAAATAGACATCATTTGTATATCATTAGAACCGTCACCAATACAAATCACTTTTGAAGTAGGAATATTAATTTTTTTACACTCTTGCTCAAGGATTTTTCTTTTTGTATCTCCGTCGATGATCTGACCAACTAACTTCCCAGTCAATTTTCCATTAGTTATCTCTAAATTATTTGCGAAGGCTTGATGTAAATTTAAATTTCTCTTTAATTTTTCAGTAAAATAAGTGAATCCGCCGGAAATTAATAAAATTTTTATATCATGCAATTTTATGTTTTCTAGTAATTTTATTGCACCATCAGAATATTTTAGTTTGTCTTCATAAACTTTGTGTAGTGAATTTATATCTAAACCTTTAAGAAGAGAAACTCTTTTTCTTAAACTATCTTTAAAATTTATCTTACCAATCATTGCTTTTCTAGTTATTTTTGAAACTTCATTTTTTAAACCATTTATTTCAGCAATTTCATTTATACATTCTATATTGATTAAGGTAGAGTCCATATCTAAAGCAAGGACTTTAAAATCGTTAATTTTAGGAAATTTTGAATTGAAAAAACAATCTATTTTTAGTTTTAAACACTCGGACTGAATCAAAGATTTTTCTTGGTATGATTTAAATTCTACTCGACAAATTATGATTTTGTTTTTTTGTTTAAGTATTTTTTTGACTTTTGTTAGTGAAAGAATATAGTTAACATTCTTTTCAGAGGCACCATAGCCTTGAATTGTTAATATTTTATCTTTCATCTAGTCTTGTTAATGCATTAATGATAAAAAGAATTTGTTTTATTTTTAAGTTGATGTTGTCCATTTTTTCTATTATTTTAAGTTTATCTTGTCCAAATAAAAAAATATTTTTATTATTATTAATTAAATTTAATATATGTTTTGGATTAAAGGGTGGTTTTGGTACAAATTGTAATATTAATGAATCAGAATGAGCATCAATTTTAGATATACCAATTTTCGTGGCAGAAATTCTTAATTTGTGGGTTTCAATTAAAGTCTTAGATGAATCAGGTAAATTACCGAATCTATCAATTAATTCCTCTTTTATTAAATTAATATTTTCATGAGAATTACAATTTGCGAGTCTTTTATAAATGGAAAGTCTTTCATTAACATCGCTACAGTAGTTTGAGGGTAAAAGCGTAGGTAAGTGCAAATTAATTTCAATATTATTTGGGTTCAAATATTCAAATTCACTTTCAGAATTATTTTTTATTGATTTTATTGCAGTATTTAGAAGATCAGAATAAAGTTGGTAACCAATCTCTGCCATATCACCTGATTGGTTTTCACCAATAACTTCTCCTGCTCCTCTTATTTCAAGATCGTGCATTGCTAAATAAAAGCCGCTTCCTAATTCTTCCATTTGTTGTATTGCTTCTAATCTCAATTTAGCATTCTTTTTTAATAAATCAAGATCTTCTACAAGAAGATATGCATATGCTTGATGATGAGATCTTCCGACTCTTCCCCTGAGTTGATGTAATTGTGCCAAACCAAATTTATCTGAGCGACTGATAATGATCGTATTTGCACTTGGAACATCGATGCCTGTTTCAATAATAGTTGTACAGAGTAAGATATTTATTCTTTGAGACAAAAAATTTCTCATAACCTTTTCAAGATCTCTTTCATTCATTTGTCCATGAGCTATTGCAATTTCTGCTTCTGGGATTAAATTTTCAAGACTATCTAGACGATTCAATATAGTTTTAATATCATTATGTAAAAAATATATTAAACCGCCTCTTTTTAATTCACGAAGACAAGCTTCTCTAATTATTGAGTTTGATTCTCTTCTTACAAAGGTTTTTATTGCTAATCTTTTTTGAGGAGCAGTTGCAATAATTGAAAAATCTCTTAATCCCTCTAAAGCCATTCCAAGAGTTCTAGGAATTGGAGTTGCAGTTAGTGTTAATACGTCAACTTCACTACGTATCTTTTTTAATAGTTCTTTTTGCCTTACTCCAAAACGATGTTCTTCATCAATTATCAAAAGACCTAAGCGAGGAAATTTTACATTTTTTGATAAAAGTTTATGGGTTCCAATAACAATATCAATAGTTCCATCAGCAATTCCTTTAAGCGTAGTATTTATTTCTTTAATTGTTTTAAATCTGGATAATTCTGCAATTTTTACTGGCCAATCAGCAAATCTATTTTTAAATGTTTGAACATGTTGCTCCGTTAATAGTGTTGTTGGAGAAAGTATTGCAACTTGTTTATTGTCCATCACAGAAATGAAAGTTGCTCTCAATGCAACCTCTGTTTTACCAAATCCAACATCACCACAAATTAGCCTATCCATAGGTTTGTTAGATTTCATATCATTCAAAACTGACAAAATTGCCTCAGATTGATCGGTTGTTTCTTCAAAGCCAAAATTATCAGAAAAGATTTGGTAATCTTTTTCTAATAAATTAAATTTATATCCTTTTTTTAATGCTCTTTCAGCATAAATAGCAAGTAACTCTGCTGCCGTATCGCGAATTTGTTTTGTAACACGCTTTTTAACTTTATCCCAATGATCTGTGCCTAAAGAATGTAATGGTGCTTCATCAGGATTTCCTCCAGAGTATCTAGTAATAACGTGTAATTGAGAAACAGGAACATAAAGTTTAGTTTCTTTTGCGTACTCTAAATTTAAAAATTCAGTTTCTCCATCGCCTAAATTCATACAAATAAGTCCTAAATAGCGACCAATTCCGTGATTTATATGAACAACCGGATCACCTAATTTTAGTTCAGATAAATCTCTTATCATTGAATCAATATTAGATTTTCTTTCTTGTTTGCGATTTGAAGATTTCCGCTTGAAATTTTCAAAAAGTTCTGATTCTGTTATAAATGAAATTTTTCCTTTATTAGTTAATACTGTCCCTCCGATTGTAAATGGTGAAGTACACAACATAATTTTTTCAGATTCTAATAAAAAATCTTTTATGTCATTACAGAGTTTAATACTTAAATTATTTTGAAAAAAATATTCTCTTAAACTTTCTTTTTTACCATTTGTTTCTGCACAAATAAGTATCCTATTTTTTGTATTTTTTATAAAAAAACGTAACTCTTGAATTGGATCATCTAAACGACGATTTATAGTTAATGTAGGTAGTTTTTCTGAATATTCGCATGAATTATTAACATTTTGTTTAAACGAAAATCTTTCATGATTTTTAATGATCACAAAAAAATCATCGGTTTTCAGATAAATTTTTTGAGGAGGTAATACAGGATGAGCTTTATCTAGTTTTAAAAAATTATATCTTGAATTGATTTCATTCCAAAATAATTCAATTGAATTTGATATATCACCAATTGAAACAACAAAAGAGTTTTTATGAATATAGTCAAAAATCGAAAAAGTCTTTTCAAAAAAAAGAGGAAAATAATATTCTATTCCTGCTGAAAGGTTTCCATTGCCAATATCATTATATACTTTACATTTGGAAGGGTCTCCTTCAAATACCTCTCGCCATTGTTTTCTGAAAAAATTCCTTGCATTTTCTGTCATTGGAAATTCTCTTCCAGGGAGAATTCTTATTTCCTTAACTTTATATAATGACCTTTGACTATCAATGTCAAATGTCTTAATTGATTCAATCTTGTTATCAAATAAATCTATTCTATATGGCAGTACAGATCCCATGGGAAATAAATCAATTAAACCTCCTCTGATTGTATATTCACCAGGTGACATAACTTGATCAACATGTGTGTAACCTCCAAGTGAAAATTGAGACTTCAATTTTTTTTCATCTAATAGTTCTTCTTGTTTAAAAAAAAATGTATGTGAAGCAATAAAAGAGGGAGGTGCCATTTTAAGAAGAGCTGTTGTTGCAGATAAAATAATAACATCACAGTAATTAGAAATAACTTCGTAAAGTGTTTCTAATCTGTTAGAGATTAGATCTTGATGTGGGGAAAAATTTTCATAAGGTAAAGTTTCCCAATCTGGTAAAAGGTTACACTTTAAATTAAGAAATTTATTTTTTCCAAGCCAGGAGATTTCGTTGTAAAGTCTTTGAGCTGATATAGGATCTGCTGTAATTATTGTAAGCATTTTCCCTTCTTTTTTTAATAATCCCGCTGTTTGAGCTAAGACACAAGATTCGGAAGCACCATGAGGATTTGGAAAAACTAAATTTCTTATTTTTTTTTCAAAAGGAGGGTATTTAAAATAAAACATAACATACGAAAATTCGAATGTATATAAAAGTTTTTTAATTTCTATAAATAAAAAAGTTTATAATAAGTAAAAATAGAAAATTTATGAAAAACAACTATATAGCGGTAATCCCTGCTGCAGGAGAGGGATTAAGATTATCAAAAAATATACCTAAACAATATTATAGTTTAAATGGCAAACCTATGTTGCAGTATGTTATTGAATTATTTTCTTCATCAAAATTTATTAAACATACATACGTGATAGTAAGTCAAAATGATAAACTTATAAATAGTTTGCCTTTAACGAAAAATATAACAATATTAAAGTGTGGAGGTTCCACAAGACATTCTTCCGTATTAAATGGGTTAAAAGCAATTAGAGAAAATGTTTTTAAGAACGATTGGATACTTGTTCACGATTCTGCAAGGCCAGGATTAACATTTGAATTAATAAATAAACTTATTTATTCTATTTCTGATGATGAAGTAGGTGGTTTGCTAGCTTTGCCTGTATTAGATACCATTAAAATGTCAAACGCAGCAAATAAATCAATAGCTACAGTTTCTAGAAAATATACTTGGGTTGCTCAGACTCCTCAAATGTTTAGATATGATTTTTTATTAAAATCTTTGGAAAATACTTCTGATATGACTGATGAATCTAGTGCAGTAGAGTTACAAGGAAAATTCCCGAAATTAATTAAAGGGAGCATAAGAAACTTTAAAGTCACATACCCTGATGATATTCGAACTATAGAATTTTATCTAAAAGGAGAAGTATGAATGACTTAAGTTTATTGAGAATAGGAATTGGTTATGACTGCCATATGTTTGTGCCAAATAATTATTTAATTTTAGGTGGAGTTCGAATCCCTTTTAATAAGGGCTTATTAGGTCATTCTGATGCAGATGTCTTGATTCATGCAATTATTGATTCTTTAATTGGTGCAGCAGGATTGGGAGATATTGGTAATCATTTTCCTGATAACGATAAAAAATATAAAGAAATTAGTTCCAGGGTGCTTTTAGAAAATATAAGAGCAAAAATTCATGATCTTGGTTATGAAATAAATAATATAGATACTACTTTAATTTTAGAATTTCCTAAACTATCAAACTATATTCCTCAAATGAAAAAAAAAATATCAGAATCGCTTTTAATTTCCTCAAATAAAATAAATATAAAAGCAAAAACTAATGAAAAATTGGGTTGGATAGGAAGAGAGGAGGGAATTGCTGCACAATCAGTAGCTTTAATCGTACTTAAAAAATAATCTAAAAATAAATGATATTGATTATCATTTATATTATGTATTGCAAATCAATTTTCGATAAATTTTTTTAATGATCTAGATTAATATTCACAATTTGAAATTTTATTTTTATTAATGCAAAATTTCACTCATAGAAAATTTTATTTTCTCAAATTTTTTTATACATATTTTAGGGAGAATTATATGTCAACTTTAAAAGGTTCTAAGACAGAACAAAATTTAAAAGATGCTTTTGCTGGCGAGTCACAAGCTAACAGACGTTACCTTTATTTTGCAAATAAAGCTGATGTTGAAGGTCAAAATGACGTAGCAGCATTATTTAGGTCGACAGCAGAAGGTGAAACTGGCCATGCTCATGGGCATTTGGAGCATTTAGAAGCAGTTGGTGATCCTGCTACAGGCATGCCAATAGGATCATCAAGGCAAAATTTGATGGCTGCTGTTGCAGGCGAAACTCATGAGTACACAGACATGTATCCGGGCATGGCCAAAACAGCCAGAGAAGAAAATTTTGATGAGATAGCTGACTGGTTTGAAACGCTTGCCAAAGCAGAGAGATCTCATGCAAACCGTTATCAAAAAGCATTAGACGTATTAGTTGATTAATTTAATTAGAGTATATAGTTCTCTCATTAAATTGAGAGAGCTATACTTTTTTTTATAAGAAAAATTTATGGCAAAAGAAGGTAATTTAGAAGCTCCTACTCGATATCCATTAAAATGGTTAGATGATGATTTTTATAACGAAGATTCCTTAAATGCTGAAATGGAAAGAGTCTTTGACATATGTCATGGCTGCCGTCGATGTGTATCTCTTTGTGGATCATTCCCCACACTTTTCGATTTAGTAGATGACTCAGAAACTATGGAGATCGATGGAGTCAAGAAAAGTGATTATCAAAAAGTGGTAGATCAATGTTATTTGTGTGATTTATGTTATATGTCCAAATGTCCTTACACCCCTCCGCATGAGTGGAACTTGGATTTTCCTCATTTAATGTTAAGAGCAAAGGCAGTGAACTTTAAAAAAGGAAAAGTTAAATTAAGAGATAAAGTCTTATCTAAAACTGACACTTTAGGTTCACTTGCTGGAATTCCCGTAGTAACAAAAATAGTTAATAAGGTGAATAATAATAAACATTTTCGGGTTTTGTTAGAAAAAATTTTTGGTATTGATAAAAACGCTTGGCTACCTAAATTTTCTTTAGAAAAATTCAAATCAAATAAAAAAATATCAAAATTTATTAAAGTAAAAAACGGAAAACTTACGCAAGGAAAAGTTGCTATTTTTGCAACTTGCTATGTCAATTTTTATGAGACTGGTATTGGTAAAGATTTAATTGCGATATTGCAACATAATGAAATACCTTTTGTTATTGTTGATAATGATGTTTGTTGCGGTATGCCAAAATTAGAGCAGGGTGATTTAAATGGAGTAGATATTAATAAGAAAAAAAATGTTGAGCAACTTTTTAAATATGCTGAACAAGGATATGAAATTTTAACACCGATACCTTCATGTACTTTAATGTTTAAACAAGAAATACCTTTGATGTACCCAGAGTCAAATAAAGTTAAATCCATTAAAAATGCTATGAGGGATCCTTTTGAATATTTAGTGTTAAGAAATAGGGATGGACTATTAAAATTAGACTTCAAAGAATCTCTGGGGAATATTTCTTATCATTTTCCATGCCATTCTAGAGTTCAAAATATTGGAAAAAAAACTGTTGAGGCCTTAAGTTTAGTTCCAGAAACAAACGTCAGTGTTGTAGAGAGATGTTCTGGGCATGCTGGTACTTTTGGTGTCAAAAAGGAATTTCATAAGATGTCAATGAAAATTGGAAAACCTGTTTTTAAATCAATGTCATCTGGAAAAAAAGATTATATTACCTCTGATTGTCAACTTGCTGGTCATCATATTAATCAAGGGATTGAAATGCTTGGTTTTGAAAAATTTGATATGCTTCATCCAATATCTCTGCTTAGAAAGGCATACTCGATTTAGTTTTAAAAGGAATTGTTTATGATAATTTTACGCGACAGTTTAATGAGTTTAGAAAAATACTCAAAAGTTAGGAAAGAGTTTAGAGACAAAGTTTTGCAACATAAAAAATTTAGAAGTATTACCTTGGGTAATCACATTACTTTGCTTTTTGAAGATGAAATGACATTAAGATACCAAGTTCAAGAAATGCTTAGGATAGAAAAGATCTTTGAAGAAGACGGCATTCAGTCTGAGTTAGATGCCTACAATCCTTTATGCCCAAATGGAAGTAACTTTAAGGCTACTATGTTAATAGAATATGAAAATGCAGTTGAAAGAAAAATTGCCTTATCTAAACTTATTGGAGTTGAAGATAGACTTTTTATTCAAGTTGAAGGTCAATCTAGAATTTATGCAATAGCAGACGAAGATTTGGAGCGCGAAAATGATGAAAAAACTTCAGCAGTTCATTTTGTTAGATTTGAACTTACCCCTGAAATGAAACTTTCACTAAAAAATGGTGCTCAAATGATGGTTGGTTGCGACCATCCTAATTATTTAATTCATTTGGAAGAACTCCCACTTGAAACACTCTCAGCATTAGTTAAAGACTTAAAGTAAAAACTTTTGTTTTTCAAAACTTTTATACTCTCTCATACCAAACTTCTCTTACTAGTTTTGGAATGCTATAATTTTCTAATGCGGCTGTAGCTCAGCTGGATAGAGTACTTGGCTACGAACCAAGGGGTCGTGGGTTCAACTCCTGCCAGCCGCGCCAGAATATGAAAATTTTTATTAAATATCGCAATATTTATTTAATATTTATTAAAATCTGCCGACATATATAAAACAGATATTTTTATGAGGTTTTTTATGTCGGTAGAAATAGAAATTAAGTTAGTTATCATTTCTATGTCAATTACAGCTGTTTCGATAATGTTAATGTAATTTGCTAATAAAAAATTGACTTAGATAAAGGAAAACCCATGTTTTCTTAACGGTAAAGATCTAATCCTTTTTCCAATTGCGTTTGATAATGCATTTATTACAGCAGGCATAACACCGCCTATTGCCGGTTCACCAACCCCACCCCAAAAATCACCTGATGGCACTAATAAACATTCCACAATAGGCGAATCTGAAATCCTTGCTATTGGATAATCTCCAAAATTACTTTCCTTCACAGCTCCTTTTTTTATTGAAATATCCTCATACATCATTGCTGACAGAGCCATTACTACACTTCCTTCTATTTGAGCTTTAACAGCATCAGGATGAACAATGTAACCACAATCTATAGCAACAATAATTTTTTTAATATCTATTTTTAAATTATCTGTAACTGATAGTTCAACTGCTGTTGCAGTAAAACTACCATATGAATCTACAACTGATAGTCCGCGAAAATTTTTTTTTGAAGGATTCTTACTCCAATTAATTTTTTTTGTAACAGCATCTAAAACTCTTTGATCTTTTTTTCCAGATAATAATGAACGCCTGAATTCATATGGATCTTTTTTTGCTAAGTTTGCTAGTTCATCAATAAAACACTCTCTGTAAAAGGAATTGTTTGTATGAGCAACTGCTCGCCAAAAACCTGGCGGCACATGAAGTTCTTGTAAAACATATTCATTAGTAAAATTTGGAACAGCATATGGATTATCTCGAAAACACCTAGTATTAATTTGATCTATGCCGTTTTTTACCCATTTAGGATAAATTGTTATAGCAATAGATTGATCAGATTGTTTCACATGCCATCCAATCCAATTGCCTTTTTTATCGATTCCTCCCTTGATTTTAACAACACTAATAGGTCTATATCTCCCATGTTTCATATCTTCCTCGCGAGACCATAAAAGTTTTACAGGAGTTCCATGCATTTCATTTGCAATTATTACAGCTTGTTTTGTATATTCTTGATGACCTCCTCTTCTTCCAAATGCACCTCCAGCATGCATTTTATGAATGAATATTTTATCCATTGGTAAGCCACTTGCTTCAGCTGCAGCAGACATTGATGATTCTCCATTTTGTGTTCCAACCCAAACCTCTAAAATATTATTGTGAAAAAACGCAGTTGCAGTTTGAGGTTCTAATGTAGCGTGATGAAGAAAACCACTTGAATATTCAGATTCAATTACTTTATGTGCTGACTTTAATGCTTTTTCTATATTTCCAACTTTTTTTGCTATTGGAGCATTTTCCGCTTTTAATCCATTTTTCATAGTCTTAAAAATCATATCACTTGAAACATTTTTATCTTTACCAGGTTCCCATTCAACTTTTAGAGCTTTCAAAGATTCATTAGCTTTCCACCAACTTTCGGCAACAACAGCAATCCAGGTTTCAGTATTAATAATTTTTATTACTCCAGGAACTTTTTTTACCTTTGAATCATCAAAAGCTTTTAAAAATCCACCAAAAACTGGACATTGTAAAATTGAAGCGTGCAGCATATTTGGTAAATTTACATCTGATGCATATATTTGTGAACCATTCGTCTTAGAGGGAATATCAAATCTTTTTGGTGAAGCTCCAATTAACTTCCATTCATTTTTTCTTTTTAATTTGACATTTTTTGGTAAAGGAAGCTTTTTAGCAAGAGGAACTAATTTCCCAAAACTGATTTTTTCGCCAGATACGTGAAATATGTAACTATTTTTAGCACTACATTCAGAAATAGGAACGTTCCAAAAATTTGAAGCTGCTTCTCTTAATATTTCTCTCGCAGTTGCGCCTGCTAATCTAATATATTCTTGAGAGCCTCTTATTCCCCTGCTACCTCCAGTAGACATACTTTTAAAAATTCTATCTCTTTTAATATGCATATTAACATCAGCATATTCTGGCTTAACTAAGTTCCAATCGCATTCTAGTTCTTCACATATTAATTGAGTTAGTCCAGTTAGTGTTCCTTGCCCCAATTCTGACTTTGCGATCCTAATGATTACAGAATTATTTTGGTTAATTATTATCCAGTGATTTAGTTCTGCGTTCAAATTTTGTTTAATTATATTTGAATTTGCTTTTTTATTAAGATTTATTCCTAATACAAAAGATCCTGTTAATATTGAATTATGTTTTAAAAAAGTTCTTCGGGAGATTTTTGTAGATTTGTTAAACATTTATTAATCTTTAATTTGTAAATTTCAACTAATATTATTTTAAAGTATTTTTTTTAAATTTTGTAAAAAAATAGGTATCCAATGGATCTAATAAAAATTATAATTTTAGCAATCTTTGGAATGTTTTTTGGTTTTAGTTTTGCATGGATTTTAAGTAAAGCAAGATTTATTAAAAAAATTTCAACTTTAGAAGAGCGCCAAAAAATAAATGATGAATTAATAGAATCTTTACAAGAAAAAAATAGAAAACTTGACGAGAATAATTTAAAAGTACAATTTGAATGTAATAATCTTAAAAATTTGAATTCATCAATAGAAGCTCGCTTAGAGGAAGAAAAAAAACAAATAGGTGAAAAATTAACATTGTTAAGAGATTTTAATGAATATAGTAAAAATTCATTAAAAGAGGAGTTTAAAAATCTTTCAACTATAATTTTGGAAGAAAAGACTAAGAAATTTGAAAAACAAAATATTGAAAATCTTGGGGGGATCTTGAGTCCATTTAAGGATAGGCTCAATGAATTTAAATCAAGAGTTGAAGAAATACATTTGTATGACATTAAACAAATTGAATCATTAAAAGGAGAGTTAAAAAACTTAAAAGATCTTAATAGTCAAATGTCAAATGAGGCCAAAAACTTGGCTAATGCTTTAAAAGGACAATCTAAGGCACAAGGTAATTGGGGAGAACTAGTATTAGAAAATGTCTTGTCTAGATCTGGGCTTGAATTAAATAAAGAATATAAGCGTGAAGTTTCTTTTGTTAATGAGAAAGGAAAACAACGTCCAGATGTTATTGTTTATTTGCCAGAAGGAAAACATTTAATAATAGATGCAAAAGTATCTTTAAATGCATATACTAGATTTGTTAATTCAGATAATGATTTAGAAAGTAAGGTAGCTCTAAAAGAACACGTTTTAGCGATTTCTGAGAGATTAGGCGAATTAGCGCAAAGAAAATATTTTGAGATAAATGATCTAAATTCTCCTGAATTTGTATTTATGTTTATTCCAATTGAGTCAGCTTTCGCTGAAGCAATGAAAGCTGATGAAAACTTGTTTCAAAAAGCAATTGAACAAAATATACTAGTAGCAACTCCAACAACACTTTTGACAAGTTTAAAAATTGTTAGTCAACTATGGCGTTTTGAGAATCAAAATTCTCATACAGCTTTACTAGCTGAAAGTGCTGGCAAAATACACAGTAAATTAGAAACAATTTTATCTAGTATGCTTGACTTAGGAAAGAAACTTAATGCAGCTAATGAGAGTTACGAATTGGCTTTAAATCGCTTTACTGAGGGCCCTGGCAATCTTGTTAAAAAGATAAAAGATTTTGAGAAATTAGGGATTTCAGTAAAAAAAGAGCTACCAAAACATATTGTTGAAAAGGCAGAGTTGGAACTAAAAAGCCCCAAAACGCTGCGAGGAGAAAAAGAATAAAAAAAAAGACGACTTAAAGTCGCCTTTTTTCTACTGAAATACAAATTATCTATTTGCGATATACATTGTGATCTCAAAACCGAAGCGTAAGTCAGTAGCTGCTGGTGTAGTCCAAGCCATAATAGTCTCCATTTAGTTAGTTATTAAAATATAATCATAAATTGATTACGTCTGATGGTTATTTTGGATTAAAACAATTTATTTATCACCAGTAAAATGCTCATTTAGTGCTAATGATTATCATTAGTTTTAAATTTTTTTCATAAAAAAATTTGTAAATAATAAAATATACGATAATACTTTTTTAGATAAATAGTAAATATTTCAAAAATGAAAACTTTTTATTCATTTAATTTTTTTTATAATTTCGAATCTTTTAAAAAAAATATTAGTTTAAGCCTTAGATCAAAAATAAATATTATTTTTCTAGTTTTAACAATGCTGGTTTTTTCTAGTTTAATTATTGTTGAGGTGTCTGCAACTAAAAATAGCGTTAGAGAAGAAATGGAAGCTTCTGGAAGAATAGCTATGCAATTTATTGCTCAAATTAGCAATGATTATTCAAGTAATGATTTAAATGTATTAATAAATTTTTTTAAACAAACTGGAAGAATAAGAGCTAATGATATAAAAGTTTATGATAATGTTGAAAATATAATTTACGAGTCACCACCTCCTACTTATAAAGCTGGAAGAGATGCTCCTGGTTGGTATTCAAAATTAATATCCCCACCATTTATATCACATGTTTTTGACTTAAAAACCGCAAAAATAGAAATTTCAACAAATTCATCAAGAGCTATTTTAGATGGCTGGGATAAGCTTCTGGATATATTACTAGTCCAGTTTATATTATTTTTGATAGCTGAGCTTATTGCCTTTTGGTTAATTGGTAGGTGGCTAAAGCCTCTAGAAAAAATTGAAGTCGGATTAAAGGAAATTGAGCTTGGAGACCATAAAGTTAGATTACCACCTTTAAATGGTAAGGAGGTTGGTCAAATGGGTAGATCATTTAATAGAATGGCACAAGCAGTTGAAGATAACATTTCGGTTAGACAAAAAAGTGCTGAAGCTCAAGCACGTTTAGAGGCAAATCGAGAATTTACTCAATTATTGCAATCAAAAATTGAAGAAGAAAGATCTGCGTTAGCTCGTGAATTGCATGATGAATTGGGACAATCATTAACTGCTATAAGAAGTATATCTAAGTCATTAATACAAAGAGAAGATTTAGATAATATTTCTATAAAAAAATATGCTGAAATGTTATTTGAAACTGCTGGAAATACATCTGATTCTGTGAGAAGGATGATTCCTAGACTTCGCCCTTTAAAGTTAGAGGGAATGGGTCTTGTTGATGCTGTTAGAGATTTGGTAACTGATTTGAAGTCAAAATATAATTTTCTTAAAATAAATCTCCATATAAAAGAAAATATTCCTTTTCTTGAAGAAAATTTAGAATTAACATCTTTTAGAATAATCCAAGAAGCACTTAATAATATTATTCAACACTCTGATGCATCAAGAGCTGATATTCTCATTTCTTTATTTAATGGTGAGCTAAAAATTATTATTTCAGATAATGGAAAGGGAGCAATACTTACACAAAAAGATGGACACTATGGTGTAAGGGGTATGCAAGAAAGAGTAGAATCTCATGGAGGTAATATTGAGTTTAAATCTGAAATTAACAAAGGGTTAGAGGTAATTGTTTTATTACCAATAAAACAAGGTAAGGATTAATGGATAATAAAATTACAGTCATGCTTGTAGATGATCATGCAGTTGTTAGGTTTGGGTTTCGAATGTTACTTGAAGCAACAGACGATATTTGTGTTATTTCAGAGGCTGATTCTGCTGATACGGCATATGAAAATTTTTTAAAAATTAATCCAAATGTAACTGTAATGGATATTTCTTTGGGAGATGAAGGTGGTTTTGAAGCAACAAAAAAGATAATTTCTAGAGATAAAAGTGCCCGTATTCTTGCACTTTCATCTCATGAAGATCCAAGTTATATTCGGTACATGTTAAAAGCTGGTGCTCAAGGTTACCTTTCAAAAAGAAGTGCACCAGATGAACTTATTTTAGCAATTAGGCAGGTAAATCAAGGTAATATGTATTTAGAAAGTAGCTTGTCTCAAAAAATGGCCTTAGAGGAATTTAGTGGCGAAAAAAATCCGATTGAAGTTCTTTCTGAAAGAGAATTTGGTGTATTTATTCAGCTAGCAAAAGGAATATCTGTAAATCAAATTGCTGAAATCTTAAACCTTTCTCCTAGGACTGTTGGAACACACTTATATAATATTAAACAAAAATTAATAGCTACTAATCAAGCTGAATTAACATTAATTGCAGTTCGTCATGGTTTAATTGATTTATAAATATGATATTAATTAAGGAATTTTTTTCTTAATTCTCTTTTAAGAAGTTTACCATTTGCATTTCTTGGTAAAGGTTCAAAAGTAATTATTATTTTTTCAGGGACTTTATAGTCTGCTAGTTTTTTTTCACAATAAGCTTTAACATCATTTTTATTAAATGAGTTATCTTCAGTATAAATTACTGCAAGTACACGTTCACCTAGTACTTGACAGTGGTAACCGATAATAGCTACCTCAACTACTTGGGGTATTTCAATGATTATGTTTTCTACCTCAACAGAATAAATTTTAAATCCTCCCCTATTAATCATATCTTTTGCTCTATCGAAAATTCTTACTAATCCTAATTCATCTATTGTTCCAATATCTCCAGATTTCCAAAAACCCTTTGAAAAAGAATTTTTTGTTGCAAGTGAGTTTTCCCAATACCCTGGTATTACCATTGATCCACTTATCCAAAGTTCTCCTATTTCACCCTTAGATAGTATTTTTCCATTTTCATTTCTAACTTGAATTTCAGCACACGGTAGAGAAATACCTACACTATCGTTATATTTTTTTTGAAGTCCAATAGGCATAATTGTCGCCGGAGATGTAGTTTCAGTTGCTCCATAACAGTTAATTAAGTTAAGGTTCGGGATTTTTTTCATTAAATTTTTAATTGTATCTATTGGCATTGGAGAGCCACCAAATGCACCTATTCTCCATGAATTCAAATTTATTTTTTCTATATTAGGATCCATTAAACATAATTTATACATTGCAGGAACCATAACAGTATAATTTACGGCTTCATTTTCAATTAATTTTAAAAATTTGTTTGCTTTAAATTCTTCAAGAATTACTAACGTACCGTTGATAAATGTAATTGTTGCAATCAAAGCTATTAATCCAGTAACGTGACTTGCTGGGACAGCCAAGATACCCTTATCACTTTCATTAAGTTTCATGCAAATTTTAAAATTAATTACTGTATGGGCAATATTTATGTGAGTAATAATGGCTCCTTTAGGGTTCCCTGTTGTTCCTGAAGTATAAAGAATACAAGCGCAATCTTCTTCATTGGACTTTGGATGTATAAAATTAGGACCATCAATAATATATAAACTATTTTTAGTTTCAAGTTTAGTTGAAATCCTAATCTTAAGAGAAGGGGAATCATTCTTATTAGGTATGTTTTTTAAAAGTTCATGATCATGAATAATTGCTTTTGCTTTGCATTGATTACAAATAAATTTTAATGCTGGCAGTTTTTCTCTTATTCCGACTGGAACAGCAATTGCACCTATTTTTTGAATTGCAAATAGAGCAAAGTAAAATTCTGGTTTATTTGAAATTAAAATAATAATCCTGTCACCAGCCTTTAGTCCTAAAGAATTTAATCCCCTTGCAATTCTATCTATTTCAGATGATATCTCTGTATAAGTTAATTTTTTATTATGAAAAATAACTGCTTCTTTATTTGGGTTTTTTTTTAAAGATTCAAAAAATAATGAATAAAAAGTTTTGGGTCTTTCAATAAAACAATTATTTCTATCGTTACCGAAATGAGATTCAAACTTTATTTCAGGTAAATCAATAAAATCAGACCAGTTTATTTTTTTTTTCATTTTATTTATATTTTTTTCATTATATTAGAACCTCTTTCAATTAAAATTTTTGAGTCTATTAGTTTTTTTGAGTGGTTTAAATCTGATTGTGCAATTAGAATTGAGATTTTAGATTTGCGTAGAGTTAACATTACATCTGATAATCTTTCTGATAATGCTGGAGCAACTCCTTCAAATGGCTCATCAAGAAGAAGAAGCTTATTTCCAATTGCGAGGGCACGACCTAAGGCAACTAATTTTTGTTGACCACCAGATAAAAGTAGAGAACGCCTATCTTTCATCTGTGATAGTTCAGGAATTGTGTTGTAAACAAATTCAATTCTTTTTTGGATATCATTTTTCTTTGTTGCCCATAATGGAACAAGAATATTTTCTTCAACAGTTAATTCAGGAACTAAGTCTCTACCCTCGGGCATATAACCAATACCTAAATTCGGTCGAAAGTGAGCAGGAAAATCTAATAAATTTTTTTCCTCAAATTTAATTAATCCAGTTTCAGCTTTTAAATGTCCCATTATAGTTCTTAAAGTTGTTGTTTTTCCTGACCCATTTCGACCGATAAGTCCAGTTGTTTCACCGCTATTGATGTTAAGAGAAAAATTTCTAAGAATATTAACAGATTGAATAGATACATTAATAGATTCAATCTTAAGCATTGTTTTTCTCCTTTGTTAAAGAACCAGTTATATATTTTTGAACATCTTGTTTAGATAAAACTTTTTCAGGTGAATCATCTGCAATTATTTGACCATTATAAAAAGCAGCAATTCTTTCGGAATATCTTTCAACAATTTCCATATCATGTTCTACAAATATTACTGTAACATTTTCATTAGAAAGAGCTTTAATAATAGTGTCCATAAGAGGAAATTTTTCTTCTGTAGAAACTCCCGATGTTGGTTCGTCTAAAAATAAAATTTTGGGTTTTCGTGTTAATGTTAAAACAATATCTAATAATTTTCTGATGCCGCCTGACAATTCATTAACAGTTCTTTTTGAGTAATCTAATAATTTAAACTTTTCTAAAAAATATTCTGCTTGATTTAAAGATTCTTTATTTTTTGAAGATTGCCAAAATGATGCTAAGTTTTGCTCTGAAGAAATAGCTACTAATATATTTTCAATAACATTCATTTCCTGGTAAAGTTGGGGGATTTGAAATGATCTGGCTACACCAAGTCTAGTAATTTTTCTTGGAGACATTCCTAAAATATTTTTGTTATGAATTAAAATTTCTCCTGAATCTGGGCGTGTATATCCTGTAACCATATTTATAAATGTTGTTTTTCCAGCGCCATTACTTCCAATTAAACTAATTTTTTCACCTGAAGAAATTGAAAGATTTATATTATCTGCTGCGGTTATAGCACCAAATTTTTTTTTTATTGCAACAGCTGAAATAGCAATATTACTTTTTTTCATATTTTTTTTTCCAAAATTTCTTTTGCCATATGGAACCAATTCCTTCTGGCAAAAAACGAATTATTATTAAAAGAAAAATTCCAAGCGAAAGTTGCCAACTATTTGGGAAATATAAATTTGAAAATGATCTTACTATTTCTAATAGAAATGAGGCAATGAAAGCAGCAAGAATTGTATGATGACCAGCAAGAATTGCTATAAATACAAAATCCCCAGATGTTGTCCAAAAAGTAAAATTTGGGTCAACATGGCCAATTGAAATGACTGCAAGTGATCCTCCAACTCCACCTGTAAAAGCCGCAATTACAAAATTTGTTGAAATTAAATTTTTAGCTGAAGTACCTAAATACTCTAAACGGATTTCGTTTTGTTTAGCAGCTAAACACAAAATTCCTCTTTTTGAGTCAAAATATATTTTTACAAATGCACCAATTATTCCCGCAGTTGTAATAGCTAACACATACTGAAAAAAACTATTCCATTCGTCACTCGGAAGCCAACCAAAAAAGGTAACTCGTCCCATATTAAATCCATCCCATCCTCCTAAAAAAGAAGATTTTATAAGTAATCCATAAAGTACCATTGAAAGTGCTAAAGACAACATTGCAAAAAAAATTCCTCTATAACGAGAGATAAGTATTGAAAATGGAAAAGAGATAATTGCAGCTAATAATCCACTACCAATAACTAGGCTTAATGCATCTGTAATATTTAATTTTATAAATGCTAAAGCACTTGCATATCCCCCTATGGCAAATACAAGGCCTTGTCCAAAAGCCACAACTCCATTTCGCATTAAAATAATTATTCCAAGAACAACTAAAAAATAAGAAGTTGAAATAGTGATTAATGAAAGAAGCCATCTAGGTAATATCATACCTAAAAGAATCATAAGAAGTAGGCATAAAAAATTTGAAAAAAAAGTTTTTAATATAGAGTTTTGACTACTAGAAAGCACTTTAAATTTTCCTAATTTGATTTTGCTTAAAAATACCTTCTGGCTTAAAAACTAAAACTATAACCATTACTAAATATATAGAAAAAAGCTCTGCTGAAGGAAAAAAATGTACAGTCAATGCTCTTGTAATACCAACAAAAAGAGCACCAATTGCTGCTCCTGGAATGCTACCTAAACCTCCAATAATAACAACTGCAAAAGAAAGTATTACTACATCAGCTGAAAGACCTGGTTGTACTGAAATCATTGGCGCTGTTAGAGCACCTCCTAAAGCAGCTAAAAAAATACCTACTGAAAATGCCAAAGAATATATTTTTGAAATATTTATTCCCATACTTGAAGCAATTTCATCGTTATGTATGACTACAAGAATAATTTTGCCTAATTTAGTTTTATTTAAACCCAACCATAAAATATAACCAACAAAAAAAGCTATAAAAATTAGAACAAAATCGTATCCAACATAAGTAAGAGGCCCAAAATCAAAAGTACCGAACAGACCGTATGGTTCAAAAGCATAAATAGGGTCAACTCCCCAAATTAATTTTGTAGAGTCTTCTAAAATTAAAAATAAGGCAAAAGTTACTAGAAGTAATAAAACTTCATCTTTTCCATAAAAAAATCTTAAAATCCCTCTTTCGCAAATCGGTGCAACAATAGTGGCAATCCCTAAAGCTGCTAATAATAAAGCAACTAAAGAAAATTCAGGCATGAATTCTATTGAAGAAAAAAAACCTACAATAGTAGCGGCAAGGTAAGCTCCAAGTGCATAAAAACTTCCATGAGCTATATTTAAAATTTTTAAAACTCCAAAAACTAAAGTAAGGCCTGAGGCAACAATAAATAACCAAGATGAATAAGTAATACCATCAATAAGTATTGTGACAATTTTGAAAATAATTTCCATAATTTGCTATTTATAAATTATTTAAATTTATAAAATTATTAATTTTTAATTATTCACACTTAGCACCTGGAAAACCTGCTTTAATCCATTCATCAGATTTCATATTTGGGGGTGGATTGACACATTCTGCAGAATATCTTTCGATATCATAAATTGAAACTATTTTTTTATTTGGATCCCATTTGGTTTTCCCAACTGCTGTAGGTTGAATGGCTTGTTGACCATTAGCAAGTAACATCTTTATTCTACCTGATGGAGACATCCACTCAGAACCTCTTAAAGAATTTGCGATTTGAGTATTATTTGGTTTTTTTCCACTATTTTTTTCCATAGCGTTTTCTACAGCTAATTTTAATCCTAAAAGAGCTTGAGCCATTCTGTAAGGGGCTTGAACAGGATATACTTTCCATTGAGATTTGTAGGATTTCCACCACCAATCGTTAAGGCTTGTTTTTGGAGCTAAAAGTCCGTTTGCGCCTCTTGCTCCGATAATTACATCGTCAGGCATTTTTTTTCCCAAAGGAATTAAAACATGGTCTGCTACTGTTAAAACAACCTGTGTTTTTTTAAATAGACCTCTTGGTCTAGCTTGAAGAATAAAGGCTTGTAAATCTCCCCCCCACAAACTTGATTGAGTAACTTCTGAGGGATTAGACATTAATCGAGAAATTTCAGAACCATATTGCCCAGCGCCAAATTTTGGTCTTTGATCAGTTCCAACTTTTATATTTGGGAAAAAATTTAACATAGAAAGATTAAAGTCTTTTAGGTTATCGTGACCCCAAGAATAATCCTGATTAATCTGATTTACTATATTTACGTTTAGATTTTTTGCCTTGATATATCTTGCAGCAGCGACATTATCCATTACTCCATGTGAAGCAGTTCTAAAAACATATTTATATTTTTTCTCTTCGAAAACTCTAGGAGTTCCACAATCATATAGTATTAAAAGACGTTTCATCTCTTCAGCAACAGGAGAAACTGCTAAGCAATCTCCTGAGCTCACATAACCAATTACAACATCAACTTTTTCGCGATCAAAAAGGTTTCTAAGTTCTTGTACTTGTTTTGTAGCACCTCCATTTTCATCAACGTAAATAGATTTTATTTTTAAACCACCAAAACCTTTTTTATTATAAGGGGCTGGAGCAATTCCTTTATTAAAAGCATCTATTAAAGTTTTTGCACCATTTACGGCAGGAACACCAAAGCTACTAGCAGCTTGTCCCGATAAAAAACTAACAATTCCAATTATAAATTCTTCTGCTTTAGTATTCTTTGTTGTTATAAAAAATATAGTTAAGACTGAAATAAAAAAAATAGCAAGTTTAAAGGTTATAGTTTTAGCTTTATTCCTCATATGAGTCTCCTATGTAATAGAAATGTTTTAGAATTTAAATTAATTATTTTTTTATTAGTAATTAAATATAAAATAAATTTACATCTTTTTGTTTGTAAAATTTATTATTTAGAAATTTTACAAAGTTAATAATTTGCTCATATAAAAATAATTAATCAAAAATAATCTGCTAATGATAATTTTGATTTATCTGAAAAATTTTTAAATTATTTTGTTAAATATTTTTTAAGAAAAACACTTTAACTTAACGAATTTATTAATCTTGGGGATCTATCAAAATATTATCTTCTTTTAAATCTAAATTATTCGGTATTTTTTGATTTATTTTTGCAGAATTTTTTTTATTAGAATCGTCGATTTTTTCTGAATTTTCATTTTCAAAAAGTTGGCTTTTAATTTTTTTATCATATTCAAATTTTGCATATAACCCTAGAAACAGAATTATCGATGCTATGAAAAAAAAAATTAGCAAATTTTTTTTCGAATTTGAAAAAGTGGTTTCACCGTAATTTGTGCCTTTGACTATAGGACTTTCGGTTTCAAATTTAGATTTTGTGTTTACATTTGAAGATGTGGTGTTCATTTCAGTAGGAATGTGAGTTACAACATTTTCGTATGGTATGTCTAGGCCACTTGCGTACTTTCGAACAGCTAAAAGTTTATGTGCATATGTGTAAAAAGGTTCTAAACCACCTTCTTCAATATGAAAAATTTGATCTCTAGAAAGTGTTACAGCTTGAGCCATTTGACCCACGGAAAAACCCTTTGCTTCTCGCGCAGATTTTAGAACTTCACCATTTACTATTGGCTCTTCTTGATCAAAATCATTTTCCATGAATTAACTATAATTTAAGTTATAAATAAACAAACATTTATATCAATAGTAATAAGAATACCAATATATTTGATATTTTGTCTATTCCTAAATGAATCTAATCGGTTTAGTTATGTATTATTTCTAAAAGCAATACTATTTTATTAATGTAATAATCATATTTTTCTAAAATAATTTTTTTTTTTAAGCTAAATGAAATTTTTGTTAATTCAAGCTCTTATTCTGACCTTTCGTGATTTGAAGGCAAAAGAACTAAATTTATTAATCATATCTTTAGTTATATCAGTTTCTTCTTTATCTGCAGTGAATTTTTTTACAGAAAGAATGAATGACCATTTATTAAGGGATGCCAGTGGACTCATTGGTGCTGATTTAGTAATTAGAGGTGACTATCCTTTAAATTTGGATTGGAAAAATAAAGCTATATCTCTGGGCCTTGAAGTTGCAGAAAATATTACTTTCCCTAGTATGATTAGTTTCTATAATAATAATAATTCAGAAAGTAAACTTGTTTCAGTTAAAGCAGTTTCTGAAAATTATCCATTGAGAGGTTCAATGACATTGTTTCTTAATGGAAAATCTTTTGTGAGAAAAGGTGGCCCCAAAGAAGGAATAATTTGGATAGATAAAAATTTTATTGACTCAATTAGATTAAATACTAGTAAAAAAGTAAAACTTGGAGATAAGTTTTTTAGTTTAGGACCTAGTATTTTAATTGAGCAAGATAGAGGTACAAGTTTTATAAATTTTGCACCAAGAGTAATGCTTTCAATAAAAGATTTACCAAAGACTAAATTAATTCAAGATGGATCAAGAGTATCATATCGTTTTCAATTTTCTGGTGAACCGAAAATTATTAATTCTTTTAAAAAGTGGATTCAAAATGATTTACAAAATAAACCAGTACAAGGGGTAAAAATCGAGTCAATAAATTCAGAAAGTAATGGAATTCAGTTAACTATTAAAAAGGCGAGTCAATTTTTAACAATCATAAGTTTACTAACAACATTACTTTCTTCGCTATCAATCGTAATGGCAGCAAGAATTTTTGTGAATAGACATATACAACCATGCGCAATGTTCCGTTGTTTTGGTTTAAGACAATCAGAAATAGCGCAAATCTTTTTTATCGAGTTTTTTATAATTGGGTTACTAAGTGGAATTATAGGAAGTTTTTTTGGTTGGCTTATTCATTTGTGTCTTATTGAATTATTAGCAGATTTTTTTGCGGATAATTTGCCTTCAATTAATTTAAACTCCTTTTTTAGAGGAGTATTAATAGGGTTATTTTTACTAATGTGCTTTGCTTTACAACCAATTTATAAATTAAGTCGAGTTTCGTTTAAAAATATCATTAGCATTGATTTATATTCAATAAAATTTTCTTCAGTGATTACAAATTTATTAAATTTAGTTTTATTTTTAATTTTTTTAATTTGGATTAGCAAAGATATTTATCTTGGAGTTTTGGTGGCTACTAGTTTTGTAACACTAATGATTTTTTCCGTATTATTTACTTTATTTATCTTAAAAGTATTGCATCAATTTAATTTTCAAAAATTTCTTACACTAAACTTTGTTAAAAAGTCGTTAAAAAGAAGAGCATTTATGACTGCCTTTCAGATTAGTTCTTTATCTATTGGAATTTGTGCAATTTTAGTTATTACTGTTGTAAGTAACAACTTATTAGACTATTGGAAAAATTCTACTTCTTCAGATACTCCAAATCATTTTATTATTAATGTTCAATCTGATCAGAGAAATCTAATAAATAAAGAGTTAGAAAAAAATAATATGGAAAAAATTAATTTCAATATTATGATAAGAGGAAGATTAATAAATATTAATGATTCAATAGTTAAGGTTAGTGATTATAAAAATAAAAGATCAAGAGGTTTGATTGAAAGAGAATTTAATTTATCAACTATGACAGAAGTTCCTCAGGGAAATAAAATTATTAAGGGCAAATGGTTTAAATCGAAATCAGATTTTGGTGAAGCATCAGTAGAAAAAGGAGTAGCAAAAAGTTTAAATTTAAAATTAAATGATATTTTAATTTTTAATGTTGCTGGAGAAAAAATTCGTGTGAAAATAACAAGTATTAGAGAATTAAAGTGGAGTTCAATGAATGTTAATTTCTTTGTAATTATTAATCCTTTCATTGCAAAGAATCTTCCAGGAAGTTGGATTACTGCATTTCACTTGCCGGAAGAAAATAAAGAACTTGTTCAAAAATTAGTAAGTAAAAATCCGAACATCACAGTTGTCGATATTGGTTTAATGGTAAATCAATTCAAAAAAATAACTAACAAGATTATTATTGCTGTAGAGTTTCTATTTATTTTTACATTATTTGCTTGTATAGTTTTATTGTCAACAACGATGATTTCTTCTCAGAAAGAAAGATTATTTGAAAATAGTATATTACGTATTTTAGGGACTACAAATTTTCAATTAATTAAATCTCAATTTTTTGAAAGTTTGTTTATTGGTTTTTTATCAGGAATTGCTTCGGCAACTATTGCAACTTTTTTAAGTTGGTTATTAGCTAACCAAATTTTTGAAATTAGCTGGTCCTTTTCAATCAATTTATGGATCTGGAGTATGTTACTTTCTTTTTTATGTTCTTTAGTAGGTTGTTGGTTTGGCTTAAAAGCAGTTATTTTTAATCCACCAATTAACTCAATTAGAATGAGCTAAATGCCCAAGAAAAAAATCATACAATATTATCAAAAAAAATAATATTTACATTATCTCCTTTATTTATATTTTCTTGATCTTCATCAAGACGAATAATACAGTTTGATTCAGATAACGATTTTAGTATACCTGAGCCTTGTGATTCAGTGGGAGAAACAATGCATTCACCATTTGCATTATTTTTAAGGATACCTCTTAAAAATTCAGTTCTTCCCTTTCTTTTTTTAATAGCCTTAAGCGAAATAGCTTTCATATTAAAATTTATCTTAGTTATAATTCCTGATCTTTTTTTTAGACTTTCCTTTACAAGTACTTGGAAGCTAACTATTGCAGCAACTGGATTTCCAGGAAGAGCAAAAAATAATATTTCTTTTCCATTAAAAAAAAGCTTACCAAAAGCGAAGGGTTTGCCGGGCTTCATTAAAATTTTCCAAAATAAGATATCTCCTAATTTAAGTAGTGTTTCTTTTACAAAGTCAGCTTCTCCCTCTGATATTCCTCCAGTTGTAATAAGAACATCAGCTTGTTTACAAGCAGTTTTAATCTCCGTCTCAATTAATTCTGGATTATCTTTTATAATTCCTAGGTCTATTGGTTGGTAAAATTGATTTGATAAAAGTCCATGTAAGCTAAAACGATTGCTATCATAAATAGTATTTTTCTTTAACTCCTCACCAACTGAAATTAATTCATTTCCAGTTGAAAAATATGCAACTTTGATTTTTTTTAAAATTAAAATTTTTTCAATTCCTAGTGACGCAATTAAACCGATATCTGCAGGCCCAAGAAGCTTACCTTTTTTTAGCGCAGGAAGACCAACTTTTAAATCTTCGCCTTTAGTTTTAATATTGTCACCTAAATTTAATGTATTTGCTGGGATAATAATAGTTTTATTAGAGTTGATGACTACCTTTTCACTTGCGACTACACTATCGCAACCGTTAGGAATTACTGCGCCAGTCATGATTTTTATACATTCGCCAAATTTAATTTTAGTGCTAATTTGCTCACCAGCTTTTAAGGTTTCAATAATTTTTAATTGATTACTTTTACTTAAATCAATTTGAGAAGCACATAAACTAAAACCATCCATTGCCGAGTTATCATACCTTGGAACATTAATTGGAGAAATTATATCTTCTGCTAAAACTCTACCAAAAGCATTTTTTAAAGAAATTTCTTCATAGTCCCTTTGAGGATGAATTGACTTTAAAATAATTTTTTTTGCGATGTCTATGTTCAATGAGTTCGGGTCATAATCCCTAAATTCATTTGCAATGTTTTTTAATTTTTTTTGAATCATGTTTTGCTAAAGGAAATTAGCCACCAATATAAGACATTTCAATTTTATTTTTTACTTTTGTTTTATTTTTTAAGCTTCTAACTTCAGAATAGCGATCAATGCGATTAGACCAAACATTAATAATAAAATTCTGAATCTCTTCATTACTACATTTATTTCTTATTAAAGTTCTTAGATCATGTCCTCCTGTTGCAAAAAGACAAGTAAATAATTTACCTTCTGTTGAAACTCGTAGTCTGTTACAGTCTTTGCAAAAGGCTTCTGTTACGCTTGAAATAACACCAATTTCTCCCTCGTTATCGTCATATCGCCATCTTTGTGCAGTTTCACCAAAATAATTTTGACCAATTTCTGAAACTGGCATTTCTTCATTAATTCTTTCAATAACTTCCTTGGAAGGTATTACTTCATTCATTTTCCAGTTATTCGAATTTCCAACATCCATGTATTCTATGAATCTAAGAATAATTCCAGAATTTTTAAAATATTTAGCCATAGGGATGATCTCAGAATCATTAACTCCTTTTTTTACTACCATATTAACTTTAATTTCTTTGAAACCAACTTTTTTAGCAGATTCAATTCCTTTTAAAACGTCAGATACGGGATAGTCTACATCATTCATTTTTTGAAATATAGAATTACTCAAAGAATCTAAAGATATAGTTAGCCTTGATAAACCTGCATTCTTTAAAGCTTGTGCTTTTTTTGTTAAAAGTGAAGCGTTTGTTGTCATTGTTAAGTCAAGTTTTTTGCTATTTGTTGTATCTAAATTAGACAGCATTTGAATGAGGGTTTCTAAATTTTTTCGTAAAAGGGGTTCGCCACCTGTCAAACGCACTTTTTCAATACCTAAATTTATAAATATTTTAGTAATATTTGTAATTTCCTCAAAAGAAAGAAGAAAATTTTGTGGCAAGAATTTATAGTTTTTATTGAAAACTTCTTTAGGCATGCAGTATGTGCATCTAAAATTACACCTATCTGTAACAGATATCCTTAAATCTCTGAGAGGTCTTTTTAACTTATCTTTGAGGATAAAATTTTCATTTTCTCTCGAAGTTTTTGGCTTCAGGGTTTTTTTATTTAAAAAGTTTATTACTTGCTCTTTCATATCATCTAATTCAGCACAGTTTAAAAAAATTACATATTCGGATAATTTGGACCATCTCCACCCACTGGGGGAACCCATATAATATTTTGATTAGGATCCTTGATATCACATGTTTTACAGTGAACACAATTTTGAGAATTTATTTGTAACTTGTATTCACCATTTAAATTTAGGTACTCATAAACTCCAGCAGGGCAATACCTTGTTTCTGGACCACCGTAAATCTTAAGATTTTGTTTAATCATTATATCTGGATTTTTAATTAATAAGTGAGAAGGTTGATTTTCTTTATGATTAGTATTAGAAATAAAAACTGATGATAATTTGTCAAAAGTTATTATGCCGTCAGGCTTTGGATATGAGATGGGCTTATAGTTTGAGATTGCTTTTAGTCGAGAATGATCTGATTTTTTTTCATGAAAAGTCCAAATAGCTTTTCCTCGAAATAAAATTTGATCAATGCCGAAGAAAAATGTTCCAACAAGCAATCCTTTATTCATTAGAGGTTTGAAATTCCTAGAAATATATAGTTCTTTGTAAAGCCACGAGCTTTCAAAATTTTTTACGAATGAGTGTAATTTGTCTCTTTTTCTGTTACTAAGTATCGCTTCAAAAGCAGCATCAGCAGCAAGAATTCCAGATTTCATTGCAGTATGGCTACCTTTTATCCTGCTGGAATTTAAAAACCCCGCATTACAACCTATTAAAGCACCTCCTGGAAATATTAATTTTGGTAGCGCTTGTAATCCACCATTTGTTATAGCTCTGGCACCATATGCAATTCTTTTTCCCCCCTCTAAAAAGGCTTTAATATATGGGTGAGTTTTAAAACGTTGAAATTCATCAAAAGGTGATAAAAATGGGTTTTGATAAGATAAGCCAATGACGTAACCAATTGCTATTTGGTTATTTTCTAAATTGTATAGAAATGATCCTCCATAAGTATTATTTTCAAGAGGCCAACCTGCAGTATGAACAACTAAACCTTGTTTATATTTTTGTGAATTTACTTCCCATAATTCTTTTAAACCAATGCTATAAATTTGTGGGTCACTTTTAGAATTTAAATTGAATTTATTTATTAGTTCTTTACCAAGGTGACCTCTAGCTCCTTCGGCAAAAAAAGTATACTTAGCAACTATTTCAACTCCCATTTGAAAATCTTTATTTGCCTCACCATTTGCATCAATACCTTGATTGCCAGTAGCAACTCCAATAACCGAAGTATTATTTTCATAAATGATTTCAGCGGCAGTGAAGCCTGAAAATATTTCGACGTCTAATTCTTCAGCTTGCTTAGCTAACCATCTAACAAAGTTAGCTAAAGATACGATATAGTTTCCCTTATTTTTTAAACAATTTGGCAGTATAAAATTAGGAGTTTTAAGTGCCATATTTTTTGTTAAAAAAAGAAATCTATCTTCGGTTACAGGAGTATAAATTGGTGCTTCTAGATGACGCCAATTTGGCAAAAGCTCATTTAATGTAATTGGGTCAAATACTGCACCTGACAAGATATGTGCCCCGGGTTCGCTTCCTTTTTCAATAACACAAACACTCAGTTCTTTTTGATTTTTTTTTGACAATTGTTTTAAACGAATGGCTGCAGACAAACCTGCTGGGCCTGCTCCAACAATTAAAACATCATATTCCATTCTTTCTCTAGGACCAAAATTTTTAATAAAATCTGGATTTTGATTCGGGTTCATAGGAATAATTTATAAAAGTTAATATTTAATTGTAATTTTTTTCTATGTTATTAGTCTCTCATAACATGTATTATTATATTATTAATTTGTTTAATGGAGTTAAAGTGACAATAGAAGTTAATTTAGATGGAAAAGTAGCTATGATAACAGGTGCTTCAAGCGGTCTGGGCGCTCGTTTTTCAAAAATCTTAGCTAATGCTGGTGCTCAAGTAATTTTAGCTTCTAGAAGAGTAGATAGATTGAAGGATCTTCGGGCAGAAATAGAGTCTAATGGAGGTGCAGCTTATGTTTTAGAGTTAGATGTAACGGATAATGAAAGTATTTTTAAAGCTTTTAATGAAGTTGAACACGAAATAGGTGTAATTGATATATTAATAAATAACTCTGGTGTGTCGACAACACAAAAATTAATCGATGTTTCACCTGAAGATTATTCTTACGTCATGAACACAAATTTAAAAGGCGCTTTTTTTATTGCTCAAAAAACAGCAAAATTAATGTTAAAAAGAGCTAAAGAAAACCCAAACCTTCAATATAGAATTATAAATATTGCTTCAGTAGCTGGTTTAAAAGTACTTTCTAAAATTGGTATTTATTGCATAAGTAAATCAGGGTTGATTCAAATGACTAAATCAATGGCACTAGAATGGGGAAAATACGGTATTAATGTTAATGCGATTTGTCCTGGTTATATTGAAACTGAAATAAATACTGAATATTTTAATAGTGAAAATGGAAAGAAATTAATTGAAAAACTACCTAGAAAAAGAGTCGGTGTTCCAGAAAATTTGGATGGATTAGTCCTATTGTTATCATCCGATAGCGCAAATTTCATAAATGGCTCTATAATTTCTGCTGATGATGGATTTGCAGTTTTTTAATCTACTGGAGTTACTATTTAATTTATATTGATAAGATTTTTTATAGAGGCTCAAATGCAGAAAATTTTTTCAAATGCAACCCTAGCTCTTCAAGACATTGTTCAAAATAATTTAACAATAGCTGTTGGAGGTTTTGGTTTATGTGGTATCCCAGAATTACTTATATTAGCATTAAAAAACTCAGGAGTTAAAGATTTAACAATCATCTCAAATAATGCCGGAATCGATGATTTTGGTTTAGGGCAGCTGTTAACAACTCGGCAAATAAAAAAAATGATTGCTTCATATGTTGGTGAAAACAAAGAATTCGAAAGCCAATATTTAGCAGGAGAATTGGAATTAGAATTTACTCCACAAGGAACTTTGGCAGAAAAACTCAGAGCTGGAGGATCTGGTATCCCAGCATTTTTTACTAAAACCGGTGTTGGAACAATTGTTTCAAGAGATAAAGAAACCAGGGTTTTTAATGGAGATACTTTTTTAATGGAACAATCATTAGTTCCAGATGTTTCTCTTGTCAAGGCTTGGAAAGGGGATATTAGTGGAAATTTAATTTACCGCAAAACCGCTAGAAATTTTAATCCAAATGTTGCTATGGCAGGAAAAATTTCAATCGCTGAAGTTGAAGAAATTGTTAAATTAGGTGAATTAGATCCTGATAATATTCATACTCCTGGAATTTATATAAATCGATTGGTTCTTAACCAGAATCCAGAAAAACGTATTGAGAAAAAAATATTGAGTCAATAAAATGGAAAAAAAAATAGGTTGGTCAAGGGACGAAATGGCCCGAGTGGCATCAAAAGAATTAAAAGATGGTTATTACGTAAATTTGGGTATTGGATTACCAACACTTGTGGCGAACTATGTACCTAATGATATAAATGTTTGGTTGCAATCTGAAAATGGACTTCTTGGTATAGGGCCTTATCCATCTGAAAATGAAGTTGATGCTGATTTAATTAATGCTGGAAAGCAGACTATTACATCTTTACCAGGTTCTAGTTTTTTTAGTTCAGCAGAGTCTTTTTCAATGATAAGAGGTGGAAAAATTAATATTGCAATTCTTGGAGCAATGCAGGTTTCTGAAACTGGAGATCTAGCAAATTGGATGATACCAGGGAAGATGGTTAAAGGAATGGGAGGAGCAATGGACTTAGTTGCAGGTGTTCAAAAAGTTGTTGTTTTAATGGATCATTTAGCTAAAAATAAAGATGGATCAAGTTCATTTAAGCTTCTTAAAAAATGTACATTGCCATTAACAGGAGTATCAGTTGTTAATAAAATAATCACTAACTTAGGGATTTTAGAGATTGAAAATAATAAAGTTAGATTAATTGAACTTGCTGATGGAGTTACAAAAAAAATTATGCAAGAATCATCAGAATGTGAAATTTTATTTTAAGACTTTTTCATTGCGAAATCCATCCGCCATCGATATTTATTGTTGCCCCAGTTATTTGTGAACTTGAGGGTCCACATAAGAAAACTGTTAAAGCCCCTAAACTTTTAGAATCAATAAACTCTCCCGAGGGTTGCTTTTCAAGTAACAATTGTTTTTTTGCATCATTTAATGAAGTTTTTTCTAAAAATGACTTTTCTTTGATTTGTTTTTCAACTAATGGTGTCAAAACCCAGCCTGGACAAATTGCATTACAAGTAATGTTAGTATTAGCTGTTTCGAGAGCAGTTACTTTTGTTAACCCTACTAAACCGTGTTTTGAAGCAACATAAGCTGATTTATAAGGAGAACCAACTAAGCCGTGAACTGATGCAATATTTATTATTCGCCCCCAATTATTTTTTCGCATGTAAGATAAAGTCAATTTTGTTGTAACAAAAGACGCTGTAAGATTAACTGAAATAACTTGATTCCAATTTTCTTCTGAAAAAGATTCAATCCTATTAACATGTTGTATCCCGGCATTATTTACTAATATATCTATTTCACCAATTTCAGAAATGATCTTTTTAAACATTTTGTGAATATCACTAATTTTTGACAAATCTCCTTCAACATAAAAAGAATTTACCTGAAATTTTTTATTTATACTTTTTTGTAAAAACTTTATCTGTTTTTCTTCCCCAAAACCGTTTAATATTATGTTGACACCTTCGGCGGCTAAAGATTTTGCAATCTCTAATCCGATTCCTGAAGTTGATCCAGTGATTAAAGCAAGTTTGTTTTTCATAAAATTACCTTTAAAATCTCAACGAATTAATATATTAATTGATTTTATTATTGAAAAAATAAATAAACTACTTTAAAGGCTAATGGGATACTTTGATATAAAATTTGTCAGCTGCAGATCTCCAATTGGTGATCATAAAATGTTTTATAAAGAATGGGGTGATCCTAAAAATATGAATATAATCGTTTGTGTTCATGGATTAACTCGTGTTTCAGATGATTTTGACAATCTTGCTAAATCTTTATCTGGTAAATTTAGAGTAATTTGTCCAGATGTTGTCGGAAGAGGACGTTCATCTCATTTAAATAATTCTCAACTTTATTCAATTCCACAATATATAAGTGATATTTTTACTTTAATTAGAGAGCTAAATACAGAGGAAATTTATTGGTTTGGTACATCGATGGGTGCATTAATTGGAATGAATATGGCTGCTATGCCTGAATCTCCTATTAAGAAAATAATAATGAATGATGCTGGTCCTGAGTTAAACTATGAGGGTTTAATAAGAATCAGAGATTATGTAGGAAAAAAAAATTACTTTAAAAATTTTAATGAAGGTTTAAATCACATAAAAGAAATTCACTCTTCTTTTGGGATTCATACAGATGAGGAATGGATAAAAATAGCTGGAGATGTGTTAAAGAAAGATAAAAATGATAATTGGATATTTAATTACGATCCGGCTATCAGAGAGATATTTAGTGTAATAGACAAAAATACGATGAAGATTGGAGAAATAGCGATGTGGGCAATTTATGATTCAATAAATTGCCCAATCCTTGTTGTTAGAGGTTCTAATTCGGATGTACTTACAAGTAATGCAGCAAAAAAAATGGTTGAATTTAAATCTTTCGCAAAATTAGTAGAGTTAGAGGGTATTGGACATGCACCAACTTTTTATCATCTTGATCAAATAAATATTGCTAAAAAATTCTTTTTGGAATTGTAAGTTAAAAAAAAATTTAGTTTAATTTTAAGAATATTAATTATTATTTCATTACTTAAAAAGAAATATTTGTTTAACCAAAATATTTTTGAAACTGATACAATTATTAATAAAGGCGCGTAGCTCAGCTGGTTAGAGCACTACCTTGACATGGTAGGGGTCGTTGGTTCGAGTCCAATCGTGCCTACCATTTATCAAGCTAATTTATAGCAAATTTATATTATTTATGTAATTATTTTATAACTAAATTAAATTGTTAATTGATAAATGTTATTTTAGTCAAACTAAATCAAATTAAAAATCTCAGATTTTGTTCATGGTTTTTTTTAATATAATTAATTTAAATATAAAGATTTTTATTTATATATTTTTAATGAGTTTAATTTTTGTTTTTTATCGGCATGAAAATGGTTTCAATTGAATTACCTGATGGATCCTCAAAAAAATTTGACAGGCCCATAACTGTCAAGCAAGTTGCTTCCTCAATTGGAAAAAGCTTAGAAAAAGCTGCTTTAGCTGCTAGGGTAGATGGAAAACTTGTTGATACATCTTTCCTAATTGAAAGTGATTCAAAGATTTCTATAGTAACTGCAAAAGATAATGATGGTTTAGAAATTATTAGACACTCTACAGCTCATCTTTTGGCTTATTCCGTTAAAGAACTATTTCCTGAAGCTCAAGTCACAATTGGACCTGTTATTGAGAATGGATTCTATTATGATTTTTCATACAAAAGACCATTTACTCCAGAAGACTTAAGTTTAATTGAAAAAAAAATGACGGAATTAGCAAAAAAAGACGAAATTGTTGAGCGGTATCTTTTACCAAAAGATGAGGCAATTACTTATTTCAAGAGTATTGGAGAAAATTATAAAGCTGAAATAGTTTCGTCAATTCCTAAAAATGAAGAAGTTTCACTTTATAAAGAAGGAAACTTTACAGATTTATGTCGTGGTCCCCATGTCCCTTCAACAGGTAAATTAAAAATTTTTAAATTAACTAAAGTTTCTGGAGCTTTCTGGCGAGGAGATTCGAATAAAGAAATGCTTCAAAGAATTTACGGAACTGCTTGGGCAAAAAAAGAAGATCAAGAAGAATACTTAAAAATGTTAGAAGAGGCTGACAAACGTGACCATCGAAAGTTAGGTCGTTTTTTAGATCTTTTTCATTTTCAAAATGAAGCTCCAGGATTAATATTTTGGCATCCAAAAGGCTGGGCTATTTGGCAACAAGTTGAAAACTACATGAGAAAAGTATATTTAGAAAATGGATATCAAGAAGTCAAAGCTCCTCAAATTCTAGATATTAGCTTATGGCAGAAATCTGGTCATTGGGAGAATTATCAGGAAAATATGTTTACAACTGATTCAGAAAATCGATCTTATGCTTTAAAACCAATGAATTGTCCTGGTCATATTCAGATCTATAAGTCAAATATGCATTCGTACAGAGAGCTCCCTTTAAGATACGGTGAATTTGGTCAGTGTCATAGAAATGAGCCATCAGGTTCTCTTCATGGAATGATGAGACTAAGAGGTTTTACTCAAGATGACGGGCACATTTTTTGTACGCCAGAACAAATTTTAGAGGAATGCACAGAATTTACTTCGCTTCTTCAAAAAGTTTACAAAGACTTTGGTTTCAAAGAGGTTATTTATAAAATTGCTACAAGACCTGAAAAAAGAGTTGGTTCAAATGATTTGTGGGATAAAGCTGAATTTGCATTAACTGAGTCATTGAAACAGTCAAATTGTGTTTTTGAAATTACACCTGGAGAGGGTGCTTTTTATGGTCCTAAAATAGAGTATTCACTAAAAGATGCAATAGGAAGAATTTGGCAATGTGGCACAATGCAAGTTGATTTTTCAATGCCTAAGCTTCTAGAGGCAGAATATTCGGCAGAGGACAATACAAGAAAAACTCCTGTTCTTTTACACCGAGCAATATTGGGTTCACTCGAACGCTTTATTGGCATGTTAATTGAAAACTACTCAGGGGCTTTTCCAGTTTGGTTGTCCCCAGTGCAAATTGTAATTATTAATATTTCTGACTCTCAAACAGAATACGCTCATAAACTAGAGAAAAACTTGCTTACACAAGGATTTAGAGTAGAAACTGATTTGCGCAATGAGAAAATTACCTATAAAATACGCGAGCAATCTATGCAAAAAATTCCTTATATCTTAGTAATTGGTGATAGAGAAAAAGAATTAAGTAAGATTTCTGTTCGCGCAAGAGGTAATAAAGATATGGGCTTAATGTTAGTTAGTGATTTTATCAACAAAGTTAAAAAGGATATAAATGATAAAAGTTGAGTGCTTGTTTATGAAAATTAGTCTTATAGTTTTTTTGAGGTAATTGAAATAGCTACTGAAAAATCTCACCGTATTAACGGAGAAATTAAAACCCCTGAACTTCGCCTGACAGGGTTAAAAAACGAACCACTTGGAATAGTAAGTTTGTCAGAAGCTTTTAGGTTAGCAGAAGAAGCTGATACAGACTTGGTAGAAATAGCACCAAATGCAAGCCCACCAGTTGCTAAATTGATGGATTACGGTAAGTTTAAGTATCAGGAACAAAAAAAAGCTCATGAAGCAAAATTAAAGCAAAAAGTTATTTTGGTTAAAGAAATAAAGTTTCGTCCCGGAACTGATGAGGGTGATTACAATATTAAGTTGAGGAATTTGATTAGATTTTTAGATGATGGAGATAAAACAAAAATTACTTTACGGTTTAGAGGTAGAGAAATGGCTCACCAAGAAATTGGAATGAGAGTTTTAGAAAGATTAAAGGTAGATTTGGAGCCTTATGGACAAATTGAACAGTTCCCAAAAATGGAAGGCAGACAAATTATAATGATAGTTGGGCCAAAAAAAAAGAAGTAAATTTTAATTTTAAAATTTTTCTTTTCAATTTTTTTAAAACAAAAATAAAAGTTTAGATTTTTTTTAGAAACAACAGGAGTTGCCTTTACAGGTCAAATTTAAAATGCCAAAAATGAAAACTAAAAGTAGTGCAAAAAAACGCTTTCGTGTCCGTCCCGGTGGATCTATTAAGCGCAGTCAAGCTTTTAAAAGACATATACTGACAAAAAAAACAACAAAAAATAAACGTCAATTAAGAGGCACAGTTGAAGTTCATGAAAGTAATATTGCATCTGTTAGAGCAATGTTGCCTTTTGCGTAACTCATTATAATTTTAAATAGGATTTTTTCATGCCAAGAGTTAAAAGAGGGGTGACTGCAAAAGCCCGACACAAAAAAGTTTTAGAAGCTGCAAAAGGTTTTAGAGGACGTAGAAGTAAGGTTTTTAGAGTTGCAAAACAGGCAGTAATGAAAGCTGGTCTTTATGCCTATAGAGATAGAAGAAATAAAAAAAGAACATTTCGATCGCTTTGGATAACAAGGATAAATGCCGCGTCCAGAGAACATGGTCTAACATATAGTACTTTTATGAATGGTCTTAAGCGTTCTGAAATTTCTATAGATAGAAAGATTCTCGCTGATATTGCAGTAATGGACAAACTAGCATTTGCAAAAATAATTGATCAAGTCAAAATACAACAAAATACTAATGCCTGATAAAAACAGGGATTTCTTGGTTTTATAATTCATAATAATTTATTTATAAAAAGTATGACCCTTTTCAGTTTTTTAAATCAAATTGAAATAGATGCTGAGTCAGAATTTGATTCGGCATCAGATTCTGCATCTTTAGAGAATATCAAAGCAAAGTATCTGGGTAAAAATGGAAAAATAACTTTAGAAATGAAAAAGATTAGTTCTCTTGACGTGGAAAAGAAAAGAAAGTACGGGTCCATGATCAACTTAACTAAAGTAAAACTAGAATCTTTACTTTCAAAAAAAAGAAATGATATTACTAACTTAAAAATGTTAGAAAAATTAGAAATGGAGGCTATTGATGTAACTTTGCCTGGTCGTGGAAAAGGAATTGGTTCTGTGCACCCCATAACAAAAAGTTGGCAAAGAATTGTTGAAATATTTACTTCAATCGGATTTGATGTTGTTGATGGTCCAGAAATCGAAAATGATTGGACAAATTTTACGGCACTAAATAGCCCTGAAAATCATCCTGCTCGTTCAATGCAAGATACTTTTTATGTTGATGTAGACGATAAAAAAGGTAATCCTTTATTACTTCGAACTCATACTAGTCCAATGCAAGTAAGATATGCCTTAAAAAATAAACCACCTATTAAAGTTATTGCTCCTGGAAAAACTTATAGAGTTGACAGTGATGCAACTCACTCTCCCATGTTTCATCAAGTTGAGGGCTTGTGGATTGATAAGGATATTAATTTTTCTCATTTAAAGGGTTTGTATCTAAGTTTCATAAAATCTTTTTTTGAAAAAGATGACCTTAATATTCGTTTTCGACCATCTTATTTCCCATTTACAGAACCTTCAGCTGAAATAGATATCTCATTTAATAATTTATCAATTAAAAATAAATGGCTTGAGGTTTCTGGAGCTGGTCAAGTTCATCCTATAGTCCTAAAGAATATGGGAATAGACCCTGAAATTTTTACAGGTTTTGCCTTTGGTTCTGGATTAGAAAGATTGACAATGTTGAGGTATGGAGTAAAAGACCTTCGTCTTTTTTTTGAGGGTGATCTTAGATTTTTAGAGCAATTTATTTAGAAAATCTTAATATGGAATTTTCAGAGAACTGGCTACGGTCGTTAGTGAATCCAAATATAACATCTGAAGAGTTATCGGAAATATTAACAATGGCAGGATTAGAGGTAGAAAATATTACTCCTGTTGCTCCTTTTTTTTCAAATGTTGTTGTTGGAAAAATTTGTAAAGTAAAAATTCATCCTAATGCTGAAAAATTAAAAATATGTATTGTAGATGTAGGTTTAGATAATTTATTAAATATTGTATGCGGAGCTTCAAATGTAAGAAAAAATATTTTAGTTCCTTGCGCTTTAGTTGGTTCAAAAATAAGTAAAAAAAATAATTCTGAAATTATTGAAATTAAAAGTTTAAATTTTAGAGGCGTTGCATCTGACGGAATGTTGTGTTCTGGTGAGGAACTTGGTTTTATTGATTCTGGAGAAGGATTATTAGAGTTACCAGATTTCTCAAATGTCGGAGAAAATATTAGAGATTTATTTGATTTAGATGATAAAAAATTCAATTTAAAATTAACCCCTAATCGACCAGATTGTCTTTCAATTTTAGGTATTGCGAGAGAAGTTTCAGCTTTGACAGAAACACAATTTGAAGAACCTAAAATAGATCAGATACTACCAACAATTAAAGAAGTATTACCTGTAAAAATATTAGCCTCTGATTTATGTGGGAGATTTTCTGGAAGAATAATAAAGGGTTTAAACTCAAAAGCTTTAACTCCTATTTGGATGAAACAAAGATTAGAAAGAAGTGGACAAAGATCTATTTCAGCTTTAGTTGATATTTCAAATTATGTAATGTTAGAACTTGGTCGTCCAAGTCATATTTTTGATTTAGATAAAATTGACGGTGGCTTGGAGATAAGATGGGGTAAAAATACTGAAAGATTAAAACTACTTAATGGAGAAACTGTTAAATTGAGTGATTGGGTAGGTGTTATCTCAGATCAATCTAAAGTCGAATCTTTGGCAGGAATTATGGGAGGTGATTCTACAGCTGTAAGCTTGGATACAAAAAATATTTTTTTAGAAGCTGCTTTTTGGTGGCCAAAATCAATCCAAGGAAGATCAAGAAAATACAATTTTTCAACAGATGCTTCTTTTCGTTTTGAAAGAGGTGTTGATTTTTCAACAAATGTTTTACATATTGAGAGAATTACAAAACTCATTCTCGAAATATGCGGGGTAAAAGGTGAGACTCAGATTGGTCCAATTAACGATCAAATTAAAACTTTACCAAAGAGAAATCAGATTACTTTAAGAAAGAGTAGAGTAACAAAAATAATTGGATTAGAGATTGAATCAGACAAGATATGTAATATTTTTGATAGGCTTGGTTTTAAATTTATCTTTGAAAAAGATATTTTTAAAGTTATTCCGCCAAATTATAGGTTTGATATTGAAATAGAGGAAGACTTAATTGAAGAGATTGCCAGAGTTTATGGATTTGAAAATATCCCGGCAATTCTTCCCTCAAAAGTTAATAAAATAAGAAATTTCAAAGAGCAACAACGTTCGATTTTTGATATTAAAAAGCAATTAGCATTTTTGGATTATAACGAAGTTATAAACTATAGTTTTGTTGAGAGCAGAGCAAATAAAAATTTGTCTTATAAAGAAGGTCAAATAAATTTGTTAAACCCAATTTCAAGCCAAATGAGTGCTATGAGAACTCAACTAATAGGAGGTTTATTATCAAATTTAAAATACAATTTAAATCGTAAACAAACTAGAGTAAGATTGTTTGAGATTGGAAGTATCTTTTACAAAGATATGAAAGTTACTGATTCGGAATTTTCGATATCAGGCATTCAACAGGTTGTTCATGTTGCTGCTTTAGCATATGGATCTAATTATATAGATCAGTGGGGAGTAAAATTTAAAAATGTTGATTTTTTTGATGTAAAGTCAGATTTAGAGTTGTTATTTGCCCCAGAATCAACTAGATTTGAACCAAAGTCATATTCTTTTTTACATCCTGGACGATCAGCAAGTATATTTTTAAATGGTGTTGTTTTAGGTTTTATAGGAGAATTACATCCAAAAATACAATATGATTATGAGTTACCTTATTCGCCAGTAATTTTTGAAATATCTTTAGAGCATCTGAGAACAAGACCATTTAAAAAATTTGAGGAAATTTCAAAGTTTCCTTATGTTAAAAGAGATATTTCATTAGTTGTAAATCAGTCAATAAAAGTACAAGAAATTATAGACGTATTCTATTATGAGAAAAAAGTAAATGAAATTTGTGGAATTTTTCAAGACATTATTTTATTTGACGAATATCGAGGAAAAGGTTTAACTAAAAATGAAAAAAGTCTTGCATTCCGAATTACCATGCAAGATACTAAAAAAACTTTGTTGGATGATGCAGTTGATACAGCATTAAGAGTATTTATCAAAGCCGTTGAAAAAAATTGTCGAGCATTTTTGAGAAATTAATTTTATTAAATGTTATAAATATGTCAAATTTATTAAATTCTTCTGAAATACCAAAATTCTTAGATGATGAAAAAAAACCTTTATCGAGTGAATCGAGAAAAAATTCTGAAAAAAAACAAAATCAAACATTGACAAAAGCTGAATTAGTCGAATTGTTATTTGATAAAGTGGGTTTAAATAAAAGAGAAGCAAAGGACATGGTTGAAACTTTTTTTGGGGAAATTAGTGAAGCATTAGAAAATGGTAGATTAGTTAAGTTGTCTGGTTTCGGTAATTTTAATTTAAGAGATAAGCAAGAGCGTCCAGGAAGAAATCCAAAAACTGGAGAATTGATACCAATAAACGCAAGAAGAGTAGTAACTTTTCATGCAAGTCCTAAATTAAAAAATATGGTTGAGATAATTTCGGTAAATTCCTCAAATGATGGATGATACATATAATGCCATTAAATTCATCAAAGTTTAGTTTAGATCCTTTGCCTTTAATACCTTCGAAAAGATATTTTACTATTGGAGAGGTAAGCATTTTATGTGGAGTTAAACCTCATGTTTTAAGATATTGGGAGCAAGAATTCAATTCTTTAAAGCCTGTAAAAAGAAGAGGAAATAGACGTTATTATCAACATCATGAAGTAATACTAATTCGTAAAATAAGAGGATTACTGTATGAACAAGGTTTTACAATAAGTGGGGCAAGGAATAAATTGGAGAAGTTACAAAATATTGTGAAAAAAAAGGATGAAATTCAACAACACAATGTTATAAATATACATGTTATTAAGTCAGAACTAGAAATCATTTTAGGACTATTAAAAGTTTAGTTTTAAAAAAAAGAAAATTAAAGACTAGGATAAAATCAATATCATATTTGAAATATAGCGAATCTTTTGAAATTATGTAGCAAAAAAATAAATTTAATGTAATTTCAAGAAAAAATATCAGTCTTTAAATAAGATATTAAAAAAATTATAGTTCTTGTGAACTAGATATTCCGAGAAAAAAGAATATATAAATCTGCAAAATAAAAAAAAAGCCTGCTTAAAAGCAGGCTAAAATCTATATCTGATTTGAGACATAGAGGAGACAATTAAAATTATGCTGCATGGCAAAAAATAAATCCAATTATTATTTTAGATAACTAAAATAAATAATTGATATATCAAAAAAAGTAAAAAAAAACCTGCATTAAATGCAGGCAAAAGTTTATATACATATAAACATTGGAGAGAAACTAATTATGTTGCCTTGCGTAATATAATGCAAATTTATATTACAGATATCATATATCATAAAATTTAATAACTTAAATTTCGAAAATAATTTTGTATCAAAAAATTACTTAACTCTCTAATTCTTTGCTAATTTATGCTTTTTATGTGTATTTAGACGTATAATTAATGTTGTTCATTTTTTTAAACAAAATTTTAAATAACGGTTTAAGGAGGCTCTCTTGGCTGATTCAAATCAAAGTGGCTGTCTCACAGTTGGCGAGGGAGTAATATTAAACGGTGCATTTGTGGTACCAGATATTGCCTCTATTTCCGGAAGTATAGAAGGTGAAATTACTGCTCGAGAACTCATTGTTGCGAGCACAGGAGTCATTAAAGGAACTGTAACGGCAGATATTATTGATTTACGTGGTGAAATTCACGATAAATTGACTGCAAAAAAATCTCTTTTTATACGATCAACTGGAAGAGCACTAGGGTCTGTTCAATACGCTGAAATTGAAATTGAAAAAGGTGGAGATTTACAAGGAACTTTGCAGAAAATTGATGGTGATACAAATTCACCCATAACTTCAGGTTCTTACTAGTAGGAGTTTAAAATTGTTTAATAAAAGAAAAAAAGATGATCATGAGAAAGATCCATTAGCAGAAATTGAGGATGAACTTCCGATTGACGAAGATATGGATTCCTCTACAGACAACCTGTTGGGTGACAATGATGATAGTAAAGTAAATGAATTAGAAGTAAATGCTGGTGGCACTAAAACATCAGCAAATTTAAAACCTTCAATAATTAGTGAAGGATTTGAATTCATTGGCGAAATAAGATCAACTGGTTATTTGACAATTGATGGTACAGTAAGAGGAACTTTATCTTTACATTCCATACAAATTGGTGTTTCAGGTGTTTTAGATGGAAATGTAGTGTGTGATACGATGAATGTTAAAGGTAATTTAACTGGTTCTCTTGATTGTAGGGATTTGACTATAGGAAGTCAGGCAATCGTTGATGGCAAACTAAGTTTTTCTAGTATTACTATACAAAGAGGAGGCGTAGTTAAAGGAGAGCTTAAAAAATCTGATAAATAAGTGTTATAGGTTTACTTTTTCTCTTGTGCCATTTTGATAACTGTTTGAGCATCAGTTGCTATATTTGAATTGTTTTGAGCTTGAATAACTAATCCGAGTAGTTTGGCACCATGTTCAACCCCAATTGTTCCATAGGTTATATCTCCCCGAACTTCTGAATCTTTGTGAAATTCTGCTCTTTCTGTAGCGTAAATATTACCATCTATTTTACCTGCAACCATAACTCTGTGAGCTGTAATATCACCTGCAACTTCCCCTGTTCGACCAATAGCAACAGTTACTTTTTTATCCTTTGCTGTTTCAATATTTCCTACTACTTTACCATCAATTCGAACGCTATCAAGAAGAACTAGACGACCATAAATTTCTGTGGTGGCACCAATCATGGTATCAAACTTCTCTTGAGTTGGTAAAAGCTTACCTTGTTTCATTTTTCCAAACATAAAAATCTCAGGATTTAAAATTTTTCGAATGTATTCTTTTCTTTAGTGGGATTATTTTAGCTGGATTTAAAATTTTTCCAAACCTAGAAATTTCATAATGTAAATGAGGTCCAGTGGATCTTCCAGTACTCCCAACGTCAGCGATTCTATCTCCCCGTTTTACTTGTTGACCAACAATTACATGTCTTTTGTTACAGTGAGCATAACGAGAGGCAAATCCCTCCGCATGCGATATTTCTACAATGTGACCATACGTTTTCTCCCACTCTGATCGAGTTACAACTCCATCAGCAGTAGCCACTATAGGGGTTCCTTTCAAAGCAGTAAAATCAAGACCTTCGTGTCTCGCCATCTTTCTAGTAAATGGATCGCTTCTAATTCCAAAGCCGCTTGCGATTCTGTATTTACCTTCAAGAGGTATTCCAGTAGGTAGCGTTTTGAGCCAATTGAGTTGTCTTGCCCAATCTTGCCTCATTTCACTAACGACAGATTGAAATTCAGAAAATTCATTTGTAGCAAATTCAATACTTTCAGCCAATGGATGGTTATAGTTGAATTTAGATTTTTTCGACGGAAGGAGAAGAAGTGGACCACCTTTACCGTCATTATTTTGCTTACTCTTCCTTATTGTTGCTGGAGTAGCAATTTCCATAAAACGATTTTTTAGCGTTATTAAATGTTGAATGTCTTGGCCAGTAGCTTCGAGTGTTGTTTGAAGTTTTGCGAGTTGTTCTCTGTAAACGGTTTCCATCCTCTGTTGTTCAGCTAAAGTTGTGACGCCACCTAAAGATCTAGCTAACTCTGGCCTGTGCTCTATTGCAATTTTGAACCCCATAAAGTACAAAAGGACTCCCATCGTTACTAAAGCAAGTGACATCAAGCAGGTTCCAATAAGAACCTTACGAGCTGTTATTGAGACTGTCTTTACTTGGCCAGTTGGACCAGATACCCACATTACTTGCATTATCTATTCCTAAAATTTCTAATATATAATTATTAAGATGTTAAAAATATTTAACAATTATAATTAGTTTTTTCAACATTTATGTTAAAAATCATTAAATTTTTTAAAAAATTCTAAAAAATCACTAATCTTAAATTTTTAAGTACATTTTTTTTCGGTGTTAATTTAAGATTCTTTAGAAATAATAGCAAATTTAATTGCGATATTGATTTTAAAGAATATCTACAAGTGTTAAGTGTCTAATAATTTTATTGATCTTTCTTTAATAGGTAGATTTATTAGAGCGGCAAAAAAAGATAAAATAATATCAAGAAACCACATCCAATAGTAATTACCATACGAATTTATTGCTAGCCCCCCTAAATAGGCACCTAAAAATCCACCAATTTGATGAGAGAATAAAGTTAAGCCAAATAATGTGCCAAGATAATTAACTCCAAATAATTTACCGACAATAGCTGCAGTTGGAGGAACGGTAGCAAGCCAAGTTAATCCTAATCCTGCAGCGAAGATGTAAAGGGTTATTTCGGTTTTAGGGGCCAATAAATACAAAATAATCAATAATGATCTTGATACATACATTAAAGCCAAAATGTATTTACTTTTATATTTATTTATTAAAACTCCAGTATAGATACTACCAAAGATGTTCGTAAGTCCAATTATTGCTATTGACCAACCTGCAACATTAGAGGGTAAACCACATAAACTAATTTCCATGGGTAAATGAGTTACTAAAAAAGCAACATGAAATCCGCATGTGAAAAAACCCAAATGTAAATAAATATAGCTATTATTCTTAATACACCTTTTTATGACTTTTAAAGTAGATTTTTTTTGATTTGTTTTTTCTTCTTTAACTTTAGAATCTCTTGTCATGAGATTTATTAACGGTAAAGCGAGTAAAGTTATACACGTTAGAGACCAAGTTGCATTAATCCATCCAAAAGATTGGATTAATTTTTGACTAATTGGAGCAAAAATAAATTGTCCAAAAGAACTACCACCATTGATTATTCCAGAAGCTTTGCCGTGAGTTTCTTTAGGTAGCCTTTGGTATGCAGCGCCAAGTAATACTGAAAAACTACAAGAGCCAGATCCTATTGCAGTGAGCAAACCCATACTAAATATTAATCCTAAAGTTGAAGTCATGAAAGGCGTAATGCCCATACCGAGAGCCAGTAATAATATACCGCCCATAAGTATGGGTTTTGGACCATATTGATCAGCTATTGCTCCAGCAATAGGTTGAATTGCTCCCCAGCTAATTTGCGCAATGGCCAAGGCAAGGCTGATATTTACAATTCCTAATCCTGTTGATGTGTTTATAGGGCTAACAAATAGACCTGTTGATTGTCTGACCCCCATTGTTATCATCATAATAACGGACGCCATTAAGACAATTATGTAAATTTCTTTTTTGTTTGAAAGAGTCAAATTTTGTGCCTTTTAAAATTTCTAACTTACTTCAACTTTGTACTAAGGGTAATTCATTCCAACTAGTAGTGTAAAACGGAGATTTATTATTTTGTTGTATTTGCCATTTAGACTTTTTTTCATTTACGGAAATAGTTATGGTATTACGTCCATATTTCGCATTGATATAATCTAATGTTGCCATAAGATTTTTATTAATCGAAATTGAAGCTTCTAATAAATTACCCTGTTGAATAAATTCTGATGTAATTGAACTAAGTATAATTCCAGCTTTTTTATATTCAAAACCATTTTTCCAAATTTTTTTTACTATCATTTGAGCATATTTATTTATAACTAAACTATCATTTGTAGGATGAATCATTGGTATTGCTAATATAGGATTATATTGTGATAAATTTTTTTTAAATTTATTTGTTTTTAGAAATACTTGTAACATCATGGCTTGACTTTTTTGCATACGTAATTTGATACATGCATTAGATACAAAATTTGATATAGCTTCTTTTAATGGGTCTATTTCTGTAAGATTTTTTCTAAATGATCTACTGACTATTATTTGTTTTTTTTGTTGTATTACTTCTTCAATATTAATACAAGAAATACCTTGTATTTCTTTTTGAGTTTTTTCGATGACCACGCCATACTTGGCTCTTAAAGTAGGAGTGTGTGCGTTTTTGAAATCTAAAATCGTATCTACTTGATCTTCAGAAAGTTTTTTTGATAATTTTTCACCGATACCCCAAATTTCTGATATCGAAAATTGTGAAAGTATTCTTTTTTGTTTTGCATAATTAAGATCACTATAATTAAATACTCCTTTTGAGCGAGGGTGTTTTTTTGCAATTTTATTAGCAAGTTTGGCTAGGGTTTTTGTTGGTCCTATTCCAACACATACTGGAATACCTATCCACTTTATTATTTTTCTCCGTATTTCATAGCTTATATTACGTATTTCATTTACATCAGACAGATCAATAAAACACTCATCAATAGAATATATCTCTTTATGCGATGAAAAAGCATCTAAAACTTTCATGACTCTATTCGAAATATCTGCATAAAGGGGATAATTTGAGCTGAGTGCTATGACACCATTTTTTTTTGCTATTTTTTCTAATTGAAACCAAGGATGCCCCATTCGAATACCTAATAGTTTTGCTTCATTAGAACGTGAAACAACGCAACCGTCATTGTTTGAAAGCACAACAACAGGTCGATGATTTAGTTTTGGATAAAAAAGGCGTTCACAGCTGACATAAAAGTTATTACAATCTATTAGCCCTAATTGTTTTTTTTTTAGTTTTTTTATCATATTAATATAGTTTATGTAAATTAAATGTAACCACTCCCCATATTGATAGCTCTTGTTCAGTTTTAGGAGTGATGGCGGCGTAAGCAGGATTTTCAGAAATGAGTTTTACTAAACCTTCGCGGTTATATAAGCGTTTGATAGTAAACTCGTTGTCTAAAGTAGCAACCACGATGGTATTGTGGATAGCTTCAATTGAGCGATCTACTAAAAGAGTATCTCCTTCATAGATACCTACGCCATTCATGGAGTCGCCTCTTACACGAAATAGATAAGTTGCCTCTTTGTTACGTATTAAGTGATCATTGAGATCTACTCTTTTTTGAATATAATCTGTTGCAGGAGAGGGAAAACCTGCGCACAAAGCATAATTAAATTTAAGTATTGACAATATATTTCCCTAAAATTTGATTTTTGATTAGAACATAAAATGCAATATTACTGTATATATATACATGTTTTTATTAAGATTTTATTACATTTTATTAAATTATGTATTACTTAATAAAAAAAATATCAAGATTCTATTTTTTAACCTACGTATTAAAAATACGCAAAAAAAAAATAAAAACTACACTTTTTTGTTTTATTTAGTCTAAAATAAACTAAAATTAATTAAATTACTTTTAATTTTTTTATAAAAATTCCTACATGCTTGCTACATTTTTAGAAATTAAAGATGGCTCTTAGAAAAGTACCTTTTACAGGTTTACGTATAAATACACTTAAATGTCCTGTTGGTTTTGATCAGATTATTTATTGGGATAGTAAAACTCCTAATTTAGGACTTAGAGTTACAAAATCGCAAAATAAGTCTTATGTTTTCGAGAGATGGTTTAAAGGTAAAAGTATGAGAATGACTATTGGAAGCACTCAAAATTTCACAATAATAGAAGCGCAAGCTGAAGTTCTTAGATTAAAAGAGCTTATTACTAAAGGTATAGACCCAAGAGAAGAAAAAGTTGAACAAAGACTTAGAGCTGAAGCAAAAAGAATGAAAAGAGTACTTGCACTAGAAGCTTGGAATGAATACTTGAAAAATCGTTCACCAGAGTGGAGCAAAAGGTATATAAGTGATCATTTAGAGATGGTTCGAGAAGGAGGAGATTTAATTACTAGAGGTAGAAAAATAGGTATGTCAACTATTAAAGAGCCAGGAATTCTTAGGCTTCTTCTAGATAGACCAATCAGAGAAGTTACTCGTGATAGCGTAATTACTTGGTTAAATTTAGAAAAAATAAAACGTCCTGCTAGAACGAGATTGGCGCTAGCACTATTAAAAACTTTCATGCTCTGGTTAAGTAAGCATTTACTTTATAAGAAGCTGGTTCAAAAAAATATCTTTTTTGGTTTATCAAAACAATTACCTAAGAAAAAAAGTAAAGTTGATTATTTGAAGCCTGAAGAATTATATCTCTGGTTTAAAGCAGTTAGAAGTATTTCTAATATTGTGATTAGCAATTATCTTCAGATCCTTTTGCTAACTGGATTAAGAAGGGAGGAATTGTCTACAATTAAGTGGACTAATATTGATGAAAATTTAGAATTTATAAAATTTGAGAAAAAATATAGTAATGGCACAATAAAAAATCGTGAATTACTGTTGACTCCTTTTATCAAAACTTTAATTTGTGAATTGCCTAAAGAAAATGAATATATATTTAGTAGTAAAAATTCAAAAAGTGGTTGTATACAGGAACCACGAATAGCTTATCAAATCGCTATGAAGTCTGTCGGTTTAAGGATTATTAGCATAGAGGGGCTTAGAAGATCATTCAGAAGTTTTGGTGAATGGGTTGGATGCTCTGAAATTATTATTGACCAAATTATAGGAAAAAAAAATATTAAATTGAATAATAAAAATTCTTATGAACGTCCAATTAAGTTATTATTCATATGGCATAATAAAATAGAAGATTTTATAGTTACAAATGCAGGTTTACAAAAAAAACCTGATTGAATTCTGGTTTTTTTAAGATATGTATTTAAGCTAAACTGAAATTATTTGAACTATAATTATCAAGACTATTTTTTATATTTTTCTTTCATATTTTTGTGAAAAATTACTTTAATAAATTTATGTTCAATATCATCATATTTTTTATATCTTTTTTAGTTATAACGTTAGCTAAGGCAAATACTATTAATTTTGTTGCTATTGGTGATCTTCCTTATGGAGATCCTGTGAAAACTTATCCAATTTATCAAGCTTTAATTTCAAAAATAAACAAAATTAAGCCTGAATTTTCTATTCATGTTGGTGATATTAAGTCTGGAAATTCTCTTTGTTCAGATAAAGAATTATTAGCTCAACTTTATCATTTTTCTATGTTCGATTCCGCACTTATTTATACACCAGGTGATAACGAATGGACGGATTGTCATAGGTTATCCGCTGGTTCATATGATCCACTTGAAAGATTAAAGTTTATTAGAAGAAATTTTTTCTTACCCGATAAGTCATTGGGTAAAAACCCTATATCATTAATACAACAGTCAAAAATTCATAAAAATTACACTAAATTTATTGAAAATAGTATGTGGCTCCATAAAAATATATTATTTTCTACAGTTCATATAGTTGGAAGTAATAATAATTTCGAATCACGTGAATTTAATGCTACTAAGGAGTTTTTTGAGAGAGACGAGGCAAACATTAAATGGATAAATGAATTTTTTGATTATGCAATTAAAAACCAAGTTAAGGCTATGGTTATATCTATGCATGCAGATATTTTTTTAAGTAAAAATAATTGGACAGATTTCCCTAATAATTCTGGTTTCAAAAAAAGTGTTGGTGAGACTATGTTAAGATTATCAAATTCTGTTTCTATCCCAATTTTAATAATTCACGGAGATAGTCATAGATTCAAGTTTGATCAGCCATTTTCTTCAAAAGGAGAAAAAATTCTTAATGTTTCAAGATTAGTTGTTCCAGGAGCTAGAGATATAAGATCAGTTCTCGTTAAAATTAATACCGATCGAGAAAAACCCTTCTCTGTAGAGTTAATATCTCCTAATAATTAAACAAAAATAAAATAGGAGTTTTTTTTATCATAGTTTTTTTTTAAAAAATAGGATCTTAGAATTAAATGAAATTAAGGAAGCTATATAAGTATATCTTATTATTTTTTTTTACTACTCCAATTAATTCTCTCGGATCTGAAGAAAATTTATTTTCTGAAAACTTAAAGGGATTTATTGGATTTGGCTATTACACAGCTAAATTAAATATGGGGACAAATAAAACAGATTCTTATTTTTTGCCTTATGGTTTATTCACATATAAAAAGTTTTTTTTTGAAATTAATACTTTTGGAACTAATTTTTATATGATTGGTAAAAATTCTCTTCAATTTGTTGCACGTATTGATGCAGATGATTATGTTTTCCTATCTGATAAAAAAACGACTCTTATAAAAAATAATCCCTATCCATTAGGTCTTTCCTTATCGAGACTTACATCAATAGGTTCATTTTCATTTCGAGCTTTTCATGATATTGGTAAATCGAATGGAAATTTGTTTGAAATAAATTTTAGTACAAAATTGCCCGCGTTAAGAGGCATTAATATTTATCCTCAGCTTAGTATTGAACACCAATCAAAAGAATACGCAAATCATTTTTATGGTATTGAATTAAATGAGGCTAAATTAATGGGTTTAAGTTATTATAATGCTCCTGAAACAACAAATTTTTTAGCAGGAATTCTTATTCAAATCCCGTTAAGTGGGAAATGGCACTTGACTTTATTTGAAAGATATAGATGGCTAGGTAATGGAATAAATGACAGTCCATTGACTACAGGATCCGCTCAGAATAATTTTTTTATTTCACTATCTTATAAATTTGAGTAACACTTATTTTTTCTCGGAAGAATCTAATTTTTCTCCTATTTTTTTTAATAATTTTCCAATTTTTTGAGAAGCAGTAATTTTCTTTTCAGAAGGCGATTTGTCGAAGAAATTTATATTTTCCGAAAAAAATTTCAATGTTTTGACAATATTTGATATTAGTATTTCAAAAAAATCACTTGATTTTGTTTTTATAATTTCATAAAAATTTTTTGATTTTTCTTTACTAAAAATACTGTTTGTTTGAGATTTAAAATTTTGAATTTTTTCATGTTTAGATAGGCTTACTACTTTTTCTTTTAAGTTCTTTGCCTTTTCATGATTGGCTAAGTTCTTTACTTTTTCTTTTAAGTTCTTTGCTTTTTCATG